>WBZQ01000104.1_pt1 | contig 81876 bp, 72 predicted proteins | sample 5204251 | NCBI WGS metagenome assembly WBZQ01 (sample SAMN12412402, study PRJNA552823) | activated sludge metagenome | isolation source: activated sludge from nitrification reactor of wastewater treatment plant... | place: USA: Virginia | collected 2017-09
CGGGGCTCGGCAAACCCAGGCGCTATATCGAGTTCCGCGCCGACGCCTCAAGAACAGAAACAACAGGATCAATTTTACATCGACATGTTCGTCAAGAGCCGGGCCTGGTCATCCCCCGGACCCAACCACGACGAAGCGGCCCGTTGGAGTAAAATCGCCGCGTTTCTGGAATATCTGCTGCGTCGCGTGCGTCAGGCAGATCCTCAGCGGCAGCTCCGCATGCTGGATGTCGGGTGCGGGCGCGGCTGGCTGACGAATTTAGCGACGGCCTATGGCACATGCGAAGGCATCGAACCGGTAGCCGGCGTCATTGAACATGCGCGACGATTATTTCCGCACCTGCGATTCGAAGCGGGTACGGCTCAGAGCGTGCTCAGTCGACCGGATTTTGCGCCTTACGATGTCATCCTCTGTTCGGAAGTGATCGAACATATTCCCCACGGCCGGAAAGAAGGGTTTGTCGCAGAATTGGCCTCCCTTTTGAAGCCGGATGGCTATGTCATCCTGACGACACCCCGCGGCGAGATGTGGGAGCAGTGGAAGACGATCGCGCCACCCTGTCAGCCGGTCGAAGATTGGGTCACGGAAGCGCAACTGCGCGACATCTTCACGAGCCAGGGTTTCTGCGAACTCGGCCTGGAACGAGTGCACTGCGAACTTCCGTCGTTGCGTTATATCCCCGCACCCACACCGGCGGATTTCAACAAACTGAAGCTGGTGCCCATCTATCAAATCTGGGCCTGTCAGCGTCGGGGGACCTCTCCCGTGCCCTCGTTCACACGTCCGCCGATGGTCTCCGTCATTGTGCCCACCTACAATCGGCCTGATCGCCTGCAGGTGGCCCTCTCCAGCATCCTGGCCCAGACCTATCAGGATTTTGAGATCATCGTCGTCAACGACGGCACAGTCGATGTGAGCGACGTGATCACGCCGCTCAACCGGGACGGTCGTATCACCATGGTCCGGCACGACCACAATCGTGGACTCGCCGCGGCTCGCAATACAGGCATCCGGGCAGCCAAAGGCACGTACATCGCGTATCTCGACGACGATGACACCTATCTTCCGGACCATCTTCACACCTTGGTCACGACCCTACAGGCCGGCGAGCATAAGGTGGCCTATACTGACGCCTGGCGTATCCATGAAGTGCGGCAGGGCGACCAATACGTGGTGACCGGACGGGATATTCCCTATTCGCGCGACTTTAACTGCATCGATCTCCTGTTGTGCAACTATTTCCCGGTGCTCTGTGTCATGCATGAGAAAGCCTGCCTCGATCAGGTCGGCGTCTTCGACGAATCACTCTTCGCGCATGAAGATTGGGATCTCTGGATCCGGATGGCGACGATCTATCCGTTTCTCCATATCAAGCACACCACGGCGGCCTTCACCTGGCGTCGCGATGGCTCATCGATGACCAGTAGCACCAGCGACACGTACCGGCGCACGACGGACATAATCTATCGAAAATACCGGCCGTATGCAGAGCGCATCGCCGGGGTTCTGGAGGCGCAGCAAAAGAAGCTGGACGGTATGCGATCCGACGCCCAGGCCAAGACGTTCGATTGCTCCATTATCATTCCGGTGTGGAACAACCTGGCGCTCACCACGCAATGTTTGACCGCCCTGGCGGAGGTCACGCACGGCGTCTCGTACGAAGTGATCGTGGTGGACAACCACTCGACGGATGACACTCCGGCGTTTCTCGCCGGCCTCGGCGGCGATGTGACCGTCATCACTAATCAGGAAAATCTCGGGTTTGCCAAGGCCTGCAATCAGGGCGCTCAGGCGGCCAAAGGTGAATACCTCGTGTTCCTGAACAACGACACCATTCCACAGGCCGGGTGGCTCAGCGCCCTTGTCGATGAGGTGAAGGCCCATTCCGATGTCGCGGTGGTGGGGAGCAAACTGTTGTATGAAGATCGCACGGTCCAACATGCAGGAGTGGCGTTCTCGCGGGAATTCCTCATGCCCTACCACATGTATCCGGGAGTGCCGGCCGATGCGCCCATGGTCACGCGCCGCCGCGAGCTACAATGTGTGACGGCCGCCTGCATGCTCATCCGTCGCCAGGTGTTCGCCCAGGTGGGAGGATTCGACGAAGGGTACAAGAATGGGTTCGAGGATGTGGATCTTTGTCTCAAAATCGGCGAAAAGAACTGGAAGATCGTCTACCAACCCAACAGTACGGTCATTCATCTCGAAAGCCGCACGCCCGGGCGAAAAGCACATGAGGAAAAGAATACCAACCGGTTCCGGGAGCGCTGGGGCCATGCGTGGTGGATTACGGATGAAGATCGGCTGCACTTTGACGATGGCTATTCTGTCCATACCCACCTCAAAGACGGCATTCTCGGGTACACGCTGTACCTGATTGCCGACCCTGCGGCTCGGGCAGAACGGGCACTGGTCGCCGATGTGCAGCGCGCGACGGCCCTCAAGGACCAGGACAAGGTGGTCACGTTGCTCAAACGAGTCGACCAATGGCCTGCTGATGCATGGATTCTACGTTGGGGAGCATCACTCAGTGAGGGCATTGGTCATCGGGAATTGGCCCTGCCGTTCTGGAAACGCGTGTTGCTGCTGAAAAATGACCCGCAGGCCCGCTTGGCCTTGGCGAAGCACGCCTTGGAGACAGGCGCCATCAAAGAAGCGGATAGTCATCTGACCTCATTGCTGCAGGCTGAACCCGCTCATGGAGAGGGATGGCTGCTACGCGGCATTCTCGCCATGCAGCTCAATGCTTACCGCGATGCCGAACAGGCATTCGAACAGGCGAAGCAGGCAGGCGCGAATCCCCGGAAGGCCACGCTCGGCCTGGTCATGGCGGCCATGGGGGACAATCGGGCTGAGGCTGCCTGGTCACACGTGACAGGTCTCTGCGCCGATCATCCGGATGATGAAGAATGCATGCACTGGATGCTCCAATCCGGCACGAGGCTCCAACGCTGGGATGCCCTCGCGTCACGGCTCTCCTCGTTTGTCGCCCGCAATCCGGGCAATATTGCTATGCGATTTGCCCTCGCGGGAGTACTGTTAAGAGCAGGACGTCGAGCGGATGCGCAGCGGGAATATGAGTGGTTGCGCGCCATGGTGCCGACGTTCGAAGGCATGGACGAGTTGGCAAAACAACTGACCGAAGCCGAACGCCCTCTGGTGCCGAACCATGCCGCATGAGGAGTCACCGGAGCGCCGCGATCTGGTGATGCAGATGGCCCGTTTGGGGGATCTGGTTCAAACACTTCCCGCCATCGAGGCCTTACAGGAAGCCTATCCGGAACGCAGGCTGGATGTCCTCTGTGCGGCACCGTTGACCGGAGTCCTTGCCGCAGTTCGTGGCATCGGCCGTATCATTCCATGGGACGGGGCACAATGGCGGACCTGGGTCACTCGCTGGCAGGAGAACCCGGCGGCCACGCTGCAGGTGATGCAACACTACCTCTCGTCCCTCGGTGACACGATCTATGCGCGGGTCTATCCGTTGAATCAGCACGAACGAAGCCATCTGATGACGCAGCTGTTCTCACGCCATTCTTCCCACGAACAGGAACAAGACCGCATTGAAGCGCGTATCCACCCATGGGCACAACATCTTCGGCACGTGGCCAAAGAACGGGGAGCGAATCGCGTGCATCTCGCGGACGCCTGGTGCGGCATGTGCGGAGTGTTACCGCGCGGACAGGCCCCGTCCTGTGTGCCACCGGCCGTCGCCCTTCCGGCAGACCTCGCCGAGGTCGGTGAGCGTCAGGGATGTTGGGTGGCGTTGGTCACCGGAGCAGGGGAGGCGGATCGTTGTGTCACTCCCGCCGTGTGGAGCCAATGGATTCGTGAGTTCATGGCACAGACCCAGGATGGGCAGGTCGTGCTCATCGGCAGCGGGACGGAGCGTGAAACTGCGAAAGCGATTCTCGACTCGGTTCCCACGTTACTCCACGGTCGCATGTGGGATGCGACTGGTCGCACGAACATCTCTCAGTTGATGCATGTGCTTCATAAATGCCACTGGGTCATCGGAGCTGATACGGGTCCGCTTCATCTCGGCACGCTCGTGGGCGCTCGAGCCCTGGGATTGTACTTTTCACGCGCCCGGCTCCATGAAACTGGTCCCTATGGCGAAGGGCATTGGGTCTATCAACATACCACGCAAGCGCAGCCTCAACAGTGGCCGATCATGGAGAGCATTGCGTTGATGTGCGGAGAGCAGGGGCGTAGCGCGACCGATTGGACTCTTTGGAGGAGTCGAATGGACCGTTGGGGAGCATACTTTGACGACGCCTCCGTTACAGGAGCCATCGAGCACTCACGTGCGGAGATCTGGCGGGCCTGTGCACCAAGCCTTTGTGAATCGATGGCGGCATGAATATCTTTCACGACAACCTGAACCGCCTGACCTCACGTCATCGGGACCTCGCAACAGCGGTCAAGGTCGCAACCGGCGGCGTGCTCACGATTGAACCGGCCCGAAGCGGTGTCCCTTCCGCGCGTCGGTCCGGTCGCTGGGTTCATAGTGCCTACGATCCCCTTCGTGAAGCGCAGACCTGGGCGGATACCCATGCACCCGCCTGCCAAGCTGGCGAAATGGTGGTCGTGGCGGGGGTCGGGCTCCTCTATCATGTCGAGGCGCTTCGCAAAACGTTACCACCGGATGTCTCTCTCGCTGTCCTGATTCCCAACCTCGACGAGTTTCATGATGCCCTGACGGCGCGCTCGCTCGAAACCTGGAGTGAGTCCATTCTCTGGTTGCCAGGGTCACCGGCTGAAATTGCCGAGACCTTGACGAAGATCGGCCGCCCGGTGCGCTGTCTGTCCTATGCGCCAGCCGCTCTTGCTGATGCAGATTTTCATCGCGCGATTGAAGACGCATTGCGACGAAGTCTTTCTCACAAGGCCGGTGGCCAATTGACGATTGCCCTTGTGGGGCCGATTTACGGAGGGTCACTGCCCATCACCGGCTACGCGAAACGAGCACTGGAAACCCTTGGTCATAAGGTCCAGTGGATCGACCACAGCGTACATGCGACGAGTTATGAGGCCATGGGACGCCTCACGGACCCGCGCAACCGGCAAATGATGCAAGGCCGGATGGCTGAAGTCTTAAGCCAATGGACCCTGGCCAGCCTCGCAGAATCTCCCCCCGACCTCGTACTCTCGATGGCGCAAGCGCCTATGACGCTGCCGGTCCTTGAACATCTCCGGAAGAAGAAATTTCTGACCGCGATGTGGTTCGTCGAAAACTACCGGCACCTGACCTACTGGCGGCAAATGGCGCCGGGCTATGAGTTTTGGTTTGTGTTCCAGCAGGGGGCTTGCCTCGATGCATTCCGCCAGGCCGGTGCGCGCCAGGTGAGGTATCTTCCGATGGCCGCTGATCCGGATTTGCATTGTCCCGTCTCCTTGTCAGAAGAAGACCGTCGCACATTCGGCTCTGATGTCTCGTTCGTCGGTGCAGGCTATGCGAATCGCAGACAGCTGTTTCCCGCGTTGCTCCAGCAACCCTGGTCGTTCAAGCTGTGGGGTAACGAATGGGACGGGGCCGACGAGCTCCGTAGCGTGCTGCAACTGAACGGGGCACGGATCGACACGGCCACCTGCATGAAGGTGTTTAATGCCACGACGATCAATCTGAATCTCCATTCCACCACAGGCGCAGGCCTCGATCCTCAAGCCGATTTCGTCAATCCACGCACCTTTGAATTGGCTGCCTGCGGAGCGTTTCAGCTGGTGGATCACCGCTCAGAGCTGCGCCAGTTTTTTACGGAGCAGGAAATGGTGTCGTTCCAGGATTTTGAGGAGGTTCCTGGACTGGTTCAGCAGTGGCTGAATGACCCTTCCGCCCGCCAGGCCATGACGAATGCCGCTCGGGCACGAGTCTTGAGTGAGCATACCTACGTGCATCGGATGCGGGATTTGCTGGGGCACATCGGCTTGTCTCAGCCCGATCGCATCGGCTCCGTGCTGCGAGGGGAGCGCCAACAGGAATCCCTCCTGACGCGCTGCGCCAACGATCGTCCGCTAGAGGCTCTCCTCAAAGACTGCCCGAGCGGGCAGCGCGTCGAACTGAAAGACGTCGCCGCCAGGATTCGAAGCAAGGGTCCGACAGCCACCCTCAAGCGTGAAGAATTGATGGTGCTGATGTTGGATGAATACCGGAGCGAAACACGCGACCTGTTATGAACAAGCGCGTCCTTCTCATCAACATCACCAGGATGGGCGATCTTGTGCAGATGGGCACGCTGCTTCAGCGGCTGCAGCACGAATGGCCCGGCGCGGACGTCGATCTGGTCGTGGATCAACGGTTTGCTCCCGTGGCCAAGCTTCTGCCGCACCTCCGGCACATTGTCTCGTACGATTTTCATCGCCTCGTGGATGAGAGTCGCGCCCAAACCAAGGATGTGGTGACCCTCTACCAAGACATGACCAGGTGGGCGGCACCGCTCGTTGAGGCCCGGTATGACCGGGTCATCAATCTGACCTTCAACCGGCGGAGCGGACTGTTGACCTCTTACGTCAGCGCGAAGGAAATTCGCGGCATCGCCGCTCCGAAAGACGGGGATGTCACCATTCACAATCCCTGGATGGCCTATCTGACCGACGTGCATCATGAACGTCGCTTCAACCATTTCAATCTCGTCGATATCTACGCCCTGGGCGGCAGCGGCAGCGGCCCGTTTGCGCCACTCTCGCTGAATATTGCGCCGGAGACTGCAGACTGGGCCCGTAACTTTCTGATGCAGCATGGCGGACAGCAGACATCCTGGGTGGCGGTGCAGGTCGGGGCCAGCGATCCGATGAAAGCCTGGCGACCTGAATTATTCGGGCAGACCCTAGCGGCTCTCAGTCGGCAGACACCAGTCGGTTACGTATTTATCGGAACCGAAGAGGAACGGAAAGCCATTCACCTGGCTCAAACGACATACCGGAAGGCCGGGGGAACCGCGCCGCTTTGCGATGCGGTGGGAAAAACGTCCTTGCCGCAACTTGCCGCCGTGCTGTCGCAGTGCAAGCTCCTGCTGACCAATGACACTGGGCCTATGCATCTTGCGGTGGGAGTCGGCACTCCGGTGATCGATCTCTCGGTGGGGCATGTCGATTTCCGCGAGACCGGACCGTATGGGCCTGGTCATTGGATGGTGCAGCCGGACCTCGGGTGTGCGCCCTGTGGATTCGACCAAGTCTGCTTTCATCATGCCTGTAAGGACCGGCTTGTCCCGGATCAGATCGCGGCCCTGTGCCTGCACGTGATTGAAGGAGCGGCCTTCCCAGGATCGATCACGGGCGCCAGAGTCTATCGCTCACGCGCGGATGAAGATGGTCTTGGCAGCACTGAACTCCAAGCGGGACAGGAAGATCCGGTGGTCGAGTGGTATGGTCGTTTTTGGCGCCGGTTCTGGTTCGAGGAATTCACCGGCCGTGCCAGCCAGGTTCCGGATCACCCTGAACCGTCACCCGATTGGCCGGACGCGCTGCGCGTGATGGAACACCTGACGCCTTTGGCCAAGAAGCTCGTGTCGAATGCGGAAGAACTAGCTCGTCTCACGGCCAGACGGCCGCTCCCGGTCAGCGCGTTGCAACAGATGCAACGGCAGGAGACCGCGGACCGGCAACAGATCGTCGCGCTCAGCATGCAATCACCGGCGACTGCATCCCTGGCCGTGGCGATGGTACGGGATACGCACAATGATGATAGCAGCGACCTGACCGGTCTCGCGCAATCCCGGCTCGCGACCTATCGACGGTGGCAGAAGCGACTACATTCAGTAGCCACCGCGTTTCGCGCCATCACTACTACGCAGGGACTTGGTCGCCGAGAACGGCCCCGAGCTCTTCCCATGGCGCGTTCCGCATAGAACGAGGTAAACGGTGCAATCTCTTCCACAGGAGTCTGAGCATGGATATCACCCTTGACGGCGAACAGTTTCAGGTACCGGATGACACGTCGATGATGAACGCGCTTGCGACGCTGAGCGACAGGGCCCATGCCAAACATCACATCGTGACGTCATTAGTCATTGGCGGAAAGTCGATCAGCGATCGCGACCTCACCCCCGCGTTTCTCAATCAACACATTCGGGATGCGGGAACGATGCAGGCCATCTCCCAGTCGCTGCATACCATCATCGTCGAGGCAAAGCAGGCCATTACACGCTTCGCTGCAGAATTGCGCACAGACGGGCAGGTGTTATTGGCACCCTTGCGTTCAGGCACCGCCCAGGTGGGCACGATCGACGCCTGGCTCGGACGGCTGGCGGACTATACCGAAATGTTGGAAGCAGGGCAGGCTCAAGGTGTCGAAGGGTTGTCCTCAGCCTCGCTCCTTCCATGGATCCAGGAACTCTTGGGCGCACGAACTACAGCGGATGCGATCCGCGTTGCAGATCTCCTTGAATATGAATTATTACCCCGGCTCGCCGATGCCCGTTTGGCTGCTTAGTATCCATTGTTATCCGATAGGGCACACCGACTGCTCCTGCTCCTCATTGCAGGCATTTTCTGCACTTCCTGAACCGCTTAAGTCTTCCTGACAGGCTACCGATAAGGGGCACAGTAACACGGTAATACGGCGCAGGGGGGATGTGGCCACGTCTCCACCAGCACTGGTTACCACCTCGTCGGCACGGACGCTGGCGATTCCGAGAGTAGTGCGGAAGCTTCAGGAGGAAGTACGTCATGGCATTAGTAGTCAATACCAACGTTGCGTCACTGGCAGCTCAACGAAACCTGGCGACCAACCAAGCCCAATTGGGCCGTTCGGTCGAACGGTTGTCTTCTGGTCTGCGAATCACCCGTGCGGCGGATGACGCGGCCGGCTTGGGCGTGTCCGAAACTTTGCGGGCCCAGATTCGTAGTATCAATCAGGCCAATCGAAATGCCGGTGACGGCATCAGCTTGACGCAGGTCGCGGACGGCGCGGCAGCGACGATCGGCAGCTTGTTGTCTCGTATGCGTGAGTTGGCGACTCAGTCAGCCAGCGGAACGCTGGGCACCACCGAGCGTTCGTATCTGGACCAGGAATTCGTGGCGTTGCGTTCGGAAATCGATCGGATTTCGACGACGACGGAATACAACGGTCAGCCGCTTCTCAGTGGAAGCAGCAACACGTTTGAAGTCTTCATCGGCTTCAAGAGTGGATCGGGAAACTCACTCAGTGTGGCCTTGGATGACCTCGACGTGGCGGCAGTCGGCTTGACCGGCGCCAGCGTGTCGACGGCAACGGCTGCACAATCGATGCTGGCGAAGATCGACAGCGCGATCAGCGCGGTCGCAACCGCCCGCGCGAATTACGGGTCGATCCAGAGCCGGTTCGAAGTCGCAATTCAGAATCTGACGGTCACGGCCGAGAACTTCACCGCGGCCGAATCGCGGATTCGCGATGCGGACATTGCTCAGGAAACATCTGTGTTCACGAAGAACCAGATCCTCACCCAATCCGGTATCGCGATCTTGGCACAAGCCAATTCGCTGCCACAGCAAGCGTTAGCGTTGCTGCGAGGATAAGGCTTCAGCCGGCGGGTAGCTCTCCATAGGGAGAGCTACCCACGGACTGATCCTAGGAGGGTAACATGGTCCACGATGTTTCCAACTATAAAGACCATCCCGCAGCCGCTATCCAAGCGACGCAGAGCGGGCCGCAACCTTCAAGCGAAAAGAAGGTGGAGGCGCGCACACCTGAACCGGAACCGGAGCAAGCCAAGGCCGAGGTGAAGGCGAAAGATCTCGAGCAGGCGCTGTCTCGGGTTCGTGAGGTGTTCAAGAAGGCAGACTCCAGACTGGAGTTTACCGTCGATCCGGATCTGGACCGGGTCGTCGTGAAGGTAATGGATGGGGATTCGGGTACCGTAATCCGCCAGATACCACAGCAGGAAGTCATTGATCTTGCAAAGAGGCTGGAAACGCCCACTGGGCTGCTCCTGCACCACAAGGTGTAACCTGCGCAACGACATGAAAGGGATGTCATGGCGATCAGTTTCGGCGGGTTAGGCAATGGTGTGGACTTTGGCCAAGTCGTGTCCGAGTTGGCCAAAGTCCAACGCCTGCCGATCGACGCGTTAAACGCGAAGAAGAAAGACCTGCAGACCAAGCTGACCGACTACGGGACCCTGGGGAACAAGCTCCTCGCTCTGCAAAGCGCTGCGAATGCGCTTCGTCTCTCCAACAGCTTCGACCGCACGACCACCACCGTCAGCGATGAAACTAAATTGACCGCGCAAGCCGGCGCCGGCGCAGCCACCGGCAGCTATACGGTCCAGGTCACGCAACTCGCCAAAGCCAATCAGATTACCAATAGCGCTGCCAAAGCGGTGGCAGCCACGACTACTCCGATCGTCTCCGGCGGCTCTGGCACTTTTACCTTTAAAGTTGGAAGCGGCGTCAATCAAACCGTGACGCTTAACGATGGCGCCACTCTCGACGACCTGCGTTCCGCCATCAACGATCTGGGTGCCGGCGTGACGGCTTCCGTCATCAATACCGGAACGACCGCAAGCCCGGCTTACCGCCTCACTCTGACCGCCACCGCAACCGGAGCCGCGAATACCGTGACGGTCGTCACGGACAGCACGAGCTTGGACTTCACCAACAGCAGCGGCACCGGAGGGAGCAGTACCCTGCAAGCCGGTCAGAACGCCATTGTGGTGATCGGGGACCCGGGTCAAACGACGATCTCAATCGAACGTGAAAGCAATGTGATCAGCGACGCGATTCCGGACGTCACCCTCACACTGAAATCCAAGACCGTCACCACCCCCACGCCCGAACCGGTTACGGTCAACATCTCGACCGACCCCGACAGTGTGAAAACCAATATCAAAGCTTTGGCAACCGCTTATAACGATATTGTGAAATTCGTCAATGAACGAACCACCTATGATATCTCGACGAAGACCGGCGGCATTTTCTTCAATGAGAGTACGGCGAAAAGCGTCTTGAGTCAGTTACGCACCGCGTTGTCCGGAGACGTCAGCGGAGTGTCGACATACACAAGCGTGGGGGCAGTCGGGTTTAAAACGGAGCGAGACGGCACCATTACGGTGGACGACGCCAAATTGGACACGGCCTTGGCCAGTAACTACAGCGCAACAAAAGCCCTGTTCATCACGCAGACCACCTCCAGCGGCATTGCGGACCGTGTGGTGAAAGCCGTCGACTTTATCGATGCCGTCGATACGGGCGCCTTTACGGTCAGAAAGAGCGCGATCACCAGCCAAATCGGCAAACTTACCGATGAAATCGGGCGTAAGGAAGACATCGCGTCGCAATATGAAGAGCGATTACGGCTGCAATTTGCCTCGCTCGATGCATTACTTCAAAAACTCAAAGGCCAAACCAGCGCTCTCCAGGCGTTACAATAACTAGATAAGGTCACCATGATTGCTACCGCCGCGAACGCCTATCAACAGACGCAAGTCATGACAGCCAACCGAGTGCAGTTGATCGTGCTGCTCTACGATTCCGCCATTCAATCAATGGAGCTCGCCCGAGAAGCCATTCTCACCAACAACTATAAAGATAAGGCCCGATTCCTCGACCGCAGCATGGCCATCGTCGGGGAGTTATCCAGCGTCCTAGATTTCGAGCGAGGCGGGGAGATCGCCGTGTCGTTGCACCGCCTGTATGACTACATGGTGCAGCAGTGCATCCAAGCGAATCTTCGGCATAACGGAAAACACCTGGACGGCCCCATTCGTTGCCTGACCACACTCCGTGAGGGCTGGCAGGTGGTGGCCCGGCAGGAATCGGTGACCCATGTCGGTGGCTAACGCCCCCCAGACTGCCTCTCCTGACGACTTCCACACCCTCGAATTGTTGACCACGCAAGCACTGGAGGCCGCCAAGTCCGGCGATTGGGATCGTGTGGACGCCTGCTATGAGGCGCGAGGCATCAAGCTGGCCGGGTGTTCCATTGATCGCGCGCACGCACAGCGTTTATTGGAGATGGATGACCAAGTTCGGGCGGCAATTGTGGTCGCCCAGGCCGGGCTTTCGTGCTTATTGGCTGATGCCTCCCAGGCGCGACGAAATCTGCGCCAGCTTCGCGAAATTCATGGACAAGGTGAGACCGGTCATGGAAGCATGCACCATGAGGCCTGAAACGACTTCGCGTACCGGTGTCAACGATCCTGTCATCAGCTGCTGCAGAGTACTCGCATGAGCTCCTCACCGGACCCCACCATGCATAATGTTCATCCGATGCTGAACAATGAAGAGCGCCGGGAATGGTTGCGAATCGATGACCGCTTGTTGCTGGAGTATCGACGAGTGGATGAGCCGGCGGACGCGATGAACGCCTATCTCCCGCCGGCTACGGAAGACACGATTGCCACCGCAGTCTCAAAACCCACGCTCGACCTGTTGATGCGGGGAGGGGAGACATTCGCAGGTTCCCCCCTGTTGCCATGGGTTTCGAAAATCGATTGGATGCTCGAGACCATATTGAAATCGCTCGTGAAGAGCCATCCTGGCAGCGTGGCGATTGCTCGACTCACCGACGTGGATATCAGCGCCGGTGGTCTGGGGTTCAACACCCCTCGGCCGTTTCAGGCAGATGACGTCCTGATGCTCAAGGTGATCCTGCCGCCCTTCAGCATGATCGAAACCACCGCGCGTATCATCCGGGTAATCCCGCTCGACACATCCTCCACCCAGTTCCATGTCGCCACCCAGTTCATCGAATTGGGAGCAGACGAGCAGGAACTCATCATCCGACATATCCTGCAAGTTCAAGCAGAACGGTTGCGGGCGAGAAAAGCTGCGCACTGACCCGGTCCTGGAGCACGTTCAGGTGGGAAGGGACGCTGGGGCGGGCTCTTCCGACGCGGAGGAAGGCTCGGCAGGGGGCGCGGTTGGGCGTGCCATCGCGGTGAGCAACGCGTCTGCTGCCTGGGTGAGAGCCACAGACGCTGGCGCAGTGGGTTCGCATTCCACGACCGGGAGGAAACTCCGGACCGCACGGGTCACTGCCGGATCATCGGGAATTTCGCCCAGGGTGGTCAAATCTCCTCCCACATACTCCTGCAGCAATTTTTTCAACTGCAACACATTGACGCGCGATTTGCCGGACACACGATTCACGATCAGGTGCGGCTGAAATCCCTGCAATGTTCGGCTGGCCACTTCGCGAGCGTTGGGATCTGTCTCACCAACCGCCTGAATGACCTCTTCGATACTCGAAAAATCCCGTTCTGACAGCGCTTCACTCACGGCATCGCGCGACAGAAACGCGGAGAGCACCCGTCGGATGGCGGCGAGCTTAATGAACCGGTACAGATCAAGGACCGAGGTCGGATCGGGAGTGGCCACCGCCACATAGTGGTCGGCCATCAAGAAAAAATCCAGCGCATGATAACTGGTACCGGCACCGATATCGACGACGATCACGTCGGCTTCCAGCTGCGAAAAATTCCGAATCAGTCGCTTCTTCTTCGCATAGGGCAGATTCGCGGTCGCGAGCGTATCCCCGGTACCGGGCAGCAATTGCAGGAACGGATGTGCCGAAATCTGCTGGAGGACATCGGCCAGCCGGTCCACCCGCCGGTCGATAAAGTCGGTCAATGTGCGAGTCGGGTTGAGCATGCCGAACAGGATATGCGCGTCGGCACCCCCGACATCCAGGTCGGCGAGGACCACCCGCTTCCCCCGTTTTGCCATAAGCATCGATAAATTGGCGGCAATAATGCTTTTTCCGACACCGCCCTTGCCTGATGCGATCGATACAATCGTTGCCATTCAGATTGCTCTCTCAGCGTTAGTTGGTGGGTATCCCTCAGGCTGTCAGCCCTTCGAATCATGCGCCTGAGCAGTATGGGACCATGGCCTGAGTTCCCTCTAGCCTCATGGCCTCATCGTATGAGGTCTATTTAACCTCATCACTCACAAACGGGCAACTAAAGTTTGAGACGGCGCACACCGATACCTTATCCGTTATGAACGATGCTATCCCGACCACAGCCAGAGTAAGCCTCGACAGTGTATCGCCTTCGGAGGGCGAGATTCTCACCGTCTCGGAAGTCGCGCGCTTTCTGCGCGTCCCGAAATCTACGGTGTATAAACTCGCGCGGCTGGGGGAATTGCCTGCGTCCAAGATTGGAAAGCATTGGCGGTTTCTCCGACGCGATATTCACGAATGGATGCACAGCCGGACCCAGCACAACTGATCTCCGAACGGGGACAGGTGGTCCAGCATGCGGGAGCCGATTCGAATGACGGGCTTGGTATCGCCCTGACGGATCGTCTTATCACGACGCACGGTTCACACGAGGTTATCGATGGCTGACAGCAATGCCGTAAGAAAGACAGAGACGCCTGCGCCGAAGCTGGTGCCCGACACGTTTAAACAACTGCGGGACCTGATCTACGAAAAAACCGGCATCTATTTTCAAGACAATAAAACCTATCTGCTTGAGAGTCGACTGCTTCCTCGATTGAAAGCGTGTCACTGTCAGACCTTCGAGAGTTATCTGAACTTCCTCCGATTCGACGCCTACCGTGATCGTGAGGTCACTGAGCTCTACATCGTCATCACAACGAACGAGACCTACTTCTTCCGGGACGAGGCTCAATTGGAGAGCTTCATGAAGGTCATGATCCCGGAAGTGATGAAGACCAATGCGGCCACCAAACAGATTCGCATCTGGAGCGCCGCCTGCTCCACGGGGGATGAGCCCTACACGCTGGCATTGATGCTCAAGGACTACCCGCCGTTGTCCGGATGGACGATCGACATCCTGGGGACGGACATCAGCGAGAACGTGTTGAATGTGGCGCGGAGCGCGACCTACGGATCGCATTCTCTCCGCAAAGTTCCGCCGGGCATGCTGACGCGATATTTCACCGGCAAACGGGAAGCCCAGACGCTGATCCCGCAGGTGAAAGACATGGTGCGGTTCATGAATGTGAACCTCTACGACCGTCCTCGGCTCAAGCTTATCCGCGGGATCGACATTATTTTCTGCCGCAACTGCCTCATTTATTTTGACGAGAAAGCCAAGGCTCAGATCGTCTCTGACCTTCGGGACGCATTGCGCCCCAAGGGCTATTTGATGATCGGATTTTCAGAGACCCTGCACGACACCACAGGCTTGTTTAAGACGATTCACGCAGGCCGTTCAGTGATCCACGAGAAACAGTAAGGAGGATATCGCATGCCAGCTGATCCAAACATGAAGATTCTTGTTGTTGATGACATGTCGACGATGCGACGCATCGTCAAAAATATTCTGAAGCAACTCGGCTTCAACAATCTCGAAGAAGCGGAAAACGGACAGGACGCGCTCACGAAGTTGCATGCCGACACCTACGGATTTGTGGTCTCGGACTGGAATATGCCCGTCATGATGGGCATCGACATGCTGCGAGCCATTCGTGCCGATGAAAAGTTGAAGAAAATTCCGGTGCTCATGGTGACCGCCGAAGCACAAAAGGAAAACCTCATGGAGGCTGTCCAGGCCGGCGTCAGCAATTACGTCGTCAAGCCGTTCACCGCAGAGACGATGCAAGACAAAATTAACAAGATCTTCAAGTAATCGGCTCTTAACCGGTGAGGGTGACGATGGCACAACCACGCGTAACACCACAAACGCAGGTCCCCGTGAATGACGATGAGCAGACGGGAAGATCTCCGGACACCAAGCTCTACGAAGAGTTGGGTGAGTTAGCCCGTTTCATCGATACCACGATGAAGACGTTATCCGAGTTCAGCACGCCGATCAGTACATCGACCGAACAGTTGCCGCAAGCGCTCAGCCATCTCACGAATCTCAAGACCATGACGGAGCAGGGGACCCATAGAGTCATGCTCGAGGTGGAGGCGATTCAGGACAATCATGTGAAACTCAGCGGCATGATCAAGGACTTGACGCTTGCGATGCAGAACGCGCAGGCCGCACCGGCCCTTCTTCAGCAGGTGCACGCCATCGGGAACACCATCAACGCCGACGATAAGCGACTACTCGACATTATGACGGCTTTGTCCTTCCAGGACCTGGTCGCACAAAGCGTGAACAAGCTCGTCACCATCCTGCAAGAAGTCGAACATAAATTATTGCAGCTCGTGGTGGTCTTCGGTCCGTACCAAAAGCAAGCCGCGAAAAAAGAGCAGGACAAGGCGAGTGAAATGCTCAAGCAGTTGGAAGCGACGAAGAATACCTCCATGGATCAGGATCTCGCCGACGAGATTCTGAAGCAATTCGGTTTTAACTGAGGTGGGCTATGAGCGATGAAATGCAGGAAATACTCAACGACTTTCTGACCGAATCGAACGAGATGCTGGAGGTCTTGGATCAGCGCTTTGTCACGCTGGAATCCGACCCCAACAACACCGACCTGCTCAACGAAATCTTCCGTGCGATGCACAGCATGAAAGGATCGGCGGGCTTCCTGGGCTTTAATCATCTGGTGGATGTTGCGCATCGCGGGGAAAACATTCTGAACAAGCTTCGGCAGGCCGAAATGGCCGTCAGCCCGGCGATCATCAGCGTCATTCTCGAAACGGTGGATGTCATCAAGGCCATCATGGCCGATATCAAGGATTCCGGAACCGACAATCATGTCGCAACCGCCGCCATCTCCGCCAAGCTCGACGACATTTTGAACGGGAATATCAGCGCTGCAGCACCCCCCGCACCAACTGCCTGTGCGGCAGCTCCCCATCCCGACACCGCCGCCCCCCAGGAACCTCCAGCACCTCCCGCACAGACCATCGGAGAGATTCTGGTCAATGACGGGCTGGCTTCAAAAGAGCAGGTGTTTGACGCCTTGACGGCTCAACAGCATCAAGCCGAACCCAAAACGCCGTTGGGGGAGATTCTGCTTCAGGCAAAGGCCATCACCGAACGTGCGCTGGATCAGGCGCTGCACAAGCAGGAAAAGCAGGCTAAGCCGGTTGAAGAGGATGCCACCATCCGGGTGGAAACTAAGCGCCTGGACAGCGTGATGAATCTCGTGGGCGAGCTCGTGTTGGGCCGCAATCGCCTCATCAAAATCGGCACGCAGTTGGAACAACAGCACGAGTCGGACCCCCAGGTCCGTGTGCTCAGTGAAACGCTCGCGCAACTGAACCTCGTGACGACCGATTTGCAGCTGGCCGTCATGAAGACCCGCATGCTTCCCATCAAGAAAGTTTTCGCCAAATTGCCCCGCATGGTACGTGACTTGTCACAGAAGTTGAATAAGCAGGTTCGCCTGGAAATGCATGGTGAAGAAACCGAACTTGATAAGTCCGTGGCCGACGAGATCGGTGATCCACTGGTTCACCTGGTGCGCAATGCCATCGATCATGGCATTGAAACTCCGGCGGAACGGCAGGCCAAAGGCAAGACGGGAGAAGGTTTGCTGGCGATTGCCGCCAGCCAGGAAGGAAACAGCATCGTCATCCGGATCAACGACGACGGACGCGGCATCCAAGTGGAAAAGATCAAAGAGAAAGCCTTGGCCAAGGGACTGGTCAGCGAGGCGGAAATCGCGACCATGGAACATCGCGAAGTTCTGAACCTGATTTTCCTGCCCGGATTCAGCACGGCTGAGCAGGTGACGGACGTCTCCGGTCGAGGCGTGGGCATGGATGTCGTGCGCACGAACATTCGGAAGATCAACGGTAGCGTGGACCTGGAATCGGAGCCCGGCAAAGGTAGCCAGATAATCATCAAGTTGCCACTGACGATTGCGATTATCCAAGCCCTGATGGTGGAAGTCGAACGCTCGATCTTCGCCATTCCGCTGAGCACCGTCATCGAGGCCGTTCGCATTTCCCGCAGCGACATTAAGACGATCAACGGGCGGGAGGTCTTGCACTTGCGTGACCGCGTCCTGCCGCTGATTCGTCTGGCGCAGGAGTTTGACATTCCAACGGATGCCGACCGGGAACGGTTTTATGTCGTGGTGGCCGCCTTGGGAGATCGACGAATCGGCGTGGTCGTCGACGAGCTCCGTTCACAAGAAGAAGTGGTCATTAAATCAATCTGGGATTACCTGGAAACCGTCAAAGGGGTGTCTGGCGCCACGATCACCGGTGAGGGAAAAGTGGTGCTCACTTTGGACACGTCGGAATTGGTACAGAACGCGCAGGCCTGGCACAACCCGGGCATTGCAGCCTGAGGACCCGCTGGCGCAGGGCTTGTCACACAAGGGGAATCATCGACGGCGTTCTGAGGTGATGGCCACGGAGCGACGCGCGAGATCGGAGGAAGTATGTCCACACTGATCAATGAAATTGATGCCCGGACCAGGCTGGCCGGCGCCAACCAGATGGAGTTGTTGCTCTTCAAACTGGGCACCAATGAAATCTTCGGAATCAACGTATTTAAAGTCCGCGAGGTGATGAAACTCCCCGAACTGACCCAGATTCCTGAAGCCGATAGTCGCATCGTCGGTATGGCGAATATTCGGGGAATTATGGTGCCGGTCGTTGGACTCAAACGGAGTTTAGGCTTAGGCGCAGAGAATGACATACAGGCGGACGCCGCCTTGGGATCGAGCCCGTATCTTATCGTCTCGGAGTACAACGGCAGCTTGCAAGGATTCCTGGTTGCAGGCGTGGACCGGATCATCCGTTTCTCCTGGTCGGCCATTAAGACGCCGCCCGCGATCGTCAGAGAAAACAACAAGGGTGCGGTGACCGCCGTCACGATGTTGGAAGACGGACGCATGGTGCTGATCCTGGATGTGGAAAAAGTCCTGAACGATATCTGTCCCCGTACAGACGACGACGTGTTTGCCAGCATGACGATTGCGCCGGAATTGAAATCCAAGTGCGTCTTGTTTGCGGATGACTCGTCTGTGGCTCGCATGCAGATTCGCAAGGCCTTGGACCGTCTCTCCATGTCGTATGTGATCGCCACGACGGGCGGGGAAGCCTGGCACAAGCTACAAGCCCTAGCGGATCAAGCCACAGCCGAAGGAAAAGAACGCGTGGATCAGATCCAATGCATCCTCAGCGACATCGAAATGCCGGAGATGGATGGATTCACGTTGACCAAACACATTCGTGCCGATCCGAGATTGGCACATTTGCCTGTGATGCTCCACTCCTCCCTGACCGGAGCCTGCAACATGGAGAAGGGGCGGACTGTCGGCGCAACGGACTACATCACGAAGTTTGACGCAAAAATGCTGGCCGAGAAGCTGGCACTCCATATCCCGGAATCGAATCAGAAGGTCAAAAAAGCAGCCTGAACACAGCCTGGTGAAGTAGTCGAGGTGGTGGAAGCGCATTTAAGCTTTCACCTCAGTCGGCCGATGTATCGGTAGAGACCCTATGGCACTCCCACTCACACAGTCGCAGAGCGTCCCGAAACCGGTTCGCGTCTTGGTGGTCGATGATTCCGCCTTCATGCGGAAGAGCCTGACCACGATGCTGGAAGAAGGCAAGCAGATCCAGGTGGTGGGCGTGGCACGCAACGGCGAGGAAGCTGTTCAGCAGGTTCTACAGTTGAAACCTGACGTGGTCACGATGGATGTGGAAATGCCGGGGATGACGGGGCTGCAGGCGCTCCAACAAATCATGACCAAGAATCCTGTCCCGGTCATCATGGTGAGCTCGGTCACCGTCGAAGGCGCTCAAGAGACCTTGCAGGCACTCGAGTGGGGAGCGGTTGATTTCATCCCCAAACAACTCGACGGGGTGGCTTCGAAAATTGCAGAGATCCAAAAAATCTTGGTTCCCAAAGTGCTCGCCGCGAGATTTGCGGCCGGCAAACTGAAACGACTAACCGTCACCGGAACGTCTAAAGTCGCTCTGCCGCCGGCCAAGGCACTGAGTAGCCGGTCTGTGACCGTCACCCGCGGCACCAAACTGATTGCCATCGGCTGTTCCACCGGCGGACCACAAGCTCTGTTTGAAATCATCCCCACACTTCCCGCTGATTGCCCCGCCGGCATCGTCATCGTGCAACACATGCCGAGTTCGTTCACTAAACCATTCGCCGAGCGCTTGAATAACCTGTGTGCCCTGGAAGTCCGCGAAGCGGTAGACGGCGACGAAGTGAAACCGGGACGGGTGTTGGTGGCTCCGGGCGGAATGCAATTCCGGATCGTGAAGAAAACCATCACGACCTCGGTGGTCAAACTGTCGCCAAATTACGAAAAGCACCCCCACGCGCCATCCGTCGACATCATGCTGCAATCCGTTGCGGCGTTGTTCGGGGAGCGGAGCATCGGGGTGATTTTAACCGGCATGGGACATGATGGACTGGAGGGAATGAAAGCAATCAAAGCAGCAGGAGGTCGAACCGTGGCGCAGGACGAAGCGTCAAGTGTCGTATACGGCATGCCGAAAGCCGTGGTCGAAGCAGGGTGTGCCGAGAAGGTCGTGTCGCTCTCAAAGGTTATCGGCGAGATCATGAACATGGTGTGAGAGGAATCGTCAAGTCAACCGTTCACGTATCGATTGGTAGGAGGAGGAGTTATGGGGAGCATGATGAAGCATATGTCGATTGGACCTAAGTTCATATTGTCTATTTCCCTGGTGGCAGTGCTTGTCATCGGGATCGGACTCGCCGTGCTGTACCAGCAGGAAGAGTCCAAGATGGATACGATGTTGACCGGTCGCTCTAACGTCGTCGCCACGCAGATCATGATCGGCCGCGCATACATCACCCAGAACTATGTGGCCAAGATCAAGAAATCCAAGGCTGGTAGTGAAATTCAAGTCGTCAAGGACCATACGAGCGTGGCCGATGCAATTCCGTTCCCTGCGACGGCCGTACGTGAAATGGGTGAAGAGGCCAATCGGACCGGGTTGTACAACGTCCGTCTGATCAGCCAGAACCCGATGAACCCGTCGAACACGCCGAAGGACAATTTCGAGAACGAAGCGATCCGGGCCATTATGGCCGGTGCCGAGTCCTATGCCCGCCGGGATGAAGTGAACGGCGTGCCGACATTCCGTCGCGCGACGGTCGATAAGGCCACCTCGACGGCATGCTTGAGCTGCCATACCAACAATCAAGTTGGTGATGTCCTGGGCATGCTGAGCATGTCAGTGCCGATGGCCGAGGCGATTGCCCTCTCGAATCGTTCCCTGTGGCAGACGGGCGGCTTGATGGCCGCCATCGTCGTCATCATCCTGGTTGTGATGTATCTGTTGCTCCGCAACATTGTGCTCCAGCCGATGGCCAAGATGAGCGAGATCTCCCGCGACATCGCCAAGGGCGAAGGCGATCTCACCAAGCGCGTGCCGGCCGAAGGCCACGACGAAATCGCGCAGATGGGCAAGTACTTCAACGAATTCATCGAGAAGTTGCAGCATATGATCAAGAAGGTGGCGCACGTGACGGACAAAGTCGCATCGGCCTCTGTCGAGCTGTCGGCCACTGCCGAGGAGATCTCGAAGGGCACCGATACCTTGACCTCACGCGCTTCGCAGACTGCCGCCGCGGTGGAAGAGATGAATGCCACGGTCGGACAGGTCGCGCAGAACTCCGGGAAAGCTGCCAGCTTGGCGCAAGATACGGTCAAGACTGCCCAAGAGGGTGGAACGGTCGTCTCGAGCACCATCTCCGGGATGCAGCAGTTGTCCGAGGCGGTGTCGAACTCGGCGACCATTATCTCCGATCTCGGCAAGTCGTCCGATCAGATCGGTGAAATCGTGCGTACGATCGAAGACATCGCGGATCAGACCAACTTGCTGGCCTTGAATGCTGCGATCGAAGCGGCCCGGGCTGGTGAACAGGGGCGTGGATTCGCCGTCGTCGCCGACGAAGTCAGAAAGCTGGCCGAACGGACGACCAAAGCCACGAAGGAAATCGGCGACATGATCCGGCAGATCCAACAGGATACGCGTGGAGCCGTCGATTCCATGCAGCAGGGTACGCAAAAAGTCACGGCAGGTGTGGACCTCGTCAACAAGACCGGCGAAGCGCTGGCCCAGATCGTCCGCATGGTGTCCGAGAGCGCGGACATGATCAGGCAGATCGCCGTGGCCTCCGAAGAGCAGTCAGTCGCCACGCAGCAGATCGCCAGCGACATCGAAAACGTGGCGAAGGTCACGAAGGAATCGTCGTCCGGCGCACATGAATCCGCCAAGGCAAGCCAGGACTTGAGCCAGTTGGCGGTCGAGCTGCAGGGAATCGTGGGTGGGTTCAAGCTGTAAGCAGCCAACCACGAGAAGGAGCCCAGCATGAGTGCGACTACACAAGCAGTGCAATCACACTACCAGGCGGCCGCAGAACAACCTGCGGACCGTCTGGTCGACCGGACCGGTGACGATCTGTTGCAGTTCGTCATCTGCCTGATCGGAAGTGAAGAGTTCGCGGTCGATGTGCTGAGTGTGCAGGAGATCAACCGAATCGTGGAAGTGACGCGGGTCCCGAAGACACCGCCCTATGTCGAGGGGGTGATTAATTTGCGGGGCCGCATCATTCCGGTCCTCGACCTTCGAAAACTGTTCGGCCTCAGCGGCGCGCAACAAACGACGCAAACACGAATTGTGGTGGTGTCGGTGCAAGCGCGCCTGGTGGGGTTGATCGTGGATTCGGTGGAGGAGGTCCTGCGTGTTCCCAGAAGTGCGATCGAGCCGCCGCCCTCCGTCGGGACGATGGCCGGTGCGGAGTTCACCCAGGGAGTCGGACGCATTGATGACCGACTCCTCATCTTGGTGGATCTGAACCGATTGCTCCTGGCCAGGGGGGGCGCGTAACACGATCGACAGGAAGCGTAGGGCGGGGAGGACTGGCCTCTTACGAGGCCTCAGGATCCGAAGAGTCTGTGGGGGAGGGTCCGCGACCATTGCGTGCGTCGAGGACCCTCTCCAGCAACTGGATCGACTCTGTGAGCACATCCGACGCGCAACTCAAGGTGACATGAAACTGTTGCATGGCCTCCGGCCAACGACCCTCTTTCTGCAAGACCTGGAACTTCCGGTGTTGTTCATCAAGGATGGCCTGTTTCGCCTCAAGCATCAGACTGTCTGCGGGACCCACGGTATCACCTCCAGGAAAGCGTGTGTGACTGACTGCACGCTATCAAAATCGTTTCGATGTGGGCAATCCCACCATTCCGGCTTCAGAGAGCTACTTTTGGGGAAGACCGACCACATGAGACATCGAGGTAACTGAACCGTGGATATCGCAACAATCCTCGGCATCGTCGTCGCCATCGGGTCGATCATCGGCGGCCAGGCGCTCGAAGGTGGACATCTGAGTTCGATCCTTCAGCTGACGGCCTTCATCATCGTTGCAGGTGGCACTTTCGGCGCTTGTTGTGTGCAAAACCCCCTGTCCGTGGTCATCAAGGCCCTGAGCGGCGTGACCCTCGTCATCACCAACCCGCCGCATGATGTCAAGGGCACGATCACCCAAATTCTTGATCTCGCCAATGTCGCTCGTAAACAAGGGCTGCTGGCCTTGGAAGGTAAGCTCAAGGACCTGCACGACCCGTTTTTCAAGAAGGGCATCCAGCTGATCGTGGACGGCACGGATCCCAAGCTATTGCAGGAAATTTTGGAGATCGAGGTGGAACATCACGAGGAGGAGGGGGTTCATGCGGCGAAGGTTTGGGAGGCCGCGGGCGGGTATGCACCAACCGTCGGTATTCTCGGCGCCGTGCTCGGTTTGATTCACGTGATGGAAAACCTGGCTGATCCCTCAAAGCTCGGCGGTGGTATCGCCGTGGCGTTCGGCTTGGCCAACCTGTTTTTTCTACCCATCGCCAACAAGATGAAGTTCAAATTGAAGGAAGAGGCCGGCTTGCGAACGATGGTGATCATGGGGCTTGTGGGACTGGCCCAGGGAGAGAATCCCAGACTGTTGCAGGAAAAGCTCGAGAGCTTCCTCCCTCCGCACGAACGCACGAAGGAAGACAAGAAGTGACGCGGTCCGTTTCCCGAGAATCATCGACACAGCGAGTGCTCACGCACTCATGACATGAAACGGCTGGCGCCATGGCGAAGAAGAAACACGAAGAACACGAGAATCACGAACGCTGGCTGGTGTCGTATGCGGACTTCATTACGCTGTTGTTCGCGTTCTTCGTGGTGATGTATTCGGTCTCGTCGGTCAACGAAGGCAAATATCGAACAGTCAGTGATTCGATCAAAGCCGCCTTAAATCCGGTCAACAGCACTCCCACCAGCCGACTTCCTTTTGCTGTAGGCGACGCCAAACCGAAGATGATCAATACGGACATGGCGAGCGCGAATGAGCCGGTCATTCGACGGATGAAGGAAATTCTCAAGAAAATTCATCCCTCGCTGGCCCTCGAGATGCCGGATATCAAGATCGTGGAAACCGGCAACGGCACCATCATGATTTCCCTGCCCGAATCTATTCTGTTTGCCAGCGGTGAAGCTCGCGTTCGCCCCGAGGCGCTCCCGTTCCTGAAATCCCTCGCTCAAATTCTGATCGAGATGGACCGTCATGTCCGGATCCTTGGCCATACGGACAATGTTCCGATCCGAACGGCTCAGTTCCCGTCAAATTGGGAGCTCTCGGCTGTACGAGCCGTGATGGTCGTCAGAATTTTCTCAGAGCTATACGAAGTGCCAATTGCGCATCTGTCCGCAACGGGATTTGCCGATTCAAAGCCGGTTGCCACGAATGACACCCCAGAAGGACGGACGAAAAATAGACGTGTTGAAATCATTGTGTTGGAAAAAAACCTCACGGAAGAGACACTCGACTCCCTGTTGCCAGGCGCACCGCCTCCGGCGATGCCATTCTGAGGCAATCGGCAGGGGTTGATCCGGCCCTATGAGCCCATCAGGGAATAGGTCCTACAGACTGACCCTTACGTGTAAAGAATCTTACGAAACGAGCCGATACAGCGTTACGTCGGGGAACGTGTCCGACTTGAAAGGAACCCTTGTATGACCGTCAAGCCAGCTGGTGATCTCACGATTTTTGAAGTCGGGGCACTGTGCGAAGATTTGAAACAAGCCACTGCCGGTCACCCACAGGTCGAACTCGACGTGTCCGAAATCGACAAACTGGATGCTTCGGCGGTTCAGCTGCTGATTGCCATTCGCCACTCGGAGCATTTCATACTGACAGGCATGACCGATTCCATACGCTCTCGCATGGCCGACTTGGGCGCATAGCTTCACGATCTGATGAGTACGCAAGGGAAGAGCTGCCAATGATTCTCGAATGGTTGTACGTCGTGTGCGCGTTCTTTGTAGGCGCGTATCTCTCCTGGGCCTGGTGTCAGCGACGTAGCGTCGCCGGCAACCAGGTGGTGCAGTCGGCGCAAGACGCCAAGCTGAAAGAACAGGCAGAGCAGAAAGCCGTGTGGGAAGAGCTTGGACACTCGATGATTCCTCTCGTCACGATCCTCAATGCACAGATGAAGAGCGTGATTCATCAGACCGAAGAAGCCGCGACCGATCTGGGACAACGATTCAGCAAGATCGCCGCGCGGGCCAGCGCTCAAGGGAAAGAGTTCATGAGCTTGTACGGCGGCGGCGGCGAACTCAACCTCGACACGGTTCTCAAAACGACCGACACGATGCTCGAAGGGTTCGTCAGCGACGTCATGAAATCATCCGAGATGGCTCTGAACATCGCCACCATCATGGATGAGGTCGAACGGAGCACCAAGGCCATCACCGGGATGGTCGGCGAGATTGAATTTATTGCGGATCAGACCCGGTTGCTGGCACTCAATGCCGCAATCGAAGCTGCGCGGGCCGGAGAACATGGTCGGGGATTTGCCGTCGTCGCCGACGAAGTCACGAAGCTGGCAAACCGCTCCGGTCAAGCCGCCAGCAGCATCAACAGCATGGTGAAGGATGTCCAGAAGAGCACGGGCCACGCCATGACCACCGTTGAGAGTCTCGCGTCGGTGGACCTGAGCAAGACCTTGTCAATCAAACATCGTCTCGACCAGATGACCCGCGGGCTCGCAGAACGGAACAACACGTTGAATTCCGCGATTATGAATTCCAAGAGCCATGCCGACGAGCTTACCAAAGATGTGGGAACGATCATCATGGCTCTGCAATTCCAGGACATCACGAGGCAAAAGCTTGAACATGTGATCGAGCCGTTGACCGAGGTGCGAGAGCTAATGGATGCGCTGATTCAAGGGCACTCCCGCGAGCGAGTGGCCGACAAGTTGGACTTCCTCGCGAAGCTCGACAAGAGCTACACCATGGAAGAGGAGCGGGCGCTGTTTCATCAATCCACGAATGGGCACGTTGCGCAAACACCTCAGCCTACTGCGTCAACGGAAGATGCCAATGTCACCCTGTTTTGAGTAACACCGGAACACCTGAGCAATTAAGGAGTGCGTCATGCCGAAAACAGTCTTAGTGGTCGACGATTCCCCGACGATGCGACAGATGGTGGCTTTTACGCTGAGTAACGCCGGCTATCAGGTCGTGGAGGCCGGCAACGGCAGGGAGGCGGTCGGGAAGGTAAACGGTGGAACCAAGCCGGACCTTGTCGTGACCGACTTGAACATGCCGGAGATGGACGGGATTTCGTTGATCAAGGAAATCCGGAAAATGCCGGCCCTTAAATTCACGCCGATCCTGATGCTGACCACAGAAGCGTCTGATGACAAAAAGAAGGCCGGACAGGCGGCAGGGGCGACCGGATGGATCGTAAAACCATTTAATCCTGAGCAGATGATGGCGGTGATCAAGAAAGTGTTGCCCGGCTGAACGAGAGTCGTCGAGACGCGGCTTCGAAGTAACGCCGCCATTCTTGTGACTGACGCGCGAGGCATGAAGACCGACGCGGGGAGACCATGAGCACTGACCTTTCCCATTTCAAAGATGCCTTTTTCGAAGAATCGCAGGAACACCTGACGACGATCGAGGAAGGATTGCTTCAACTCGAACAACGTCCGGGGGACATCGATCTCCTCAACCGCATCTTCCGCGGTGCCCATTCCATCAAAGGCAACAGCGGCATGTTCGGCTTCACGGCCGTCTCCCAATTCACGCATAAGATGGAATCGGTTCTGGATCAATTGCGTAGTAGTCAGATGGTCGTCACGGTGGAAGTGACCGATCTTCTGTTGCAATCACTTGATTGTCTCAAGACGTTGATTGATTGCGCCAAGTCAGGGGAGACCCCGAACGACGAACTGGTCTCCGGCTTGGGAGCTCGCCTGGAAGCCTGTCAGAGCGGCGCTTCGAGCTCAAAGTCAGGAGTCGTACCAGCCGCCCCAATTCCATCCGATACAAGAAGTAGCCATCATTTTACGATCACCTGGTTACCGCCTCGCTATCTCTTTCAGCGCGGTTTGGATCCTACCCAGTTCATCAAGGAGCTGGGTGAGCTTGGTTCCGTCACCAGCGTGACGCTTGATAGCAGTCGTTTACCCACCCTGAAAGATTTGGACCCCGAGCAATGTTACCTCGGCTGGACCATTGAACTCGATACCGCCAAGGACCTGAAAGTCATCGAGACGGTGTTCGACTTCGTGCGAGAAGACAGCACGTTGACGATTGTCGATCGGCCGCTGGCGACTGATTCGTCCTCCGCTCCGGCAGATGGCGTGAAGCCGTTGGGCGAAATCCTCGTCGAAAGCGGGGTCGTCTCGCAGACCGAACTCAATCAGGCCCTGTCTCAGCAGAAGCGGGTCGGTGAAATCCTGATCGAGCAAAAGGTCGCGACACCCGAACAAATCTCTGAGGCCCTGAAGAAACAATCTGAAAACGGGGCTCCGGCCAAAAAAGCCGAGACTCCGTCAATTCGAGTCGATACCGTCAAGATCGACCGCCTGATCAATCTGGTTGGCGAATTGGTCATCACTCAATCAATGTTGAGCGATCTCGGTTCCCGCTTCGAGATGAGCCAATTGCCCGTGTTACTGGAACGTGTTGCGCAACTCGAGCGCAATACCCGAGAGATTCAGGAACGCGTCATGGGCATTCGGATGGTCCCGATCGGAAACGCCTTCAGCCGTTTCCCTCGTCTCGTGCGGGACCTTTCAGGAAAAGCCGGCAAGAAGATTCATTTGATTCTCTCCGGTGAAGAAACCGAACTGGACAAGACGGTGATTGAGTCGATCGGCGATCCATTGACGCACTTGGTGCGCAATTCCGCCGACCACGGTCTCGAACCCCCGGACGAACGCGTGGCGGCGGGCAAACCTGAACAGGGCATGATCCGTCTGAACGCGTTTCACGAAGGCGGGAATATCTGCATTACCGTCGAAGACGATGGGCGAGGCCTGAATCGAGAGAAAATTCTTGCCAAGGGGATCAAGCAAGGATTGATTGCGGAATCCGACAAATTGTCGGACGAGCAAATCTGGATGCTCATTTTCAAACCGGGATTCTCGACCGCGGAGAAAGTGACCGACGTCTCAGGTCGCGGCGTCGGTATGGATGTGGTGAAGCGGAATATTGAAGGTCTCGGCGGCACGGTGAGCATTAAGACCACGGCAGGGAAGGGCACCACGTTTACCCTCAAGCTTCCGCTGACCCTGGCCATCATCGAGGGCATGACGGTTCGGGTCGGAAAGGACACGTATATCGTTCCGCTGTTGTCGATTCTTGAATCAATTCAGCCGAAGCGTGAAATGATCAAGACGCTCGTCGGGAAAGGGGAGCTGGTCAACGTGCGCGGGACCTATCTCCCATTGATGCGGCTGTACGAAGTGTTCCGGTTGGAGCCGGAGCTTTCGGATCCGACAAAAGCCATCCTGTTAATTTTGGAAACGGAAGGCGAGCGCGTGGCGGTCATGGTCGATGAAATTCTCGGTCAGCAGCAAGTGGTGATCAAGAGCATGGAGCAGAACTTCAGAAAGATTGAAGGTGTGGCCGGCGCCACCATTCTCGGGGACGGCACAGTCGGATTCATTCTGGATGTTCGTGGACTGCTCAACATTTCCCGGAAGGGGACGGCCAAGGCCGCATAATCGGCGCGGTCTCACAGGGTAACGACAACGTTTTCACGAACAGGGTGGGAGGATACGATGGCAGAACAGGAGTCCATGAACAAAGATTTGAGTCACCAAATGGGAATCACGACCGACGGCAGTCAATTCCTGACGTTCCAACTCGGGGAAGAACTGTACGGAGTCGACATTCTTCGGGTTCAGGAAATCAAAGGGTATACAGCGGTCACACGCATTCCCAACACGCCGCCCCACATTAAGGGTGTGTTGAATCTCCGTGGCACCATTGTCCCGATTGTCGAGTTGCGCACGAAGTTCGGGATGCCGACGATTGAATACACCATGTTCACCGTGATCGTCGTCGTGGTCGTGAAGGAAAAAATCATGGGACTCGTCGTGGATGCCGTCTCCGACGTGCTCGATATCGATAAGAAGGACATTCAGCCGGCCCCGCAATTTGGCGCACAAGTCGATGTCAGTTTTCTAAACGGCATCGGCAAGGCCGGCGACAAGCTCGTCGCGTTGTTGGATATGGATCGCCTGTTGACCGACGGCGATATGACGGAATCCGAGAAAGTCGCTGCTTAACCATCGCACCCAGGGAGACCTTGACATGGGATTGAACATCGAATTGTTGGAATCGAGCTTTAAACTTGTGGCCCCCCAGGGCGACGCGTTGGTCACCCGTTTCTATGAACGGCTGTTCGAAAAGTATCCGGTCGTGAAGCCGCTCTTCAAGAACGCGCCGATCAACGAGCAAAAGAAAAAACTGTTGGCCTCGCTGGTGCTGGTGATCCAGAACCTTCGCCATCCGGAGAAGCTCACCCCGGTACTGCAGGACATGGGAGCCAAACATGTCGGGTACGGCGCCAAGCCGGCCTACTACGACGCGGTTGGGGAGAATCTGCTGGCGGTGCTGGGCGAGTTTGCCGGGGAGGCCTGGACACCAGAAGTCAGTCAAGCCTGGGCAGAGGCCTACGCCGCCATCAAGACTATTATGCTCGAGGGCGCAAAACGGGTACACCACACACAAGGAGAGAAGACGATGAGTAAGGCACCGGCAAAGACAAAGACGAAAGCGCCAGCGCAGGCTGATATGAGTGGCTTTTACCTGGGCGCCCTCGAGCAGTCACAGAACAACATTCTGCTCTGCGATCGCAATTTGATCATCACCTATGCCAACTCGACGGCGAAGAAAACGCTAGTGGCCTTGGAGCCGGAAATTAAGAAGGTGTTGCCGAAGTTCAATGTGAATACGGTGGTGGGCACCTGCATCGATGATTTCCATTTGGATCCCAGCAAGCAGCGCAGAATCTTGTCCGATCCGGCCAATATGCCGCACAAGGCGGACATCCAAATCGGTCCGTTGACTCTCAGTTTGCTGGTCACCGCTGTGATGGGTCCGAACGGAGACTATCTCGGGAATGCCTTGGAGTGGGCCGATGTGACCGAGAAACGAAAAATGGAGCAGCAGGCTTTGGCGATGAGCAAGTCGCAGGCCGTGATTGAATTCAACCTGGATGGAACGGTCGTCACCGCCAACGACAATTTCCTGGCCTGCCTCGGCTACACGTTGGATGAAATCAAGGGAAAACATCACCGGTTGTTTGTCGACCCGACCTATGCCAACAGCCTGGAGTACCAGGCATTTTGGGCCAAGCTGAATCGTGGTGAGTTTGACGCCAACTCCTACAAGCGGATCGCGAAGGGCGGCAGGGAGATTTGGATTCAAGCCTCCTACAATCCTATCTTCGATGCCAGTGGCAAGCCGTACAAGGTCGTCAAGTTCGCCAGCGACATCACCCCGCAGAAACAGTCACAATTCGAAATGGAGAAACTTGTTGCCGAAGCCCAGGCGGTGTTGGGAAGACTGGCGAACAACGATCTGACGCTCGAAATGACGGAGACGTATCGCGGCGATCTCGACAAAGTGAAATGCAGCATCAATTCGGTCGTGCAGAACCTCACCCAAACCATCACGGCGGTGCGTGAGGCCGTCCAAGCTGTCTCCGCGGGTGCGGAGCAGATCACCAAGGGCAATGAAGACCTCTCTCAGCGCACCTCGGAACAGGCCAGCGCGCTGGAGGAAACCTCTGCCTCCATGGAAGAGATGACCTCGACCGTGAAACAGAATGCCGACAACGCCAAGCAGGCCAATCAACTGGCCATCGCAGCTCGCGACATCGCCGACAAGGGCGGTTCTGTCACGGTCCGTGCGGTGGAAGCGATGGGGGAAATCAACAAGAGCAGCAAGAAGATCGCAGACATCATCACGGTGATCGATGAGATCGCCTTCCAGACGAATCTCCTGGCCCTGAATGCCGCCGTGGAAGCGGCCAGAGCAGGGGAGCATGGTCGCGGCTTCGCCGTCGTCGCCGCGGAAGTGCGCAACCTGGCACAGCGGTCGGCGACCGCAGCCAAGGAAATCAAGGGCTTGATCAACGAGTCGATCCAGCGCGTGAACGACGGCAGCGAGTTGGTGAACCAATCCGGCAAGACGCTGGAGGAGATCGTCAGCTCGGTCAAGCGGGTCACGGACATCATCGCGGAGATCACGGCCGCGTCTCAGGAGCAGGCACAGGGCATCGATCAGGTCAATAAGGCCATCATGCAGATGGATGAGACCACCCAGCAAAACGCGGCACTGGTGGAAGAAACCACTTCGGCCAGTCAATCGATGAAGGATCAGTCCAAAGAGCTGATGAGTCAGATGGAAGTGTTCGTCACCAATGCGTCCGAAACTCAGGCGCCGGCGCGAACAGCGTCCAATTCGGGGAGGCCTGGGGCTAAGCCGGCAGCTGCCGCCCCAAAACCGGGACTGAAGAAACCGGGCTTTTCGGGAAAGCCTGCTGAAACCAAGCGCCCGGTAGGTGTCGCGGCCGGAAACGGCCATGATCGCCAGAAAAAGGATGACGACTTCGAAGAGTTCTAGCATCCTGGCCGCGAGGGTAGGCAGGTATTGCCTGCCCTCGCGGCTCGCTCTCTCTCGCTAGTGGTTTCCCCCAATTCCTCCCTACATGTGCAACGTGCCCCCCTCAAGAAACAGCAGCACACAACCGATAAAGAAAGGTGTGGGTGTCTGTATGTCGGACCAGACGGAACGGGTCCGGCGGAGTTCACCTCTAGCCCAAGGATGAATCATGGATCTCAAGACCATCCTCTGGTACTTCGTCCTCACGAGTTTGACGGTGGCATATCTCGTGGTACTCGCCGGCGTTCGTGCCGCAAAATCCCATGATGTCTCACATCATTCTCACCGCATGATCGTCGGATGCACCATCGTCGGTATCTGGCTCGTCGCCTACGTACTCAAGCAAGCGCTTTTTGGACGGGAATCGTTCAAGGGGCCGGACAGCGACTACTGGTCCATCTATGTCCCGGTATTCGTCACCCATATGTTGCTGGCCGTATCGACCATCGCTTTGGGGGCCTACAATCTCTACATGGGACTGCACCGCCTCCGGTTCGGAAGCGTGGGCGCGATGGTCGCCGGTATGACGACACATCGACGCATGGGCAATGCCCTGGTCTGGACATTCAGCGGCACCATGGTCACGGCCTACGTGGTCTATCTCATGTTGTTTGTGTGGTATCGGAGCTAACCAGATGGAATACGCGATTTCGAAGCAGGAATACGAAAAGATCCGCACATTGCTGTATGACGAAAGCGGCATCTCGTTGGGAGACAGCAAACAGTCCCTCGTGGTCTCCCGTCTGACCAAACGCCTCCGTCACCTCGACATGGACAGCTTTGCTTCCTACTATGAGTATGTGACGCAGGACGACAGCGGCGAAGAGTTCACCCGCATGCTGGACCTTCTCTCGACGAACAAGACGGATTTCTTCCGTGAGCCCAAACACTTTGATTTCCTGCGTGAACGCATTCTGCCTTCACTCGAAAAAGACAAGCAGATCCGCATCTGGTCCTCCGCCTGCTCCACCGGGGAAGAACCGTACACGATTGCCATGACCCTCTATGAAAGTGTTCGCGCGCCGGAGCAGTGGAAGTTTCAGATCATGGCTTCGGACATCTCTACACGCGTCCTGGCGCATGCCGCCAAGGGATTGTATGCAGAGGAGCGGGTACGAGAGGTGCCTGCGGACATCGTCAAACGTCACTTTCTCAATGGGCGTGGCGAGAGTGCGGGGCTGGTGAAGGTCAAACCCCATCTTTCCGCAATCATCAAATTTCGACGACTCAACCTCATGGACGACCGCTTCCCAATCAAAGCCCCGCTCGACCTGATCTTCTGTCGAAACGTGATGATTTACTTTGATCGCCCCACGCAGGAACGCTTGGTCAACAAGTTTTATCACCACCTCAAGCCGGGCGGATATTTGTTCATCGGGCACTCGGAAAGTCTGCAATGGGTCACTCATCCCTTCAAATCAATTGCCCCGACCATCTACTGGAAGGAAGCCTGATCGCGATGCCGGCTATCGACACCGAGTCATTCTCTCATATTCGCCGGATGCACGACCGCCGGTTTCCTCACGAAATCGCCTGCATTCTGCCGGGTGAGTTCTTCGTCAGCCGTGAGCCGATGGTGGTGTACACCGTGCTGGGCTCCTGCATTTCTGCGTGCATTCGCGATCCAATCGTGGGCGTCGGCGGCATGAACCATTTTATGCTCCCGGCGCCAAAGGAGCATCAATCCGGGGATTCCTGGGGCGGGGAGTCGACGCGCTACGGGTCCTTCGCGATGGAACAATTGATCAACGAGATTCTGAAGCGCGGTGGCCTCAGGCACCGCCTCGAAGTCAAACTGTTCGGCGCCGGAAGAATCTACGAAGGGAATATTGATGTCGGCGCCCGCAACACTGAATGGGTCCTACAATTCCTCAAGACGGAAGGCTACTCAATCGCCAAGAGTGATCTCGGCGATGTGTACCCGCGGAAGGTGTACTACTTTACGGATTCTGGTCGCGTGCTGATGAAGAAGATCGAACGGGTCAAAAACCGGACGATCTACGAGCGGGAAACAGCGTACCAGCACCGGATTGCAGAGGAGCCGGCGACACAGCAGAGCGATGTCACGCTCTTCTGAATGCAAACAGATGGTGGTGGTCCTGTTGACCAGCCACACCACAGGCCCTGGAGATGTTGTGCAATGGCTAAAATTAAAGTCCTGACGATCGATGACTCCGCGTTAATGAGACAGGTGTTGGCTGAACTGCTCTCCAAGGATCCCGACATTGAGGTCATCGGCAGCGCACCGGATCCCTATGTGGCTAGAGAGAAGATCAAAGCCCTCAACCCCGATGTCCTGACCCTGGATGTCGAAATGCCCAAGATGGATGGCTTGACCTTCCTGGAAAAGCTCATGCGTGGACGTCCCACCCCGGTGATCATGGTCAGCTCCCTGACCGAGGTCGGCTGTAATACCACCCTTCGAGCCCTGGAACTCGGCGCGGTAGACTTTATTACCAAACCCAAGATTGATCTGCGCCAAGGCATGGAGGACGTGGCCAACGACTTAATCGCCAAGGTCAAGGGCGCAGCCACGGCTTCGCTTCGTCGTGCATCGGGCGCGGGCCAACAGAGCCCCGCCAGGCCGACCGCCCTGAACTCGGCGATGATCAAGACGACCGATATGATTATTGCGATCGGATCCTCCACGGGAGGCACGGAAGCGGTCAAAGATGTGTTGCAAGTGCTTCCCCCGAATACGCCTCCGATTCTGATCACACAGCACATGCCGGAACGTTTCACGAAGACCTGGGCGGATCGCATGAACGAGCTCTGCCGGATTTCCGTCAAGGAAGCTGAGGACGGGGATAGCGTCCTGCCGGGACATGCACTCGTGGCCCCCGGTAACTATCATATGACGCTCGTTCGTAGCGGCGCGCGCTACTCCGTTCGCGTCAACCAGGATGAGCCGGTCAATCGGCATCGCCCTTCAGTCGATGTGATGTTCGACTCCGTCGCACAGTACGCCGGGGGCAATGCTGTCGGCGTGATCCTCACCGGTATGGGCGGAGACGGCGCCAGAGGTCTGCTTCGAATGAAAGACGCCGGTGCCTACACCATCGCCCAGGACGAAGCGTCCTGCGTAGTGTTCGGCATGCCGAAAGAAGCTATCAAGCTCGGGGCGGTGGAGGTTGTGCGTCCACTCTCCGAGATCGCCGCAACCGTCCTGAATCATGTGTCTCGTGCCTGACCGTTCACCTTTGTCTAAGAGGAGCCGTGATGAAAATTTCGAAGGAAGTGAATAACCGTAAGGTAACCTTGAAGCTGGAAGGCAACTTTACCTATACCCAACGGAAACCGTTTCAGGAAATGCTAAAAGCCGTCAGCATTGACGGGGTTGAACAGATCGTGATCGATTTGTCTCAGGTGGCGTTTCTTGACAGCGCGGCGTTGGGATTGTTGATGATTTCCCACCGGCAGTTACAGGCCGAAAAGCGGACCTTGTCGCTGGCGTATCCCCAGCCGACGGTACGGCAGATTATTGAGCTAGCCAATCTGCACAAGACAATCCCGTTGCTTGAATCGGAAGTGCCGACGATGGCTAAGAAGAGCGCCTGAGCCTATTCCGTGAGCATGGAAGGAGCCGGGCATGCAGATTAGCGAACGGCGGGTCGGCCATGCCGTCATTTTGGATCTGGTCGGAGAGTTGACCTATGCAAACCGCGCCACCTTCAAAGGTGCGGTCGATCGCGTGAAAGCGAGCGGGTGCCGCCATGTGATTCTCAATATGCATGCGGTCCGCTTTCTTGACAGCTCTGCACTCGGAACGTTGGCACTCGTGGCACAAAGCCTGAGCGGTACGCCGGGGATGATCGGCCTCCTGAACCCGCAAAGCTACGTGAAAGAAATCATTACACTGGCCAATCTGCATCAGATGTTGCCGGTGTATCACTCGGAGCAGGACGCACTTGCCGCATCCCGCCTGCCCGCGGCCGGCTGAGAAGTCCCAGGAGCAGTTGACGTGGGTGAACCCGCACCACAGATAACACAGCCGGTCAGCGCTGAGACAGTCCCCAAAGCGGCCCCCGTGATTTTGCTCGTCGACGACGACGAAATCACCAGAATGGGCATGGCCAGTCGATTGAAGCGATTGGGGTATCGCGTCATCGAGGCTCCCGATGGAAGCGCCGGGCTCGCGGCAATCCGCGCACAACGACCGGATTTGGTGATTCTCGATTGGATGATGCCGGGCATGGACGGTCCCACTGTGTGTGAAGCGATCCGTGCGGACCCCGAATTGAAGTCAAGCCAGGTCGTGCTCATGACGGCCCATGACCGACCTGAGCAGATTGCCGAAGGTCTCTCACGGGGCGCCGACGACTTTCTGAGCAAAGCCGCCAGCAAGCAGGAAGTGTTAGCTCGGGTCCAAGCCAGCCTGCGATCCAGCGCCCTCGTTCGTGAGATCGAACGTACCCGTGACGATCTCGATCGCTCCCATAAACTGCTCTCCGCTAAACAACGTGAGCTGGAAAGTGAGCTGCAGTCAGCCGCCGCGTTTGTGCGCGCACAACTTCCCTTACCGGGGATGCCGGCACCGGGTATCGCCATGCACTATGCCTATCAGCCTTCGCTGGCGTTGGGGGGAGATCTTTTCCAAGTATGTCCGTGGGGACCTGACGCGCTCGGGCTGTATATTCTCGATGCATCCGGCCATGGCGTGGCTGCAGCCTTACGAGCCGTGGGCCTGATGAGTTTTCTCCGCGAAGACAATCTGGTGAAAGCCGTAGGCAGCCTGGATCCCGGGACGATTGTGGAGGAGGCCAACCGGTCTTTTCCGCTGACCCAGGACGGTGAGTACTTTACCTTGTGGGTAGGATGCCTCGACCTCACGTCCTATACACTGTCATACGCCACGGCGGGGCATAGCGGAGCCTTTCTACACGCCACCACTGGTGATTCACAATGGTTGTCTTCCCCCAGTCTTCCGCTAGGGTTCGATCCGGCATCCACCTTCGAGAGCGTTTGCACACAATTGCAGCCTCAAGACCGACTGTATCTGCTGAGTGATGGCATCTATGAAGCGCCCTCGCCGACAGGAGAACTGTGGGGAAGAGCGCGTTTGCAGGCGACTCTCGAAGGGCATCGCACCCGGACTCTGGTTCACAGCATCACCGACACCATGGCCACTGCACACGAATGGTTGGGCGGGGATATTTTCCCCGATGACGTCGCCCTGCTTGGACTTGAACGCTTGGAAGGGTCGATGTCACGGAAGGGAGGGGAATAGTGGAGTCGCAACCAGTCATGGACCTCGCAGCCGCGCTCGATCGGCTGGATGGGGACCAGGATCTGTTTTTGACTCTTGCCGGTCTCTTCGTGGAACGGTCCGCACAGGCACTGGCCGCCATTCAAACAGCCACGGCGGCCGGAGATCTCCCAGCCCTGATCAAGGAAGCCCACAAACTCAAGGGATCGGCCATGGAGTTTTGCGCGAAACCTGCTGTGGCCTCAGCAGCCCAACTCGAGGAGTCTGCCCGAAAGGCCGCGCTGCAGGAGCTCGCGGCGCTGACTGCCCAGGTGCATGCGGAAACCGAACGCCTCACGGCTGCACTGGTGACGCTCATCGAAAAGGGATTCCCTTCATGACCGGTACCTGGCCGTCACCTACGCTGTTGGCCGTCCTCCCAGATAGTGATGCACTCGCGGTGACACTCGAGCAAGCACAATCCCGGCGCTTTTCCACCATCACGGCACGAGACCCCAGGGCGGCACTCGCTATGGTGGATATGGCACTGCCGGATGTCATCGTGACCGATCTGTTCACACCGGAACGCACCGGACTGCTATTGATCCAGGAAATCCGAAACCGTTGTACCAACACACCCATCATTGCCATGGCCGAAAGGACAGATGCGTCCACCATTCTTGAGGCAGTCCGTGCCGGAGGGACGGACTACGTCCCGCTGCCGATCTGCGCGAAAGAGATTGGGCCGGCTCTGGATCGAGCACTCCATCGCATTCCCCGCACGATAGAGAGGATCACGGGAGTTGAGCAAGTGGACTACCGGTTGACCATCGGTACCGATCCTCATCACGTCGAAGCCTGCGTCACCTGGTTACTTGAACACACGGCCAGTAGACTTTCGGAGTCTCAGCGGCTGCATCTGCGAGCGACGCTTATTGAGCTCATCGTCAACGCCGTCGAGCATGGCAGTCTGGAAATTCAGTACCACGAGAAACACGACGCGCTCAGCACCGATCAATTTGAGGCCCTGGTTGAAACGCGTCGCCGTGACCCGCAATTCGCAACACGGCGGGTTGTTGTCCAAGCCACCTATGAAGTCGGCCGGCGTCGGCTTCGTTATGCGATTGCGGATGAAGGCAAAGGGTTTACCTGGAGCCGCTTCCTCACGCAAAGCGGCGAGCCATGCGACAGTCGTGGCGCCAACGGCCGCGGAGTGTTTCTTGCCAAAGCCTTCTTCCCCGATCTGACGTATAACGAACGGGGCACCCAAGTGACATTCTCCGTGCCGCTGCCCTAAGCACACACGACGTGTCGACTTGACGACTCTCTCCATTGCGGTTTATCTTCCACCTCCTTAGGTATCGCCTTCTTCCTATCTATCGTGAGGCCCCGCATGACTCGTCCCGCGCGCTTGATGCTTTCGCTGACACTGCTTTCCCTGGTGACCGGTTGCAGCAGCGCGGAGTGGGTCCATCCCACGCGCCCGAAGGATCAATACACACAGGACTACAACAAGTGTCAGGCCGACACACTTCGGGATCCCAAGCTGCAACAGGGCATTCAACTCCTCATCATTCAAGCCACAGAACGGTGTATTCAAAAGCAAGGTTGGCGGCTCGTCGAAAAGGAATAGCGCCAGGCCTCGCTCCGTTCCGGCATCAGCCGACCATTCGTCTTCACACGCCCTCTGCGCATCGTCACACGTCTTGTTCGTATCCACAGTCGTTTTTGTTGACGAGGTGGCCAAGGTCCGCTATGTAAAGAGTAGGATCCGATCGACATCGTGACCATTCAACTGGAACCACACAGCCATGAAGCGCATTGACCTCATCGCCGGAGCACGACCCAATTTCATGAAAATCGCGCCGATCATCGACGCGTTGCATGCCGCACAATCGAAAAGCGGGAATACGTTACGTTATCGGTTGATCCATACCGGGCAGCATTATGACAAGGCGATGTCAGGCAGCTTTTTCGAAGAGCTCGGCATTCCGAACCCTGACATCAATCTTGAGGTGGGGTCGGGGAGTCAAGCCGAACAAACCGCCGGCATCATGGTGGGGTACGAACAGGTGCTGGTGAAGGACAAGAGCGATCTCTGCCTGGTGGTGGGCGATGTCACCTCGACCATGGCCTGCTCCATCGTCGCCCGCAAGATGGGCATTCCCGTCGCCCATGTGGAGGGGGGCATCCGTTCCCATGATTGGACCATGCCGGAGGAAATCAATCGCGTGGTGACCGATTCGATTACCAACTGGTTTTTTACAACCAGCGACACGGCCAACGACAACCTGCGCCGCGCCGGAGTTGCGGACGATCGAATCTTTTTTGTCGGGAACACCATGATCGACACCTTGCTGAAGCACGAGGGGCGGTTACGGCCGCCGGCCTGCTGGACGTCGCTCGCGCTGACCCCCAAACACTATTGTGTCGTGACGCTCCATCGTCCGGCAAATGTGGATGGGGAGCAGAAACTCCTGGGACTTTTACAGGCCATCGCGGACGGCACTCAGGGGCTGCCGGTGGTCTTTCCCGTCCATCCGCGTACCGCCAAGAATCTCCGCGAAGCGGGCAAGGCGCTTCCGTCCATGCATTACGTCGATCCGCTGGGCTATCTTGAGTTCAACTATCTGGTGAAACACGCCAAGGGTGTGATCACCGACTCTGGCGGCATCACTGAGGAAACGACCGTGCTCGGTGTGCCATGCTTAACCTTGCGCGACAACACGGAGCGACCAGAAACCGTGACGATCGGCACCAACGAACTCATCGGTACCGATCCCGGCAAACTGCCCCCGGCCCTGAAACGCTTGATGGCCGGAGAGTGGAAGAAGGGCGGCATTCCACCCATGTGGGACGGGAAAACGGCCGAACGTATTGTGGACCAGCTAGAGCGCCTTTTGCGATGAACACGGGAGATTACCGTGCGGAAACCGCTGAAGGGAGATCGCTCAAGCGCCTCGGATCCTTGACAAAGCCGTCCCGTTTCGATGTGACACGGAAGAAAGTTTTCTCATAGATGGAGAAAGTCAAATCGCAGTATCTGCTCGGAGCAATCCTCTCGGGGGGAGCCAATGTGCTGGGGATGGGAGCATCATTGCTTACCATCATGGTCGCGGCACGTCTGTTGTCACAAGAGGAATTGGGCTCCTTTTTCTTGCTGCTCCTTGTGGCGCAAATCACCGCCCTCTTCGGCGATATCGGCTTCCAGAACACTGCGATCAAGACGTTGTCCCAGTTACCCGCGGACTCTCCAGAATTCGTACACACCTCTCGATACCTGCTCACGATGGCTTTCGCGACATCGCTCCTTGCATGTCTCTGCCTGAGCCTCACGGTGCCGTTGTTGACCGCTTTATGGCCTTCTCCAAACTTTGTCCGCCACGTCTGGTACATCGCGCCTGTGGCTCTCCTGACCACGGGCATGCAGACCGTCATGTCCCTCCTGGTCGGCGCAAAGCAGTTTCGAGTTCTCTCGTCTCTAAGCGCCGGCATTGAAATTCTTCGTGCCCTGCTTTCGATGGCAGGGCTCCTGGCGGGGTTGGGTATCACCTCGTTACTGTGGGGGATGATTGGCTCACGAATAATAGGGATGGGGATTGTCTGGTATAGGTTTCCACTGCTCTTTTCCATTCAAATGCAGCATCCACGTAGCGCCGATTTTCTGAAGTTCGGGGGGTGGCTGTACGGGTGCTCCCTCGTATCGGTCATCATGGTTCGCGCATCTGACACGATCTTAACGACCTATATGGGAACCGCCGCACTGGCTGTGTATTCGGCAGCCATGCAAATACCAAGCGCACTGCAGCGCGCGTTCGAATCGATCCGGCCGACGCTGCTGGGTTATATCACCGCCCAGAATACCGGTGACAAAAATCCACAGATCACGCTCATTCGCATTACGACCGCCCTTCTGGCTGTGGCGGCCACCGGATTGATCACACTGGCGCACCCGCTCATGACGCTGTTGTATTCGGAAAAGTACGAGGCAGGAATCGTGATTATGCAGGCCCTGAGCGTGTGGGTGGTGTTCACGATTATCAACTACCTGTACTCGATTATTCTCATCGGCAACGGCCACTCTCGCAAGGCATTCGTCCTCGCGTTACCGCAGCTCTGCACGAATGTGATTGCAAGCGGGGTGATGGTTCCCCGATACGAAGGCGTCGGGGCGGCCGCGGCATTGGTGCTCACGGCTTTTTTGGGAAACCTCATCGGGGCGAGGTTGGTGGCAGGGGACAACCCTGTCACGCGGCAAGTGTTGGTCTCGCTCTTCTTGCGAGCGGCAGTTCCGTTGCTGCTGTTTCTGTTCGGCGCGGCCAGCCTGGCATCGTCCTTCACACTCATATGTGGTTATGCCGGTATTACTCTGTTGCTGTTGATGGCAACCAAAGCCGTCACGCTGGAAGACTTCAAGGTATTGCGAGCCACTCTGCTGGGCGCGAGCAACCGAATTTCCGCCGTCCCGAGTAGGGCGTAAATGCATGCAAGGCAAACGAGCTAACACGCACATGAGAGTGCTCTTCCTGACATATCCACGTATCGGTTTGAATAGGGGCGGCCTACAGATTCAGATCGAAGAGACGGCAAAAGGGTTAGCCGAATTAGGAGTTGAAGTCGTCTTCTACGATCCCTGGCGGAATCAAATCCCAGAAATAGATCTCTGTCATGCGTTCAGCATTGATGGTTCCGTCCTTCCGCATTTGGAACGTGCAGCGGAATCCAGAAAGCCTGTTATTGTCTCTCCAGTTTTCAGTGCGTTTGCACACGGTACATATCTGACAAGAGTGAAAGTGTTACTTTCTTCATCGATTCCTGGAATGTATAGCGATCTTAGACGGGCGCAGCGTATTCTCAACGTTTCCTCGCATGTCATCGTCCTGAATGCTGATGAAGAGTCATTGATTCGCTGTTCCTTCCCATCTGTATCGAGTCGGAAGATCACGGTTATCCCCAATGGAATCGACGTGCGATTTGCAACAGGCAATCCCGAGATATTTCGTGCGAAATATAAGCTCGGCAGGTTTATCCTAACCGTGGGCTCGATAGAACCCAACAAGAACCAGCTTGCGCTCATCCAGGCGATGAAACAGCTGGACTTTCAATTGGTCATCATTGGGCGAGTGAACCGCACCTACTCAGATTATTTCGCCCTATGCCAAAAAGAAGCTTCGGCACAAAAGAACATCTTATTCGTCGGTGAGGTCCCGCATGGCGATCCACTCCTCGCATCCGCATTCGCGGCTGCAGAACTATTTGTGCTCCCAAGTTATTCCGAAGTGATGCCCCTCAGCCTTTATGAGGCGGCGCTAGCCGGATGTAAAGTGGCAGCGTCGAATTCTGTTCCTTTGCAGCCAGAGGTGGCACGATATGTATCACGCTTTACTCCATCCAGCAGTTCGGCGATATCTACGGTGCTTGCGAAGGAGCTGCAGAGGCGTGTCAGTGACAACCTGAAGAATGCCGTGCTTGCAATGCCGAATTGGACAGACATTTCTCGCCGGATCCTAGAGATTTACGAGGGCCTTTGTGTCTAGCGCCAGGCATTTCTCCAGCCTTAACAAACTCCGGAAATGGATCTTTTTTTGTTTGTATTATGGCATGGCGAAACATCTCCCAATCAGCGCGTATCCTTTCGGACGCCTTGGGAGACGGTTGAGGTATCTGTGTTGTCGAAACTTGTTTAGACGCTGCGGCAACGCCGTAAACATTGAGCACGGTGCGGATTTCATGTTTGGGGAAACCATTGAGATTGGTAACCGAAGTGGGATCGGGATCAATGCTTTCATACGAGCCGACGTGAGCATCGGCTCCGATGTCATGATGGGCCCACGGGTAACAATTTATGGCCGTGATCATAATGTCGGCCGTACGGATATTCCCATGATGGATCAGGGCATGGGATCATTTGTCCCTATCGTCATCGAGGACGATGTATGGATCGGCGCTAACGCCATCATTTTGAAAGGCGTCAGGATAAGCAGAGGATCGATTGTAGGATCGGGGGCCGTCGTTACGAAAGACGTGCCGCCCTATTCAATTGTCGCGGGGAATCCAGCGAAGATTATACGATCGAGAGTCGATTCACGTTCAGAATACCCTTAGCACCAATTAACACCAGGCGCCCATGTTACTCATCCAGAGTCACGCGGCAGACAGTTGCATTTCGACACATGTTGAAATCTGAAACAACACAGCCCGGCTACCTGACACTGCCGGCACGGGATGAATCTCTTGAGGATGGTCCGGCTACCGGCACTGATATCATTGGTTCGAATCTTACATTCGTGGACAGCGTACTTTTGTTGATCTTGTGGGGAATAACGTTTGCCTCCTCAATTGTCCCATTAGGTCTGGTGGGGCCGATCGCTTTCCTGAGCGCATCAGCATTGCTTACGCTTCGCAGACCGAGTAACGGCCTCCTGATCCTGCTGCTGATCTTTTATACCCCGGCAGTCACAGTGGGCATCCCGAACATTTTCAGCGTGATCGCGATCCTCACGCTCGCTTCCGCCATACTGCTAACTCCTGCGGCAATCGGCAGACTTCTGATCGCACCGGGCCCAGTTCTGCTTGCCGCTTCCCTTTTCGTCCTCTACGGAGCCGTGCAAACCATTCTGTCAGATAACATGACCTTGGCCCTCCCGTACTACAAAAAGTATCTTGAAGGTATCGGACTACTAGCTATTCTCTTCCTCACGGTACGAAGCCGGAATGACCTGGGCCGCGTACTCATCTGGTGGGCGGTGGTCGCCGGTTTGACGACCATCATCAAAGCTGCTCACATTTATCTCGGGGACAATACCGTTTTGTACCGAACCATGGAGGCGATGTTCCTCAACGATGAGTTCGGTCTTGAACATCGAATTCATATTCGACATGGCGGAGAAACCGGACGGCGGTTTCTCTTACCCGGAGAGGAGCCCAATTATACGAGTGCGAGTCTCGTCTTTCCGTTGGCTCTTGCGCTGGCCTTTTACAGCGCCGGCAAGGCGATGAGCAAGCTCATTTGGGCCGGCATTGCCTGCATGACAGCCATTGCCTGCGTGGGCACGTACAGCCGCAGCGGTTTTCTGGCCACCGCACTCGTGGGAGGTCTGTATGTGTTGCGGGGCAATGTGGTGAAGGCCATCATCCCGATCGGTTCCATGGCTGCCGCTTTCACCGTGGCGGTCGTCTCGATCCCGTCGCTGCATAAACGGATTTTTGGTATCGGCGGAGCGGTCAACGAGGGAGCGACCGGACGGTTTGACCTATGGCGGCAAGCGATCGATCTGTGGTTCGATTCGCCGATCTTCGGCAACGGGATGTCCGCGTTTTACGATCGCTACCATGGCGCCGCGCACAATACCTATTTACAGGTGCTCGCAGAGACGGGCCTGATTGGTTTTGCCCTATACGGCACTATCATTGCGGTGGCCATTCGTGTCGGAAGACGGCTGCAGAAGAGCGAAGCATTTTCAGGGACGTCGTCTGACATTCAATTGAGAAAAAGCGCCCTTTCCGGCATATTGGCTTTTTGTTTCATGATTGCGACTGTCACGTATCAAGATGTAAAACTATTCTGGCTCGCGCTCGGCGTCTATGCTGCCCTCTATCTGCTTCAGCGCTCGCCTCGACCATTCAGCTCCAGGGAATGTTGACCGGCAAGCGGGACACAATCCTCACGGTGACTTGGATCGCATGACAATTCCCGACACACGAGTCCTGTTTTTTGTTCCGGAATGGCCGGCCTTGGAGAGCGGGGTTCTGGCGTCTCAAGTGTTTGCCGTCGCCGGGTTTCTCGCACGAAAGGGATTTACCTGTCTTTTTGTTGGGGCCGAGCGGTCGGAGGAGCAAGCACACAAAGCAGAGGCATTCATCAAACAGCGATATTCCATTCAAGCGAAAATCTTCAACCTGTTCCCCTCACGTCCCAATGCGTTGAACCTAGTTTCCACTGCCTACAGAGCGTCCAGAAGCATCAGGTCCCATGCGCGTGTATTCAGCCCCACACACGTGTACACACGGTCGTGTACTGCCTCGATATTTGGCCGTCGCTTGGCTAAGCAATTAAACGCCGTGTCCATTTACGATTTGAGGGCACTGCTGGTCGCGGAAGTCGCTCTGAATCACCGACGCAGCGCTTTTGTCACTAAGCTTGTTAGCCGAATCGAGGGCCGCGAAATTCGCAAATCCGACCGAGTAGCCACTGTTTCGAAACGACTGGACATCTATGTTCAGCAGCGCGTCGGACGGCGATGCACGGCGGTTATTCCTTCCTGCTACGATCCGCAAAAATTTTACGTTGAAGCAGCCGCCAGAGAGCAGATTCGCAATGAATTGGGAATGACAGGTAGAGAAAAACTTCTTTGTTATTCGGGAGGCACGGCGCCATGGCAGCGGATGGGCGACATCCTAACTCTTTTTGATCAGCTGTCTTGTCGCCGGGATGATATGCGATTTATCATTCTGACGCCCGATGCCGCACACCTCCAGTCAATCATCGCATCGTTCGCACACCCCTCGCGCTTCTATGTCAAACGCTGTTCCCAGGACGACGTTCGCCGCCACCTATCCGCCTGCGATGCCGGCGTAATCATGCGGCACGACACCATGGTGAATAATGTAGCCAGTCCCATCAAAGTGGCCGAATACCTTGCCTGTGGCCTTCCGGTAATCATGACCCGCGGCATCGGCGATTACAGTGAAGATCTAGCAGGGGAAGGTGTCGGGATACTGCTGGATGAAGGGAGTGATATGCCGGGCCAAGTGATTCAGTTTATTTTTAACGGAGATCTAGCCAGCGTGCAAGCATCTGCGTCACGTTACGCACGACAACACCTCACACTCAATGCAAATTGGCATCTTTATCAGGATCTCTATCAACAGCGTGAAGAATAATCAGCAACCGATGGCCCATATGAGTGCAGTATGATAGGCCCAATCCATCTGTATCGCATGGCCCGTTCGCTTGATCGGCTGAACATTCCGATGCTTCCACGGTGTCTTGACTACCTTAACAGACTGATCTTTGCGTGCTGGATCCCGCACTCCGCCGTTCTAGGGAAGAATCTCATCCTGGGATATGGCGCTTTGGGTATTGTCATTCATGATGAGGCCCAAATCGGAGACAATGTTCATATTGATCAAGGTGTGACGATTGGTGGTAACGCGACGCAATTCGGCGCTCCACAAATAGGAAATCATGTCTATATTGGAGCTGGCGCGAAAATTCTCGGACCTATTTCTATTGGCGAAGGATCCGTCATCGGTGCCAATGCTGTCGTTGTTCGAAATGTTCCGCCACGTTCGCTGGTTGCGGGTGTTCCCGGGCGAGTCCTCCGGAACGAGATTGATATCGCCACATTTCTGTATCATCAGCGTCCACGAACATGAACATGGTTCTGATTGGCTCTTTGCCTCCGCCTGTGGGTGGAACAACCGTCTTGTTCAAGCAACTCGTGGACGAGTTGGCGACTCATCCTGACATCATCCTTCAGGTGATCGATACCTCGAGAGCCCGCTCTACTACGATCAGCAATCTGTTTACAGCCTGCGCTTCGATGGTGCGAATGCTGCGGCATCTCCCCTTCACCGACGTGGTTTCATTCCATACCTCCGTTGGCGGTGCTTGGCAATTCGGCCTGATCGTGCACCTTCTGTCTCGAGCCTTTCGGAAAAAGTGGATTTTTCGGGGATTCGGCGGTGACTACGATGTATGGCATCAACAGGCATCTCCGATCGCCAGGCGAATCTTCGACGCGACCGTTCTTCGAGCCGACACCTTGCTCTTTGAACGACAGGCCTCCGTCGAGTATTTCAGGCCACGGACGGGTCAGCCGGTACATTGGTATGCAAATAGCCGCAAATGTGCGACCATCATGCCTCGCTCGTCATCACGAGCGCCCAGAGGCGCCGAACGCTTTGTATATGTCGGGCACGTCAAGTACGAGAAGGGGATCAAGGAGATCGTCGAGGCCGCTCGCCTGCTCGATGACGGACCGACGATTGACATCTATGGACCATTGTCCCCCGACATTCGTCCGGAAACCCTCACCGGCAACAACCTCTCGTATAGAGGTGTCCTGGCCTCTGAAGCCGTTGTTCCGACGCTCGGCCGGTATGACGTACTTCTCCTTCCGACCTACTGGAAAGGAGAGGGATATCCGGGAGTCATTCTTGAAGCCTATTCCGCAGGCCTTCCGGTTATTGCGACTCGCTGGGGCGGAATACCCGAGATTGTTTCCGAGCAGTCGGGCATTCTTATCGAACCGAGGAACAGTTTGGCACTTGCGGACGCTATACGCACACTGATGCACTCGTCAATCAGGATGAGCGAGTTACGAAACGGCGCGGCGCTCATGGCGCAGAAGTTCTCCTCCAGCACCTGGACCCAGACGTTTCTTGATCTCAGCAGACAGTTGTTGGACAAGTAGGCACGGTTGGACGCCAGAACCGCGGCCGTGCGGATGGCGATTAGTCGAGCAGGAACGCTGTAGCAGTCACTGAGAGGTACTATGTGCGGCATTGCAGGCACCGTCGGATACGCTGAGCCTTGCCTCCAAGGTATGCTAGAAACCATTCATCATCGAGGCCCCGATCATCTGGGCATGATGAGGTTCGCCTCGACGGAATGTTCTCTCGGACACGTACGGCTCAGTATTCTCGATCTTGATCCCCGCAGCCATCAGCCGTTCGTGTCGGACTGTCGACGGTATGTGCTGGTCTTCAACGGGGAGATCTATAATTTCTTTGAACTTCGGGCCGAACTCGAGCAGGAAGGACACACGTTTCGCACGACCTCCGATACGGAAGTGCTGTTGAAATGGCTCATCAGAACAGGGGTGGCAGGTCTTACCCGACTGGAGGGGATGTTTGCATTCTGTTTTGCGGATACACAGGCCAATACTCTTCTGCTGGTCCGTGATCCCATCGGAGAAAAGCCACTGTATTATTCGTTCACCATTACGAACGGAACCCGCCGCTTCGCCTTTGCTTCTGAAATCAAAAGCCTGCTGACATTAAAAGACCTGGATACCTCTCTGGATCGCGAGGGGTTGGTCGACTATCTTCGATTCTTGTACACCGCGCCGCCGCATACACTCTACCGCGGCATCGAAGAGCTTCCCCCTGGACATTTTCTGACCGTCGATTTGTCCGATCGTAAGCGGCAGCCCGCACATCGCTATTACGATTTGGAGTCGAGCCTCGATAGTAATCCCCAGATGACATTCGCCGAAGCGGCACCGCGTTTTCATACGCTGTTCTCCGACAGTGTCCGGTTGCGAATGATCAGCGATGTGCCGGTCGGACTGTTCTTGAGCGCCGGGATCGATTCGAATGCCATTTTAGCGGTGGCACACCACGTCTCCACCGGCACGTCGCTCGCAACATTCACCCTGGAATATCCCCGGGCCCAGGATGAAAGCCGCATAGCCCAGCGTATCGCCGCGCGGGCCGGGCTTGGCAATATCGCGATTCCCTTCACCGAACTCGATCTGTTTCCCGCCCTCGATCGCGTCATTCGCCTGTTCGATCAACCGTTCGGAAACTCGACATCGATCGTGTCTGACATGATTGCGGCAAAGGCCGCAGAGTCGTGCAAAGTCTGCCTCGTCGGAGATGGTGGAGATGAACTGTTGGTCGGCTATCCTCGATACCACGCACTGTCCCATTTCGCCACTCTGGCTCCGTGGCCGCCAATGGTTCATGCCGGACTGCGCACATTACTGAATTGCCTTCCGGAGATCGGCCGGATCGCTGTTCCTGCGAGACGGGCCAGGCAATTTACGAAAAGTTTGGGCAAACCCATGGATGAAGCATTTCTCGATTGGTCGAGCTATTTGGACACGCCTACGCTATCCTGGGCCACGGGAACGCGCGACGTACAGTCCGGTTTCTATCAGGATCTCCTCGCCACGTTCCGTCGGCATCAGGCCGACCCGATCCGCGCAGCCGTGATTGTCGACATGAAATCGTTTGTGCCCTTCAACCTGATGCAGAATGCCGATCGAACCAGCATGGCGCACTCTCTGGAGTTGCGCACGCCGTTTCTTGCGACGCCCCTAATCCATGGGATTCTGGGACTACCGAGCGCAGCGAAACTGCAATCGCGAAAGAAGGCGCTGGTGACCGTCCCTTTCGAGAGTCACCTTCCCGCGGAGATTTTAAACGCGCCGAAGCGGCCGTTTAACCCTCCCATCCGTACGCTGTTGAGGGCAAACCTTCCCGCTCTGCAGGATTTCATCCTCGGGCAGACAGCTCGGATTGCCACACTCTTAGACCGCAACTTTGTGGCGGCAGAGGTGCACGACTTCTCCCGCGGCGCTCGGGATAATTCCACCTTGCTGTGGGGACTTGCGACATTGGAGCGCTGGCTTCAAAGAACCGCATGACTCCGCTGGTCGTTCATGTCGGCGGTGACAGAGAGGAGCGGCTTATGCGCAGGCTTCACGCGATTTCTGCTGGGTTCATGTCTTCCCTGCTCATGGTTGCCGTCCTGGCAGGAGCTCAACCTTCGTACGCTGCTTCGACCACGATCCACGTGCGGGAACTAGCTTCTCAACCCAACTATGCCACGACGACCGATAGCGGTGACCCCGTTCAACTGACGGATGGTGTCATCATGAATTTTCCAATGTGGTCGAAACGTGAGGCAGTCGGATGGACGGCAACCAGTCCTGTCACCGTTTCGCTGGATCTTCATCACGGACAGACTCGACCGCACGACTCGCATTCTGGCAGCCTCCGCATTCATACGGCAAAAGGACTCTACGCGGGAGTCGATGTGCCACAACAGATCGATGTCTACTCGCCTGATGCCACCGGTCGCTATGTAAAGGTCGGCAGTCTTTCCCCCAATACCCAGCAGCTCGCGGACAAAACTCACCATTGGCTCACCGTGCCGATTGCCTATGCGACCGACGGCCTCCTTGTGGTGCTGCATGCCAGGGGATCGTTCTTATTCCTGGACGAAATCGTTTGGCAAGACCACGCGACGGGTGGCTCCCTGCCCAAAGATCGCTCGGTCGGCTCAAAAACTCAGGCTCTCACAGACAGTATTGAAGGGCTTCGCGCCAATCTGCTCTCGCGTGCCGTCGCACAGGGCGCCGTGAGTTCGCCGCCGCCGTCTGAGACTGAAGTCCTCTGGTGGGCCCAGGATCCCTGGGGGCATCTTCCTCTCGACATTCCGGCCAGGGAACGGGATACCTTACCGAAGCAGTTCATGGTCGAGGGATTTCAAGGGGAGCAGGAGTCGATTTGTCTTGGGATACGCACCTGGGACAGTGGCAGCACTGCTCCGGTCGTGATCAATGTCACCGGGGTCCCTACGGAATCCCTTCGACTGTATAATGTCGTGCCGATCGTGGCCGCAAATGGACAGGTCGTATATGACCCGCTCGAACCGCTCGGCTCCCAGCACCAACTCACGCTTCGTACCGACAAATCCGTCTATGTCTGGATTTCATTTGATCTTCGGACTATTCCGGTCGGAACCTACACCTTCACCGTGTCGATTCTCGGCTCCAGCGGTCGAGAGATCGCAGCGGCGACCGGTGAGCTCCTCGTTCGACCTGCGCTGGCGCAAGTCCGGAAACCGGCAGCCATCAACTGGGCGTATATCAACGATATGCCTATCTGGCGTAATCCGGACGCGGCCTTTCAGGATTTACTCGCTCACGGAATCAATGTGTTTGTCCTACACCCGCGCAACATTCCGGGAGTCGGGCTGGACGGCATGTGGAGCGCTGACCATGCGGCGGCGTTCAACAGGTTCCTCACTCTGGCGCGCGGAAAGGGAACGCTGTTGCTCTATCTGGGATGGGATATGTCGAAAAATCCCTTGGGTCTATCCGCTCAACACCCCAATCTTACCTATGACGCGAAACGACGCCTGACGGACTGGCTGGAAAGGATGACCGCCTACCTTGAACACAATGGATTCAATAAGAATGAGTGGGCCGTTTATCCCGTGGACGAACCTCGAGGAGCGAACATTACGTTCCTGGAGTCTGTGGCGCAGGCGATCAAAAGCATAGATCCGGCTATCCGGATTTATGCAGACCCGACCTCAGGAAAAAGCGGACGCACCTCGATCGATGATCTGCAGCGGCTGAATACTCTTGTCGATATCTGGCAGCCCAACCTCATATTTTTGAGGGAACATGCCCACACATGGTTCCCGCAACTCAATAAATCCTGGTGGTTATATGGGAATCCGCAATCGCCGGCTAAATCCAGCTCTCCTCTTCATCAATACCGATTCCTCGCCTGGTGGAGCTGGATGTTCGGCGCAAGTGGCGTGGGATTCTGGTCTTATAGCGACACCAACGGCAGTTCAGCCTGGAATGACCTTGACGGGAAAAATCCTGACTGGGCGGTCGTCTATGAGGCCGAGAACAGCATTGTGAGCAGTCGCCGGTGGGAAGCGTTTCGCGAAGGGCTGGAAGACTATTCTCTTCTGTCCGCCGTCGATCGAGGTAGTGCAGAAGTCATACTCGGAGCTCCGGTCAGACAGAATCCCTCCGCCATTGAACTCGAGAAATGGAACTCACAAAAAGTGTTCGACATACGGCACGAACTCATGGATCGTCTTCGATGAGCAGCGCCATGACGCGTCACTCTGCAACGGAATGATTCATCGCATCACGCGGTTTGCGCACACACTACGGTTCCTTCGCCCCCGGCAGTTGGGTTACTTGATCATTCGCCGGCTGCTGCCGGTTCGGCAGCGAATAGCCATGCGTGACGCTGTGCGCCGCCGACGACTGGTCGGTCCGGCACATGATTGGATTTCCAGAGAGACTGCTGCAAACCGCTACGAGTTTTGTTTTTTAAATGTCAGCAAAGTGATGTCTCCATCTCATATCGATTGGGCGAGTTCCGAGATGGCGAAACTCTGGCGATACAATCTTCACTACTTTGACTATCTCCACGAGACAGGTCGCCCGCAGGAGGAAAAAGCGTCTTTGATTTCGGACTGGATCAGACACAATGCTCTCGGTGCGCCAGACGCATGGGAACCCTACACGGTGTCGTTGCGCCTTGTGAACTGGATTAAATTTTTCCTGCGGCTGGACATTCCATTGCCAGAGGAGTGGCTAGACAGTCTGTATACTCACGCACAATGGCTGGAACGGAATATCGAGTACCATCTCCTGGCTAACCACTATCTTAAAAACGGCGCGGCGCTGTTTTTTGCCGGCGTGTATTTTGAAGGATCCGACGCAGAACGCTGGCTTGCCTTGGGGCGCAGGATTCTGTCATCCGAGTTGGAGGAACAGTTTCTCTCCGACGGCGGACACTATGAGCGCAGCCCGATGTATCACGCCATCAGTCTCGTGGATTACCTGGACGTGCTAAATCTCATGTCCGGATCGCAGCGCGCCGTGGCCTTCGAGGAAGAACACCGAATGACGACGCGAGTTCATGAGGCCTTGACCTTCCTTGAGGATATGACCTTGCCCGACGGCGAAATCCCGTTATTCAACGACTCCGCATTCGGCATTGCACCGGCGCCCGCCGACATCCTGGCCTATGGCAGCCGACTCATCGGCTACACGCGCCGGCGGTTGTCCGACGGCCTCACGATCAGCAATAAATCACAGACTGGCTACTATGTGATCCGCGAGGCCTCGGACATGATGATCATCGATTGCGGCGCCGTGGGGCCGGATTATCAACCAGGGCATGCCCATGCCGACACCCTCAGCTTTGAGCTAGCCATAGGTGGCCGACGCGTTATTGTCGACAGCGGAGTCTACGATTACGAACCGGGACCGCGCAGGCACTATGCGCGCAGCACAACAGCCCACAACACCCTCTCGATCGATGGACAGGACCAGTCGGAAACCTGGGGGGTCTTTCGCGTCGCGCGGCGAGCACATCCCCTCTATGCCCGGCTGACTCAACCAGGCACGCAGTCGGTGAAATTTGAAGGGGCGCACGACGGCTATCAGAGGTTAAACGGACATCTGACCCATTCACGCACCGTCGACTACGATGCCCCAGGCAGATGGCAGGTTCAGGACACCGTGGAAGGAGCAGGGGAGCATACTATCGAGAGTCGTCTTCACGTTCACCCGGACCTGCTCGTGGAGCTGACACGAGAGACGATCCAGATACGGGACGAAGGCAGGAAGGTGATCCTCAACATCTCTCCAACTGCGAATGTCGAGACACGCATCGAGCAAGGATGGTCGTACAGTGAGTTCGGACGGGAACGCACCAATAGCACCATCCTCATGACCTATCGAGGCACTGTACCGGTGACCCTGGGGTACCGGATGCACAGCAGCACACCCGTTCATGAGTGACGTCTTCACGACTTGAGGTAACGCGTGCACATTCTCTTTCTGTCCCACTACTTTCCGCCAGAGGTCAATGCCCCGGCCTCACGCACGTCCGAGCATTGCCGCCAATGGGTGAAAGACGGGCATCGTGTCACCGTCGTGACCTGTGCGCCCAATCATCCGCGTGGGACCGTCTACCCCGGGTATCGCAATGCGTTCGTCGCACGGGAGGAACAGGACGGCATCACGGTGATTCGCGTGTGGACCTATGTCACCGCGAATGAAGGATTTTTCAAGCGTACATTGAATTATGTCTCGTACATGATCTCGGCCATTCTGGTGTCGCCGTGGCTGCCAAAGGTGGACGTGGTCATCTCAACCTCGCCGCAATTTTTCAACGGCCTCGCCGGATATGTCGTCAGCCGCCTCAAACAAACTCCTTGGGTGCTGGAAATTCGTGATCTCTGGCCGGAATCGATTCTCGCCGTCGGGGCGATTACCAATCGAACGATCATCCGGCTCTTGGAATGGCTGGAATTGTTTGCCTATCGCCATGCCGATCGAATTGTGCCGGTCACCGATGCGTTCCAGCGATATATCCAGAACAAAGGGATCCCTGCGGAAAAGATCACGGTCATCAAGAACGGAGCCGACCTGTCCTTATATCAGCCAGTCATTGGCCACAACCCCCTCACGACTTCACTCAAACTCGAGAACAAATTTGTTGCTGCCTATTTCGGGACACACGGAATGGCCCACCACCTAGACACCATACTCGATGCCGCCCAGCACCTGCGCGATCATCCCGATATTCTGCTCCTGCTTGCGGGGGACGGGGCGGAGCGCCAACGGTTGCTTGCGCGCAAGGACGCGTTAGGCCTGACCAATGTGTTGATGCTCGAGCAGCAACCGAAGGACCACATGCCGTGGCTGTGGGCACTCTCAAGCGTCAGTCTCGTCTTGCTGAAAAAATCCGATCTCTTCAAGACCGTCATTCCTTCTAAGATTTTTGAAAGTATGGCGATGGAAAAGCCCATCATCCTCGGAGTGGAAGGGGAAAGCGCCGAAATTGTGCGAGCCGCCCAGGCCGGCTATTGCATTGAGCCGGAGAATGCCGAGGAGCTGGCCACCCGGCTGCTCGAATTGTACAAAGTCCCGGAACGCTGCACACAATTCGGGGAGAACGGACGCAGACACGTCCTTGAACAGTACGACCGGGCCAACCTTGCCAAACGCTTCGAAGATGTCCTCACATCAGTCTGTTCGCGAGCAACGCGCTAACCCCCACCGTTCCAGCTCGCGCCACTCGTAGACCCCTTCCATTCTCAGCCATTATGATCGACGTCCCTGAACCCCGGCTCAACCCCGATCCACGCCTGTGCATGATCCGTGGTGTGCCTGGTCCTGCCAGCCAATTGACGGGCGCTCCGACAAAATTGAACGAGGCCCCTTCAGCTCTGTGCAGATCTTGCCGAGATAGAAAATCTGAGTTCTTACATTTCAACGTCTTATGCCAGTCGGTCTGTGGCCCGAGAATTGCTGAACTGGTGAAGACTTCGCGCAGCATCCTGAGTAGGGCCTGCGCATATCGCGAATCCTAGACAAGGAGCCATCAATGATGAAACGTTTCACTAACCTCTCGCTGTCGCTGCTGATCCTTGGTGCCGCTTCGGTACTCCCCATGCTGTCTGTGGGCAACGCTGAGGCCGCTCTGGTGACGTACGAATTCAAAGGCAACATTAGTGAAGTCTCCGGTTCACTGTTTACCCCGGGCGGGCAGGGCGCCAACGGGTTCAATGCAGGATTGAAGTTGTCCGGGACCTATACGTTCGACACGGCAACCGCCGGCATGTTGCCGTCGGGCCTGGGAGCCCAGGTGTATAACGGCTCTGTCACAGATATGAAGTTGTCTGTCGGAAACTATTCGGCGACTCTCCAAGGCGGAGGCACCAACTTAACGACTATGACCAACGGCTCTACCTCCCTATATTCGCTCAACCTGGGCACAGCCGGGAATCTGGTCAAGGGGCTAGCGCCGTCGCTGTTCTCGCTGAATTTGGCCGATGAATCCGGCACGGCTTTTAGCAGCGTCACGCTGCCTGGCAATCCTGCACCAAAACTGAACTCGTTTAACGTGAATCGTTGGACATTGGTGTTCTCCAATGGCGCCCAGCTCGTAGGATCTCTCGATTCGCTGAAAGCTGTTCCGCTTCCCGCCACGGCATTGCTATTCGGCGCAGGTCTCATCGGCCTAGTCGGGCTTGGCGCACGCAGCCGACGTAACCAATCAGTCTTGTAATTTCTCAAAGCCGCCTTTCGGGTTATGACCGGACGTCCGGGGAACCCCTCCAGCATCGACAGCAGCTTGCCGTGTAGTTCTACGATACGGCAGGCTGCTTACCCCATCATCGATGTCGTTCTTTATCTGACAACAACCGACTGTCTATCTCTACAGCCGCAGGGGCCTCCGATCATTGATCTTCTCCTCTGATCACGGTACTCTCGAAAGCACCATCCGTCTGCCAGTCATCGGCGTGTAAGTCGTCGATCACACACGGTTCGGCTCCTTCTGACATCGGGCGACGTATGCAGCAGACCCTTCAACTTACAGGTCTAACCTGTAGCACAAATCCGCTGGAGCACCGGACGATACACCATATGGCCATACCCCAACATTACAGAATGGACGATCCAGAGTGGGCAGCGCTGATAGGGGATTTCGCATGATCAGCATGAAAGTGTCCATCAATATGAACGCATTGCCTCCAGGTCTGGCCTGGTATGCCAAACGGCTCAACGCCATGGGTCCAACCGGCGTCATGCATCGCATGCGGGATGCCTTGGTCATACAGTCACTGCACATGCGCCATCGGCTTACTGGAGCAACGACCGCACAGCGATATACGGCTTCCGATATTTCACGACACGTGTTTTGCGCGAGTTCGCACCCGGTTTTACCTCCCATCCCACTGGAATTCCACCAAACGGACGAGGAGGCACGTTCGCTTCTGTCGGGGCGGTCACTCATTTTCGGCCACGAGTGGACCTGGCGGCCTCAAGCCTTCTCATGGCACGAGGCTCCGGACACCAAGCAACAGTGGCCACAGCTCTTCTTCCATCGCATTGCCTACGGGACCGGCAACCCGTACGGAGACATCCGCATCGCATGGGAGCCCTCTCGGCTCCAGCACCTCCTGACCCTTGGTTTATTTGCCCGCCAATCGCCTCAGGACGTGCGGTGTCGCGCCGTGGAGATGATTCAAGCACAACTGCTTTCCTGGATAGCCGAAAATCCCCCTCTCGTGGGAATCCATTACGTCTCGGTCATGGAATGCGCACTGCGCCTTATCGCCGTGTGTCATACACTAGACCTCGTCCGGGATTGGCTCACCAAACCGCAAGAGGTATGGATAGGTGCGCTCAATCTCGTCAGTCAACATGCGGAGCTTATCCGGAAGCGCACATCCGGTTACGGCACAACCGCACATCATACGATCGCGGAGGCAGTCGGCCTCCTCTATGCAGGACTACTCTTCCCTAAGATGGATATGGCCGAAAGATGGCTCGCATTCGGGCTCTACCTATTGGAAACCGAAGCGGCGCGTCAGATCCGTCAGGATGGAGGAGGACGTGAAGAAAGTTTTAGCGCGTTGAGGCTGGTGTCAGATCTTTATGGGCTGGCGGTGCATCTCCTCAAGCATTTTGGCCAACCGGTTCCATGCAAACTCGAAGAAGCGTTCACCCGCAGCAGTTCATTCCTGCAATCCACCATGCGCCACGGCGATGGAATGCTTCCCCGGATCGGAGAAAGCGACGACGGATATGCGCTCTCCCCGCATCTACGCTTCGTGAGCATCCCACATTCACAGACAACAGGACTGACCTCGTTTCACTTGTCCGGTTATTCACTGATTCATGGACAAACTCGCCAACGACTGTTATTCAATCATGGTGAGTTGGGAATGCCTCCTCGTTATTCCCAGGGACACGCTGATGCGTTGGCAGTCACCCTGGAGATCGGCGACCGAGAAGTTCTCGTCGATCCCGGCACGTACAGCGTGACGCAGGATTCAGTCTGGCGGCAGTACTTCCGCGGGACGCGTGCTCATAACACCGTAACGGTCAACGGACAGGATCAGGCGATTCAGGAAACAGGCTTCCTGTGGTCGAACCCCTATTCGACCCACTTGATCTACCGGGAAGAAGCCTCGAATGGCACGATCACAATCCTTGCCCGCCATTATGGCTACCTTGCGCGATTCGGAGTCAGCCACTGGCGAGGCGTCGTCTATCAACCTCAGGGAGCATGGTTGATATGGGACTGGCTCACGGGAACCGGGACGCATCATCTCGAGCTGAATTGGCACCTCGGAGTCACTCCCATGCCGCAGCCGGCATCTCACCTATTTCTTGTCGGTGAGGAACACGTGCAATGTTCGGTCGAGGGGGGCCGCTTGTCGCTTCACTGCGGAGAAGAGAATCCCATCTCCGGATGGCATGCATTGCGCTATGGATCACGAACCCCGGCGACGACTTTGCGGGCGGAATATCGGGGGACACTTCCCCACGAATTTATGACCAGGATCTGGATGGGGGAGGGGCCTCCACCGGCGTCTCTGCAGGCATTTTCCTTATCGGGATGGTCGCGTGGAAGCTCGCTTCGCTCATGATGCGGCGTGCCTCAATCCGCGACCGGCAATAAGGCCGGCATGCTGCGCCTTCTGCCTATAACACCATTGACCGAAGAACCGCGCCGAATGATCAGAAAGTCTCAAACCATTCTTTCTTCCGCCCCGCAGGTGCCCTGGTCGCTCGGCGCGAAGCCTTCCGTACAGCTGATCACCGCTATTCTGCTTCCATTGGTGATTCTGGCGTATGTCTATTATGAAAGCGTCATCCCGCTGGTGAACGAATGGATTGGCAATGACACCTATAGCCACGGACTACTCGTACCACTAGTTTCAGCGTTTTTAATCTGGCAGCAAAGAGCGGAACTGGCACAAAAGACGAATGAAGGCTCCTGGTGGGGACTTCTCATAATCGCCGCCGGAATCTCCCTCTACATCGTAGGCGAGCTGGCCACACTGTTTATCCTTGTCCACTTGTCTCTCTGGTGTGTCCTTATCGGATTGCTGGCGGCCTCTCTGGGAATGAGGGCTGTCGTCTCGATGTCTTTCCCTTTGGCATACCTGTTGACGGCGATCCCGCTTCCCCAATTTCTGTATCAAGGGCTCTCAGGCCATCTCCAATTGATGTCGTCAGCCCTCGGCGTGGGCTGTCTTCAATTGGTCGGGGTCACAGCCTTCCGGGAAGGCAACGTGATCGACCTGGGTCCCATTCAACTGCAAGTTGTCGAGGCCTGCAGCGGGCTCCGCTACCTTTTCCCGCTCGCCAGCCTTGCACTCCTTTGCGCGTATCTGTTGCAGGATCGATTGTGGAAAAGAGTCGCGCTTTTTGTCTCCAGCATTCCCATTTCGATTCTGTTAAATGGGTTTCGCATCGCTATGATCGGTGTCCTGGTCGATCATTTCGGAGAGGCGGCAGCAGAAGGATTTTTTCACGCATTCGAAGGCTGGGCCATCTTCATGGTGAGCTTCGCCATTCTTCTGGTTGAAATGTGGGTCCTGCGGAAGCTGGGCCGATCACGCCAGCCGGAAATTTCGCGAGCCGGAATTTCCAGCATGCACTCGCCCTTCCCAACGAAGGAGACTGTAGGTTTCCCGGCGTTGCAGTTGCCGTCATCCTCACTCTCTCCTTATGTGTGCAGCGTCGGGGTGTTGCTATTGCTGCCGCTGATATCCCCTCAGATTGCCAACCGTCATGAAATGGTTCCGGCACGCCAACCGTTTCTGGATTTTCCTATGCAGGTGGACGGCTGGTCCGGTAGCTCCTATCCACTCGAATCTCAATACATCGACGCATTGCGATTTGACGATTACCTGCTTGCAGATTATCGCTTCGGGCAGTCGCCGCCAGTCACTCTGTATATGGCGTATTACCATTCGCAACGAAAAGGCCAGTCCGTACATTCGCCACAGAGCTGTATCCCGGGCGGGGGATGGGAAATCCTCTCCGTAGAAACTGTGAACCTAGGCCAGGCAAATGCATCGCCGCCGCTGTCCGGCAATCTCGTTCTGATAGGCAAAAGCGACCAGCGCCAGGTTGTGCTCTACTGGTTCAAACAGCGCGATCGTCAGCTGACGAATGAATATCTGGTGAAACTGTTTCTGGTGTGGGATGCCGTCGTGCGACGTCGCACCGATGGCGGGCTCATACGTCTCGCATCGGCTATACGACCGGGGGAGACGGAAGAGATCTCTCGCCAGCGGGTGCTTGCGCTTGCCGAAGCGATCGGCCCTTCGGTGCAAAGCTATATTCCCGACTGATTCATACTCGAGAACGGAACACATGGTTTCAACCTTGTTTTTCAGCTTTGTTGGTTCATTGCTCATCTGCATGGCGCTCATTCCGCCGCTGATGGCCACAGCCAGCCGCCTCCAATTCCTGGACATTCCGAAGGATCAGCGCCGGGTCCATGCCAACCCTGTCGCTAAGATCGGGGGGATCGCCTTCGGAATCGGCACATTTTCCGCCATGCTGATCTGGGCGCCGAAAGATGACATTGTGGTTGCCGGACTTCTTGGCGGAGTCACCATTCTTCTATTTGGCATGTGGGACGACCGCGTCGGCTTGCCCTATACGATTAAATTTTTGGGGCAAACACTCGGCGCGCTCGTAGTCCTATGGCAGGGCAATATTCATCTCAATGCGTTGCCGTTTGTTGACGCGGAACTCCCTCTCTGGATCGCCTATCCACTCACCATTCTCATCATTGTAGGGGTAACCAATGCAGTCAACCTCGCTGATGGCCTTGATGGGTTGGCGGGAGGCTTGTCACTCCTCAGTTTCGCCGGCATGGCCTGCCTGGCCTACCTGAGCGGTGACCACACCGTCACACTGCTCATGGTGCCAGTGCTGGGGGGACTCCTGGGTTTCCTCCGTTTCAATACCTATCCAGCAAGAATCTTTATGGGCGATGCCGGTAGCCAGTTCCTGGGATTCTTTATGGCCGTTTCTGCGATTGTCTTAACCGATCCGCAACGCGGACCATATACACCGCCCCTCGGCCTCTTATTGCTCGGTCTACCGCTGCTCGATACGATCGGCGTCATGCTGCAACGGCTAAAGGAAGGCCGCTCGCCCTTCGTCGCGGACAAGAATCATTTGCACCATAAGCTTTTGGCCATGGGTCTCTCACACTACGAAGCCGTGCTAGTGATTTATTTTCTGCAAGCGACCTTGGTGACGCTGGCCTATCTCTTGCGGTGGCAGAGCGAACTGGCGATCCTTGGAACCTATTGTTTGGTATCGGCCCTGATTCTGTTTCCCTTTATCCGATCCGGTGCCTGGCGCATTCAATCGAATCGACTCCTGATCCGCGCCGATCGCGTTCTCACTCGAACGAGTCGTATCACCTCTTCCCCCTGGCTGATTACCGAGCCTATTCGGCTATTGGGGATCGCCGTGCCGGCATTTCTCATCATGAGCGTGTTCCTGCCCAAACGCGTTCCCGAAGATATGGGATACGTCGCGGCCATCTTGTTCATGGTAATGCTTGGCGGTCTTTGGCTACTTCCGAACTCGTCGCCCTTGCTTATCCGCGGCGGGTTGTATGTCGGCAGTACGTTTATCATGTACCTGAGCGAAAATCCGGCCGCCTCAACGGATATCCTAAGCCCGATACACATTTTCTTTATGGGTCTCGCTGCACTGGTGGCGCTGACCATCCGCTTTAACTCCGAGCACCGATTCCAAACGACCCCCCTAGACTACTTGATGGTTTTTCTTGCTGTCATGGTGCCGGCATTGCCTGAAATGCAAATCGGCGATATTCATCTCAGTTTTTTGACGGCCAAACTGATCGTCCTGTTTTTTTCATTCGAACTCCTTCTTCACGTCTTTACACAACGGATGACTCAACTAGGACTCGTCGCCTTATGGCTTCTATCTGGAATTGCAGTACGGGCATGGCTGTAATAGAGAAAAGAATCATGATAACTGTCTCATGCCGGCATAGCTCGTTCGCTGCGAAACTCGGATTGGTTATGCTCTTGATACTTACGCAGGCTTGTGGCGGGCCGGAAGAGCGCAAGGCAAAGTACAGAACCAAAGCTCAGGAATATATGCAGGCGGGAAATTTCCCGAAAGCACGCGTGGCCCTGCGGAATGTGCTCAAGATTGACCCAAAAGACTCAGAAGCCTACTTTCTCTTCGCGCAGGTCGAGGAGAAAGAAAAAGATTGGCGCCACGCCTTTGCGCATTACCTCCAAGTCGTTGAACTGGACCCCAAACATGAACAAGCCCTGGTGAAGCTGGGCAAATTCTATTTGCAGGGACGGTTGGACGAGAAAGCGCGAGAAACCGCAGACCAACTCCTTCGGCTATATCCTGGGCATGTGTCTGCCAGAGCCATTCATGGTGCACTACTGGCTGCTGAGGGCAAACTATCCGAGGCCATCGCCGCAGGAGAGACGCTGGTCAAGCAATTCCCTACCGAACCGGACGCGGCCATTCTTCTCGGGACTCTGTATACGCTTCAAAACGCTCCACAGCGGGTCGAAGCAGTTCTGAAGAAGGCGGTGGAAGCCCATCCACGGGACCTGGATTTACTAAACTCACTGGCGATGGCGTACATGCGTGTGGGCAATCAGCCAAAGGCAGAAGCCGTATTCAGGAATATTCTCGCCATCGAACCGCAGGTGTACGACCACCATCTCAAACTCGCGCTTTTTTTTGACCAACAGCGGCAGTACGACAAGGCCGAATCGATTCTGCGCGAAGCCCTTCGACTGGAGCCTGACAGCGAGCAGAGACACCTCGCGCTCGCCGACTATTTAGCTGGTCGACGAAACGTAGCGGCGGCTGAAGCAGCGCTCGCAGAGGCCCGCCGAACGCTCCCTCACGCCGTCAACGTTCAATTGGCCTTGGGGCGCCTCTATGAAATGCACCAATTCCCTGACAAGGCTCGCGCAACGTACCAAGACCTCCGTGACAGAAATCAGTCCAAACCGGCTGGGGATACGGCTAAGGTCAAACTCGCGACACTTGATTGGGTGGAAGGCAAACAGGATGCGGCCACCGAACAGGTGCAGGAAGTCCTCCGCAACAACCCGCGCGCCTCGGAAGCTCTCATGTTACAGGGACGAATCGCAATTCAACGCGGAGCCGGACGCGAAGCCGTTCAGGCGTTCAGAACTGTGCTCAAAGATCAACCCGAGCGGTCTGAAGCTTACGCACTCCTGGGGCAGGCGCACCTGATGCTGGAAGAAGCGAACCTCGCTCGTGAGAATCTCGAAAAAGCCGTTGGATTGAGCCCGACTCTGTACCAAGCGCATCTCGCGCTCGCCATACTCGACGCTTCCTCGGGCCGGACCCGGGATGCTCGCCTACGGTTGCAGGAATTACTGAAACAAGCGCCGTCCAACTTGGGCACCTTGGGCATGCTCCTGAATCTGCAGGCAGCCGACCGCGACTGGGATGGATCGGATCAGACCTTGTCTCAAATCCGAGCTGCCGGTGCCAACGGCTTTGTTGCGGACCTCGCCGAGGGCAACCTCCATCAGGCACGTCTGCAATGGGACAAAGCCATCGCAGCATTTGAACGCGCCGCTGCACAGAATCCGGATGCGCCGGAACCGACATTCGCCTTAGTCCGTATCGATGCCCGTCAGGGAAAACTGGCTCAAGCCCAGAATCGCTTGACCCGTTTGATTGCCAAGAACCCGCGTCACCAGTTCGCACATGGACTCCTCGGTGAGATTCTTATCCTCAAGGGGGATCCTGTCGCTGCAGAAGCTGAATTTCAACTCGCCACGAGTTTGAAGCCGGAATGGAGTACGCCCTGGGTCAACTGGGTGACCCTGAAACTGTCTCAACAAAAAGGCGAGGAGGCCAACGGGATCCTTCAACGTGGATTGCAGATGAATCCAAAGAATGAAGAATTGCGGATGCTGTTCGCATCGCATCTAGGAGACACGGGCCAGTTCGACCAGGCCATCACCGAGTATGAAACTATTCTCCGGCACAACCCTCAAAACCTGATGGCAGCAAACAATCTGGCCTCGATTTTGACCGATCAGAAGGGAGATCCAAAGAGTCTTGAGCGGGCATTGGGTTTGAGCCGTGACTTTGAACAGCGAGCGCCAAATCCATTTTTTCTCGACACATTGGGATGGGTCCACCTAAAAATGGGACATGAGAATGACGCCCTTCGCGTGATTCAGCGGGCAGTCACTGAAGCGCCTCAGCATCCGTTGTTGAACTACCATCTCGGCATGGCTCACTTTAAGTCAGGCCATCGATTGGAAGCACAGACATATCTGCGGAAAGCGTTAAGTTCGAAACAGCCGTTTCCAGGGATGGAGGAAGCGAAAACCGTCCTTGCGGAAGTGGCAGGATAGGAGGAGAAAGGGTGAAGGTTGTCGGCTCGACATCTACCAGGTCTGCATGTCAAACATTCTACTCATGTGTCGCGATTGTGTTCGCAGTCGTCCTCTCGGCAGGATGCGTGACCGCTGAACCCACATCCACACAATCTAACTTGGCAGACCCCGGATATCAGCTTGGTCCGGAGGATGTCCTGATGATTTCCGTGTGGAAGGACGAACACCTCACGAAGGAAGTCATCGTGCGTCCTGACGGGATGATCTCGTTCCCCCTCGTGGGGGATCTTTCCGCCGCAGGTCATACGGTAGAAGACATCCGGCAAGATCTCGCCAAACGGCTGGCTCGGTATGTACCGAATCCGCATGTGTCCGTCGCGATTCTCAAGCTGCAAAGTTATAAGATTTACGTTATGGGCCGAGTGAACAAACCCGGCGAATATCTCATCGGTCACTATACCGATGTTCTTCAAGCGCTGAGCCTCGCAGGAGGCCTCACGCCTTTTGCCTCAGAAAATGATATCAAAATTATTCGTCGCGAGAACGGCGATGCAGACCAACGAGTCTTTTTCTTCCGGTATGGGGACGTCCAGAAGGGGAGGGAGCTGAAACAGAACATTTTGCTCCAACGCGGCGATGTCGTGATGGTGCCTTGAGGCCTGGTAGTTCTCATACGTAATCGCATACTGCACATTCAAGGACCCATGACAGTTTCTCGCGTTGTTTTTTTCTGTCTATTGTTGTTGGCCTGCATCGAATCCACGATGGAAGGCATGACCGCAGAATGGAGTTTTGATCCTTCGATCGGCGTCCGCGGAGAATACAATACCAATCTGCTGATCACTCACCTTGATCACCAACCCGTGTGGGGCACATGGATCTCTCCCGGCATGCAGTTTGCGGGAACGACAGAACGACTGGAAATAAGCGGAAAAGCAAACTTCGATTTCGTGCGGTATACGGGTGGTCAAGATGAAGAATTCACGAACGTCTTCTTACCACTATCCGCGCGCTACAAAACCGAACAGGACACCTTCGGCTTTGATGGTGGGTATACACGCGACAATACCTTAATGGGGGAATTGTTGACTACAGGAATGCTGATCCGTTTCACTCAGCGAAATCTCTGGACCGCCAGTCCTACTTGGACCAGGCAATTGACCGAACAACTTTCGTTTCAAGTCGGATATCAGTTTACGAATGCTTCCTACGAGAATGGTCGACGCCTGGGCCTGTTAGATTACGAGCTCCATGGTGGGACAGCAGCCTTCATTTACCAGGCGAGTGAGCGAACCAAGATGCAAGTCGTGGGAAATTATCTCCGATTTGAAACGAAGGGTGTTCCTCTGCAGGCCTCTGCTCCCGGTGCGACTCTGAGCCTCACTCACTCGTTCACCGAAACCCTCACCCTTACGGCAGCAGGAGGGCCACGGGTTATCACGACTTCGGTTCAATCCTCGAGCGCGAGCTTGAAGGACTCCGAAACGGTGTGGACATACAATGCTTCCATTCTCAAACAATTCGAGCGCTCAGGCATTCAAATCGGCTATTCCCGTGACATCCTTCCCAGTGGATTCGGTCTTCTCATACGAAACGACCAAATCAGCGCCCTTGTGTCAGCCACGTTGAGTCACTCCCTGACTGCCGCGTTGGATGCGCGTTACAACTGGGTCACCGGGCAGACGACGACAGCCCTCGGGGGGAGATTGCCGGATGCCACGTTTATTCATCTCAGCCCAAAGCTGACGTGGCGCATCAATGAGTGGTGGTCTCTTGAAAGCTCGTATACGTATCGAACCTTTGATGCGGAAACATTTTCAAACGCCGGACATTCGCACTCAACCCAATTGATGCTCACCTGGCACCCGACCAAGTTCACGATCTCTCGATAGGGAATGGAGCAGAGAAGTATGCAAGATTCATCGCCAGACTTTAAGGAACTGTTTGATATTGCCCGACGCCGGAAGAAGCCGATCCTTGCGACGACTATTGTGATCGCCACACTCGGCGCTATCGTCGCGTTTGTGTTGCCCGCTGTCTACCGATCCACGGCGATGATCTTGATCGAAGAACAGGAAATCCCTCAGGATTTGGTTCGATCGGCAGTGACCTCCTATGCCGATCAACGCATTGAGACCATCAAGCAGCAAGTCATGAGTCGCGCGACTCTCTGGAAAATTGTTGAACAGTATGATTTGTACCACGGTATGCGGGAAGTCAGCCCGACGGAGGCGGTACTCGAGCGGTTTGTGAAAGACATTCAAATTGAGGTGATCAACGCCAAAGTGGTGGACAAGCGCACTCAGAATCCCACACAAGCCACCATTGCATTTACACTCGCGTATGATGGTGTCAGCCCGGAGGTCGCACAACGAGTTGCGAATGAATTGACCAGCCTCTTCCTGGGCGAAAACATGAAAACTCGTGAACGCCGAGCCCAGGAAACCACGGCATTTTTCAAACAGGAGGCAGACAACCTGTCCCGGCACATTGAAGATCTCGAACGACAGTTGGCCAAAGTTAAACAGAAGGCCGATGGGGCTTTGCCCGAACTCACACAGCTGAATATGCAGCTCCTAAACGGGGCTGAACGAGAACTGACAGACGTGGACCGTGATATTCGCAGCCTGGAAGAACGCAAGACGTACCTGCAGGGGGAATTGGCCACGATCAAACCGAATACTCCGATCATTTCCGCCTCGGGCGAGAGAATCCTTGATTCCGGAGAGCGATTGAAAGCACTCCGAGCCGAATACGCAGACAAAGCAGCTTATCTTTCATTCGAACATCCGGACATCGCGAAGCTGCAGCAGGAAATCCGAGCGCTGGAGAAAGACACCGGTAGCGCGGCCCAGATCGATGATGTCGTCAAACGGCTGGCCGGCGAACGGGCGGCCCTGGCCGCTCTGCTCGATCGATATGGGGAGGCTCACCCGGACGTGGTACGGGCGCGTCGTGTCATCAGTTCATTGGAGAGCGAGCTGAACCAAGAGCAGAACAACCTTCTCAAACTGCCGTTTATCAAACCGGAAAACCCGGCCTATATCAACATTCATGCGCAACTTTCGTCAGCCGCCGCTACCCTGGATGCTTTGAAGAGTCAACGGGGCAAGCTGAAACGACGAGCAGAAGAATACGCACGCCGCCTGGAGAACACGCATCGCTTCGAGCCTGAATACCTCGACTTGGCCCGCGAGCGGGACAATTCAACCCGTAAGTATGAAGAATTGCGATCAAAGCTATTGGAGGCCCAAGTTTCGGAGGGGTTGGAGGTTCAGCACAAAGGGGAACGCTTCTCTCTCGTCGATCCCCCGGATCTTCCGTCAAAGCCGTCCAAGCCGAATCGGCTGGCAATACTTCTGCTCAGCTTCCTCGTCGCGGCTGCGGGTGGGATTGGAAGCGGAATTCTGGCGGAGAACTTTGATCGTTCGATTCATAGCCCTGAATCTCTTGCCAAGCTGACCCATGCCTATCCGCTCGCCGTCATCCCCTATATGCCCAATAACACGGACCTTCAGCGGTTGATCGCCAAACAGCGGACCACGCGTCTCGCAGGATTGGGTATCGCGGCGGCAGCCATTCTGCTTGTCCACTTCTTCTGGCTGCCGCTTGACGTGGTGTGGTTTGCCGCGCTTCGGAAATTAGGACTCGAATAACCGGCAGGAGATTTCTCTATGGAACCGCTGCATAGTGCACTTGAACGATTTAAGAGAGAAGAACAGCGACAACCGATCACAGCCGTGCCGAAGTCCTCGCCTCCGCGGGTGGGGAAAGCACCGGTGGAGGAAATTGTCTATACTCAGACACGCACGATTGATATCGCCGACGAGGTCCTCCGTGAGCGACGAGTATTAGCAGGCTTTGAGCGGGGCGCATTTTTGGACTCGTACAAAATTCTTCGCACGCAGGTGATGCACCGGCTGCGGGAACACGGCTGGAACGTCCTCGGGATCACCAGTCCCGGGAAACAGGAAGGCAAGACGTTGACCGCGGTCAATCTCGCGATCAGTCTGGCAATGGACACCACTCAAACGGTCCTACTCGTGGATGCCGACCTGACCAATCCCAGCGCGCATCATGCATTCGGCCTTGAGCAATGTGGGGGGTTGGTAGACTATTTATTAGACGGCATCCCTGTCGAACACCTCCTGATTCACCCGGGCATTGGACGCTTCGTGCTCATGCCAGGCGGGCGACCCATTCAACATTCAGCAGAAGCGCTAACATCACCTAAAATGGCCTCCCTGGTAGAAGAATTCAAGCATCGTTATCCCTCACGAATCGTCCTCTTCGACTTGCCGCCGCTCCTCCAGACTGCGGATGTACTCGCGTTCTCTCCTTACACAGACGCGCTTCTTCTTGTCGTCGAAGACGGGAAAACGTCACGCGAAGACATTGAACGAGCGCTCCAGTTAGTCAAAGGCAGCACTCCAGTCTTAGGCACGGTCCTCAACAAAGCCGGCAAGGGGCAGATGACACCCGCAACCATGAAGCGAATGTTGTTGACCTAAGTACGGTTGTCTCGTAAAGAAGAACTATGTACGAACGTTTCTACAACCTGACCGTCAAGCCATTTACCCTCGTCCCCAACCCGGACTTTCTGTATCGCGGCGAAACGCATCGCCTCGCGTTGACCACGCTCGAGTATGGCATCCTGAATCAGGCTGGATTCGTGGTGCTCACCGGCGAACCGGGAATGGGCAAGACGACCCTGATTCAACAGATTCTCGCGGAGCACCGGCATCATTTCACCACCGGTCTTCTCACCAACACACACGCCGGCATGGAAACCCTCTTGCCCTGGATTCTGCTCGCCTTCGGCCAGAATGAGAAGAATCTGGACAAACTCGAAGGATTCCATGCCTTCCAGCAGTTTCTCGACAAGGAAGCCTCGGCTAAACGGCGAGTGCTGCTGATTATTGACGAGGCGCAAAATCTTGGCCCGAATCTGCTGGAAGAGCTACGGCTGCTGTCCAATCTCAATCAAGACAAAGCTCCGATCCTCCAGATTATTTTATCGGGCCAGCCGGATCTTCGACAGTTGCTGCAGCGCAAGGATCTGACCCAGTTCGCCCAGCGCGTCATGGTGGATTACAGCCTGGAACCGTTTAAGGAAGAAGACAGCAGCGGCTACATCACGCATCGCCTCCGGGTGGCAGGGCGAGAAGAGCCCATCTTTACGGACCAAGCGACGAGGCTTATCCACCGACTCACGGGCGGCATCCCACGCCTCATCAACCAGCTCTGCGATACTGCATTGACCTATGGGTTTGCCGAAGAGGCCTCTGTGCTCTCAACAACGCTTGTCGCTCAGGCAGCCAAGGATCGAAGCAAGGGGGGCATTCTCCCGCTCGCAGATCTCACCGCACTCAGCACGTTGACAAAAGAAGAGGAGGCCGCCGAACAGGCCCAAGTAGCCCTCCTTTCTTCACGTTCGAAGACAGTCTCCTCCGGAGACAATCGCCGGAGCGCGACTGCACCCGCGGCCAAGCCGGCCCGCCAGGAGACGGCAGAGTATTACGAGCGAGGGTTGGCGCTTAAGAAAAACGGTTCCTACAAAGACGCGCTGCAGCAGTTCGCTCTCGCTGCTCAGGATGCCTCGCTCACATTCCGGGCCATGGCGCAGGTGGGCATTTGCTTGAAATCCCTTGGCCAGCCTGACGAAGCGGTCACGGCATTTCGGAAAGCGCTCCAAGCTCAACGCGTAGCATCCCCCGATACGCTCCAGGTTCGTTACCTGCTTGCCCGCACGCTCGAATCCCTGGGTCGAGCGGAAGATTCGCTGGAACAGTATCACCGGATTTCCCGTGAAGATGCTGCCTTCAAGGATGTGGCTGAACGAATGCACGCCCTTGGTGCACGCCGCCAACGGCAGACCGGGGATGACTCCAGGGAAAGCGACGGTTCCTGGGTGACACAGTTACAGCGTATTCTCGGCGCCTCAAAGTAGGCACCGACCGTCGCCTCACCCCATACACGATTCCCACAGCATTCAAGTTTTACCAAGCCTCAGCCGATGAGTGGGTTGGGGAGTGCCGTCATGAGCTTAGAAATCATCGAAATTGTCGAGGATGACCAGAGTCAGGCGAAGTTGCTGGATCAGATTCTTCGCCAAGCGTCGTTCCGAACGAACGTCGCATTTGACGGTCCGTCCGGCATGCAGGACATCTGGCGTATCAAACCCGCGCTTATTATGGCCGACGACAACCTGCCCGGTCTGACAGGCCGTGAGATGTGCAAACGGCTGCGGCAGGATCCGTCAACGAAGCATATCCCCTTCATTGTACTGTCTGGGTTTTCGTCGGAGGAACGTCGCGCCGAGGCATTGGACGGTGGAGCCGACGACTATATCGTCAAACCGTATACGGCCACGGAACTGCTCGCCCGGGTACGGGCGGTACTTCGCCGCGCGCGCCAGGAACCATCTCAGGATGAAGACCTCGCCGAGGAGCTGCAGCTCACAGACACGCTCTATGTCGCGATGTATCGCGGAAAGAGCTTGACGCTCTCAGCGCAGGAGTGGAAGGCACTCCGACGGCTGGCCAGCACGGTCAGCATGGTGGTCCCCCGCGAAGAACTCAAAGCACTCCTCTGGGGCGATGATCCGCTCCTTCACGACGGGGAACTGGATCGATGCATCGATCAGCTCAGCCGCAAGCTGAACGAAGGTGCCAACGCCCCCGCACACATCAAGGTCGTACCTGGTGGATTCCGTCTGACCGTTTCGACTTCAGACGCAGGGACCGGACATCCTGCGGTATAAGCCACACTACGACGACTGCCTCCAGAAATCCTGCGATCCAAGTGCGCGCGGCAACCATGCCAGGTCACCCGGCACAGCCCTGGCTCGCGTGCGAGCTCGTTTCCAATCCTTCTGAATCCGATCCCGGACAGGCGCACTCAGCTGCTTCCCCCAACGACGAAAATCAGCCAGCTCCTCGTATCGTCCCAGCCGCCCCTGCACGCGAATAAGCCGTTTGAGAAACCTGTCCCCCGAGACACCCTCTGGCTCAAACCATTCGCTCTGGTAACGAATAGTTTTGAGTCTGAGACGCAGGGCGTGGAGGCGCTTGCGTGTCGGAGCTGCTCGTACGGCTTTGAGCAATCGCTGAAGTCGCCACTGATGCTCCAGCCGGACAACGTCGAGGCGATCAAGGAGAACCGCCTGCGGGGCTGACGCTTGGGGGATCGCATCCTCCCTCACAGCCCGATCAATCTTCTCATAGGCCTGTGCCCCTTGGAGTTTCTCCACCTGGTTGTGAATCTTCGCATCCACCAGAGCGAGGTCCGATCGTATGGCCTGAGTGGTATCTAGATACTGCCGGAAAACCTGCAACGCGCGGAGTTTGCTCAGCCGGCGCACAGCGCGCGCCATCACGCGGGCTCGGTCCTTATCAGCATAGAGTTCCAGTAAGGCTTGAAGTCTACGACAATGGATGCGAATGGCATGGACTACGTCGGGCGAGGCGTCATGAGACATCAACCGGCTGATGAGTTCGCGCAGGGTCGAGCGATAGGCGAGGGCAGTCTCGACCAGGTGTTGAGAATGAGGTGCTCGTGCGATATGAATGAAGGGGACAGTCCGTTTCATAGGAAGACGCATGAAGCACCGTTCACTGTACATACCTCATGTAAAGCATCACCTCGTCGTGCCCACGCTGGCCGGACCTGCAGCATCATGACAGCCTCGAAGGAAGCATAGCCATATGGACTGCCTCTTCTTCCGACATGGCATCGCCGTCAATCGTGAGGACTGGAACGGCACGGAACAGGGCCGTCCGCTCACGGAGAAAGGGAAACTCCGTACCCGGCAAGCCGCCAAGGGACTTCTCGCACTGCAACTCACCCCGACGCATATTCTGTCGAGCCCACTGACGCGGGCCCGTGAAACAGCCGCGATACTTCACGCACTGCTTGATAAACAGGCCCTAATGCAGATTTCTTCGGCACTGACGCCTGAATCCAACCCGCAGGCGCTCCTGTCGCTCCTCAACACATTCCCACCGGACGCCTTCCTGTGGTGCATCGGCCACGAACCTCATTTAAGCACCACCGCCAGCCTGTTATTGACCGGCACATCCTGCAAGGGATTTTCGCTCAAGAAGGCCGGCGCGTGCCTTATCCATACCGGAATGTCGGCGAGGCCTGGAACGGGACGACTCACCTGGTGGCTCACCGCGGCACAATTACGCGCGCTGGCTTGATAAGACCTGTCGCCACGGATTCAGATGAACGGAGCAGCAGCCGGAAGAGCCTGATGCGAGAAAGGAACAGAGGAGGGGCACAACGGTCGAATCAAGTCCCGTTCTCCTCCTGGGGCTTCGTTACGAATTGGACCGGCCGCTTGAACACCTTCTCAAACAGGTCGCTGCGCCCGCGCGCTGCCCAAATCTCCAGCTCCGCGTCACCTGACGCCTGCACGGTCATCAGGACGGACTTTCCCAGTTTCACATCCACGTTCTGCACCACCGAGAACTGGCTACGATCCAATCCATCCGCAATGCGTAATAGGGCAGATAGCACATTGATGACTCGCTGCGTGCTGACGGGCAACGCGTGAAATTCGTCATGCTTCCGGTTGGGAACTGAACGGCGATGATAGCGAGCGACATTGGCGACCAGGTCGATCTCCTCGGCCGTGAAACCGGAAAGATCGCTGTTCTTGATCAGGTAGTACGCATGTTTGTGATGCTGCCGCGAATTGATGAGATACCCGATATCATGCAGAATCGCCGAGAACTCCAACCATTCCCGCTCCCGAGCCCCGAAACCATGCAGGGGCTTGGTCTGATCGAACAGCCGCAATGCCAGTCCCGCCACGTGCAGGGCATGCGTCTCGGAGACATGACAGCGATGCGCCAGCGCAAGAATGTTCCGCTTGCGTACATCAGGAATGTCCCGCTCCGCCTGGATGCGTTCATGATGTCGCTGAATGAAGTCGTAAATAATGCCTTCGCGGATCGCCTTGTCACAAATCGTCAGCTCCGTCTTTTGGAGTAATTCGAGCAGAATCCGAAAGACGATGGTCGCCGGCAGCAGCGTATCTACACGTTTGGGATCCAGGCCGGGGATCGCGAGGCGCGTTTTCAGCGAGGCGCCGGCCAGGCGCTTTTCCACGGCGGTAATTTCTTTCGCGGTCACATGCGCGAGGTTGAGCTGAGGAAGCGGGCGCCCCGTGCGTTGCAGATGGATGACTTCGGCCAGATTGCCGGCCATGCCGGACGTCGCGATGATCTGTTCGACGCGTTTCGTTTTATAGGGCCCCAGTCCCGCCTTTAGTTGAAGCGTCACCGCCTGCTCCAACTCCCGGAGCATGTCTTTCGATGGAGGCGTCTTCGTGAGGTAGAGATCTTTCAACCGGATCGCGCCTAGCTTGAGACTCCTGGCCTGAAACACGGTTTCCCGATTGCCCACAATCACTTCGACCGATCCACCGCCGATATCGATGACCAGTGTGGGCCGCTCGGGGAGGGCGACGCTGTTTTGCACGCCGAGGAAAATCAGCCGGGCCTCTTCCGCACCGGTAATGACGCGCACAACCAGGCCGGTCTGCTGAGCCACGTGATCCAGGAACTCGCCGCCGTTCCGCGCCTCACGCACCGCGCTGGTCGCCACCGCTTCGATCTGTTCGTAGCCCTTGTTCCGGGCCAGAGTGACCAACGCACGAATGACTTCCAGGCCTCGCATCATCGCCTGATCGGACAAGCGTCGCGAGGTGAAGACCCCGTCGCCCAGCCTCGTCATGTCTTTGAATCGGTCGAGAATCTTATAGGAGTAGTCCGGTTGGACCTCCGCTAAGACCATATGAATGGAGTTGGTGCCGATATCGAGGACGGCAAGTTTTGGCATCTAGTAGCTCGCGGAGGGGGCCACGTGACGAATGTTCTTTCCCTCAACCATGTAGACGACGAGTTCCGCAATGTTCGTCGCGTGATCGGCAATGCGTTCGAGCGACTTCGCGACAAAGGTTAGACGGATCGCGCGCGTGATGGTTCGAGTGTCCTCCAGCATAAAGGAGAGCAATTCTCGAAACAACTGTTCGTTCACCTCGTCTACGACATCATCGTCGGCGCAGACTTTTCGCGCTAACGCCGGATCAGAATTCACGAACGCGTCCAGGCATTCCTTCACCATCCGCATCGTCCAATTCGCCATGCGCGGGATATCGATGTAGGGTTTCAGCTGCGGCTCGCCGTTCAGCTCCAATGCCCGCTGGGCGATATTGTCGGCCAAATCGCCCATGCGCTCCAGCTCAGAAGAAATCTTCATGCCGGTCGTGACGAAACGCAGATCGCGGGCCGTCGGCTGCTGCAGCGCCAACAGTTGGATGCACAGCTCGTCGATCTCGACATCCAGGGCGTTCACGTCATGATCCTGCTTGATCACATCCACCGCCAGATCGGAATCCCGGTCCACCAAGGCCTGGAGGGCCTGCTGAATTTGCGATTCCACCAGGCCGCCCATGCGGAGGAGTTGCTGTTTCAGATGCGCGAGGTCTTGATCAAAATGTCGTTGCATGATCCGTGTGCCTCCCCAATTTACCCGAACCGCCCGGTGATGTAATCCTCCGTGCGTTTGTCGCGCGGCGTGGTGAAAATGGTTTTGGTATCGCCGAATTCTACCAATTCGCCCATGAGGAAGAATCCGCACTGGTCGGAGACGCGAGCCGCCTGCTGCATATTGTGCGTGACGATGACCACCGTGTAGGTATCCTTCAAGGTATAGATGAGTTCTTCAATTTTTCCGGTGGCGATGGGATCCAGGGCGGAACAGGGCTCGTCCATAAGGATGACTTCCGGCCGAACGGCCAAGGCCCGGGCGATACACAGCCGCTGTTGCTGTCCTCCCGACAATCCAAGGGCGCTCTGCTGCAAGCGATCCTTGACTTCGTCCCACAACCCCGCGCCCTGCAAACTGTGCTGAACGAGTTCGTCCAGTGCACGTTTGTCCTTGGTACCGTGCAGCCGGGGCCCGTAGGCAACATTGTCGTAGATCGACTTGGGGAAGGGATTTGATTTTTGAAACACCATGCCCACACGTTTCCGGAGATCGGTCACGTTGATCGCCGGATCATAGATATCGATCCCATCCAACTCCACACGACCGACGGGTCGCGCGCCTTCCACCAGATCGTTCATGCGGTTCAAGCAGCGCAGCAGGGTGGACTTTCCACAACCGGAGGGGCCGATGAATGCCGTCACGGAGTGACTCCGTACCGTCAATCCCACGTGAAACAGGGCCTGCCGGGGCCCGTAATAAAAATCCAGGTCACGAACCGAGATCTTGGCCAGCACGGAAGAAGCCAATCCCGTCTGGCTACGGACAGGTCGGGAATGCGCCGTCGTCGGGCGGACTGTGACCATTGGCGTCGTCACTGCCACTCTACCGGGTTGAACATCCATAAACACTCCTCTCACTCATTACACAGCTGAGGCGGCAAACCGTCTGCGGAGGCGGTTGCGCAACATCACGGCCGCGAGATTCAACAACACCACCACGAGGATCAGGATCAACGTCGTCATATAGACCATGGGTTTGGCCGCCTCAACGTTGGGCGATTGAAATCCTACGTCGTAGATATGAAACCCCAGATGCATGAACTTTCGATCGAGGTGCAAAAAGGGGAAATACTCGTCCAGCGGGAGCGACGGGGCCAGCTTCACAACCCCCGTGAGCATCAGCGGCGCCACTTCCCCGGCCGCCCTGGCCATCGCGAGGATGAGCCCCGTCAGGATGCCCGGCAGGGCGCAGGGGAGAATCACGTGCCGGATGGTTTCGAACTTGGTCGCGCCGAGCCCCACGGACCCTTCGCGGAAATCACGGGGGACTGCCGACAGGCCTTCTTCCGTGGCGACAATCACGACGGGCACCGTGAGCAGCGCCAGGGTCAGGGAAGCCCAGAGAATGCCTCCGGTACCGAACGTGGGATTAGGGAGGGCTTCGGGAAAGAGCCACTGATCCATCGTTCCACCGAGCGCATAGACGAAGAACGCCAGACCAAATACTCCGAAGACGATAGAAGGCACCCCGGCAAGATTGTTCACCGCGATCCGGACCAGCCGCACGAGCGGTCCTTGCCTGGCGTACTCTCGCAGATACACCGCCGCCATGACCCCGAACGGCATCACGGCCAGCGTCATGAGAAATACCATGAGCACCGTCCCGAAAATGGCCGGAAAGATCCCGCCTTCCGTATTCGCTTCGCGGGGCTCACTTGAGACAAACAGCCAGAGGTTATGGAAATAGGTCCACGTCTTTTCGAGACCCGTCATCGCGTTCGGCCGGCTCACCGCCAACACCCGATCCAGCGACAAGCGCACCGACTTCCCATTGGAAAGCGTCAGGACCAAAACCTCCTGTCCGGCCTCTTGGCGCAATCGCTCGAGCGACTCGGTTTTGGCAGCATACTCCCGCTCGAGCTGAGCGATGTGTTCAGTGAGACGCTGGTCTTCCTCAGCCTCACGCGGCCCTCTATCCTGCATCAATGCAAGGGCCTGACGTGCCAGTCTCGCTTGCTCGATACGGTAGTTGATGGCCCCGATCTCTTCGCGTTCAAGATGATCGATACGACGACGAAGCTGATTCGCCCGCTGGACCAGAGTGATGACGGTCGACCAGGTGCTCTCGGAACCGGTCGCTGCTGGTTCTCCCTGAACACCGATGCTGATGCGTCCAAAGGCCGGACCCCACTCGCGACGCTCCACATAGGTCAGGTCCTCCGGGAGTGGCGATCGATTGGATGTCGGCCTCATTGATCCATCGGTACTCGGAACCGAATACGTCCCGATTTCCAACTCTGTAGCGAAACCGGCGCGGGGTGAATCCCAGGCTCGAGACAGCGGAATCGGGGATCGCTTCTTCTCCCACCAATCGCCCGATCACCTCTTCCTGCGTCTTCAGGGTTACCTCTTGCAGGGCACCGGGCCAGAACTGCCCCAACCCGTTGACCATGATCAACACCAGCATCCCGGCCACCATCAAGAGGCTCACGGCCACGCCGGATGCTGCCAGCCAGACGAAGAGTTCTCCTCCCCGCCAAAAATCTTTCATGAATGTGGAGGGTTCAGCCATGCGTATATTTGTCCCGAAGTCGCTGCCGTACCAGCTCTGCAAGTGAATTGACCGCGAAAGTGACGACAAACAGCAACAAGGCAGCCAGGAAGAGCACCCGATACAGACTTCCGCCATGTGGGGCCTCTGGAATTTCCACGGCGATATTGGCCGACAAGGTCCGGAACCCGTTGGCCCAATTCCAGTCCAGGATGGGTGTGTTGCCGGTCGCCATGAGCACGATCATGGTCTCCCCGATGGCGCGCCCGAACCCGATCATCACGGCGGAAAAGATTCCCGGGCTGGCGGAGAGCAACACCACGTGCAGAACGGTTTGCCACCGTGTGGCTCCCAGAGCCAGTGACGCGGCAATCTGGCTTTTCGGCACATTGTAGAGCGCTTCCTCCGCAATGCTGTAGATCACCGGAACAATGGCAAATCCCATGACGATGCCGACGACCAGCGCGTTCCGTTGGTCATACTGAATGCCCCAATGCGTCGAGAGCCAGACCTTGATGTTTCCCTCGAACCACCAGGCTTCGAAGAATGAGTTGGCCCAGAGACAGCCCCCAATGCCAACGGCCAGAATCGGGATCAACATCAAGGCTTCAGCTCCGTGCGGAACGTAGCCTGTGACGCGCGGTGGGCAGACGTACCACGCAAGCGAGGCAAGCACCACCAGTAGGGGGACCACCACCACCATGCCCGCGACCGATGGCAACAGACGTTCCAGGAGTGGAGCCAACCACAACCCGGCAAGGAACCCCAGGACAACCGTGGGGAGCGCCGCCATCACTTCAATAATGGGTTTCACTTTCGCGCGAAGGTCTTGATGCATGAACTGCGAGGTGCACATCGCAGCCAGGATCGCAATCGGGACCGCAAGCAGCAGCGCGTACAGCGTGCCTTTCAGGGTGCCGAATGCCAGCGGGAGCAATCCGAGTTTTGGTTCGACATCGTCCGATCCCGAGGACGATTGCCACACATGGGCCGGCCGGTCATAGCCTTCGTACCACACCTTCCCGAAGAGGGTGTCCAGCGTCACTTCGGGGTAAGGATTCTGTAGCGCATAGAGCGACAGTTGTCCCACACCATCCAAGGTGATCAACCCGTCGCCCTTCGGAGCGAAGGCCACTGCACGAATCGGAAACTCACCGTTGGGGAGCCTGAGCAAGGTCTGAGACGAGGTGGCATGGTGCAGGAACAGGTTGCCGTTCGTATCCCCGGTCACAAATCCCTTCACTCTCTGCGAGGGAGCGAACGCGGTCACCGACCCCTTGTGAGCACGCAGCACATGCATCTGAGTCAATTTCCATCCGGAAGGTGCGTCGGCGCGCCTGACAAGTCCCCAGGTCGACACTCCACCGTCCGCGGCCATGACCACGAGACTGCGATCACCGCTTAACAATCCCAGCGAGGTGACGGCCGTCCCGGACGAGGCTACATCATAGGTCGCTCGCACTTCCGGAGCTGCTGTCTCGGAGAGAGCGATATGCATCACCTCACCGTTGGACGTGCCGACGAACAGATTTTCCAACAGCGCATCCACGGCCAGCGCCGTCACGGCACCCGCGGGCTGTGGAAGTTCCGTCACCATGGGATTCGCACCGGTCGGATCGTCCGCCGACAGCCGAACGAGCAACAGGCGGCCCACCTTCGAAGCCAGCGCCAAGAGCGTTCCCTGGTCAGTCGTGCGATAGGCCAGCCGAACAATGGGACTTTTTGTCAGGGGAATCGGCTGAGCGGCGCGAATGTACGGGTGTTTGTGACGCTCGCCGCGATCAGAAAACTCCGTCGTGATACCGACCTTCAGCAGCAAGACCGCTCCCTCCGCAGTCCCCACGGCAAATCGCGGGACAGCGCCCCCACTGGACGCCAGAGCCGTGACCTGCTGGTTCACTAAGTGTGGGGGCATCTCGAGGGGAATCGGCTGACCTGATTTGAGATCAATGAACTGAATCGAGCGGGATGTGAAGACCTGGGCAATTTCCCGATGTTCGTCCACCGCAACCTGGGCTGGCCCCTCGTCCTGGAGTACCGCCGGTACGCTGAGACGCTGGCTCAACTTTGCGCTCGATGCCGTGAACAGCGGGGTCACTTCACGAAACAGAAAAAAGAAAATGCCGAGAATGCTGACGATCGTCGCCAATCCGCCGACGGTAATGATCGTGCGAGCAACCTTGTCCGCCACGACACGCAGATTCAACGGTTTCAGCATGGGGGACAGCCGGTCCTTCTTCCTCAACGGATCTTGGCGAGATGTTTCTCAGCCAGCGCCGCGTCGACCGGGAAATATCCATCCCTGAGCACGTCCGACTGGCCCTCTTTACTGTAGACGTAGTTCAAGAATTCCTTGACGATGGGGGAGAGTGGTTTACCCGGAGCTTGGTTCACGTAGATATACAAATAGCGCCACAGCGGGTAGGTCCCGTTCTTGGTATTGGCCTGCGTCGGCTCGACGAACGGTTGTCCGGACTTTCCCGCCAACGGAACCATTCGGACACCAGACGTGCTGTACCCAATGCCGCTGTAGCCGATGCCAAACCGGTCTTCGCTGATGCCTTGCACCACAGAGGCCGACCCCGGCTGCTCCTTCACCTGATCTTTGAAGTCTCCGTTCTTCAACGCATGCTCCTTGAAGAAGCCATAGGTGCCCGAGGCCGAGTTGCGCCCGTACAGACTGATCGGCGCATTGGTCCACTCGCCGGTGTGCCCGAGCTGTCCCCAGCGGGTCACATCGGTGGTATGCCCCTGGCGTCGGGACTTTGAAAAGAGGGCATCCACTTCCGCAAGGGTGAGCCCGGCGACCGGATTGTCCTTGTTCACGAAAAGGGCCAGGGCATCGACCGCGACAGGGTAAGCGGTGGGGGGATACCCGAACTTGGCTTCGAAGGCATCCATCTCACTGGACTTCATCATTCGTGACATGGGGCCCAGTTGCGCCGTATTTTCAATCAACGCGGGTGGGGCCGTACTCGATCCCTTCCCTTCCACTTGAATTTTGACGTTGGGATATTGCTTACGAAATCCCTCCGCCCATAGCGTGATGAGGTTGTTGAGGGTATCCGACCCGATACTGTTGATTGTCCCGGACACGCCGCTGACTTTGTGATACGAGCGCAGTTCCGGATCCAGGGTCAGAGCATCGCCGGAACCCGCCGCAGCCTGCGCATCCCATGTCATGGCGGAGATGAAGCTGATGAGAACACAGCTTACAAAGACAAGGCCCAGGCGAAACGAAGAGGCAACCAACATGATGAGAATCCTCCGGACAACGTAAGGGATAATTTCAGCCACTTCACCTTACCTCGACAAGATTGCGCATCGTTCACAGCCGTGTTAACGAGCTGTAAACTGTTCGACTGTCCGCCTCGCTGCTGCGCCTCGTGTCCCTCCCGAGAGAAAAATAACCGGCCGCGGGTCGCGAATTAACGATTCTGTAACCTGGCGGCAATGTTTCTCATCGCAAGAGCTGCTAGATTCGCCCTGGTTCATCATCTTCCATCTATATGGTTTCAGACCGCCGGAACGACAAAGGAGAGATTTCATGACACGACTTCGACGACAGGCCGTCCTCGCAAGTCTGCTCTCGATCTATCTATGGAGCCAGTGGACTCCGGGATGGGCTGAGGCAGACATCGCAGTCCGCCGGCCTCCGAATGGTCCGATGCTGCTTGCCCAGGCAGAGCCGGCCTCGTCGAGCTCGGTACCGAGCACGACCGCCCCGCCTACCGGGGGCACCACGGTCGAAGACCTACTCCTCCAAAAAGGCACCATCACCATGGACGAGTGGATTCAGATACGAGCGGAACAGGAATACAGCGGGGCGGAAAGCGCCCGGCGGATCGACGCGATCGAAGACTGGAAAACCAGAACCGAGTTACTGCCCATGCTGCGGGACAAGGTGAACTTCGGCCTGAATGCGCTCCAATTTCTCTACAGCCACCAGGATGCGCATGTACCAGAAGGCAAGAGTCAGGACAATTTTTCCATCCGGCGTTCTGAGCTGCTGTTCTGGGGACGCATCAGCGATACGCTACCTCGGTGGCATGCTCTCATGGAGTTTCAAAGCATCAATTTCGGTCGTGAAACCCCGGCTGGCGGCAGCGGAGCGGCCACAGGGCAGCCCATCGCGGCGACATTCTTCCGGGAGTCCTACATCGACTTTCGCCCGTTCCAATCCTGGGCTCCGTATATGAACTTTATCCGGATGGGTATCTTCCGGATGCCGTTCGGCATCTTCACAGAAACCTCCGGCGGTCTTCGCGACACCATCAGCTCGCCTTATCTCACGTCTGTCGGTAGTGGCAACGGCAACCGCACCGGGTCGGCCGGCACCATCGATTTCCTGCAGGAACGCGACTTCTTTGTGGACGTACGCGGCAAACTCTTCAATCGCTTGGAATATGTCGCGGGCGTCATGAACAACAACAACTTCCATGCGAATGCGACCGGCGCGAATGCACCCAAAAGCTTTTACAGCCGCGTTCGTCTCTTCGGTACCGATGTGTCGTGGATCAGCTTCACCACCATCCAAGGGGAATCGAACAACGCCAATACGAACATCAATGGCCGCGGCAAGGGCGCATTCGACCGGTATGGCCTCGACTTCCGTTATACTTCAAAAATTATTCCCGGTTTTATGGTTCAGGGAGAGTGGTGGCAGGGGCACGACGGCGCCAACCAAACGACTGTGGGTCGGCCGGCCAATGGGGCCTGTCTCGACCAGACCATCTGCGGCGGGTCCGGAGCGCCGGGCGCCATGCGTCGCACCTGGTACGTGCTCGCCAAGTATCTGATTTCGGACGGCCCGTTTCAGAACTGGGAACCGACGATCATGTACGAGCAGTTCGATCCGAGCACCAGCATGTCGAACGATCTCTATACGCGCACGATCCTGGGCTTGACCTACTACTTCGAAAATTTTCCGCCCAAGGTGCAATCGAAGATTCAATTCAACTACGAGTTCAGGCATCATCAGGGAAACGGTCCTGGCGTCGCGTATGACACGACCTTCGATCCCTATGCCCAGAACGCGTTCCTCGTCCAGTTCCAGATTCGATTTATGTAGGCAACGCAGCGATCGTCGATATAGGAACCCCTCCGGAGTTGCAACGCAATCCCGGAAGGCGTAAGGAGGACTAGAATGAATCGTGTGCCCCATGCCATCGG
>WBZQ01000105.1_pt1 | contig 81808 bp, 68 predicted proteins | sample 5204251 | NCBI WGS metagenome assembly WBZQ01 (sample SAMN12412402, study PRJNA552823) | activated sludge metagenome | isolation source: activated sludge from nitrification reactor of wastewater treatment plant... | place: USA: Virginia | collected 2017-09
TTGCCGATCCAGTCGGCCGCTTCGGTTGCGATCAGATGGAGATTGAAAGCCGCCTCCATCGCATCGTATGCGTCCTTTGGCGAATACGTCCCCGCGGCCTGGGTGCCGCCAAACACGCGGTTGGCGGTATCGGTGAGGAATGCGCTGGTCATCTCGCCGTCCTGGCCGAGCTTTGCCGCCAACTCCACCGCGAGCCGATGGCGAGACTCGTCGAAGGTCGGTGGGACGGCTGCCGCCGTGGGCGGTTCCGGCACGGCTTGTGGTGGATTGGAGACGACGGGCCCGGGCACCACGCGCCAGTCGTCGAAGATATCCAGTTGTCGCTTGGGTGTCCTTGCCATGATCCTTTAGCCCTCGTCGGTCCAATCCGCTGCGCTTTCGATGGCATCCTCCTCGGTCAAGGCATCCTCCTGGAATGCCCCGGCCAATTCGGCCTCCTCCGGGTCGAACTCGGCGGCGTAGCCGGGCGTCATGGCATCGGCCAGTTTCTCTAACACCATAGGCCTGACATCATCGGCCGTGGTTTCCAAGGCGTATGGAACGGATTTCAGGTCAGCCATTGCGGTTCTCCTTCAGGTTGCGATAGCCCGGTTTGCCTGGAAGGTCCGGGTTTCGGGTGAAATAAAGAGGCATGCCTATAACCGCCCATTTCGGCTTACCAGGTGAAGATGGGGGTCAAGACACCCCGAATCTGCCGGCTGTCGATCGCGCCGAAGTAGCGCCCGTCGAACGATCGCGGGCTGAAGTCCGACAGCAGCAACACCTGTTGATCGGCCAGAACCCGGCGATCGGCCCGATAAGCCGGCAGCGGCCGGCCGGAAGGGTCGGCGGACACCTGAGCGCTGTGGGGTACGGGCTCGCCGTTGATGGTCACGCCCTGGGCGGAGATGGAAACCCGGTCGCCTTGAACGGCCAAGATTTTCTTGATCAGGGTGCCGTACCCGCCGGGACAGAATCCCGCGCCGAGGTAGCCGCGCCTCAAGGCCTCGTCGAACAGAATGCTCTCGGGCGGACAGAAGATCACCAGGCGGCCCTTGGCGAGCGGATCATCGGTGATGCGGTACAGGCCGACCGGAACGCTCGGCGTGGTGTTGACCCTAAACCCGGCGGCGCCGGCGACGCCGAAGGCGGTCAGGAGAGCCATGCTGGCAATGGCGAAGACCTTCACGCGGTTCACAGCACGATCCCCTGCCCTGCCGCTCCGCGGATGAGCTTGTCCGTGGCCTCCGGGGCGGGCACCTCGGCGCGGGCCTGGAATACCGGATCCTGGAAGTACAACGGCTGCCGCCCATAGATGGCCGGAAACCCGGCGCAGTAGATGACCATGTCGCCCGGCTCTCGAATATGGCCGTCGCCGTCCTTTTTCGGCCCCGGCATGCGTAAGGCCTCATCGACCGTCAGCAGGGGCCGCTGAACTTCCTGCAGGGTCCTGGAGACCTGACCAAGCCAAGAGGAAGCCCGCCCGCCGCTGGTGGTGATCTGCTCTTTCACGATCGTGGTCTGCCCGGTCAGCTTGGACAGGTGCTCGGCCGTCTCGACACGGTTCGGGGGGTAGGCGTTTTGAATGTGGCAGTTGGAGGAAATGCTTTCCTCCCGGCCGTAGCCAGTCACCGGATTTTGCAGCTGGTTGATGTCCTGGACGATGAGGTAGCACTTGATGCCATACCCGGCGACGAACGCCAGCGACTCCTGCATGATTTCGAGTTTCCCGAGGCTCGGGAACTCATCGAGCATCGCCAGGAGACGATGTTGGTAATGCGGCTTCGGACGCCCGTGTTCGAAGTCCATCCGATCCGCCAAAAGACGCACGATCATGTTGACCAGGACCCGGACCAGCGGCCGCAACCGGGCTTTGTCGTTGGGCTGAGTCACGATATACAGCGTGACCGGATCGTCATGGTTCATCAGGTCCTGGATGCGGAATTCGGAGCGGGCGACATTCCGGGCCACCACCGGATCCCGATAGAGGGAAAGATAGGATTTCGCGGTCGACAGCACCGACCCGGCCTCCTCTTCCGGCCGATCGAGCATGTCCCGGCCGGCCGCGGCGACCACCGGATGGGTCTCGCCGTCCAGATGACGATACTGCGTCATCTCCATCCATAGCGCATCGACGGGCCGGGCCGGATCGGCCAGCAGGGCGTCCAGCGCCGGGAAGGTTGCGGGGGTGCCTTCGTTCTTGCCGCGATAGAGTAGATGCAGCATGCACCCCACCAGCAAAGCCTGGGACGTTTTCTGCCAGTGGTCCTTCAGGCCGCGGCCGTCCGGATCGACCAGCAGAGTGGCGAGGTTCTGCACGTCCCCGACCTCGTACTCGGAACCCAAGCGGATTTCTTCGAGGGGGTTGAAGCCGATGCACCCGTTGGGGCTCGCCGGCTCGAACCGCAATACCTGGTTGCCGGCATGACCGCGGCGCCAGCCGGCCGTAAGCGCCCACAACTCGCCTTTCAGGTCGGTGACGATCGCGCTGTGCGGCCAGCTCAACAGAGTCGGGATCACCAGCCCCACGCCCTTGCCGCTGCGGGTCGGCGCGTAGCACAACACGTGCTCCGGTCCATGATGGCGAAGGTAATGTGCCTTTCCTTTCCGATCCAGCCAGGCGCCGACATACACCCCGTCATTGTTCAGTAAGCCGGCCGCCTCGATGTCTTTCCGGTCGGCCCAGCGGGCGGAACCGTGCAGAAACGCATTCGGCGCCGACGAGTTCGCCGCCACCCGCCCGGCAACGAGGACGACCAGGAGCCCGGCCGCGGACAGCAGGATGCCCACCGTACCGGCGCGCATTACGGCCTCGGGGAATTGCGAATACCACGCCCCGGCCCAAAGCACGATCTGCCAGGGCGGATAAAGACCGCCGATCTGCGCACCGAGCGCGCTCTGGTAGCCGAATTCGGCGGCGAAGTATTGGGTCGCGCCGGCCAGCCCGGCGAAGAGCGACAGCGCCGCCCCGAGGGCTTGGGGCTTCCTGGCCGGCCGCGGTGCCTGCTGCCGGACTTGGGGACCGACCGCGTTGTTGCGTCGTTCCGTCATCTCGAGCGTCCTGGGAGCTTGCGTTCGACCTGGATGGGGTTGGCGGCCCGCAAGTCCACGCGGCGCTGTTCCAAATCCGGATCATCGAACCGGAGATCCAGCCGCGCCGCCGCGGCGGCCGTGACGATCCGATCCTTGAACGCATCACTCCCATTCACCGTGAGGGTCTGCCCGTAACGCTGCAAGGCCATCCGCAACGCCGCCTGAAGGCCTTCCGGGGTGGCCCCGTTCGCGACCTGGAGTAACGCGCCATCGTCGCGGATCGCCGTCTCCGCGACCCGATAGATCACGGTCCCCTTTTTGGTGATGGAGTCGATGGGAAGACCCGGGAACGGGCCGGCGGGTGTGGGGCGAGCGGATGAACCCAGGGTGTCGCCCTGCAGGCCGGCCCGCGCTTCCCTCGCGCGCAGCGCGGCCAAGGCATCGGCGTCGCCGTGCTCGGCGCGGGCACGCAGCCAATCGGCCCAGGCGAGGCGCGGATACTTCTCTGCCATCGCCTGCCGTTCGCTCTGGTAGTCGCGCTGAATCGTTTGCAGTTCCGCCTTCAGACTTGCACGGATCGCCGAATAAGCCACGCGCGCGGCGACGCCGCCCGCCGCCAGTTTCACCGCGGCACGTTTCAGACGCCCTGCCCGTTTCGCCGCCTCGATGCGCCGGTTCTTGCGCTCTCTGGCCCGTTGCCCATCCGCCGCCCGGTGCAGGACACCACTCTTCTGCTCGGCCTGGAAGCGGGCAAACAGCTCGGCGGTGTTGACCCGGAATGCAATCGGGGCTTTCCGATACGGACGCGGGACGGCGGTTTTCACCGGTTTTCGGCTGAGCTCATCCGGAAACGGGCCGAGCCGCGCCTCCAGCGCGTCCTTGGAGCAGCGGCGGCTGATCGAGCTCGCCTTGACCATGAGTCCATCGGCATCGGCGAAGACCAGACCGTTCCCGCGCCGGCGCACCTCCAATCCGTGGGCGCGCAACACGTCCTTCAAGTCAGTCCAGGACGTGGCGGCCTCGATCTGGACCTGGCACTCCCGCTGGATCCACCCGATCAGACTTTCCACCCCGGCATGGGCCTCCATGTCGGCGGCCTTGGCGTGGCCCGGCGTCTTCCTGGACTGGTGGTTGTCGCGCTCCAGACCATACTCGAGCTCGAGTGCGGCGCAGTACTTGCCCAGCATTTTATGGTCGTAGTACGGCTCGTGCAGGGTATGGCGAATCGGGTGAATCTTGTTGATCGCCAGGTGGATGTGCAGGTTGTCGGTATCGCGATGGACGGCACTCACGCGTTGGTGTTCCTCGTAGCCCAGTCCCTGGCAAATCCGCGCTTCGATGGCGTGGAGCACCTCCGGCGGTGGATTCTCGCCCGCCCGGAAGGAAATCATCAGGTGATAGGTCTTGTCGGAGGCGGCCCGGGTGTTCTGCGCCTGGGTCGCCATCACTTCGAGCGCGGCCCAATGCGGATGGTCCGAATGGCAATGGGTAACGCGCACCGCGCCGAGCCGTTCGGCTTTGTCCTGCTCGTCCGTGATGTAGGAGACCAGGCTCTCGAAGTTGCTCTTCCCGAGGCTTTTCATCGCAATCCTTTTGGCAATCATGTCCGTCCGAACTCTTTGCCGCCGATCAAATCCGCTTCGCCTTCTCCAGCAGCACCTTCTGGAGGACTTGGATCTGCTCCAACACGCCCAGAATGGTTTGACTGAGCTGCGCCCGGTCGTACAGCGCCAGCTTTTCATCATTGGTCAGCCAGAGCTTCAACAAGCCCCCCAGCCGGCCCAGATCCCCATTGATCTTCGCCAGTTCGATCACCGCCTGATAGTCCATCACGCCTTTCACCGGCATGCCCATGCCGACCTGGCGCAGATACGCCGAAGCGCTCAGGGCGCACGCTTTGGCCTGGGCCTCGATCAGCGCTTTTTCGTCCGGCAGCACCCACACCTTGATGGGGTTGCTGCCTTTGCGGGTGGGGAGTGCGGTTTCACTCATGGTCGGTTCAAAGTTTCAGGGCGGCAGCCATCCGGCCTCGCAGAGCAGGAGGCCCGTTGAGCGCGCAGCGCGAATAAGGCGCTCGTGAAGAAGGATCGCCGGCCTGCCGGTGGGCCTACTTCACACATCCTGCCCCTTCTTTTTTGTGGATACGCCAAGGGTACAGTGGGCTTCTTTCTGGTTTTGAGGGGGTTCCGGGCGTTGCTTTTTGCCCGGCGCGGAGCATAATGGCAAAAGTTATCAAAAAGAACGATAAAAGAAAATTCAGGTCGGTAAAAGATTTCTTAAAGAACGATAGAACAACGCTTTTGCCATCAGCGGAGGAACGATGCCGAAGAGTCTTTCCGAGCGGATCGCAGCCCGTGCCAAGGTCGCGAAGCAGAGTAGGGGGGGCAAGAACCGGGCCACCATCCTGGCGCTCCGGGCAGACATCAAAGGCGCGCTTGCGGATGGCTGGCCGATCAAGGCCATATGGGAAACCCTGCACGACGAGGGCAAGGTGCGGTTCGGCTATCAGTCCTTTCGCAACTACGTCAACCGCCTGATCCTCGATAAACCGGCGGCTTCCTTGTCGTCGACCGCCGACAAAGCAACCGATCAAACCGAAAAGCCAACGCCGGCGAAGCCAGAGGGCATTGCCGGCTTCAAATTCAATTCCATCGCAAAGAAGGAGGATCTCTTGTAATGCCGAAGATTCACATGGTCCTGCAAGGCAAGGGGGGCGTCGGCAAGTCATTCATCAGCTCGGCGCTGGCCCAATACAAGACGGCGAAAGGCCACACGCCGCTGTGCATCGACACCGATCCGGTGAATGCGACCTTCCACGGTTACCAGGCGTTGAACGTCAAGAAGCTGGATATCCTGGACGGCGATGAAATCAACTCCAGGAATTTCGACCATCTGGTCGAATTGACGGTCAACAGCGAAGAGGATGTCATCATCGACAATGGCGCCAGCTCCTTCGTCCCGTTGTCGCATTACCTCATCAGCAATGATGTCCCTACCCTGCTCAAGGAACTGGGTCACGAACTGGTGGTGCATACCGTCATCACCGGCGGGCAGGCGCTGCTCGATACCGTCAGCGGCTTTGCCCAGCTGGCGCGGCAGTTTCCGGAACCGTCCCTGTTTGCGGTCTGGTTGAATCCGTATTGGGGACCCATCGAGCACGAAGGCCGGGGATTCGAGCAGCTCAAGGCCTACAAGGAGAACAAGGAGCGCGTCTCGGCCATTCTGGCCCTGCCGCAGCTCAAGGAGGAAACCTACGGCCGCGACATCTCGGACATGCTGCAAGAGCGCCTGACCTTCGACGAGGCCCTGGCCAAGGAGTCGCTGACGATCATGACGCGGCAACGGTTGAAAATCTTCCGCACCAAACTGTTCGAGCAAATGGATCGCGCGGCGGTTCTGTAATGAGCGGGGTGGACGACCTGATCAAGGAAATTGCCGTGACCCACGGCATCGGCGTCGGCCGTGACGATCCGATCCTGATCCTGCATACGATGAACCGACGGTTGCTGGAGGACAGTGCAAAGGCGCAGCAAGAAATCCTCGATCGTTACCAGGAAGAACTCGAAGCCCTGGCGCAGCGCTGGGGGGATGAATCCAAGGTCCGGGCCGAACGGGTGTTGAATGTGGCCTTGGATGCCAGCCGGCAATCAATGAGGACGCTCCTGGACGAGGGTGCGAAAAGCATGGCGTCCACGGTGAAAAGGGAGTTCGATTCGAATCTGGAAACCCTCAACGGCACGATCAAAACCGCGCAACATTTGGTGTACGCCAACGTCATCGCGGCGGTCATCACGCTGGCCGCGGCATTGGTGGCCGTTCAGGCGTCAATCGGATAGCCACTTTGGAGAAAAGGTTTGGGGAGCAACGGAACAGAAAACCGGTGTAAGCCGATGGCTGTGCACCTGATGCCTCTCAGTCGTCTTGTTCTGCTGGATTGCGCAGCGGCCGTAGTTCGCCCCGGCTCACGGATTGCGGGACTGTAAACGAATAACGCCCCAGCAGGTTGATGTGGTCGTAGATCAGGGGCGATAGCCGTGCCACGTCTTCGTCGCATACTGGGTATCCTTCCTTCCGTAGCTGCGCGAGTGCGGCCTCCATGTAGAGGGTATTCCACAACGCAATGATGTTGACCACCAGTCCCAGCGCACCTAGCTGGTCCTCCTGACCTTCCCGGTAGCGCTGGCGCAGTTCGCCGCGCTTGCCATGGAACACCGCCCGGGCCAGACCGTGGCGCACCTCGCCACGGTTCAGTTGAGTGAGAGTGGCGCAGCGCGAGCCAGTCTGACGCAGGACGGCGCGGGCTGCCGAAGGCAAAGCGTGTCGCCATTTTTTGCTCCTGAAATCGGACTGGACCCATTTCAGGTTTCGCAGAAAATGGCGACACAATCGGCGTCGCCGCCCGCCTTTCTCCCCTGTTTTGCTGCGCCGTGGACGCGCGTGGTATCATAACGTAACGTAATCTTTACGTAATTACTTTTTCGTTCATTACACCAACTACGCATGAGGGCGTCCATGTATGGCCCGGCAAGGCATATCCGAACAACAGGTTATTGAAGCCGCCGAACAACTGGCGCAAAGCGGCCAGGCCGTCACGGTCGCCGCCGTGCGCGAGGTGATCGGCAGCGGCAGCTTTTCGACGATCAACCTCTATCTGGCGAAGTGGAAGGAAAGCGGCGACAAGGGCAAGGCCGCCGACGTGCCGGACATGCCGGAAGCCGTGGGGCGCGCCATGCGGCATCTATGGGGCGCGGCCTGGAACGAAGCCCAGAACGGCATCAAGGCCGAACGCGAAGGGCTGGAAGCCGCCCGCCGGGAAATGGAACGGGAACGCCGGGACATGGCGCAGGAAATCGCCCGCCTCGAAGCCGAGAACAGCGCGCAGGGCGATGAACTCGCCAAACTCAAGGAACAGCTCGCGGCGGAAACCGCCGCCAAGGCCAAGGCCAAAACGGAATTGAACATGCTGCGGATCGAAAACGCCCGGCTGGATGAACGGGCCAAGGCCGCCGAAAGCCGGGGCGATGAATTGCGCCAGGAGCTGGGGCAACTGAACGCGCGCCTCCAAGAGCTGGCGGCGCAAGCCAAGCCCGGCAAGCCGGACGGCGGCAAAAAACTGAAGTCCACTCCGGAATCGTAATCCCCTTCGCGGGGCTATCCCTTCGCACTTTGGATGACTGCCCTATCCTGCCCAGAAAATTTCAACGCCAGGCCCGAATTTTTAGCCGTGGGTGTGCGGAACGGATTTTTCCGCCAGGGAAGAGGCGGGCAAAAATTAACCGTGTCTCTAAAGGCGTCCTGGACGCGTTTCGGGGCGTATTCTTGAAAAACAAGAACTTCTTAACCGTTTTTCTAAAAATCGGCCCAACCGGAGCTGTCGCCAGGGATGGCGACGGCGGAGGGCGGGAGCGCGGAGGCCTTCCCGTTTACCACTGGCGCCATGAAGCCGCAAGGATGCGGCCCTGGTTCCGTGCCATGTGTTTGCCGTTTGGCACTGGCCTTGAAGCTGTCGCGCTTTGCTGCGAAGCCTTTTTGGGTCTTTCGGCCAGTCCTGGCGGATTGGGGTGTGGTGCGCCGATCTCCATGGCTGTATATGCATCGAACCCCGCGGCGGGTTGTCCACAGGCAGGGGCAAGGATAAGAAGATTAAATTTAAGGATAAAAGAATAAGGGCAAAGCGCGCGTTTTGTTATATTTATGAATCAGCAACTTATGCCATGTTTTTGGTTGCGACCCGTCAGCTATACCTACCAGCTGCACAACGGATTGTGTCGAAAATCGCTGTTTTTGAGCGTCCGGTCCGCGACCCGTCAGCTATACCTACCGCATTTTCGCCGACCCGTCAGCTATACCTACCGCGTTTTGGCTGACTCGTCAGCTATACCTACCGTCCGAGTCGATCTCTAGGCGGGTCAGAGAGTTAAAAAAGGTTAAGAAAACGCTTCCCGTCAGCTATACCTACCGCTTCCCGTCAGCTATACCTACCGCCAAAGCCCGCGACCCGTCAGCTATACCTACCGGCCTTTGCCGGTTGTGGAAGAGTTATCCACAGGCGTTGGGGTCGCCTTCTGGCTCAGGGTCTGCCGCTTGTTGGCGGCTTTCATCTCGGCGACGAAGTCGCGCGAGGCCGTGAGGGTGTAAACCACATCCAGAAGCTTGCCGCGCTGCCCGCGGACTTCATTTTTGCCGATCAACATCAGCACGCCGCTGGATTTGAGTTCATCCCAGGCTTCGTCAAGCGCGACGACGGCCTGCCGTTCCTGCTTGTAGCCTTCCAGCAAGGCGCTGTCGCGCTTGATCGTGCTGTAGCGCATTTCGAAGGAGGTGGTGAGGCTGGCGAAGGTGAATTTGAGCGATAGTTGCTTATGCAGCCAGCGGGCCAGCTGGGTCCGATGGCTCATCATCTGCGCGTAGTTGAACTGCCGGTAGGTCAAGGCGTCGATCGCCAGGGTGACAAGCGGATGAAACTGCACGATCCACTTGGCGTGCGGGTCTTCGACCAGCCTGTTCCTGGACACCGCCGACAGGCCGGAAAAATAGCTGCTGATCGTGAAGCCCTCCCCGTCCTTGCTGTCGCCGGTGACGATCTCGATCGAGCTGCGCGCCAGGATTTTGAGGCTGAGCACGATTTCCTGATAGGACCGCGTGTGGCCGCGCTTTTTCAATTCCTCGCGCAGCATGTATAGCGTGAAGACCACGCCGCTGCGGTAATTCGAGCGGTCAAAAAAAGCGTGCCGCTGCTCGGCGGCGATCTTGCGCAGCGCGTCTTCAATGAGCTCCTCATTGGCGCTGGGGTAGTAATCGGTCTCCGTGCGGGTTTTTTCATCGAAGATGCGCGCCGCCTGGATGCGGACTTCGAGTGAGCGGCCCCGGTACTGGAAGGCCACCTGCTGCAGGGACAGAAAACCCTTTTCCTTGCGGATTTTCGTCATCTGCTGCCGGGACATGGCATAGCGCGGCACGCTGTCCCAGAGGTCGAAGGTGTTGGAAAGCCGGTCCCTCCCCTCTTCCCCATTGCACAGAAACGAGCGGAACAGGTCGAGCTGCTTGCCCTCAAAGTCGGTCTCGTTCAGCGGCGCGACCGGGCTTTCCTTTTTGATGACCGGTTTCGACGGCATGGAACCTCTGCGTTGTCGGACGCTCTACGCGCTCACCGCGAGCGCTTCCGGGGCACTCTGCGACGGCTTGGCGTGAACGTCAAAGCATTCGGTCATGATGCCGAAGGCGCGCCGCGCCGCATTGCGGACGGGCGTAGAAGGAGAATCCAGCGTTGCGCCGAGCAATTCCGAGACGGCGTTGACGAAATAGATCGGCGGGGACACGACGCGCAGCGGAAAAGCCTTTTCCAGGCCTTTGATCAGATACTGGGCGGCGTCTTCGGCATGGCGATTCGTTGGCCATGCGGAAGGCCAGGCCAGCGCGCTCGGCAGGCCAGTGAGGTCAAGGGCCACGGTGTCCAAATCTTCCTCGGAGGCCCGAAATGGCAACAGGCACAAATCGGCTTCGGCGGCCAGTTCGGCATCGAACGCCGGCCGGTTGCCGCCGCCGTCAATGACAAGCCAACCGTTTTGCGTGGTCTGGCTGGCCGCGATGATCTGCGCCAGCTTTGCTGGGTCGCGGCCGTCCAGGACGCCATAGGGACGCCCCTCGGCCTTGACCTGGCGGTGGGGATCGGTCACGACATAGGCGGCTGGCTGGCCGCGCAGGATCGCTCCCAGGCACAGCAAATGTGCTGTGGTCGTCTTGGTGGTGCCGCCCTTCTGGCCGCCCAGATAGACGAAATTGCTCATAGGCTGCGCTCCAGATATTCGAGAATGACTTGCTGCACCGTAACGCCCTTCCCTGTCTGCCTGGTGCGTTCGGTGGCGATATCGGCCACGCGGCCATGCAGCCCCGACGGCAGGCGCAAAAACACCGAGACGCTGCCGCGCTTCGCCTTGCTATTTGCCGCGGCCGGCGCTGAGTCGACGGCTGCCGCAGCCACGGGCGCGGCAGGCGCGGGCGCCGGTGCAGGCGTAACCTCCGGGGCGATACTTTGCAACGGCCTGGTGGCGCCGGCCGTCAGACGAGCGGCCAAGTCGCTGACATCCTTTGGCTTTTTCACTGTTCTACCTCGCAAGCAAGAAATCAGGCTAGCGCGCTAGCACGCTAGCTATGTGGCGATCAATCGTGATAGCCGGACAGCAGCATATAATGCTTGCGCGAAAGCTGGCAAGCCTGCAATTCAGAAAGCGGGATGGCGGAATAGCGCGATGGCGAGCTATGCAGCTATTAAAATAGCAGAATAGCCAGAAAGCAGACTAGCGCCATAGCCAAATATCGCAATAGCTCACTAGCGGGCTGGCCAGATACATTTCAGGCTGTCACGCAAGCTCACTAGCCCGCTGGCCGTATATCAGAATATTTCGATAGCGCGCACGCCGCATATCAGGCTATCCGGCTATCGTGCTAGCGCACATCCATAGCTAGCAGCCTATCAGGCTCGCCACCTATTTGCCTATCTGGCTTGCACTCTTGGATTTTCGGGAGGGAGAGCGGGAACCACTCCAGGCGGGAGGCCTGGGCGGGCGACCGCGGACGCGGTCACCCTTGCCGCCGCGGCAGGAGCGCCGCGGGGCAGGGCAGGGGGCTTTCAGGCGGCCAGCTGGCTATCGGCTTCGGCCGTGTCGGGCTGCAGGCTGTGCAGGAAGTCCACGGCGCGCTGGGCATGGGCGGCGGCCGAGAAAGGCAGGGTGGAATGGGATGGCTTCTTGCTCATGGTCTGGTTCCTTCTTTGACGTTACCCCCAAAGCGGGGGCGCAGGAAACCAGGCCGGAGCGGAAAGGGCGGCTGTCGGCCCCTAACACGGGAGTCCCGCGCAGCGGCGACGAAGGGAGCGGGCCGGGGTTGATGGCCGCCCGGCTCCGGCTAGATTCCGCGCTCCCCCGCCACTATGGGGGAAACGGGAAGAACTGACCGCGCGAGGCTCATCCCGAGCCGCCGGTGAATTCCCGCAGGACGGCCTCAAGCGCCGCGCTGACCTGATAACTGCTGCGATAGCGTGCATGACGCAGCCGGAATGACGGCGCCTCGTTGAGCGCGTGGCGCGCGAGCCGCAGGGTGTCCAGCAGCGTCCCGACATTTCCGACCGGCGCTGCCGCGTCATAGGCATGGCCGGTGATCCGGGCATAGATTTCGGCGGCCAGATCGTAGCTCGGGAAGTCGCCGATGCATTCCAGACCCTGGCCGGGAATATGGCCGAACAGGCTCCAGCGGCGGGCTTCGGCAGGATCGTCGGTCTGCTCGGCGAAGCTGCTGCCGTCGGGCATCCGGCGTTGCACGACTGGATGGATTTCGTAGGCGTCGAAGGGCGTCAACTGGCTCATGGCTGACCTCCAAGGTCGGCGGGCTGAACGCCGTCATGATCGGTCAGCATCATGCGGGGCGTGACGCTGACGAACAGCGGCAGCAGATTGACCTGTTCGCCCCGGTCATCGACGGCGATGATGGCCGCGGCGGGCTCGCCATTCACGAAGCAGGAGAACAGGGCGAAGTTGCGATACTGGCCGGAGGTCAGCGCGTCGAAGGCCTCGCGGTGTCGGATTGTGATGTTGGTGGTCATGGCGATCTCCTTGCCGGGAGGGAAGAAGGCACTTACGCGCCTTCCCCCCTCAGCCTTGGGTTCATTGGGGAGGATGACGATTTTGCCGTCGGCCAGGGGCACGCAATCCAGCAGCTGGTTGAAGCCCTTGCCGTTCTTGGTCGGCCACAGGGCGCCGATGCGGGTCGAGGGCGCGTTTTCGCGCTCCGGCACGAACCAGACGATGTGGGTCGGGGCGCTGTGAGTGGGAGAACTCTTCTTGGTCATGACATTGCTCCTTTTCTGCTTCGGAAGACCGCGCCCATCGCGGCCTTTCCGGCAGCCAGCAACCCCGCCATCAGACGGGGGAGGCACCCTCCTGGGCTGGAGCACAGCGGAAGACGGCAGGGGCAAGGCTTTTTTGCAGCGTCAGCGACCGCGAGGAATGCCCAAGGGGCAGGGGAAAAAAGCGGCGCACCGCCGTTGCGGCGCCCGGCGGCGGGGTTAGGTCTGCCGATCAAGAAAGGCCGTCAGGGTGCGGCTGAAACCAGAAAAGGAGCTTGACCAGGAGAGCCCCTGCACAGCGCACGCTCCGTCCGGGTCCGGAGCGAACCGCCTCGACCACGCGAAGCCTAGTCGGCCAGAGGGGCAGGGCGGGCAGCTATGAGAGCCCGGCCATGACACGGCATCCTCCCCATAACCGGCAAGGCCACGGCAGCGCCGGCATCCCTCCCTGTAACGAAGCCATGACCCCCGGCAAACACCGCGCGGCCGACGTGTCAGGAACACCGGGGTAGAGATTGCGGCATATCAGGATTGCCTGATAGCAGGCTATCCAGCTTGCTGGCTGGAAGCCGATCGAGCAGCGGCCTGGTCTGGCGTACGGCTCAAGGGGCTTCGTTGCTTAGCCGCTTGTCCAGCCATGAAACCAGATTCATGCGCTCATGCAGCACAGCGATGATGCAGGGCTTTTGCCCTTCGGGGTGAAGGAAAAAAATGTAGTGATGCTCGCACCGGTTCACCAGAACTTGCGGGAAGCGTTGCGAGAAGGGGCGGGAATTGGCCGTCCTGTTCGCTATCTCCCGAAAGCGTTGTTCCAACAATTCGCCATAGCGCAAAACCTGCGCCTTGCCCCATTTGTCGAGGGTGTAGCTGGCAATGCTTTCAAGATCGGCCTGTGCAAGCGGCGTGAGTTGGTAGGGCAGCATTTAATCCGCTTTCTGCACGGCGTCTTTGAATATCTCCGTTACCGACTTGTCGAGGGTTTGACCTTGCGCCGCCTTGATGCGCGGTTCCAGAAAAGCCTCAAGCTGGCGGAGGGCTTCGGCATCGTCCGCGGGGATGTCGGCAAGGACGCGGTTCAGCACATAGTCTTTCATGCTCTTGCCTTGCAGGGCAGCGACGGCTTTAAGCCTCTGGTGTTGTTCTGGGGTGATGTCGATCGACAGACGCATGGTTGACCTCTCTAGCTTGGGCTATCCAAAGCAAAATAATAGACGACAACATTAACACAAATGTTCATTTGTTGTTGACATGACTTGTTTACCATTTTCCGGCCCGGATGCGCATTCTGGACGGCATTGGCTGGCTCGCCATGGTTAAGCCGCTTTAACCAATGTCCCTGGTCTAGCGCGGGCGGCTGGAGCTGAGGGCCAGCAACACGCCGCCCTTCATGATCATGCTGGTCTGCAGCAGGGGCGTGCCGGCAATGACGCTCAGGATGGTGTGGACGGCCTGACGAAACGGGCGGTAATCAGGATTCTGGTTGACCCATTCCTTGATGTCGAATTTCTGCAATCAGGGCTCCACGGCTTCCTCGATATTGATCGACAGACACCACTGTTCCGAGAACTGGGGGCTGTAAGGGGCCTTGGCATCAAGCTTCTGCGAGCCGCCCCGTTGTACGAGCGCCCGCCAGGAATCGGCACAGTGCGCGATCCGTCCGGTCCGGAGCGAACCGCCTCGACCATGCGAAGCCGTAGCCAACCAGAAGGGCAGGGCGGTCAGCTATGAGAGCTCGGCCATGACACCGCATCCTCCCTATAACCGGCAAGGCCACGGCAGCGCCGGCATCCCTCCGGCAACGAAGCCATGACCCTGCTAAACACCGCAACCAGGCAGCAATTGTGGTCTAGCCGAATATCAGGCTAGCAGGATAGCTGACCGCGACAGAGCCCATGCGAATGCCACGCTTTGCCTGGACTGAAGTGGTCCAATCCCGACCGCAATCTCGCCAAAACGGAAAAATCATCGAGCGCATAGCAGGCAGATGTGCCTCCCACTGGGGGACGGTCTATCCTCTCTCTGGGGGTTGGGCGTGACCCTGAAAGTAATACAGCATAGGGATACAGATGAACATCGAGCACACGCAACATAGATTTATCAGGTGGGGGTCGCGCAGGCCTCCCTGCGACGTTTGCAGTCCCTGTAAATCCGGGGGTAAGCTTCGATCATAATGAAATTTGGAGATTCCGATGAGTGCAAACACCGCTGACGATCCGGCACTGGTTGTTCTTCCCAGTGCCAAAGAGGCGCTGCAGGAGAACCAGAAAAAATGGGGGCCAGACCTGATGAAGGCAGGTTGGACGCTCTTGCCGAACACGATCTTTCTGCGGCAGCGCGCCCTGGGGCTGGATTCCATGGACCTCAACATCCTGATGGTTCTGCTGTCGCACTGGTGGCATGCCGACAATCTGCCGTTCCCATCGAAGAAAAAGATCGCCGACACCATCGGCTGCGATCCTTCGACCGTACGCCGGCGGATTCAGAAGCTGGAAGGGGCGGGCTTCATCAAACGGATTCAGCGGCGTGTCGAGAAGGACAGGAACAAAACGAACCAGTATGACTTTTCCGGTCTGGTCAACGCGGCCACGCCTTACGCGCAAGAAGAACTGCAGGTGCGGGAGCAAAACAGGGAAGATCGCGCCAAGCGGGTTCGGCGCAAAGGGAAACCGAAGCTCACGGTGGTTGGGGACGCATGATCAAGTGGAAACCTTTTGCGTTCGAGGGGACGGTTTATGATCTGACGCATCTCCATCCGAAACGCCTGAGCTACCGGCAGGCTGCGGCCGGCGACAAACCCGAACGGGTCTACACCGTCGATGTGACCTTCAGCCTGCATTGCTTCACGCGGGGGATCAAACCGGGTGAGCAGCCGCACCCAAGCCTGTTGTACGCGGATTCGCGCGAGTGCCGGGTATTTGATTTCCGGCGTTACACCTTGTCCAGGGAGCTGCCGGCGATCGTCGAGGAACTGCACCGCAGCAAGTGCTACCACTCAGGCAAGGGCAACTTCTTCGTGGTTGAACTGGTGACGCACGAGGGCGAACGCCTGGACTATGAAATTTATTTCGAGGCGTCGCGGACATCCCGGAAAGGCGTGTTGAACCTGTATGTGCAGAGCGCGTATGTCCGCGACGAGGCGCATCGCGGCAACCGGCCGAAGAAGAAGCCGATCGCTTTCACGGTCATCCTGTTCAACGTCCTGAACAATAAACCGATCAGGATTCCGCAATAAAAAAGCCCCTTTGGCGGGGGCTTTTTAGGTTGAACCAGGCCTCTTGGATATCTCCACACTTGGGTGGAGGCCATTTCTGGCGGGATCAGCGCCCGGCTTTCGCCGGTCCGTTCATACGCTGACGATCAAAAGCTATACCCAATTCCTTAAAAAGTCAACAACGATGGGGCGCTGGAGCCTCCCTCCCCCCGCAAAGCGGGGTCTGCATCCCTCCCAGCAGCGAAGCCATGGGTACCGGCAAACACCGCCCGGCCGACTTGTCAGGAACACCTGGACAGCGATTGCGGCATAACCGGATAGCCTGCTAGCACGATAGCCGGCTTGCTGACCGGAAGCCGACCGAGCAGCGGCTCGGTCTGGCGCTGTGTCGCCGCTGAAAACAGCGCACGCGACACTGAACTAGGATCGCGCGCCGGCCGTGGTCCAGGGCAACGCGCGATAGAACGCCTCGACCACGGCATACACCTCGGCGAAAGGCGGCAGGTCGCCTTCGATTTCCGGAGCCAGCTTGTTGTATTCGGTCTCCGAGCGCCGGCGGATTTCCGGGTTGGACATGGCCTCGGGATCGACGGTGAGATTGCGGATGCGGGCTTTCTCGATCAGGCGTTCCAGAATATGCGCCTGAATACCGGGATCGTGGCGCAGGGGATGGTCGCTCAATACATAGTGCAGGTCGTAAATATCCTGCCGACGGATGCGGTTGCGAGCCTCCTGTTGCAGCAAGGCCCGGAATTTCTCCGCGACCATCTCCACCAGGCTGTAGGTATGGATGACGCTGCCTTCCTCCAGCTCGAACAGCTCGGTCTCCTCGACCGGCTCATTCAGGCTGTAATCGATGCGGATGACCTCGGTCGCCGCGCCGGCCTGCAGCCGCTTGTGGGCCGGAGTGCCCTTGTAGGCATAGCCGACACTGACCTGAATGGTCGGGAAGGTCGCGTCCTCGCTTTTAGGGTTCTGCGTGCAACTCTGAATGCGGCAATCGAGCCCGTAGCCTAACAGCTCCACGGTCTCGGTCAGACTGGCCTCCAGCTGTCCGCGAAAGTCGGCCAGATCGAAATCCGACCGCTTGATGGCCGTCGAGAAGTCGATGTCCCTGGTGTAGCGCGGGCTGCTGTAGCTGAGGGCCAGCAACACGCCGCCCTTCATGATCATGCTGGTCTGCAGCAGGGGCGTGCCGGCAATGGCGCTGAGGATGGTATGGACGGCCTGACGAAACGGGCGGTAATCAGGATTCTGGTTGACCCATTCCTTGATGTCGAATTTTTGCAATCAGGGCTCCACGGATTCCTCGATATTGATCGACAGGCACCACTGTTCCGAGAACTGGGGGCTGTAAGGGGCCTTGGCGTCAAGCTTCTGCGAGCCGCCCCGTTGCACGAGCGCCCGCCAGGATTCGATCGTCGGGTGACTGAGGCCAAGGCGTTCGCTCAGGATATAGCCGGCGCGCACCTTGTCAATTTTGCCGCCGTGGCGATCGATCTCGTCCACGATCAGCCGCACATAACGGGCGGCATGATCGGCAAAGACTTCCAGCACATGATAGATGCCGCCGCATAAATCCGGCTCGCGTAGCATGTCGAGGAACGTCCGGCCGAGCGAGGAAACCCGCAGGGTCCGTCCCTGCACGGCCAGATAGGCGCCAGGATCGCAGTGAACGCTGGTATGCAGGCTCACCGTCTTGCGGTGAATCTTCGCCAGACGCAGATGGCGCAAGGCGGGGAGGGCGGCCTCGGTATAGGCGGTGAAGCCTTCGGCGCCCAGGTCCTTCTGCATCCGCTGTTCGGCCAGCTTGCGCCAATGCGGCGACGGCAGGGTGGTGAAGAACAGCAGCTTGGGCAGGCGGTCGGTGAGCCCGTGATATTCCATGGCGCTGAAATGCGAGACATGGCCGAACGGATCGACCGCACAGGCGATATCCTCAGGCGCAGCCGTATCCTGGCCGAGCACGACGAAGATTTCCTTGTTCGGCACATCCCTGCTGGTTTGCAGGATGCCGTCATGGACCAGGGAGGCAACCAGGCGGTTATATTCGACGCGCTCCGGCACATCCTTCTGGATGCGGCCGATCTTTTCGCCACGATAGACCTTGGCCTGGTAGAGCTGGAAAACCAGGCAACCAAGCTGGTAACTCGTGATAACCGGCTGATGCAGTTGGCCGATTTCGAGTGTGAGGGCGGTGCGAATGTCCACGAAGCATTATCCTGTATATGTCCTAAGGACATATACAGGATAATGCAACACACGTCAATAGAGGCCGATTTCCGGCTTTCCCATTGACAATAAATGTTATTATGTCTAACATGCGTCCTAAGGACGCATGTTAGACATATGATAGATCATTCAACTACCAAACAATGACATAGGATGCCATGCTGAATTTCTCTGTCCATCTCGAAGCCTGCGATCCGGTCCGCAACATCTGGCGCGCCTATCACGTCGCGGCAGGACAGGACCTCTTCGGGGACTGGATCGTTGAACTCACCTATGGCCGGATCGGCGCCAAAGGCCACACCAAGACTGTCGTGGTGGCCGACGAGGCCGCCGCACACTCCTATGTGCGGCAGTGCCTGAAGCGGCGCAAAAGTGCGCCCAAACGCATCGGGATTGGCTATAAAGTCGTATCAAGTACGGGAACCATAGACCTCCAGGGAGAAGCATGCCTGACGGCCTGAATGAGGCTGCAACCGCCAGGGCGGCGATCACGGGCTCCATGCTTTACAGCCTGGTGTCCTGTCCGCATCGCGTCACCATGGACCTCTTTGAAGACCCGTCCAAACGCGATGAGGTCAACGCGTTTGTGGAGCTCCTCTGGGAGCGCGGCTCGGTGGTCGAGAAGGAGAAGATTGCGGCGCTCGATCTCCCTTTCGTCAATCTGCAGGCCCTCACAGCAGCAGACAAAGCCCGGAAAACCCGCGAGGCCATGACCGCCGGCGCCACCCTGATCTATGGGGGGCGCATAGAAGCGAACGGTCTTCTCGGTGAACCCGATCTGCTGCGCAAGGAAGGGAACGGTTATGTCCCTATCGACATTAAATCCGGCGCCGGCGAGGAAGGCGGGGAAGAGGAAGAGCCCCGGCTCAAAAAGACTTATGCCGTGCAGCTCGCTCTTTATGTCGATGTGCTTGAACGCCTGGGGCTCTCCAGCGGCCGGCGCGGCTATATCTGGGACGTGCATGGCGACGAAGTCTTGTATGACCTCACCGCGGCGCGCGGCGTACGCAATCTGGAAACCTGGTGGGATTTCTATAGCGAGAAACTCACCACAACCATAGGCATCGCGGCCAGGACCCTTGATACCGCGCCGGCCTATGCCTCGGGCACCTGCAAGCTGTGCCATTGGTACAGCACCTGCCTCAAGGCCATTAAGGCGGCTGACGATCTCACCCTGATCCCTGAGCTAGGCCGCTCGACCCGCGACGTGATGGTTCCTGAAATTCCAACCGTCGCTGACCTCGCGGCGATTAACCCGGAGGCCTACATCGAGGGCAAGAAGACCCGGTTTCCCAACCTCGGCCCCGATCGGCTGCGGAAGTTTCAGGAGCGCGCCAGGCTGCTGCGAAGCGCCGATCCAAAACCGTATCTGAAAGAACCTATCCAGCTGCCGGTTCACGACCTCGAATTGTTCTTCGACATCGAGGTCGATCCGATGCGTGACCTCTGCTACCTGCACGGCTTCGTTGAGCGGCGGGGCAGAGACAACAGCACTGAGAAATACGTCGCCTTTTTCATGACCGATGCTTCGGCGGCAGCAGAGGAAGAAGCGTTTTCCGGTGCTTGGAGCTATATCAGCCAAGCCCAGCCTTGCTCGATTTTTTACTACTCGAAATACGAGCGCACGATCTGGCGCAAGCTCCAGGCGAAATACCCGAAGGTGTGCACAGCCGCGGATATCGAAGCCCTGTTTGATCCGACCAATACAGTCGATCTTTATTTTGATGTGGTGCGCTCGAAGACGGAGTGGCCGACGAACGACTTCTCGATCAAAACCCTGGCGAAGTACCTAGGGTTCAAGTGGCGTGATACGCACCCGTCGGGGGCGGCATCAATCCAGTGGTTTGACGAATGGCTGAAAACAGGGGCCGCCGAGACAAAGCAGCGCATCCTCGACTATAACGAGGACGATTGCATCGCTACGCGGGTGGTATTGGATGGTATCAGAGGCTTTAGCTAGCAAGGTTCGCTTGGAGTTTGTGAGAAAGGCGACAACTGATCAATTGTACTGTAGACATTTCAAATATATGGGAACCAAATTTGCATGAAACTCCTCAGAAACAGCGGGAATGAGCGGGTAGTTGATGAATTGCGGAGGTGCCTGATAGGACAGGCCACGCTCGATGTCGCGTCTCCCGACTTTTCGCTGTTCGCCTTTGGAGAGGTGAGGGACCTGCTCTCTAAGCTCGACAAGTGCCGCTTGGTATTGCCAGGCTCTGAGGCGGGAGACTTGGGGTTGCTGGGCTCCGGGTCTGACCGTCCATTCCGGAACCGCCTTCAAATCAGATCGCTGGCCAAGCAATGCGCGGAATGGATCGAAAAAAAGGCAGAGCTCAAGCGCGTTCCTGGCATCATTCCTCAAGCGACCCTGATCACCACGGGATCGGACCCGGCGCGCAATCGGGTGATGACGGGGAACTGCTCCTTCACCACGGAAGGCTTGGGGATCACCCCCGGAAATCAGTTTGGTCTTATTCAGCTTTCCGAGAGCGCGGAAGAGTGCTCGCTCCTGGGCTCATGGTTCGCGAGCCTCTGGGAGAGCTTGCCTGCATCGCCAGAAGCGAAAAATTCCTTTCTGACCACCCTCAGGGAGTTGGTCGCCCACAAGGAGCCATCCCTCGTTTACTACCTAATCCTCTATCAGCTTTTCAAAGAACTGGGGGAGGAGCTGGATGAGGAGCGGATCGTCAAATCCGCAACCGGTATCCGCAACACAACCGTCTGGAAGAAGCTGTACAAGTTTCAGCGTGACGGCGTGGTGGGCGCCATCGACAAGTTGGAGCGACTCGGCGGCTGCATCATTGCCGACAGCGTGGGATTGGGTAAAACCTTCGAAGCACTGGCCATCATCAAATACTACGAGCTCCGCAACGACCGGGTGTTGGTCCTCGTGCCCAAACGGCTGCGGGACAACTGGACGCTCTACAAGGCCAACGACCGCCGCAACAGTCTGGCCTCAGACCGCTTCAACTACGATGTGCTCAACCACACGGACCTTTCCCGAGAGGGCGGTTTGTCTGGCGACATCGACCTTTCCCACGTCAACTGGGGGAACTATGACCTCGTGGTCATCGATGAATCCCACAATTTTCGCAACAAGGCCACGCATAGGGATCGAGAGACTCGCTACGATCGGCTTATGCGACGGATTATCCAGGAGGGCGTGAAGACCCGCGTGCTGATGCTATCCGCCACACCGGTCAACAACCGCCTGGCCGACCTGAAAAACCAGATCGCTTTCGTGACGGAAGGAGACGATACCGCGCTTTTCGATCATGGTATCCCCAGCATCGAAGCCACCGTGCGTCAGGCGCAGCTCCAGTTCAACCGCTGGCTCGCATTGGAAGATGCGGATCGCAAGCCGGCTCGCCTCATGGATATGCTCGGGTTTGATTACTTCAAGCTCCTCGATCTGCTGACGATCGCCCGTTCCCGCAAGCACATCGAGAAATACTACGGCACGACCGAGACCGGCCGTTTCCCGGAGCGCCTGAAGCCCGTCAACATCAAGCCGGACGTGGACCTCTCCGGGGAGTTCCGGTCCATTCGAGAGATCAACAACGAAATCCGTCGCTTGACTTTGGCGGCTTACGCCCCATTGCGGTATGTGTTGCCGCACAAACAGGCCGCGTACGACGCCAAATACAGCACCCAGATTCGCGGGGGAGAAAGCTTCTTCCGGCAGGTAGACCGGGAAGAAAGCCTGGTTCATCTGCTCCGTGTCAATGTGCTCAAGCGCATGGAAAGCGCCGTCTCGTCGTTCGCCCTCACTCTGGAGCGACAGCTTGCCGATGTGAAGGCCATGATCGCCAAACTGGAGGCCCACGATGACAGCATCGAGGAGATCGACATCGAGGATGTGGACATCGATGATCCTGCCTTCGAGAGCCTATTGGTCGGGCGGAAAGTTCGTGTGCTGCTCCAGGACGTGGATTTGGTGCGATGGAGGCAGGACCTCACCGAAGACCGGAACCGCTTGGCGACCTTGCTTTCGGCGGCCCGGCAGGTGGATGCAGGCCGGGATGCAAAACTGACCGCATTGCGGCAGGTGATCGAACATAAGGCGCGCAATCCGCTCAATGCCGGAAACCGCAAACTGATCGTCTTCACCGCCTTTGCCGACACAGCCCAATATCTGTATGACCAACTTGCCCCTTGGGCGAGCGAAAAGCTGGGCCTACATACCGCCATTGTCACCGGTACCGGCCGCAACAAGACCACGCTGCCCAAGCTGCGCAATGACCTTGCCAGCATCCTGACCGCATTCTCGCCGCGATCCAAGGAACGGCCGCAGGAGCTGGCCGACGAAGGGGAACTTGACCTTCTTATCGCGACCGACTGCATTTCCGAGGGGCAAAACCTCCAGGATTGCGACACCCTCATCAATTACGACATCCACTGGAATCCAGTCCGGATCATTCAGCGTTTTGGACGGATCGACCGTATCGGTTCGACCAATACCCATATCCAGCTCATCAACTTCTGGCCCAACATGGAGCTGGAGGAATACATCAATCTGGAACAGCGCGTCAGCGGACGCATGGTGTTGCTGGACATCTCCGCCACCGGAGAGGAAAACGTCATCGAACAGCAATCCGGCAACCAGATGAACGATCTGGAATATCGCCGCAAGCAGCTCCTGAAGCTTCAGGACACCGTGATCGATCTGGAAGACCTGAGCAGCGGGGTTTCGATTGCCGACCTGACGCTGACCGATTTTCGCATCGATTTGGCTGGTTTTCTGAAAGACCATCAAGCGCGCCTGGATAGCCTTCCCCTTGGAACCTTTGCCGTCACGACGACCGACGATACAGGCGAATCCGCCATTCCTCCCGGCGTCATCTTCTGCCTGCGCGCTGAGGGAGAGGCCGCATTGGGCCTGACCGAGCCCGGCTACCCCCTCGCCCCTCACTACATCGTCCATATCGGTGATGACGGGACCGTGCTGCTGCCATTCACTCAAGCCAAGCAAGTTCTCGATCGCCTTAAGAAACTCTGTATCGGCCGCGATCTGCCGGACGCCATGGCCTGTGCCCGTTTCGACAAGACCACGCGTGACGGGAAAGACATGAGTGCCGTGCAAGACCTGCTCGGCAAGGCCGTTGCCTCTATTGTCGGCAAGAAGGAAGAGCGCGCCGTCGCCAGCCTGTTTACCACTGGCGGGACCCACGCCCAAAAGGGCGAATTCCAGGGCATCAACGATTTCGAGGTCGTGGCCTTTCTCGTGATCCTGCCTGAAACAGCCCCAGCATGAATTTCGCTCCGATCATAAACGCCTTGGCTCTGCCGCCAGACGCCCGCGTGGATCAGCGGGTGCCTAAGAAGTTGCTGCTGGAGCAGGGTGTCCCAACGACGGCGGACAAGCGGCAGGTTCAGGATGGCATCGACGAGTTGAACTGGATTGCCGCTCTCAAGCCCACCAACATCGGCGTGCCGGAATACCGGGACGAGGTACGGGAATATTTGGAAATCACCGTGCTAACCGTTTCTTTTCGCGAATCGGCGAAAGCGTCCCGCCTTGTCGAACTCATTCACCGGGCTATCCCCTATCCTGTTGTGTTGCTATCCGGGCAAGGCGAAGCGGTCATCCTCTCTCTTGCCCATAAGCGTTGGTCACAGGGGGAAGCCGGGAAGGTGGTCATTGAGGAAGTGTGCCGATCAAGCCCGTTTCGTCCGGAAGCCTTGCAAACGCAGGAAACCTCTTTTCTGACCAGCCTGGCACTCTCGGTTCTGCCAGCCGGCAATCTTTTCGTTCTTTATCAAGGATGGATCGACCGGCTACTGGGCCTGGCGGCGTCTCGTCTCACCGGGAAGTTTGTTGTCCCGGATTCTTCCGAGCGTTCAAGCGTTATGCGGGATGGGTTGGCAAACCATGATCGCCTTCAGCATGAATTGAAAGCGCTACGTGCTCAGGCGGCAAAGGAGAAGCAGGTCAACCGCCGTGTGGAACTGAACATGACTATAAAAAGGCTGGAAGCAGAACTGTCGGCTATCCAGGACAATCTCAGCACGGAGAACGCACGATGAAGGCTACTGAAGCCAAGTTGCTAGAATTTCTCAAGAAATCGCCCCAGTTTGTCATCCCCATTTATCAGCGCACCTATTCCTGGACAGAGAAGGAATGTCGACAGTTGTGGGATGACATTATGCGCACTGGCCGCGACGGTGCCGTTTCCGCTCACTTCATAGGTTCCATCGTCTATGTAGAGAAAGGTCTCTATCAGGTTTCCAGCCAATCACCCTTGCTCGTGATTGATGGTCAGCAACGCCTGACAACGGTGACATTGTTGATTTCTGCCCTGGCACAAGCGTTGGGCGATAAAGAGGTCATGGATGGCTTCTCCGCTAGAAAATTGCGCAACTACTACCTGTTAAACCCGGAGGAAGAAGGGGAGCGGCACTTCAAGCTGATCCTGTCGCAAACAGACAAGGATTCGCTGATTGCGATTTTGAGCGGGTCCGAACAACCCAAAGATCATTCGATCCGTATCACTGAAAATTTCAAACTCTTTCGCCAACTTGTTGCAAGCGAAGCGGGTGACATCCTGCCTCTGTGCAAGGGATTAGCAAAGTTGGTCGTCGTGGATATTTCTCTGAATCGTGACCAGGATAATCCCCAGCTTATTTTCGAGAGCATGAACTCGACTGGTCGCGAATTAAGCCAGGCCGACCTGATCCGCAACTTTATCCTGATGGGTCTCGAACCAAAGCTGCAAAGTAGCCTTTATAACGATTACTGGCGGCCTATGGAGTTGGGTTTCGGCCAGGAGGGCTATGTCACACACTTTGATAGCTTTATGCGCCATTACCTCACGGTAAAGACTGGCGAGATTCCGAACGTCACGGCAGTTTACGAAGCCTTCAAACAGTACTCCCGTTCTCTCAATGACGGAATCGAGGTCCTGGTGGCCGATATTCGGGCTTATGCGGGCTATTACTGCGCTATGGCATTGGGTGCCGAAACTGATCCTGATCTCAAACTAGCCTTTCACGATCTGCGCGAATTGAAGGTCGACGTTGCCTATCCACTGCTATTGGAGATGTATCACGATTACGCCACCCAGGTACTGCAACAGTCCGAACTTCTTCAAGCGGTGCGTTGGGTGGAAAGCTACGTGTTCCGGCGCGTAGCCTGTGCTATCCCGACCAATTCGTTGAACAAGACTTTTGCGACCTTTGGCCGCAATCTTAAGAAAGACCGTTACCTGGAAAGCATCCAGGCCACCTTCCTGCTATTGCCTTCCTATCGGCGCTTTCCGACTGATGAGGAGTTCAAACGCGATGTGCAAACCAGAGACCTCTACAATTTCCGCAGTCGCAGTTATTGGCTGCGCCGATTGGAGAATTCCGGGCGCAAGGAACGCGTACCCGTCGATGAATACACCATCGAGCACATTTTGCCCCAGAACGAGAATCTATCGTCCCACTGGAAAGCAGAGCTTGGCCCTGAGTGGGAGCGTATTCAGCAGACCTGGTTGCATACCTTAGGCAACCTAACGCTCACCGGCTATAACTCCGAATACAGCGACAAACCGTTCGCTGAAAAGCGCGATATGGCTGGCGGCTTCAAGGAGAGCCCCCTAAGGCTTAATCAGGGTTTGGGGCAATTGGAACACTGGAACGAAGACGCTATTCGGCAACGCGCTGAAAATCTCGCCGGACAAGCCATCAAAGTGTGGGCGGCGCCCACTTTGGACATTGCTGTGCTGAATGCCTACAAGCCAAAAGCCGGCGCAGCAGAAGGATATGCCATTGACGATCACCCCCATCTGATTTCAGGCGCGCTTCGTGACCTTTTCGAAGCCTTTCGCAAGGAAGTTCTCGCCCTTGACCCTTGCGTCAGCGAAGAATTTCTCAAGCTTTACGTCGCCTATAAGGCGGAAACCAACTTTGTGGACGTTGTTCCGCAGGCCAAGCGATTACGTCTGTCGCTCAATGTGAAGTTTCATGACATCACCGACCCGAAAGGCATCTGCAAAGATGTGTCCGGCCTAGGCCGCTGGGGTAACGGCGATGTGGAGATTGGGTTGGCCGCCGCCGAAGAATTGCCCTACGTGATGGGATTGGTGCGCCAGGCGTTCGAGAAGCAGATGGGCAACGGGGGGGAGGTGGCATGATGAACAGCTTTATCGCCATTACCCGAAATATTCCAATAAAGGATTTAGAACGATGAAGAAGATTATGGCTGGCGATCAGGACACCCAAAGCACGGACCCTGTCGCCGACAACGTCGAGCAACTCAAGGCGCTATTCCCCGAAGCCTTCACCGAAGGGAAGGTCAGTTTCGAGGTACTCAAGCAACTGTTGGGCGGCACCGTCGATGAGCGCGAAGAAAAATACGGCCTAAATTGGCACGGCAAGCGCCGCTCGCGGCAGATTGCCCTGACGCGATCAACCGGCACGCTACGACCATGCCCTGAAGAAAGCGTGGATTGGGACACCACGCAAAATCTGATGATCGAAGGCGACAACCTGGAAGTGCTCAAACTCTTGCAAAAGAGCTACGCCGGCAAGGTGAAGCTGATCTATATCGATCCGCCCTACAACACCGGCAAAGACTTCGTTTACCCGGACGACTTTCGAGACAACATCAAGAACTACCTGGAACTCACCGGACAGGCAGACGGCGGCAAGAAAATCAGCAGCAACACGGAAACATCAGGTCGGTTTCATACCGACTGGCTGAATATGATGTATCCGAGGTTGAAGCTAGCGAGGGGTTTACTTTGTAACGATGGGGTAATCCTTATATCAATTGATGATCACGAGGTCGAAAATCTTCGCAGGCTTTGCGATGAGGTTTTTGGTGAGGAGAACTTTATTGCGTGCATGGTTTGGGAGAAGGGGCGAAAGAACGACGCTAAATTCGTTTCGGTAGGGCACGAATATTTGCTGGTTTTTGCTAAGTCACAAGCTCACCTGAGAGATATAAAAACACTCTGGCGAGAAGAAAAACCAGGCGCGCGGGAGATTTGGGAACAATATCTCCTACTTCGCACCAAACATAAGGAAAACGATCGGGATATTGAGGTTGATCTGCAGAGCTGGTTCTCATCGCTCGATAAGAAACATCCTGCAAAAAAATGGAGTCGTTACAAGCGCGTCGATGCCAATGGTCCTTGGCGAGACCGTGATATTTCATGGCCGGGTGGCGGTGGCCCACGTTATGACGTACTCCATCCGAAGACCGGGCTACCATGCAAAGTTCCAGAACGTGGTTGGATATATGCCAGCCTTGAAGAGATGCAGCGGCAAATCAAACTTGGGTTGGTCGAATTTCGAGATGACCACACGGAGCCGCCTTTTCGTAAAGCGCATATAAGGCCGATACCGGCGGAGATTGAGGCAGAAGAAATACCTGACGAAGAACTGGACGAAATTCTGGGGAATTCGACTGATGCCGAGGAGCCATCCGAAGAAGATGAAGAGGAGTTCGCCACCCAGGTTAGGGGCAGCTATTTCTACAAACAATCCCAGGTAGCCGTTAAATACCTACGTAAATTGCTTGGCGCAAAGGTTTTTAACAATCCAAAAGACCATTACGAACTGGCCAAGCTGTTTGATTATGTCGCAGCTAATGACCAGAAAGCGGTCGTTATGGACTTCTTTGCTGGTAGCGGTAGTACTGCCCATGCAGTGATGGACCTAAACCAGGCTGATGGAGGTAATCGACGCTATATACTCGTTCAATTACCTGAAGCTCTTAGCTCGGCAGTTAAGGAACAAAAAGCTTCAGCAACGTATTGTGACAAGATCGGCAGGCCCAGAACCATTGCCGAACTGACCAAAGAACGGCTTCGCCGCGTTGCCAAGGCGATTAGAACCGAAAATCCTGATTACACAGGAGACCTCGGCTTCCGCGTCTTCAGGCTGGACTCCTCCAATATCCATGCATGGGAACCAGACCGCGACAATATCGCTCAGTCCATATTTGATGCCGCTGAACACCTTAAGGCTGACCGAACAGAACAGGACATCCTGTTTGAGCTATTGCTCAAACTAGGCCTAGACCTGACGGTGCCCATTGAACAGAAGGTCATAGTCGGGAAGACCGTTCATAGCATCGGCGCGGGCGTGTTGCTGGTCTGCTTGGCTGAGAAGATCAAAAACGAAGAGGTCGAACCCCTGGCGCAGGGCATTGTGGACTGGCACAAGCAACTGGCCCCGGCGGGTGAAACCCAAATCGTATTTCGCGACAGTGCCTTTGGCGACGATGTGGCCAAGACCAACCTCACCGCCATACTCCAGCAGCACGGGCTGGAAAACGTGCGCAGCTTGTAAGGCGGCGACTATGAAGCTTCACTTCGAGCCCAATCTTGATTACCAGCACGCAGCCATTGAAGCGGTGTGTGACCTGTTTCGCGGACAAGAAATTTGCCGCACAGAGTTCACCGTGACCTATGGCGTTGGCAGTTCCCAGCTAGACGCATTTGCTCAGAATGAGCTTGGCATAGGTAACCGCCTGCAACTTCTGGACGATGAGCTCCTGGGAAATCTCAGCGACATCCAGCTCCGCAATGGCCTCAAACCATCTGCGTCGCTCGCCTCGGGCGATTTCACTGTGGAGATGGAAACCGGGACAGGTAAGACCTATGTATATCTGCGCACCGCCTTTGAACTGAATAAGCGCTATGGGTTTACCAAGTTTGTCGTCGTCGTTCCTTCTGTCGCGATCAAGGAAGGAACCAATAAAACGCTGCAAATAACCCGCGACCATTTCGAAAGCCTGTATCCGGGCGCCAAGGGCTACGAGTTTTTTCAATATGACTCCTCCAAACTCGGCCAGGTGCGCAATTTCGCCACCAGTCCAAATATCCAGATCATGGTCGTCACCGTTGGGGCCATCAACAAGAAGGACGTGAACAACCTCTACAAGGACAGCGAGAAAACCGGCGGAGAGAAGCCTATCGACCTAATTAAGGCCACGCGTCCCATCATCATTGTTGACGAGCCGCAAAGCGTAGATGGTGGCTTGCAAGGGCAGGGGAAGCAGGCGTTAGGCGCAATGAACCCGCTCTGTACCCTTCGCTATTCTGCGACTCATGTGGACAAGCACCACATGGTATTCCGTCTCGATGCGGTGGACGCTTACGAACGCAAGCTGGTGAAGCAGATTGAGGTGGCCTCACTCCAGGTGGAAGGTGGGTTCAACAAAGCGTTTGTAAAGCTCCTGGGTGTGAGCAACAAGCGCGGTGTCATCAAGGCAAAGGTTCAATTAGATGTCCAGCGTGGGACGCATGTTCGCCGCGAAGAAATCACTGTCCAGGATGGTGACGATCTGGAGCAAACCACGGGAAGGGCCATCTACACCAACTGCCGGATTGGCGAAATTCGTTGTGACAAGGACAACGAATTGGTCGAAGTGAAAACTCCTAACGGGGAACACTGGTTGCGGATCGACCAAGGAATTGGCGATGTGGATGCCGACGCCCTGAAAAGGCTGATGATCCGCCGGACGATCAAGGAACACCTGGATAAGGAACTCCGTCTACGTCCCCAAGGGATCAAGGTCCTAAGCCTGTTCTTCATTGACGTTGTTGATCACTATCGCCGCTACGCCGACGACGGCACGCCAATAAAAGGCAAGTATGCCGAGATGTTCGAGGAGGAATACCGGCGCTGGGCGGCGCATCCAGATTACCAGAGCCTTTTCAAGGAAGTGGATTTCAGCGCCGATGCCTCGGAAGTCCATGACGGCTACTTTTCGATCGACAAGAAAAAGGTCGGGGGAAAGACCGTAGATGTCTTTAAGGACACGCGGGGCGACACGAAGGCAGACGATGACACCTACAACCTGATCATGCGCGACAAGGAGAAGCTCTTGAGTTTCGAGTCGCCGCTCAAGTTCATCTTCTCCCACTCTGCTCTTCGTGAAGGTTGGGACAACCCCAACGTCTTCCAGATTTGCGCCCTACGAGAGATGGGCACCGAACGCGAACGCCGGCAGACCATCGGGCGCGGTTTGCGCCTCGCCGTAGTGTGCGAAGGTGAAAACAAAGGCCATAGAATTCGTGGGTTTGATGTTAATACTCTGACCGTCATCGCCACGGAGAGCTTCGAGCAATTTGCCGAAAATCTTCAGAAAGAAATTGAAGAAGACACCGGCATCCGCTTCGGGATTGTCGAGAAGCATCAATTCGCTGCGATCACCGTAACTGACGACACCGGCAAAGCCGTACCTTTAGGGGTTGGTCAATCAGAGGCACTCTGGAGCCATCTCAAGGAAGCCGGTTATCTCGACGCAAAAGGCAAAGTTCAGGATTCCCTGCGCAAGGTGCTTAAGGACGGCACTTTGACGTTGCCAGAGGCCTTTACCGCCCAGCTTCCAGAGGTAAAGGAAATTCTGCGCAAACTTGCCGGCAGGCTGGAGATCAAGAATGCGGACGACAGGAAACAGATAAAAACCAGGCAGGCCATTCTGCACAGCGAAGCATTCCAGGCTCTGTGGAACCGAATCAAGCACAAGACCACATACCGGGTGAAGTTCGATAATGAAAAGCTGCTGGTCGATTGCGCAAAGGCAATCCGTGACTGTCCGCCCATCACCAAGACACGGGTAAATATCCGCAAGGCCGACCTCGCTATCGGGCGCGGTGGAATCAGCGCAGAGGAGACCGCCACGGCGGCATCCATTACGCTCGAAGAACGAGACATCGAGCTACCCGACATCCTGACTGACTTGCAGGACAAGACCCAGCTTACCCGCCGCAGCCTCGTGAATATCCTCCAAGAATGCAAACGGCTTAATGATTTTGCGCGGAATCCGCAGCAATTCATCGAGTTTGCCAGCGAATCCATCAACCGGACAAAGCGATTGGCCTTGGTGGACGGCATCAAATATCAGCGCATTGGCGACGAGCATTATTACGCCCAGGAGCTCTTCGAGCAGGAAGAACTGACCGGTTATCTAAAGAATATGCTGCCGGTCGAAAAGGCCGTCTATGAGCATGTTGTCTATGATTCCGGTGGCGTAGAACGAGGCTTCGCCGAGCAACTGGAAAAGAATGAAGCGGTGAAGGTTTATGCCAAGCTTCCAGGCTGGTTCAAGGTTCCAACACCACTCGGCACCTATAACCCTGACTGGGCCGTGTTGGTGGAACAGGACGGCGCAGAACGCCTCTATTTTGTTGTGGAAACCAAAGGCAGCCTCTTCACGGACGACTTACGCGACAAGGAAAGCGCCAAGATCAAATGCGGGGAGGCCCATTTCGAGGCTTTGGCTATCGGAGACAACCCAGCACGTTTCGTTAAGGCCACAAAGCTTGATGATGTGATGGCGCATGCTGATTAACAACCACGCTTTCATGATCACGCAACATACAGGAACCTCTTAGTCTCTGGATCGGACCATGCCCCACAAAATTACCCTCTCATCCGAAGAACAAATCGTCTGTCCTCAATGCCAGCATAAATTTGAGCTGGGGGAGGGGATTACCCGGCAGACTATCGAGAAATACGAGCAAGACTTTGAAAGCGCCATGAAGGAGCGAGCGGCGGAGCTACGCATGGAAGCGGAGCAGGAAGCCGAACGAAAACTAGCGCGCACCTACGACACCCAACTCGCCGCCCTCAAGGAACAACTGACCGGAAGCCAGCAGGCGGTGGCCGAGATGAAGGCCCGCGTCGAGCAGGTACAGCAGGAAACTAAAGCTAAAGCGCTTGCCGACTTTGAAGCAGAGAAAAAAATGCTCCAGCAGGAGCTCTCCGAGAAGGACGGCAAACTGAAGGAGCTCCGTGATCAGGAAATGGCGCTGCGACAAGAGAAGAACAAGCTCGAAGAGTCGCGACGGGAATTGGAATTGGAGCTGCAACGCAAGCTGGATGAAGCAAAGAAGGGGGTTGAGTAGCAACGGAACCGAAAACCTTGGTAAGCCCTTTCATTCCATCTCCGGCGGCGCGGTGGCGGGATCGCGCAGGGGCCGCAGGTGCCCGCGGGCGACCCCTTCGGGCAAGCTGAAGATGTAGCGGCCGAGCATGTTGATGTGCTCGAAGCCCAGCGGCGACAGCCTGGCCAGATCCTTGTCGCGCACCTCGAAGCCTTCCTGGCGCAGCTGCTCGATGGCGGCATCCATGTAGATCGTGTTCCAGAGAATGATGGCGTTGACCACCAGCCCTAGCGCTCCGAGTTGGTCCTCCTGGCCTTCCCGGTAATGTTGCCGCAATTCACCCCGCTTGCCGTGGAAGACCACGCGGGCCAGTTGGTGACGGCCTTCGCCGCGGTTGAGCTGGACCAGGATGCGCCGGCGATAGGTGGTATCGTCCAGGTAGGCCAGCAGATACAGGCTCTTGATGATCCGGCCGAGTTCTTCCAGGGCACGCGCCAGAGGGGTCGGGCGTTCCCGCGTCTGGAGCATCCGCATCAATCCACTGGCCTGCACGAGACCGAGTTTCAGGGACCCCGCCAGGCGCAGTAGGTCATCCCAGTGCGGGATGATCCGGTCGGTGTTCACCTTGTGGGTCGCCAACTGGTTGAGGGCACCGTAATCGGCCTCCGGATCGATCCGCCAGAACCGCGCCCCGCCGATATCCGCGATGCGGGGACTGAACTGATAGCCCAACAGCCAGAAAATGCCGAAGATGATGTCGGTGTAGGCGCCGGTGTCGGTCATGATCTCGGTCGGTTCGAGATCGGTCTCCTGCTCCAGCACGACGCTCAGCAAGACCAAGCTGTCGCGCAAGGTGCCCGGCACGGTGATGGCGTTGAGGCCTGTATATTGGTCGGAGACCAGGTTGTAGTAGGTGACTCCCCGTTCGGAGCCGAAGTATTTCGGGTTGGGTCCGGCGTGGAGGGTCCGGATCGGCACGACGAAGCGGAGTCCATCCGCCGAGGCCACCTCGCCGCCGCCCCAGCGCCGGGCGAGATCGAGCCCGTTCTGGGCCGCCACCAGGCGGGCATTGGCTCGGGTCAGCGTCTCCAGCCGAAGATAGTTCTGGCGAACCCAGCTCAGGCGGGACCGGCGGAGCGCGGGCACATCGGGCCGGACCAAGGGCTCCAGTCCCGTATTGCAGGCCTCGGCCAAAAGCACGGCGCAGAGACTGGTCGACAGGTCACTCGCCCGCGCCTCCGCTTCGCTGGTGTGGCGGAAGGCGTCGGCAAAACCGGTGCGGGCCTGGATTTCCAACAGCAGCTCCGGGAGATCGACCCGTGGGAGCCGGGCGGCCACGGCCTCACGTAGGGCGACGAGAGTGGCGGGTTCCTCCAGCCGGTCCAATCCGGTTAGAACCAGGGCCTCGCTATCACCTTCGCCTTCCGGTTCGAAGCGCACGCTGCCGTTGCGCGGCAGATTGGCCGCCACGGCACGATACGCCTGGTCGAGCCGCGTCGTTAGGCCGCCCACCGCCTCGGCGGCCACCGGGGAATGGCCCAGGGTCCGGCACACCGTCGGCCGCACCGCCTCCCAGGCCGGCCCGTCCAGGAGGCCGATCCGGGGATCCGCGTAGCGGAGACTGGGGGCAGCGAAGACTTCCCGGCGCCGGAGTGCCTGGCGCAATCGGTCGATCAGGCAAAGAGTCCAGGCGCGGCGGTCCACGGCCTCCAGGGGCTGGACCCGATATTTCCACGACGGTGGCACAAATTGGAGGGGGAAGGCTTCGCCGCGAGCGCGGCCTTCCTCCAGCTTGCGGGCATGTTGAATCGCCTTCAACAGCCCCTGCCCGGCCGGCATGGCGCCCCAGCCGATCTGGCGGACCACCGGTGGAAAGAAGCGCCGGACGCGACGGTACTGAGCGACCAGTTCTTCGAAGTACGGATCGTCCGGGGGCCGGGTCAGCCGATCCACCTGAAGCACCGCCGCCGCGAGGGTCTCCCGCGGTATCGCCGTGAAGATTTTCTGGCGGAGATCGGCATCGGCCAAACCACCATCGAGCACCAGCTCGCCAACATGGCTCAAGAGGCGCGCGGCGGCATCCAGATCGCGCAGTCCCCGCAACCGGGCCTCGCGTCCTTTCCGGGTGGCTTCGGCCCACAGCTCGTTGACCAGGAGGTCGAACAGGTCCAAGACATCGTCCTGGGCGGTCGCCTCCAGAGTGCGAATAAAGGCCAGCAAGGTGGCCAGCCGCCGGTCTTCCGGCAGACGCGCCACGGCCTGTGCCTTGGCGGCGCCGGCAAATCGGGCCAAGGCCAGCACCCGGGTTTTGGGGAGGCGCTCCGTGGCGGGCAGCCCGGCCGCCCACTGGCGCACCTCCTCCAGGCGGACGGCCGCGCGAACGAGTTCGGGGACGCTCACGCGGGTCGGCCCCGTGCGCAACCGGTCCAAAGGGCTCTGGCGGGCACCGTCGACGGGAACCAGGAGGGCTTCCAACCGGTGCTTCTGCTCCGGGGCCAGCCGCCCCGTCAAACGTCGCCAGAGTTGCCGATTCGCCCGGCCGCGGACCCGGGCAATGACCCGTTCCAGGGTGCTGGCGCCGGGCAGGACGACCTTGGACGCGACCAGCCACGCCGTGGCCCGGTCGAACAGGGCGCTGGGCCGGTCCGTGCCGGTCCAGCACAGCGCGTATAGCCACCGGTGCAGACGGAACCGCACCGGCCCCTCGGAGAAGTCCCGATAGCCGTACCGCGCGCGGATTTCCACGGGATGCTTCCACCGCCAGGGGCTGGTCCGGTACCCATCCAGGGAAGCTGGGCTGCCAAGGCCCAACTGGTCCGCCACGAAGCGGACGACACCGGCCGGCACTTCGCAGGGCTCCTCCAGGAACGTCCCCAGAAACCGCACGGTGCCGAGTTGCAGCGCACAGCCCAGACGCATGTGCTCACCGCGGCGGGACAGCACGAAGGTGCGATCGGCATCGTCGAGGTGGAAATACCGGGCCAGTTGCTCGGCGGAAGGATCCCCGGAGTACCGACCATAGCGTTGGGCTTGCTCATCGGAAAGGAACCCGACCGGCATCAGGGCCGGTCCGGAGCAGCCAGCGCGCGGTAGACTGAGGCCCGCCCTACTCCGAGGCGGCGGGCGATTTCCGTCGGCCCGAGCCCTTCCTCGGTCCGCAGGCGCCGGATCTCCCCTCTATCGATGGAGGGCTTCCGGCCCCGGTAGGCCCCGCGGCGCTTGGCGAGGGCAATGCCCTCCAGCTGGCGCTCGCGGCGGAGATTGGTTTCGAACTCGGCGAACACGCCGAGCATGTCGAGAAAGGCCTTGCCGGCGGCGTTACCGGTATCGATGGGTTGTTCGGTCGCTTTCAGGGCGATGCCGCGCCGCTTCAAGTCGGCCACGATATCCTGCAGATCCTTGAGGCTCCGGGCCAGGCGGTCGATGCGGGTCACCATCAGGGTATCGCCGGGGCGAAGAAAGGTCAGCAGGAGCTCCAGTTCCTCCCGGCCCTCGCGCTGGGTACCGCTGGCCTTTTCGGCGCGGACCACCTCGCAGCCGGCGGCCCGCAGGGCCGTTTCCTGAAGAGTCAGGTCCTGATCGAGGGTGGAAACCCGGGCGTAGCCGTAGAGGGTCATGGCACGGAATGTCTCAATGAGTTCTAGACCCTACCACCGTAGCGTATCAAATAGGCGGAGACAACCCTATTGAGACATGAAAAACGTCTCATGAACCTTGCTCCACAAGGGTATACCCTAGGGAGACGGTAAGCCAAAAAGACGAGCCATTGTCGTTTTTCAAAAGTCGATGTCAGCGGAGTGCCCAAAGCTACCCGATTCCCGCCGGGCGGGCGAATGTCAGCAATCAGGCCCAATACGAGCGAAGCTGTCATAGGCCGGCAGGCATCCTAAGCTGTCTCTCATGGACTCGATCAGTCGTTATCGTCTTCCTCTTTCTGGCGTGCCACTGAACCGTCCGGCTTGTACAGAAATTCGTATTCCTTTCCGTTTTCTTTGAACTCTATCTCGTAAGCTGGATTGCCTTCGAAGCTCTTGGCTTCGAATTCCACGTCCCGAGCGTTCGGATGCGCCTTTTCGAAGGCGTCAAGCACGGGCTTCGGGACTTGGTCTCTGCTGAGGTCGTTCTCGTCGGCGTATGGCTGGCCGAGAATCGCCAGACATGACACCGCCGCTGCAATAAGGATCTTGGTCTTCATAATGCCTCCTGGCTAAAAGTGGACATGGCATGGGAGACCCCAAGCATGATACGGCTTCGGGTGGAATAGCGATGACTCAGCATACAAAAAATTCCGTTCTGCCGGTCCTCATTAATCTATTGAATTTGAATAATTTCAAAATTTTCGAGGGCTTGGGCTTAGAGCCCCATAAAAGGCGCTTAAGATGAGCTTAAGCCAGCTTTCCTACTCTCTCATTTCATGCGCGTTCTGCTTGTCGAAGACGACCCCTCGCTCGGGGCCACGCTCCAATCCTGGCTCCAACTCGACGGCTATGCCGTCGACTGGGTGCGGCGCGGCGATCTCGCCGACACCGCGCTGCGGACGCAGCCCTACCAGTGCGTGCTGCTCGACCGCGGCCTGCCCGGACTCAACGGCGATGGCCTGCTGTCCGGCCTGCGCGCTCGCCGCAGCGATGTGCCGGTGCTGATGATCACCGCCCGCGACACCTTGCACGATCGCATTGAGGGTCTCGATCTCGGTGCCGATGATTACCTCGTCAAACCGTTCGACCTGGAGGAACTATCGGCCCGTATTCGGGCCGCGATCCGGCGCGGCGCGCGGCAGGCCACCGCCGTGCTGCGTCACGGCCGGATCGAACTCGATCCCGCCGCCAAACAGGTCCGTCGCGACGGCGAACCGGTCGTACTCACCGCGCGTGAGTTTGCAGTGCTGCACGCGTTGATGCTGCACGGTCAGCAGACGCTCAGCCGGGCACAGCTCGAAGACGCGCTATACGGTTGGGGCGAAGAAGTGGAGAGCAATGCGGTCGAGGTGCACGTCCATCACCTGCGCCGGAAACTCGGCCGGGGACTGATCCGCACCGTACGCGGCCTCGGCTACGCCTTGGCTCCGCCGCCATGATCCGTTTCGACTGGCTTCGGCGACCCACCCGGGATGCGCCCTATCCTGGCCGCCCCTATTCGCTGCGGCGGCGGCTGCTCGTCTCTCTGCTGGGCGCGAGCGCGCTACTTTGGTTGGTCAGCCTGGGGATCATGGTCAGCATCGCTTGGGACGAAACCAGCGAGGTCTTCGACGATGGCCTCGAAGACGCCGCCCAGCTGATTCGGGCGGCTAGCGCCGGCCTGCCCCGGGCGGACGGGACCATCGCCGATCCCATCGACCGGGACGGCCGCCATGCCGGGCTGTACTACCAGATCATCGCCGACGACCGCGTCCTGCGCCGCGCCGGACCGGCGCCCGAGGAGCCGTTCGTGACCGGTTTCGACAAGCGTAAGGGCTTTCGCACGGTTCTGATCGGCGTCGTGCCGTGGCGGGTGTTCGTGTTGCGCAGCCGGGATATCAGCTTCGAAGTACAGGTCGGTCAGCCCTTGGAGGCGCGCACGGAAATCCTCGAGGAACTGGCCGAGAACCTGACCTGGCCGGCCCTGGGCCTTTTGGCGCTGCTCGGCGCGGTCATCTGGCTGGCAGTCGGCCGGCTGGTCCGTCCGATTGAACAAACCGCACTCGCCATCGCCCAGAAGACGCCAGAGGACCTGACACCGGTGGCGGTTGCCGACCCGCCGCTGGAACTGTCGCCGATCATCGCTTCGCTCAACACCGTCTTCGCCCGGCTGGGCAAGGCGCTGCAATCGGAGCGCCGCTTCACCGCCGACGCCGCGCACGAGTTGCGCACCCCGCTGGCGGCGCTGCGCATGAAGATTCAGTTGCTGGAGCGCCAGCATCCTGAACATCAGTCCTCGCTGCGGATGCTGCGCGACGAGGCCGACCGCTGCACCGCCCTGGTCGAAAACCTGCTCGCGCTCGCCCGCCTCGATGCCGATCGCCCGGATCTTCTCGCCCGCGAGCCGATAGCGCTGGCCACACTGCTCGACGAACTGCGTCGGTTCTATGCCGCGCAGGCCGAAGCGCAGCGGATCGACCTGCAGATCGACTGCCGGGCGGCCATGCTGTACGGCAATGCAGAGCTGCTGCGCGTGGCCTTGCGCAACCTGCTCGACAACGCGCTGCGCTACTGTCCACCCCATAGCCGCGTGCGGATCGAAACGCGGCCCGGCGCCGCCGGAGTGCGCCTCGCTGTGCGCGATGATGGTCCCGGCGTGCCGGAGCCCCAGCGTGACCGACTGGCTGAACGGTTCTTCCGCGTGCTCGGCACCGACCAGACGGGCAGCGGGCTGGGACTGTCCATCGTCGAACGCATCGCCGCGCTGCACGGCGCGCGCCTGTGCTTCGAAGAGGGGTTCGACCGGCGCGGGCTGGGCGTGATCCTGGATTTTCCCCCGTTCCAAGAGGCGCCGCCGCACGTAAGAAATCCTTAAGGCTGGAGAGTTTGAATATCACCGTACCCTCGCGACAGGCCGTCGCGGGCGGAACACCTCAATCGTTAACAGCCTTCAGGAGAGTCACCTCATGAAACGCCCATTGATCGCAGCCGTTCTCAGTCTTGCCGCCACCGCCGCAGCGGCGGAATACACCGGCCCCAGCAATGTTCCCGCCATGACCGTCAAGCAACTGCTGGAAACCGGCGTGGATGATCAATACGCCACGCTGCAGGGCCGGCTGGTGTCCCACGAGGGCGGCAAGCACTACACCTTCGCCGACGACACCGGCCAGCTGCGGGTGGAGATTTCCCCCAAGCGGCTGCCGGCCGGCCAGACTATCGACGCCAAGACGAGGGTGGAGATCAGCGGCGAGTTCGACAAGGACTTCGGCGAGTCGCCGGAATTGGAAGTCAAGCAGATCAAGATTCTGCCCTGATCCGCTACGGGGCGGGTGGTCGTGCCCCGCCGCCCGTCCCGGTCAGCTTTCCCGCGAGACCGTACGAAGTCCAGCCATGCGCAGGGTTCATTCGAACGGGCTAATCCGCCCCGGGAAGTCAGCGTCGGTTCCCGCTATCTCGACGATAGACAGCATCCGGTCACCATCGGCGATCGACGGCAGCTTGGATACCCATCGCGCCGTTGGCAATGAGTGAATTTTAACGACTTCTCGTAACCAGTGCTTGCTGTAGGAGATCTCATGAACAATGCCATCCAAAAAATCAGAAAAGCCCGATTGTCCTTGCGCATTCTGCATTGGCTAACCGTGTTCGCTATCACTTTTGTGTGGATATTTATTTACTCGAAGGGTTTGCTCGCCAAGGGATCCCCGGAACGCGTATTTCTTACTGGGGCGCACGTTTTTGCGGGGCTGACGGTACTGACATTATTACCGCTACGTGTTATGGCTCGGTGGCTCTGGGCACTGCCGGCGATCGAACCCAGTCCGCCATTGTGGCAGATGCGATTAGCCAGACTGGTACAGATTCTGCTTTATGCTGGCATGCTTTCGACCCCGGTGTTGGGTGTGCTGCTTGTGCAAAGCAGTGGAAAGGAAATCGCTTTTCTCGGCTTGGCGCTGCCTGCCCTGATTGACACCGACAAGGCACTCTCGCACACGATTAAGGAAATGCATGAGGTATTGGGCGTTGCGATGTTGTACCTGGTCATCGCGCATGCCGGTGCGGCAGTGTGGCATCACCTCGTCCGCCGGGATAACGCTTTGCGGCGTGTGTTGTAGTCTATTTCCACGACGTCGATGCAACATATGGCACTAGCCAGCCGGTTGGATTCATGGTTAATCCGGAAAATTCATGCTGTTACGACTCTTCCACCTTCCATCTCTGAACGCTCTTGTGGACGCCCGTGGTACCTGTCGAAGAGTCGGCCTTACTAGGATTTGCTGTTCGACATCCCGATTGCGGCGATCAAGGCCAAGGTCCGCATCCGCCTCTAACAGCAGATCCATCACGTCACGGGCAACGTAGGCATCCGCCTATGGTCACGCTGGACAGCGATCCGGGAATGCCGAACCGGCTTGAAAAGTGGTCCATGGGAATCCGCCGGTACCCATGCCTTGCTCTGACGGCCGCATTCTGCCTGATGTCCGGATGCGCCACCGACAGACCTCGATCCGCGAAGGCGTCATCGCCCGTTAGCTCTGTCGAACGGCAATGCGGGCCGTCGTCGGGCTTCCGGGTCGCCCCGGCGGCCGGACTCGGCGACGATGTCCCCTTCACCGTCGGCATCCCCGAACCCGGGGTTTTGTTCCCCAGAGCCCTGGAAGTCGCCCACATCATCGGCGCCGATGACTTGGTCATGCGGCTGCAACCGGCGGATCGCGGCAGGCTGCAGGGCGATTCCGAGGCGCAGTTGCGGCTTTTGCAAGTCCGCCAGCAACTGACCATACGGATTTTGCTCGCGCTGCTGGACGTGAAGAGCGCCGCTGCGGAAGCGGACTGCGAAGAAACGCGCGCCGACGATGTCGCGGACCGGCTCCAGGATGAGCAGGAGGAAAAGGCGACACGGTTCACCGTCCTTTCCCTTCTGGGCAGCGGCCTGGGCGGGGCGCTGTCGGGCGGGCTGGCCTTGGCCGCCCAGGCAACGACGGCCGGGATCGTGGGCATCGCCGCGGGGGTGACGGAGGCGACGTTCGGGTCCATGGCGCTCTCCGCCGATATCCGCTACGAATTCCGGCATGAGCGGAATCTCCTCAAGGAAATCTGGGAAGCGCCCAAGATGCCTAAGTTGTTTCCGGAGTCCGTGTGGCGGTTTCTGAACCGGCCTATGCGGCATGATCCTGCTCACCGCTCCTTGCGGGAAACCCTGATTGCCCGCTGGTACAAGGACGGCCGCCTGGGCGAAGCCGGTTCGGAAACGGAACGGCACCGTAAGGCACTCTTCTTTGGTGGCGGCGGCGCCTATACGGCTGATGAACTCCGCGACCGGGCCGTCATGCTGGACATGGTGGAGTCCGACGTGAATCTCATGAGCCATGATCTTGAGCATCTCCTGCAAGAGCTGCTATCTCAGTTGATGAGATAGCGCCTGTAGTGGCTCGAACGTCCGCTCTTGGGCTGCCGAGCTTTCGAAGGTCAGGTCCTTGACCGAAACGCCCTGCAAGGACAAGGCGTCCAGCGGCTGCAGCGGAAGCTGGTGGAAGGGTTCAGGCGGTTGAGGGTACGCTGTCCGGCCAGCGAGGTAGACACGCCTTCCTCGTTGTGATCTGAAACAGCCGTCCACGGGCATCGGGGCAACGACGGACCTTGGCCGATAGCACCTTCCATTGAGGCACCTCTCTTACCAAGGTTTTAGGTTCCGTTGCTACTCAACCCCCAAGAAGGCCATTGAGGAGCAGATACGGAATGCAGAGGCCGAGCGCTTCAGAATGAAGGAAGCTGAATACCAGAAGAAAATCGAGGACGCGCAAAAGGCGAACGAAGACCTGCGCCGGAAACTCGATCAAGGCTCCCAGCAGCTACAGGGAGAGGTGCAGGAATTGGAGCTTGAAGGTCTTCTTCGTGTGAAATTTCCATTCGATTCCATCGAGCCTGTGCCCAAGGGCGAATTCGGCGGTGACACCATCCAGAAAGTTGTCAGCCAAACCGGACAGCCATGCGGATCAATTCTCTGGGAGTCCAAACGCACGAAAAACTGGAGCGATGGCTGGCTCGCCAAACTTCGCGAAGATCAGCGAACCGCCAAAGCCGATGTCGCCGTTCTTGTAAGCCAAACCCTTCCAAAGGGGGTAGAAGCCTTCGACGTGATCGATGGAGTGTGGGTCACAAACCATCGCGCGGCGCTCCCCGTCGCGACCGCGCTCCGCCACACATTGCTTCAGGTCAGCATGGCCCGGCAAGCCTCAGAGGGCCAGCAGACAAAGACCGAGATGGTTTACCAGTACCTTACCGGGCCTCGTTTCCGGCAGCGCGTGGAAGCCATTGTCGAAGCGTTTTCGTCTATGCAGGAAGACTTGGACAAAGAGCGGAAAGTCATCATGAAACAGTGGGCCAAGCGCGAAGAACAGATCGAACGCGTCATGGGCGCCACGGTCGGGATGTATGGCGACCTTCAAGGGATTGCCGGCAAATCTATTCAGGAAATTGAAGGATTAGAAATCACGGCCTTGGCGTTCGATACACAACTGTTGTCAAAGTAAATAACTAGGGATGGCATCGTGAAACTATCATCTGTGATCCTTGAAAACTTTCGGGGGTACAACCAAAGCACTCGGATCGAGATTGATGATCTAACCGCTTTTATCGGTAAGAACGACGCGGGCAAATCGACGATATTGGAGGCTCTCGATATTTTCTTCAATGATGGCAAGCCGGAACGAGGCGACTCCTGCGTGCACAGCTCCGATACGACGATTCGTATTGGCTGTTCTTTTACACACCTGCCCACCGAGATAGTCCTCGACGCGACAGCTCGCACTTCTCTTGCTGACGAGTACCTGTTGAATGAAAAAGGCGAGTTAGAAATCGTTAAAGAATGGGATATCTCTGCAAAAACGCCGAAGGAGTCGGTTTTTGCAGTGACATTGCATCCAACCAATGCCGATGCCGCCGACCTGCTGACGCTCAAGAATAGCGACCTGAAAGCCCGAGTTAAAAAGCTTGGCATCGACGAAACCTCTCTGAACCTGACGGTCAACGGAGGCATGCGACAAGCCATCCGCGCTGCCTGCCAACCCCTGACAAACGCGAATAAGCGGCTCCCGCTCGATAAGGAGGACGCCAAGAAAGTATGGGATCATCTCAAACCGAAGCTTCCGATGTACGCACTTTTCCGCTCGGATCGGCCAAGTCAAGACGGCGACGAAGAGGTTCAAAGCCCGCTCAAGTTCGCAATCACGCAAGCGCTGAAGGAGATGGAAGCTGACCTGAAGAAGATCGAGGACGCAGTACGGCAGCGAGCGGAGGACGTTGCGAAGCGCACGCTGGCAAAGTTAAATGAGATGGACAGTCACCTAGCGAGTGAACTCAAGCCGTTTTTCAAGACCGATCCCAAATGGGATGTCTTCAAATTTGGCTTGGTGGGGGACAATGACATTCCCATCAACAAGCGAGGCAGCGGTGTTCGCCGCCTTATCCTACTGAACTTTTTCCGGGCCGAGGCGGAGCGGCGGCGCATAGAAAAAGGAGCGCTGAGCGTTATCTACGCTATAGAAGAACCCGAGACCTCACAACACCCTGACAATCAGCGGCTACTTGTCCAAGCGCTCATGGAACTCTCCGTAGACGAGAACACGCAAGTGCTGGTCACTTCACATACACCAGGCCTGGCTGGTCTTCTTCCAAGCGATAGCCTGCGGTATGTACGCAAGCAGCCTGATGGGACGGCGGCCGTCTCCCATTGCAACGATGACGATTTGGCCCTTATCGCAAACGAGCTCGGCGTGCTGCCGGATCGGCGGGTCCAGCTCCTGGTTTTCGTCGAGGGGACGAACGATATCGAATTCCTTGAACGCATCAGCACCATGCTCAATCCATTGAATCCCGATGTTGTGGATTTTACCAAAGAGAACCGCGTTGCCCTGGTGCCGCTAGGTGGTGGTTCCTTAAAGCAATGGGTCGCCAAGCACTACCTGAAAAACCTGAACCTTCCTGAAGTGCACATCTATGATCGTGACGATGACACGCCGCCGAAGTACCAAGCGGAATGTGACACTGTAAACAGCCGCACTGATGGATCGTGGGCGGTGATAACGACAAAGCGCGAGCTGGAGAATTATTTACACCCAGATGCAATTGCTGAAGGCATGAACGGCATATCGGTCGCTTTCACCGATACATGCGACGTGCCATTGATCGTGGCTAAATCCGTTCATGAATCGTCCGAAAGTGCGAAACCGTGGGCGGATATCCTGGCCGACGAAAAAGAGCTGCGGGATAAGGTCAGCCGGGCAAAGAAACGCCTTAACCGCGATGCCGCCGCGAGGATGACTTCGTCAAGGCTCACACAGCAGGATACTTCGGGAGAAATATTAGGCTGGCTAACGAGAATTTATGCCATGCTCACTTGAACACCCGCTAAAAGCGTCGACCCAAATTTACACCTGCGAACCATCCCCCTTTCGGTCATTTCTTATGTATGATAAAGGACGTTATCATACATTAAACGAGGGCAGGGGGGTTCGATGAATCACGCTGTCGTGGTCGTCACGCCGGGCCGTTCGATCACGCTGCCGAAACTGTTTGCGCCGGACGCGCAGGCGTCCAAGCGCTTCATCGAGTTTTTTACCGCAAATATCAGAAATGCCAACACGCGTAAGGCCTATGCCAGGGCCGCAGCCGAGTTCGCCCGGTGGTGCGAACGTGAAAAGTTGCATGAACTGCGGGACATCGAGCCGGTCCATATCGCAGCCTATGTCGAGACTCTGCAGACCCGGCTGGCGGCACCCTCGGTCAAGCAGTACTTGGCAGCGATCCGGATGCTGTTCGACTGGCTGGTGGTCGGCCAAGTGCTGGCCGTCAACCCGGCCAGCCCGGTGCGCGGACCCAAACACTCCGTTAAGAAAGGCAAAACCCCAGTGCTGTCGGCCGAGGAAGCGCGAGCGCTGCTGGATTCCATCGCCCCCACCTCCCCGGTGGCTCTGCGCGACCGGGCGCTGATCGCCTTGATGGTCTACACCTTCGCCAGGGTGGGCGCGGCACTCAAGATGCGGGTCGAGGATGTCTATATCCAGAACCGGCGCAGCTGGGTGCGCCTGCACGAAAAAGGCGGCAAGCGCCACGAAATGCCCTGCCATCACAATCTCGACACCTACCTGCACGCCTATATCGAAGAAGCCCATCTGGCGCTGGAGCCGAAAGGGTTTCTGTTCCGCACGGCAAAGCGCCGTAGCGGGCAGCTGACCGAGAAACCGATGACCCAGCCGGATGCCTACCGCATGATCCGCCGGCGCGCTGCCGCGGCGGGCATCCTCACCCAGGTGGGCAATCACAGTTTTAGGGCGACCGGCATCACCGAGTATTTGAAAAACGGCGGCAAGCTCGAAATCGCCCAGCAGATGGCCAACCACGAGAGCGCACGCACCACCGGTCTTTACGATCGCCGCAATGACGAGATCGCGCTTGATGAGGTCGAGCGGATACTGATCTGACAATGCTGGTGGCCGGCACTTTTCCAAGCTTCCGTCAGCCCGCTAGGCGCGATAGATCATCCTGGGTACTCAGACGACTACATACCTGGAACTGGTCGACATGCTGTTGGACGCGACGGCTCTATCCACTTTTATCGGCTGTTGCGCACCACTTTCACGCCGGCGCGGACAACCGGATGGTGATATAGCTTCGCTGGGCTATGTTCGAACCCTGGAAACACAAGCATACTACCGGGTGTCATCGCGTATCTCAGACCAGGACAGGTTGAAGATCCACCCCTCCCGTGGCCAGAAAAACGAGAACAGGAAACGGCGGAGTTCCCCCCGAACGAGAGGCGTTCGCTCGGAACTTTAAGCGCGCACGCCTGGAATCAGGATTGAGTCAGCGGGAAATTTATCGCCGCACAGGTTTGGCCTACACCTATCTATCCCGGCTGGAGCGGTGTCGGGAGAACATCAGCCTCGACACGATGGCTACTCTGGCCGAGACCGTCGGGAAACCGCTACACGAACTCCTCAAACCGTAACTTGCCACGACCGGACAGGGCGCTGGTTCTCCCTGCCCTCCAGGTACCCAAGCCCCTAAATTCCCGTTCATTTTCCGGCGATACGGCATCCCCGCTTCGCCGCTGGCACCAGAAATGCTTAGTCTGATGATCTGTTGCGCGCTGCGACGCAGCAGAACACACCCGGCCAATCCATTCTCCCAATTCAGCTGAAGCGCGTGCGGGCTCCATGCCCAACCTTTCCGTTGCTCCGCAAAACGACAAAATGGGGCTTGCCGCCTTCGTTTGTTAGTGTATACACTAACGTCCAGATTGCTTTAATCCAGACCGAATGCAGGACCAGTACCCGCCGGAGCCCGAACTGTCGCCGTCCCAACAGCGACTGCATGAAAAGTTGCGAAGAGATCTGGGGGAGACGTTCATGGCGGCGCTCCACGATCCACGGACGATAGAAATCCTGCTGAACGCCGATGGCGTGCTTTGGCAAGAGCGGCTGGGGGAACCGATGCAACGGATCGGCCGGATGTCGGCCACCCGGGCGGAAGCCGCGATGCGCACCATCGCCGCTTGCCTCGACACCACCATCGCCCGCAACAACCCCACCCTGGAGGGCGAGTTGCCGCTCGACGGCAGCCGCTTCGCCGGCCAACTGCCGCCGGTCGTGACCTCGCCGACGTTCGCCGTCCGCAAGAAGGCTTCCGCGGTGTTCACCCTCGAACAGTACGTCGAAACCGGCGTGATGACCGGGGAACAACAAGCGGTGCTGTGCGATGCCGTCCGGGATCACCGCAACCTGCTGATCGTCGGCGGCACCGGCACCGGCAAGACCACGCTGACCAACGCCATCATTCACCAGATGGTCCAGCTCGATCGGGACGAGCGGATCGTCATCATCGAGGATACCGGCGAGATCCAGTGCGCGGCCAAGAATTGCATCCAGTACCACACCACGACTGAAGTCAGCATGACCAAACTCCTCCGGACCACCCTGCGGATGCGGCCGGACCGGATTCTGGTCGGTGAGGTGCGCGGCCCGGAAGCCCTGGATCTGCTGATGGCCTGGAACACCGGGCATGAAGGTGGCGTAGCGACCATTCACGCCAACCATGCCAAGGCTGGCCTGGACCGGCTGGCCATGATGATCAGCATGCACCCGGATTCACCGCACCCGATTGAACCACTGATTGGCGAGGCGGTGCATGTCGTTGTTCATATCGCAAAAACCGGCGACGGTCGGCGGGTGAAGGAAATCCTCGCGGTTTCCGGTTACGCCGATGGCCGCTATCACACCCGCAACCTTTAAGTACCCAAGATCACGATGTTCCAGAACTTTTCCGCCACTAAGAAGATGCACCTGCTGTTAACGGTGAGCCTGCTGGCCGTGCTGGCCCTGGCGATCGCTCCGGAGGCGATGGCCTCGGAAGGCAGTGGCGGCGCCCTGCCCTACGAAAGTTGGCTGACCCAGCTGCGGAATTCCATCACCGGCCCGGTGGCCTTCGCGCTGTCCATCATCGGCATTGTCGTGGCCGGCGGGGTGTTGATCTTCGGCGGCGACCTCAATGCGTTCTTCCGGACCCTGATCTTTCTGGTGCTGGTCATGGCGCTGCTGGTCGGCGCACAAAACATGATGTCCTCGCTGTTCGGCCGGGGCGCGGAAATCGCGAGCATCCAAGCCAACGGAAGACTCGCCTAACCATGGCGCTGCGGACGATTCCCCTGCACCGGGCCGGCAATCGACCCAACCTGTTCATGGGCGGGGACCGAGAACTGGTGATGTTCACCGGCGTCATGGCCTTCGCGCTGGTCTTCAGCGCTCAGGATGCACGGGCCACGGTCTTCGGGGTGCTGCTCTGGGTCCTGGCGCTGTATCTGTTCCGTCTGATGGCCAAGGCCGACCCGAAGCTGCGGCAGGTCTACCTGCGACATCGCCGCTACCGGGACTACTACCGCCCGCGGTCGACCCCGTTCCGGATCAACGTCCGGGAGTTCAGCTGATGCTCGCCCAGTCCATCGCCCTGCTGACGGCGCTGCTCGCCGCCACGCTGTTGGTGATTCTGTTCGCGCGCCTGCGGGAAGTGGATCGGGAATTCACACTGAAAAAGCACCGCTCCAAGGACGAGGGCCTGGCCGATTTGCTGAATCACGCGGCGGTCGTCGCGGATGGCGTGATGGTCGGCAAGAACGGTGCCTTCATGGCGGCCTGGCTCTACCAGGGCGACGACCACGCCAGCAGTACCGACGAACAACGGGAAGTGGTGTCGCTCCGGATCAATCAGGCGCTGGCCTCGCTGGGCAATGGCTGGATGATCCATGTCGACGCGGTGAGACGGCATGCACCGAACTACAGCGACCGGGGCCTGTCGCATTTCCCCGATGCGGTGACGGCGGCCATCGACGAGGAACGCCGGCAGATGTTCGAGCGCCTGGGTGTGATGTACGAAGGTCTGTTCGTGTTGACGCTTACCTGGCTCCCGCCGCTGCTGGCCCAGACCCAATTCGTCGGCCTGATGTTCGACGATGACCGTGCGGCGCCGGACCGCACGGCGGTCACGCGCGGTTTGATCGACACCTTCTCGCGGGAGTGCGCCACCCTCGAAAACCGCCTCTCGACCGTCTTGACCCTCCAGCGGCTGAAGGCCCGCCCGGCCGTGACCGAGGAGGGCGGCACCGTCACGTACGACGATTTCCTGAGCTATCTCCACTATTGCGTGACCGGGATCCATCATCCGCTGGTGCTGCCGTCCCATCCGATTTACCTGGATGCCCTGATCGGCGGACAGGAACTGTGGGGCGGCGTCGTCCCCAAGATCGGCCGGCACTTCATTCAGCTTGTTGCCATCGAGGGCTTCCCGCTGGAATCCTACCCCGGCATGCTGGCACAGCTGGCGGAACTGCCAGTCCAATACCGCTGGTCGAATCGATTCATCTTCATGGACCCGCATGAAGCCGTCGCGGAGCTGGACAAGTTCCGGAAGAAATGGCGGCAAAAGATTCGCGGCTTTTTCGACCAGGTATTCAACACCGGTTCCGGTGCGGTCGATCAGGATGCCGTGTCGATGGTCGCCGACGCCGAGGCGGCTCTGGCCGAGGTGAACTCCGGGATGGTGGCGATGGGCTATTACACCAGCGTCGTGGTCCTGATGGACGAGGACCGGACCCAACTGGAAGCCGCGGCGCGGCAGATCGAGAAAGCCATCAATGGCCTCGGCTTCGTCGCCCGGGTCGAAACCATCAACACCCTGGACGCATTCCTCGGGAGTCTCCCCGGCCACGCTGTCGAGAACGTGCGCCGGCCGCTGATCAACACCCTGAACCTGGCCGATCTGTTGCCGACCAGCTCGATCTGGACCGGGCAAACGCAAGCGCCCTGCCCGATGTATCCGCCGATGTCGCCGGCGCTGATGCACTGCGTCACCAGCGGCCATTCGCCGTTCCGTCTCAATCTGCATGTCCGGGATCTCGGTCATACCATGATGTTCGGCCCGACCGGCGCCGGCAAATCGACCCACTTGGGAATGCTGGCCGCCCAGCTCCGTCGCTACCCGGGGATGAGCCTGTTCTGTTTCGACAAGGGCCTCTCGATGTACCCGCTCTGCAAAGCGGTGGGAGGACGCCACTATGCGGTGGCCGCCGAAGACGAAACCCTGGCATTTTGTCCGCTGCAGCATCTCGACACCCGGGGCGACCGCGCCTGGGCCATGGAATGGATCGATACCCTGCTGGCGCTGAACGACCTCCACACCACGCCGGCCCAGCGGAACGAGATCGGCACGGCGATCGTCAACCTGCATGAAACCGGATCGAGGACGCTGACGGACTTCGCCTCCAGCATCCAGGACAAGGCGATTCGCGAGGCGCTGAACCCCTACACGATCGCCGGCATGATGGGGCATCTGCTCGATGCGGACCGGGACGGCCTCGCGCTGACGGACTTCACCTGCTTCGAAATCGAGGATCTGATGGGTCTTGGCGAGAAATACGCCCTGCCGGTCCTGCTCTACCTCTTCCGCCGCATCGAACAATCCCTGCACGGACAACCCGCCGCCATCCTTCTGGATGAGGCCTGGCTGATGCTCGGGCATGCGGCGTTCCGGGACAAGATCCGCGAATGGCTGAAAGTGATGCGCAAGGCCAACTGCATGGTGGTGATGGCGACCCAAAGCCTGACCGATGCGGCCCGCTCCGGGATTCTGGATGTCATCGTCGAGTCGACCGCGACCAAAATCTTCCTGCCCAACCTCTATGCCCGAGACGAGGATACGGCCGCGCTCTACGCTCGGATGGGACTGAACCGCCGGCAAATTGAAATCCTCGCCACAGCAATCCCGAAAAAACACTATTACTACGTCAGCGAGCAGGGCCGCCGTCTTTACGATCTGGCGCTCGGCCCCCTGGCCCTGGCCTTGGTCGGCGCCTCCGACAAGGACTCCATCGCCGCCATCCAACAGCTGGAAGCCCGGCACGGGGAGCGGTGGGTGAAGGCTTGGCTGAGGAACCGGAACGTGCGATGGGAAGACGATGCGGGAGTCGCGGCATGAGGAATTCGAAACCGGAAAGGAGGGAAGCCGCCAGCATCAATCCCTATCTCAATGCGCGGCGGGAGTGGAACCACCACGTCGGTGGCGTGCTCTCGGCCTCCAGAACCTGGCAGGTGATCGGCATCGTTTCCCTGCTGATCGCCCTGGTGGCGGTCGCGGGCATGATCCACCTCGGCAGCCAGTCGAAGTTCATTCCCTATGTGGTCGAGGTCGACACCCACGGACAGGTGCGGGCGGTCCAGCCGGCCGATGTCGCGGCGCCGGCGGACCCGCGGGTGATCCATGCGGCGGTGGCCACGTTCATCAACGACGCCCGTCTGGTGACCCCCGACGTCAGCGTCCAGCGCAATGCCGTCTATCAGGTCTACGCCATGCTGTCGCCGAACGACCCGGCCACCGCCAAGATGAACGAGTGGTTCAACGGTCACGCGGATGCGAGTCCGTTCAAACGGGCGGCCAAGGAGACCGTGAGCATCGAGATCGCCTCGGTCATTCCGCAATCGGCCGAGACCTGGCAGGTGGATTGGGTGGAAACGGTCCGCGACCGGCAGGGAGCGATGAAAGGGCCACCGTACCGGATGCGCGCGCTGATCACGATCTACCTGGTGGCGCCCACCCCGGCGACGACCGAAGAACAAATCCGGAAAAACCCGCTGGGCATCTTTGTCCGCGATATGAGCTGGTCGAAACAGATTTAATGTTGAACTCCAAGAATGAAGCCTTTGATGAACAAGTCGTTACTGCTGCTCGCGGCGCTAATCCCAACCGTCGCGCCGGCAGCACCGGGCGATGAACTGCCGGAACTGTATTTCTCCAGCGAGAACCCGCAACTCACGCCGCAGGAAAAAGCGGCGATCGCGATCGGCAAGCGCTGGCAGGCTACCAGCGCAACCGGCATCAAACCGGTCCCCGGCGCCGATGGCACCATTCAGTTTCTGTTCGGCGCGTCCCAGCCGAGCCTCGTCTGCGCGGTCCTCCAGGTGTGCGATGTGGAGCTCCAGGCCGGCGAGCAGGTGAATTCGGTGAACCTGGGCGATACCGCCCGTTGGACGGTCGAACCGGCCATCACCGGTTACGGCGCGAGCGAAGTGCAACACCTCATCATCAAGCCCAAGGACGTCGGCCTCGATACGTCCCTGGTGGTGACCACCAACCGCCGGACCTACCATCTGCGGCTGCGCTCGCACCGGACCGAGTTCATGCCGCGGGTCGCCTTCACCTATCCGGACGAAGCCCGGAGAAAGTGGGATGCCCTGCTGACGCAGGAACAGGATGATCGTCGGGGAAAGACCCTGCCGGATACGCAAGAGTACCTGGGCAACCTCAACTTCAATTACCACATCGAGGGCAGCGGCCCCTGGAAGCCGGTGCGGGTCTACAACGACGGCACCAAGACGATCATTCAAATGCCGGGCACGATGGCGCAGACGGAAGCACCGACGCTATTGGTCCTGCGCGGCGATGATAGCCTCTTTCCGTGGGGATCGAAGGCGGAAGAAGTGCTGGTGAATTACCGGGTTCAGGGCGACCGGTACATTGTCGACAGCCTGTTCGATAAGGCGATCCTGATTGCCGGCGTCGGCAACAACCAGGAGAAAGTGACCATCACCAAGGGAGGGAGTTGAGATGGCGCAGATTCTCATCCTTCTGGCGCTGGCGCAGAGCCTGGCCGGGTGCGCGACCAAGGGACCCTACGGCAACTTTGCCGCGGCGCGCCCCGTAGACGACCGCCGCATGGCCGAGGACACGGCGAAACAACTCGCGACGCTGTTCCCGCCCGCCAAGACGCACCTGAAACTCGATCAGCCGGCCGGTGATGCGTATGGCTCGGCGCTGGTCGAGCAGCTGAGAAAAGCGGGCTATGCCGTCTCGATTGGACCTGAGAAAACACTCCTCAGTCGACTGACCGAGCGGGAGGCCGGACCGTCCGAGCCGGGAACGGACCTGCATTATGTGGTGGATCGGTTCGGGGAAGGAGGCTACCGGGTCTCGGTCCAGGTGGGCGGGCAAACCCTGAGCCGGATGTACCTCTCGACAAACCAACGCCTGGCGGCAGCCGCTTATTGGGCCAGAAAAGAGTAAAGCGCAATGGCGGCCACCGAGGAAATGATGTCGCCGGCGGCGTCGCCCGGTGGCGCAAAGGTAAAAACCGGCGTGCGCCGGGTCAACAATCTGCCCCTGTATATCGTCGGTGCGGCACTCGCCGGGTTCCTGTTGATGATGATGGTGGTCGCCATGGACCGGACGAAGAAACAGCAGGTCGCCGACGAGAAGGACAAGAAGACCGGCGGCAACAGCACGCTGTTTGCCAAGGAAATCACCAGTCCCTACATCAGCGGGTTCATCCCCGCTGAAAAGGCGGCCGGCCGACCCGAAATTCCGGAGGACGACACCCCGCCCGAACTGACGGTACCGATCGCGCGGCCCGATCTGAACAATCCGCCGCTGCCGCCCCGGCCGGAGCGGACACCGCATGATGAAGATCTGGACCGCGTGCGCCAAATCAAGATGCAACTGTTCGAGGAAGCGGTGAAGGGGAAGACCGCGGTTCAAACCACGGATTTTCGCGGCAAGGCCGCTCTGAGCGCCCCCTCGGGCAACAGTCGGGAGGACGCCTTGCAGCGCATGGACGAGGTGCGCAAGCGCATCGAGGCGACTCAACACGAAGACCCGACCGGCGCGTATCAAGCGCGCCTGGCGCAAATCAGGGCGGCCGGAGTGGGCGGAGGCGCCGGCAACGAGAGCAGTGAGACCCCGCGTCTCTTAACGCAGGCGGACTCGAATCAGCATCAACGCAACGATGTCGGCCAGTTCGACGGGGACGGCGTGAAAGACCGCTGGCGGCTGGATGCGAAGCCGGAAGCGCCGCGCACACCATTCGAACTGCGGGCTGGATTCGTGGTCCCGGCCACAATGATTTCCGGCGTCAATTCCGAACTGGCCGGACAAATCATGGCCCAGGTCAGTGCCAACGTGTACGACTCCCCGACCGGAAAACACCGGCTGATCCCCCAGGGGTCGCGGCTGGTCGGCACCTACTCCAACGAAGTGGCCTACGGGCAGGAGCGGGTGTTGATCGCCTGGCAGCGGATCATCTTCCCGGACGGCAAGGCCATGGATATTGGCGCGATGCCCGGCGCGGACAGTGCCGGCTATGCCGGCTTCAACGACGAGGTGAATCATCATTACCTGCGCACGTTTGGCGCAGCCTTCATGATGAGTTTGATCACCGCCGGAATCACTTATAGCCAGAACCAGAACCGGAACAACAACGTCAACTTCACGTATCAACAATCGGCGAGCGGTACGCTCAGCGCGGCCCTGGGGCAGCAGCTCGGCGCCGCAACAGCGGCCCTGTTGATGAAGAATCTGAACGTCGCGCCGACGATCGAAATCCGGCCGGGATACCGCTTCAACGTCATGGTCTCCAAGGACATGACGTTCAGCCGGCCCTACCGATCGTTCGATTATTAGTTTGAACGCCAGGAGGAAGATCCGATGAAGGTCCTACCGCGGCTGTTAGCCGCTCATCTCGCTGTGGCCGCGGTCTGCACCGCCCACGCCACGGGCATTCCGGTGATCGACGCCGCGAATGTTACCCAGACGGCCGTCTCGGCGATCGAAAATGTCTCGCAAACCTTGAAACAGGTCGAGGCCTACGTGCTGCAACTCCAGCAGTACGAAGACCAGATCCGCAATACCTTGGCCCCGGCCGCCTTCGTCTGGGACAAAGCCAATCAAACGATGAACCAAGTGCTCGGCACGATCGACACGCTGAATTACTACCGGCATACCGCCGGCAGCCTGGAAAACTACCTGAACCGGTTTCAGAACGCGAACTATTACCGCCAGTCGCCCTGCTTCGGACCGAAAGGGTGCTCGGAGGCCGAAAAAGCCAAGCTGGAAGAATCGGACTGGGAAGGATCCATCGCGCAGAAACGCGCCAACGATGCGCTGCTGAGAGGGCTGGAACAGCAGCAAGCCCAGCTGGACACGGACTCGCGGAACCTGGAGCGATTACAGAGCCAGGCGCAATCAGCGCAAGGTCGAATGGAGGCGATCCAGTATGCCAACCAGCTCGCCAGCCACCAGGCGGCCCAGCTCCTGCAGCTCCGGACGCTCCTGGTTCAGCAACAGGCCGCCGAAGCGGCACGCGCGCAGGCCGTTGCCGATCGGGAAGCGAAGGCGCAAGCGGCGCATGCGCAATCGACGGCAGCGGATATTCAACCCGGCCAAGATACCGGATGGTAGGAGAAGCAGAATGAAAAACACCAGGTATAGAGCGGCTCTGATAGCCCTCATCGTGTCCGGATTAGCGGGATGTGGCCAAGTCGATCAGGATAACAACGGCGTAGAGAAGAAGAGCGAACAGCAAGCGGCGGCCAAAAAAGCCACATCCAGTCACATCAAGCCGGGTGAAAACCAGGGATGGTGAAGCAAGACCATGACAATGACATCGCTATCCAGGGCAGCGAATCTCGCCCTGCCTCTATTAGTGGTGTCGTTCCATGCGGTGGACGCCTCCGCAGCCATTGAGTCGAACAATGTTCTCAATGACGTTCTCAGCCGCTATCAGGCCGCCTCGAAAACCTGGGCCGATACCATCCTAGACCATGCGTCATCGCTGTTTTGGATCCTCGTCACCATCAGCATGGTGTGGACCTTCGGCATCTTGGCCATAAAAAAGGCGGACATGAGTGAATTCTTCGCCGAGTTCATCCGGTTCATCCTATTCACCGGCTTCTTCTGGTGGATGCTGACCAATGGCCCGGCCTTCGCCGACAGCATTGTGAGTTCACTGAGACAAATGGGGGCGGAGGCAACGGGGCTCGGGAAAGACTTGAAACCGTCAGGCCTCGTAAATATCGGCTTTGATATCTTCTCGCGAGCGATTGATGAAACCTCGGTATGGTCTCCAGTGGACAGCTTCATTGGTGTGCTCCTGAGCGGGATCATTTTGGTTCTCCTCGCGTTGGTCGCGGCGAACATGCTCTTGATGCTTTGCTCGGCTTGGATATTGATGTATGGTGGGGTGTTCTTTCTGGGCTTTGGCGGATCGCGATGGACATCGGATCTTGCCATCAACTACTACAAGACCGTCCTGGGTGTGGCCGCAGCTCTTTTCACAATGACGCTGCTGATGGGCGTCGGAACCAGTGTTCTCGATACCTATTACTCCCAGATGAGCAAAGGCCTCGATTTCCATGAGATGGGCGTCATTCTGATCGTCTGTCTGGTTCTGCTGTATCTCGTCAATAAAGTGCCCGCCTTGATCTCTGGAATCATCACCGGCGCCAGCGTGAGTCATTCCGGGATCGGCAACATGGGTACAAGCGCCGCTATCGGGGCAGCCGGCATGGCGAGTGCGGCCACGGCGGCAGGAACTGCAGCCACCATGGCGGGCGCTCACAACATCGGCGGCGGAGCGCAAGCACTGATGGCCGCCGTCAGGTCAGCCGAACAGCACATGGCCAACGGCGAAGGGATGTTCCGGGGAGCGGGCAGCTTATCAGGAGGAAGGGGGGGCGGTCTGGCCGAAGCGATGGGACAGAGTGTTCGTTTCGCGTCCGATGTCGGGGCCAACCTCGCCAAAGGAAGCGGATCGGTTGCTATGGAGAAAATCGGGGCCGCTGTGGAATCATTCAACCAGGGCGCCAGCGAAACCATCGGCGGGCAGGTCGCATCGGCCATCCAAGCAAGCGGTGCCGGAAGCCACTCCGAATCGCCCGATAGGACCAATCAAGCACAGGACCGCCCGAACTTCTCAAATGACAGCCTGGGCGGAGGGAAGCGGAGTAGCGCGAGCACAAATCCTGAAGTCGAAGCCTTTGTGAATAATAAGCAATCGCCTTCTGGCTAAGCCAAGTTTCGGAGGATAGAAAAGGTGTTTATTTGCAGGGAGACAAAAGGATGTTAGCCGCCGATCTGCCACCGCACTTCGAAGAACGGGTTGTTTGCTCTGTGGCCGCCGCTGTGAAATACGAAGTGCCGGCCAATATCGTTCTGGCTGTCGCCGAAATCGAAAACGGCAAGCCAGGCCAATATGTCAGAAACAGCAACGGCACACTGGATGTCGGGCCTATGCAGTTCAACACGTCATATCTGAAGCAACTCGCTGCGTATGGGATCACTGCCCAGGATGTCGCGGACAAGGGTTGTTATCCTTACGAGCTGGCGACATGGCGGATACGAGGACATCTACTGAACGATACCGGTGACCTCTGGACCCGGGCCGCCAACTACCATTCCCGGACTCCCCGCTACAATGCCATTTATCGGAACAAGCTGGTTCGTGCCGCGAGCCGGTGGGCGACTTGGCTGGCGGAACATTTCAAGGCGCGTGACGTCACGGTTGCAAACAGTTCAAACAATGGTGAGATAAGACAGAGAAATTAGGGCATCTGGAATTTAGCGTGCAGATGGTCACCAGCGCAATTGTGGCTTCTCTTCAGTGAGTCGTAATCGACTGTTGAATGCCCAACGTCGGCCAAATCCGGCCATTGGATGCAGAAATAGAAGGGTCATTCGAACGGCGGCTCCACCCCAAACTCTCGCCAGAGAGGCCTAAGCCTCAGTCGCCAAGTGTTCGGCCATTGCTGATGATGGTTCTCTCTCAGGAAGCTGCCGTTCAGGGGTTGTAAGCCGGAATCCTCGAAAATTCCGTGAGGTCCATTTCCGGTTATTTTCAGCATAACTTTTCGTATTTGGTGCCAAAACGGAAAGCTTTTCAGGGCCAATCAGGAGCAAATCAGGGTTGAATGGTATAAATCCCGATCTCCAGAGCATCACAAACCGGAAAGTTTGATATGCCGGAAATATCTGGGATTCCGGCTTACAGCCCCATTCAGAAATGAACAGTTCCATACACCACGAGTCACGCCTACCGATCCATTCCCGTCTGTAGCAGTAGTTCGTGAACGGCTGGTTTAACAAATAATGGCTTCCAAAATTATGGCGTTTGTTTTTCCTTCCAAACTATAGGTTGAAGCAAAGAACGGAACTTAGGCTTATCCGATTTTGGCGAAGTAGCCGAGCCGAGCAAGAAACTGTAGTCCGAACCAAAGGATTTTTCGCCGGCAACATGGGCGTTCCTGTGGCAATTGATGCACATCGAACCCAGCTGATTAGTTGGCACTGGAGAATTTGTTTGGATGAATGTCTCCATTGTCGTGTTGGCTACGGAATAGCCCGGTTCCATATGCGGCATTGGAAGAGGTCTTGAGGGTTGTTTGTTGCTTGCGGCATAGGGGTCATTGGGCGAGGTTGTCCATACGGTGTCTATCAATTGATAGTACTGGAACACTGACTGCTTGTTACTGCTGGCTACCATCTGTTGTGCGGCGGCGTTGACTTTCTTGACGGTGCCGTTGAGTGGCGTCAACCGTGTGATTTGAACGGGATAAGGTGGGCAGCTATCGTGGGAAAACCATGCTTGCAACGTGTAAGCCGGTGGTGTGTTGGGGGCGCAGGTGGTTGAACCTGCCGTAGGGGCACAAGAGACATTTACCGGTTGCGTTTTGCAAGACGGACTGTAAAAAGAAAACGCGGAAGTGCCTACGGAGGCGTCATCAGGTGCGTTTTCCACATGTTCAAACGTGGCCCATACCCAATTAGGTTGCGAGGGCGTTTTCTGCACGATGTGAAGCCCTACCAGCCCCATTGTCATGGGAACGCATTTGCCGTTTTGCACCACAATGGCATTGGCGGTCAGGTAACGGGGATACTGTGCAGTGTCAGTAAGCTGGCGCCATGCCGCTTTCAATTCTATCGAGCCGTTTGGCAGCTTCACTTGCTGCGGTGAAGGCGTGTTAGGCGTACAATCTTGGGTTTGCACATTGTATGCGCCGCCTTTTGCAATGCATTGCTGCGCATCGGCGTTGTAAAACAATTCGGCCACAATTCCATTAAACTCCCTCTCGTTGAGCTTCATCTCATACCAAGCCGGATTACCGTTGTTATCGGCCAGCCAATTTGGCCCGTTGAAAGGATAAGCCTGCTCCAAGCTGCTTTGGTCGAATTCCTCGGTGGTGCTGTTAACCATCGTCAGCACACGACGACCTCGCATTGCGGCCACGGATAGTTCGTTGGAGCAAACAGGGGGAGACGGCGGTTGGTTCCAGACCGGGTTGGTAGTGCCATGGGGCAGGAACACCTCTTGGGCGCTCTTGTAGGTTTGCCAAACCGTGGCGTTGAGGCCTGGGTTGCCAAAGTCGGCGGCGGTTTTGGACGTGTCCGGCTGGCCGCGCTGGCCGTCCAAAGCCTGCCAGTTCAAGGCTATAAACTCCTGCCAGGCAAAACAATCGAAATCGGCTTGGCTGTTGATTGAGTCCGTGGGAATCAACGGGGTGATTTTCGGCGGTTTCAGACATGGCCATGACGGCGCATCCGCGGTGGACGGACCCGGGGTAGCCGGTCCGGCTATCAGGCTTTCGGCCCAGGCTAGGGTAGCCGTCGCAAAAAAAGGGAAGAACAAGCCACTGACTAATAAGTCAGTGCTGGCCTGGCTGGGGCGGTTATGTCTGCGCATGATCCGGCCTTCAAGCGTTTGGCCAATTTGGGCCGACAATCGTCAGTACGCAAGGAACAGGTGGCGAAGCAGGCAAGTCGGGATCGATGATGGCAAGGGAGCGCTGCCCCAATGGCGCGTCCACATCGACAGTAATGTCCAACTGGAATGTCGCCGATTCTAATAATCTGCCTGCCCTTCCGACGCTGTGCAGCGCGTTGGCTGAATCATCCACCAGCTTGGCAATGGCAGTGATGCCCGGCCCGAATGAAATTGTTGTGTCCTTTTCTACGTTCGCAAGTTGTAGCACCAAGTTCGTCACCCTTGAACCTTGCTTCAGAATGGGGGCAGGCATGACTGGACTGTTGGCGACAATGTCATTGCCATTAATATTTACAGTGAAAAGACGCTTGTAAGCATTTAGTAGTGAACCATCCAGGAAGGTCAGGAGCAACGGCAGGGCCGGGGCACCCTGGTTTTGATCGTAAACAGGGCATGGTTGCGGCTGTTGGATGGGCTGGGTTTGGGGATCAGGTTGTTGGCCCCAAGCCCGTAACGCAATGTGGAAAGTCGCCGCGATTTGGCTGGCCCATTGGATGGCTTCCCCATTAATGGTGATGTCGCTCACGGTGTAGCCGTATTCCGCAGGCACCTCGAATACCGCGTGAAGAATTTCGTCCGGGCCTTTGCCTCGCACCACTCTCCAGAACTTCGCAGCCGGCGTGCTGTCGGGAGTCTGATACTTGAAATTCTCGAAGTCCGGCTGTTGGATGTACAGGCCTACCGGATCGGAAAGGGAGATGGTCAAACCCGCCTGATTAACGAATTGGTTGGCGGAAAAACCTATGTGCGGGTCGCTGTTGCGATAAGGCCTGCCATATCGGGAGCAGCAAATCAGGTTTTGCGCGCTGGCTTCGTGAGCGGCAGGGCGGATCAGGGTGGCGGCCGCGGCAAGGTATACCTCGGCACCCAAGGTATTGGGCGGACTGGTCAGGTGCATCGCGCCACCGCTGGATTCGGTGGTGACGGTTCCAGAATTCCACTTGTTTAGGGGATTGTAAGCAGGCTGGCCGGTTTGGGGGTTCACCACCGGATTGCCATTCTCATCCAGCAAATATAGGTCTGCAATCTGGACTTTTGGATTGATGACTTCTTGGTAGATCGCCAGGACGACTTTAGGATCAACATGCCACAAGGCATACCAATATTCTGGGTTTTCGCAGGTGAACATCACGCTGATGATTTTTCCCTCGGCATTGCGCAAGATACTATATTCGCAATATTCATCCTGCCATCCCCTCGGGCCATACAAACCGCGTATGAACGGCGCCCATTGTTCTTTCGGTTGGTTGTAATCCAAACTGGGGCAAGCGGACGGCACCATCGGAAACCCCGTCTCGAACCCTGGGACATCGACCAAATAGCCTTGATCGTTCAACTGCATCAACTGGGAAGGAGTCAGATTATAGGGGGCTGATGACTGCCCCGAGGCGAAAAAGGTGGGAATTCTGCCAGAATTGGCGAACCACTGGATGGCTTGCGGCGCCCCGCCCTCCAGCGGGGTGGTCAGCGGATTGAAATAAAAATAGCGGTCGACATCGTAGAGAGACCCCCAAGGGTTGCCCGCAATCGATGAGAGCGTGAAGCCGTTAAGATTCCAGTTCCATATTTGTCGCATGGCCTCGTAGGCAATTATGTTGTCGCCGAAATCATTGATGTTGGCAGGTAATGCGTATTGGCTCAGCGGTGGGTTTGTGGTTGTCATGGCAGGGCTCCTATGGTTTCGTGGTGTTTACATCGTCGTCGATATGCCTCAGCAGGTTGGAGAAAACCTCTTTTGAGGCGCAAAAGCCGGGCAACCTCACTACATCTACGGGTATCTTATCCGGATCCAATCCAGCCGACGCCTTGAGCGCAAGCCCAACGCAATATTGAGCTGATGTGGCTGAGCGGCCGCCTGAGTCCTGATTTCAAGGCGATCGCCACCTTTCGGTAAGACAAGGGCAAGGCCATCCCCCTAGTCTGACAAAAATTTTGAAACTACGTCCGCAACTGGAGTCTGTGTTCAGAGGCGCTCGTCGCCATCGACGGCAGCAAGTTCAAGGCGGTTAACAACCGCAACCGGAAGCCCACCAGCGCCAAACTACAGTGGCGGATGGAAGAGATTGATTCCAGTATACAGCGCTATCTTGCATCGCTCGATACCGCCGATCGCCAGGAGTCTACGGTAGCGCTCGCCAAAATCGAACGCCTACAAAACAAAATTGTGGCACTGACTGGGGCCAACAGTCGAAGACTTCCGCCGGAACTTTTTAAACGGCCGGTGTTTGTCGGACTCCGTTGAAAACCCTGGTTGACGGCCGTTCCGGGGGATGGTGAGGTAGCGCCATCGATTCGATGAGGCCCGACGCCGCCGATGGGTCATCTCCCGCCCGCGGCACTATTGATGGGGCCCTTAAATTGGCGTCCCGTTGCCCGGTTTATCACAATGATTTTTCTAAGTCTGGTGTCGGATATTTAAGGGCCTCTTTAATAACCGAAGACTGCGGTGGCCTTCCGCCCAGCGAGTGCGAGCTCTGGATCAGCTAGGCGGCCCCCCTCGGCGAGGCGCGAGAGGCACGCGCCCGTCGAAATCAGCGCGACCGCCAGCGGAATCGCGGCCGGATCGCCCGCCGCGCAGCCGTTCCGGATCTCTGCGACGCCCTTCTCCGCGAGCCCCAGGGTATCGAGAAGACCGCGCCCACCAGTGGCAAGCGCTTCAAGCGCGACGACGCCACCCTCACGCCAGAACCGGGATGGTGCACGCAGGGCGCGCTTACGCGCAGCCGCCAATGGCGGCGGCAGTACGTCCCGATAGGCGCGGCGCAGAGCGACCTTGGTCGCAGTACCTGACCAAAGATCGGCGTCGGGCAGAGCCGCCGCGAGCGCAGGGAGTCCCCCATGAAGGAACGGCGTTCGTCCCTCGATTCCTGCCGCCATGAGCGCGTGGTCGGCGCGCCGCAAGAGCGGCTCAAGACTGAGCAGACGCTCGATGCACAAGAACGCCTGCCTGGGCGACCGACCCGCCGCGAGCGGTGCGGTGGCATCCCTGAGCCGCCACGCGAGGTCGGTCACTGCGCGTTCTCCGATCAGTGCCGCAAGATAGGCCCCGGAGGCTCCACCGAGGTAGAATGAACAAATTGCCTCGCAGCTCCCCTTTTGGCGGGCGTTGAAGCCCGCATAGCTCTCGTAGCCGCCGAAGATCTCGTCGGCTCCCTCGCCTAATATCAGTACGAACACGTCATCGGCACGTGCCGCCTCACCGAGGGCGTAGTAGAGGGGCACGCTCGACATCCGGAACGGCTCGCCCATGCGGCGCGATGCGTCGACGAGACCAGTGAAATATGCGCCGTCATCGATCTGTCGGATGGTATGCTGCCACGCAGCGCTAACAGGGTCCTTCCCGAGTCCAAGGTCACACAAACGGTGAAGTCCGTCCCCGTTATCGGGGAGTACGAGAGAAACCGTGCGCAGCTCCCGCACGCCCAGTGCCCGAAGCTCGTAGGCAAGAATCGAGGAATCGAGACCGCCACTGAGAGCCAAGCCCACAGGACGGTCCGCGACGAGTGTACGCGCAAGCGCCTCGCGCAGAGCAGTGCGTAGAACGCTGTCTTCGGGCGGCTCGGTCGCCGCTTCTAGCGCAGGCTGTGGTTGGGTCTCACGGAGTGCTCCGTCAGGTGCAAGAACCAAGCTTGCCCCCGGTGTGAGCTCGCGCACTCCACGATAGATCGTTCGTCGGTCGAGCGTGCGGCCAAGTGCGAGAATCTCATGAAGCGCGTCGACCTCAACCTCGACGGGCGCCCCAGTCGAGATAAGGGCTGGCAGCTCGGACGCAAAACTCATCCCTGTGCTTTCCGTTCGCATGAAAAGCGGCTTGATTCCAAGCGGATCGCGCAATAGTCGAACACTCCCATCCTCATCGAGGACAGCAAGCGCGTACATCCCGTCTACTGCACTTCGATGGGAGCCGAGGATCGCCGCGACTTCTCCCGCGCCGCCGCTCGGCACGACGCCCGAGTCGGCGTAGACCTCCCCGTTGTAGGCAGCCGACGCGCGTGCTGCGGTGAGGCCGAATGGCAGAATGGCGTCTGGCGTCGAGCGAATGCGTAAACGCTGCATGCCCACCGTGGTCGCGCCGGCCTGCGCCACGCCGCTGCCGTCGGGACCGCGGTGTGCCAGTGCGGCCAGCATGTAACTGACCCGTACCCGCGAGGACTCGGGATCGCCCGGGACGAGAGCGCCCGCGATGCCGCACATACTCAGCGTGCTCCCTGCGCGATCGCGCAAAAGACATAGAAGGTTGTCTCTTTGGCATGGGGAAACGCACTCACCTGGCCCTGCCCGAGTACCAGCCCACCAGCACGCGCCTGCGCAGCCATCGCCCGGATGTCCGCATCCTCGAAGCGGCTCTCGCGCCCCCGCCCGCGATACCAGTCGAGGAGGATATCGCGTTCAATGTCCCCATGTGGAAGTAGGCAATTGTCGAGCACATCGGCGGCGGCGGGGAAGTCGATCGTACGAGTACGGGGGTTGTAGAAGCGCTCAAGGGTACCGCGCCGGATACCCTCATCAATCATCCGCTCGTCCATTGGGTACAAGCCCAACTTGATCGAAGTGCGAACCGTTCCCCCCTCTTGCGCGAGCCATAGCATCCCAGAGAGCGCCTTGATGCCCTCTTCATGCGTGAGGCGGTTGATGAGTCGGTCGGACAGCACCGCCTCGTGCGCGCCTACGAGGTCCGCTGGGATCTTGTCAGTGATGTCCTGCACTCGGATGTCCGCCCCTGCGCCAACCGCTTCGGCTAGGTCGGAGCACATTCGAGCCGAGAAGTCGAGCACGGTCACACATAGGGCGCGAGCGAGCGCGACCTCGACGAGGTCCTTCGTGCTCGCGCCAACGACTGCGATGCGTGCGCCCGGGCTGAGGCCCGATAGGAAAAGGTCGATCTCGGCCCGCGTAGGCCGAGCCGTCACGCGACCCTTTGTCCAGAACAAGCCGCCGACAAGATCCCATGCGGCGGCCTTCGCATTGCGAATCGAGGTCATCAGGCTATCTCCATGGAGACTTGTAGGGGATCGAGCAGGCTCTCGTTGTAGGAACCTGCCAGCACGTGGCTGACGAACACCCCGCCGCCGCCGACTACCCGGTAGGAATGCTGGACACCTGCGGGGATGAAGACAGAAGCGGGGCTGTGTACGGCGAAGGTGTCGTCTCCGAGCGAAACCTCGACCGCTAGGCCGGTCATATCCTCGGCGTCGCCAATGAACACGAACAAGCTGTCGCAAGTGTGGGCATGCCGGTCGACGTGCCCGGCGCCGTAGCTCTCAAGGCGTGGAATCCGACGCACGATGCAATACTGCCGACAGTCGCGCACGAAGCGCTCATCGATCATTACATAGCGGTCGCCAGGCCCGTGGCGGTGGTATCGAAGCTCGGTCGCCGAGATTACCGACGGTACCCTGACGAGCGCCTCGGTCGTGGGCTCTAGCACCTCGTCAGCGAGGGCGTGCACCCGACCGAGACACGCCGGGTCGATCCATTCGTAGGCACGTGGGTCACGCTTCACTGCGATCTGGTGTAGGCGCGCAGTGTGGGTGAAGGCGTGCTGGCCGACCACGGGTCGACGCGCGTCGACCGGCGCGCGCGCGTAGGCGGCCACGCGCGCGCTCACGGCGTGAAGCAGCTCTGGACGGACGATTTGACGCTTCTTCGAGATCGCGAGATTGGCCAGCAGGCTGGCGAGGTCGACGATGCCGCAACGCTCGCCGAGCCCGTTGACGGACGTCGAGATCCAGCATGCCCCCCCTTCGACCGCGGCCAGTGCGTTCGCGAGGGCTAAGCCTCGATCGTCGTGGAGATGCACCTCAATCTCGACGCCTGGGAAGCGAGCCGCGAGTTCAACAACGCAGGCGCGCGTCTCGTGGGGTCCAAGTACTCCGACAGTGTCAGCGAAGCAGATCCGGCTAGCGCCGGCGTCCAGCGCTGCGTCGAAGGCGTTAGCGGCGTCCTCCGGCTCGGTTCGGCTGGTATCTTCAACTGTGAAGCGCACATTCAATCCTAGACGCACAGCTTCTCGCGTCACTTCGCCGATGCGCCTGAGCGCCCCCTGCCGGGACAGGCCGGTCCGAGTCGCAAGTGAGAGCGGCGAGACACCGACGAAGATCCCAACCCAGTCGGCGCCGACCTCAGCGGCGGCGCGGACGTCGGACAACGTCGCTCGGGCGTGGCAAACGAGCGGCGTGCCATCGAGCACCTCCTGCACCGCGCGGATGCGCGCGCGTTCCTTCGGCGAGACGATTGGATGGCCGCATTCGATTGCGTCCACCCCGAGCGCCACTAGCAGCGTCGCGATCTCAACGCCCGCTTGCGGGGAGAAAGCCACACCCGGTGCCTGGCATCCTTCTCTGAGCGTAGCGTCGATTACTCGCACGCCCACGCCGCCAAGTTTGTGTTCCTTCGTGCTTCGCATGACTCGAATCTATTTCGGGGTCCAAGATACGTTCCAATTTAGTGTCGCAGGCCGCTTACTGCCCACACCCGGTGGGGGATGAGCAGCAGATTATCCGGGAATCGTGTGGCGAGAATCTCCACGAGGGCTCGGTCGAACTGCTCAATCGCCGCTTCGTCAAGGCTTGCCTGCACTCCGGCGCTGGCGCGGATACGACCGCGCCAGGCTTCCGGAGTGTAGGGTTGGGCGACGTCGAAGGAGAAAGTCTCCAGCCCACCGAAACCACCAGCGGCGAGGTCTAGAAGCCATTGCGGGTACAGCCCCGTCCCGCCACCCATCGTCCAAGAGGGATTGACCTGAAGAATGAGGCGCTCAGTCGCCTCCACGACATTGCCGGGCAACGGTAACCAATCGAAATGGGCGATGACGATCCGGCCGCCTGGTACGAGCACCCGCGCCACCTCTGCCGAGACTTTCGGCCGGTCAAACCAATGCCAGCACTGTCCAGCAGTGACCAGGTCGAAGGTCCCGTCCGGTGCATCGATCGCTTCGGCGCGCCCCTCGCGGTAGTCGACGGCAGCGCCCACCTCCCGGTCAAGCTCGACTGCCCGCTCAAGAAGCGCTGTCGCGGGATCTATGGCGACGACGGACAAGCCGCGCTCGGCGAGACCACGGGCGACAGAGCCGGTGCCAGTTCCGAGATCGAGGGCGCGCAGTCCGGAGACGATCCAGCCCCGAGTCTCTAGTGCGTCGAAGAATGCCGGAGGGAAGCCAGCGCGGTAGCGCTTGTATTCATTCGCCGTCCGCCCGAAATCTACCGACCGGCCAAACGCGTGGGTCGACTGGATATCTTGCTTGCGTGTCATTCGTTCCGCTCTACAAAGTGCAATCGTCAAAAATCTGTGCGATCGGTGGTTCGCAGGTCCGGCTGCGTCCGATCGATGAATACCATCACCATGCCCCAGCGCGGGTCCGCCGACAGGTTCGGCCCGCTGCCGTGCACAAAGTGGCGGTCCCAGACTAGCGCGTCGCCTGCCTCGAGTTCATACGGGACGGGCTCGGAGAGCCCCGCGGCGCGCCAGTCGACGCCAGCATGCCAAGGGTGGTCCGACATCTCGATGTGCGGGACAGCGCCACGGGCGTGCGATCCAGGACAACCAACGAGGCAGCCGTTGTGGCGCATGGCTGGGGTCAAGGCCACCCATAGGCTGATCGCGTTCGGATAGTCGTACTTCCAGAGTGCTTGATCCTGGTGCAGCGCCACCCAGGTGCCGACCTTGGGGGGTTTAGGGAAGCAGGCGTGGAACGTGAGAGCCACGGGGGCGCCGACAAGCTGTTGAGCTATCTCTGGCAGGGCCGCCTCGGCGAAAGCGCGTGACCAGAACGCCTCGTCATTCCAGTACAATCGGCGCAGCTTCCGTACTGCGTCGGTGCCAGGTTCGAACTCCGGCTCGAAACTTGCCGGAATCCCGTGGCCCCGGTCCAGTACGGTGCGCAACCACCCCCTCATGACCTCGACGTACTGTTGCGTGAACAGCTCTCTCAACGCTACGGCGCCGGCCCGAGTGAGGTCGCGCCGAGCGACGAGCCAATCCGCAGCGTGTTCATAAACGAAACGACTGTGCGTAGTTCCCTTCACGAAGTGATCCATGGTTTTCAGGAGCGATGAACCATATATTATCAGCCTGTTACAGCATTTTCATTTATGCGATTACTGAAGAAAAGTCCTCAGCATGCTGAGAAACCGAGAGTATCCTCCGGAGTAATGATTTGGCAGCCTTATCCATCGCAGGTTATCCAGAGTGCGTGCCTTTATGCGCTTGAGATACCGCTTGAATTTGGACCAAGCCTCCTCCAGGGGATTCAGCTCCTAGGAATAAGGTAACTTCCAGGAAAGAATATTCCCATCTAGCTAGAATTTCCGCTTCACTTTACCCAACTGAGCTTGACCTTGTTATCCGTCATCAAGTCAACCGTTGCGCCCTTGAGCACATCTCAAATCGAAGACCTGAAGTTGGCGAGTTCGAAAATGTCCGGAGCGGACCGTCGGTCATTCCAGGCGGCTATGACGCTGAAATACTGCGGGCTAATGCCCGCCAGGCCGAGCGCGTGTTGGGCTGGAATCGGGACACGGTCGATCTCGATGCTATTCACGGTTGGGCTTCGCGGTGTTTGCCAGCCGGCTCAGGGTGTCCTTTGTAGTGGACTCAAGTCATGGTATCGATAGACTCGCTCCCCGCCCTCCTGTCTCGCGAACTTCCGCCGCACGACGCCGCAACACTGTGGCGCGATCAGGGCGGCTGGCGCTCGCGCGATCTATCCCCCGAGGACTGGCGGCTTGATGTGCCTCGCGCGCTTTCGACTCAGATTTTCGAGTGCGCGGTGGGCACGAAGAATATTGCCGAGGCCGTCGAAGGTTGGACGCCTCATGCCTCGGCCTCCGCATTGCGCGACCGCGTAGAGCGCATATTGGAAGGCGGAATCGGCTTCTGCCTGTTGAGAAGCCTCCCCATTTGTGGCGACGTCGTAGTCGATGAGCGCGTCGCGCTCCTATTCGGGCTCCTATTTGGCAGGCCCGTCTCGCAAACCAAGAATGGCAATCTGATCGCCCGCGTGGAGGACCTCGGGCACAAGCTGGAGAATCCCACCGTTCGCGGCCATCAGACCTCCGCCGAACTCGCGTTCCACTGCGACCGAGCCGATCGCGTACTACTCGTGTGCGTGCGGACAGCCCAGGTCGGCGGGCGCAGCCGCGTCGTGAGCGCACGAGCGGCCGCAGACGCTCTACGAGCCGAAGCGCCTGACCTTGCTGCGCGCTTGTACCGTCCGTTGCCACAAGACCGGCGTGGCGAGCAGGCTCCCGGCGAGTCGCCGTTCTCTGCATTACCGATCTTCTCGGACACGGATGGTGTATTCGTTGGACGCTATGTGCGACGTTTCATAGAAGACTCACAGCGTCATCCACATGCTCCACGCCTCACCTTCGAGGATATCGCAGCAATGGACGCGCTCGACACAGTCATCCAGCGCGAGGGCATGGCGCTGGAGATGCCACTGGTACCCGGAGATGCGGAGATTATTAACAACAACGTCGTCTTTCACGGGCGAACGGCGTTCGTCGACCCTCCGAATCCCGATCAGCACCGCCTATTGCTGCGTCTCTGGCTCTCGCATATGAGCGCGCGGCCCCTTCCGAGCAGCTTCGGTGACCTTTTTGGGGCCGTAGACGCGGGCACATATCGCGGGGGCGTGTGGCCTAATGGTAACGACCGACGCATAATCCGCACAGTAGGTCAGTCGTCGTGAGATAGGATGGCAAAGAGTTAGCGGGTACTGTGCTCGCGCTTGGTCACTAAAGGCGCCATATCATTTATTGCGCTTCGCATACATAGCGCTGGAACTTACCGGATCTCGGTATGGCCCCGATTTCGACCGTAGCAAACACTGTCGGGCCAATCATGGCACGCATGTCCGCTGCCAGTGCAGATGTCTCGAGTCGCTCACCAGGCTTCGGCTCGGCACGTAGGCGAAAGCTCCCGTCAGCGAGCTGCACTAGCTGAAACTCCGCCAACGGATGGCGCGCGAACAACCGATTGAAATGCGACGGCGACAGAAGTCGCCCGTCTGGAAGGCGAAAGTTTCGTACAAGCCGCCCGCTAAGAGCGGTAAGTCGTGCCGTGCGACGACCGCACGCACAAACGCTCCCAACTAGCGTGGCGAGATCACCGGTTCGGTAGCGTGTCAGCGGGTAAGCGGCATTGCGTAGACCAGTAAGTACGAGTTCCCCCGTCGCCGGGGTCTCGGACGCGCCGGCAAGACGTCCGGTGGAATGATTGAGAATCTCGGGCAGGAAATCAGGATCTACGTGCAGACCCGTCCGTGCGTCGCACTCGGCAGCGACGAGACCAAATTCCGTGAGCCCGTAGGCCTCAGCAACCGGAACGCCAAGACGCTGTTCGGCCTGCGCCCGCGCCTCGGGGCCAAAATCCGAGCCGCTAACGGCAACGAGTCCGGCGATCCCAGCGAGCAAATCAGATCCAGTACAATGCTCAAGCAAGGCTGCGAGAAGAGTCGGCTTCAGGGTGAGGACATCGGGCTGCAACTGACGAGCGAGTCCTACGAGGCGCTCGAACCGCGCAGGGTCTGCTTCGTCAACGAGCAACTGAACGACGAAGCCACCCCACGGATCGATCCATATCTCCTCGACTAGTCCTGCAGCTTCGGTCACAGCAACCGTCACAAAGCCCCCTGGCTTCGCCACGGGAACATCCGACTGTTTTTGGAGCGCGGCGATGCGCCGAGACGCGACGACGGCTTGCTCAAGAGCGCTCAACCTATCGAATATTATCGGCACCGGACGCCCCGTGGTGCCGGACGTGTACTTAACAGCGACACCCTCCTCGTTCCCGGCCGTGCCGATAAAGTCGATAGGCCGAGCACGAAGCACACTCTTGTCAATAAGCGGAGCTTCTTGGTCCGGCGGCAAAACCTGGCATCCGTCGCGATGGCCCTGCATCCAAGAGATGAGACGTTGTTCCAGCGAAGCGCCATCCCGCACGGCAGCGACAACCATATCCTGCACGATCACGGCGTGAGGTATGGCGCGCACCGCATCGCCGACGCTCGTGCGCATGGCTTTACACTGACACGGTACTGCAGCCGATGCGCGCTCCGAGTTTGGCTTTACACTGACAGGGTATTGCGGCCGATGCGCGCCGCGAGCTTGAGCTCGCCGACACCCACTTTTCCAATGTCTCCGCCGCTGTCTTTGATATTAGCAGCCAGTCCATCGAGGCCGAGCATGGTGAGCACCTTAGCCGCGTCCTCTACAGAAACACCAGCCTGCTTGGCCACACTCTCGACGAGAGTCTCCGTGTTGCACTTGTGTTGCATGTTAAAGGCCCTCCAATAAAGATAAGATTTAATGGAATTTCCGACCCATCGGGGCTAGTGAGTCATCCGACATCGTCTTGTTTACATGACCCCATTTGGTGATTCCACCTGTCCATTCAAGTCAAGGCGCGTCGCGACTCAAGGATGCACGGGCCGTCACAGCATGTCAACCAGGGAAAACGACGAGTGAGAGTTTGTGAAAAAATCGATTTTTCTCGATTTTGACATTTGCAACCTTTTGAATTGGCGCAAAAAAATTTTTTGCGATTCAGCCAATTCGGAGGTTTTTTCACAAACTCTGAGGGCAGATGATCTCTGCCGATGCCTTGACTGTCAAGGCAACCCGATCCAGCAACCATATGCGGTCGACGGTCCGCGGCTATGGCCGAATTGAGCGCTTGCAGTCCCTGGATTCTTGGACGGCAACGTCAGCTTTGTTGGCGAGCTGGATTGTCGACCAATGGATTCCGCCATCGCTGAATGACTGCCGGGACCGGACCTCCGGAGGTACTTACCAGTGTCGTGTCCCGATAATCTGCGTCCCCGAATGACCGGTCCACTCATCAACCTGCCCTCCATGATTTTTGGCAGGGGGGTCGGCTTTCGGCACTTATGCAAAGTCATTGATTATGGAAAGTAATCGGGCTGGTCGATGATAAATTTCAGGATTCAGTGGGCTTAGCGGCGGATGATGCTGCTGTGAACTCGACATAATTTCGGCGGTGTTCTGAAGTGAAGGTTTCACTTCAGGAGACCGTTATGAAACCTACCTCTTCTTACCCGGCAGCGCCAAAGGGCCGGACATCTGCCCCATTCTCGGCAGGCATCGCTGACGAACTGCAGCGGTACGACGCCTATCTTCGCGACGTGCGAGGACTGGCTACCGGAACGCGCCAAGAGCGTCTGCGCGTGGTTGGCTTGTTGCTGCATGAGACGTTCAAGGAACACACTGTCGAAATTGGCAAACTGCGCCCCGATGACATTCGCCAGTTTCTGGCAGTGCAGTCGGGTACCAGATGTTCGGCTTCCCATACCGCCCATCTGACAGCGACCTTGCGGAGTTATCTGCGTTACCGGGCGACGTGCGGAGACCCCGTCGGCCATTTGACTTCTACCATCCTAAATCCCGTTCATTGGAAACTGGCCTCGCTCCCACGCGCGCTCAAGCCAGAGGAAGTCGACCATCTGTTGGAAAGCGTCGTCGGTGCTCGCCGGTGGCCGAGGCGTAACTATGCCATCGTTCGTTGCGCGCTGGACCTGGGACTGCGTTGTGGCGAAATCGCCCATCTCCTGCTCGACGACATCGACTGGCGCACCGGTACAGTCACGTTGAGGGGAACGAAGTCGAAGCGCCAGGATGTATTGCCCTTGCCGATGGAAACGGGACAGGCATTGGCCGACTACCTGCAAAACGAGCGCCCGGCGGTCAAGCACCCAGCCATTTTCGTCCGGCAAATTGCAGGACAAATCCATCCCATCACTTCTGTGGCGGTCCAGAAGGTAATCAAACGCGCCTGTTGCCGCATCGGTCTGTCGCATGCCAGCGCCCACGCACTTCGCCACACCGTGGCGAGCCGTTTGGTGGCGAACGGCAGTTCGCTCAAGGAAGTGGCCGACGTGCTACGGCACCGCTCCCTGAATACTACCCTGATCTACGCCAAGCTCGATACCCCCAAATTGGCAGCGGTGGCCTTGCCGTGGCCTGGGAGCGAATCATGAACGCGCGTATCAGCTTGCAGCAGAGGATCGACGACTATCTCGCCGAACGGCGACGCCTGGGCTTCGAATTGCACTCACGCGATACGCTCCTGGCCGGGTTCGCCCGTCATGTCGCCGGTCAGCATCACCGCGGGCCACTCACCGCCGAGCTCATGGTGGACTGGGCACGGCAGGACAAATGGCATCGGGAAACGCCATCTACCTGGGCCGCCCGCCTGGCGAAAGTGCGCCACTTCGCCCGCTACCTGAAGCAATTCGAACCGGAGACCGAAGTTCCGGAGGAACGGGTTTTCGGTCCTGAGCCAGGGCGAGTCGCCCCGCATATCTTCCAGGATGGCGAAATCGTCGATTTGCTGGCCGCCGCCCGTCGGCTTGGACCCAAGGGGAGCCTCCGTCCAGCCGTCTACGAGACCCTATTCGGCCTAATGGCCTCGACTGGATTGCGGATTTCGGAAGCGCTTCACCTGCGTGACACCGACGTCGATCTCCAGCGCGGACTATTGACCATCCGGCAGACCAAATTCGCCAAGTCACGCCAGGTGCCCATCCATCCCAGCACCGTGGCCGCATTGGCACGTTACCGGGAACAGCGTGCGCGGCATGTAAGGGGAGAGGTCGACCTGCCCTTCTTGATCGGCATCCGAGGTCGGAGATTGGGGCAGCCACTCGGGGACCGTCAGGCCCATCGCGTGTTCAATGCATTGCGCGATCGCTTGGGTTGGGTGAACCGCGGCGGACATGCGGCGCCACGACTGCATGACCTTCGGCATACCTTTGCCGTACGGCGCCTGCTGCTCTGGCAGGCCGAGGGCGCCGATCTCGATCCAATGATGCTGGCCTTATCGACGTATCTGGGGCATGCCAAGATTTCCTACACCTACTGGTACCTGACGGCTGTCCCTGAACTGATGGCATTGGCCGGAGGCCAGTTCGAACGCTTCGTCGATCTTGGGGGAGAGGGCGATGAGTAAGCAAGCCAAGATACCCCCGTCATTCCCCTCGCTCGTACAAGCCTATTTTGCCGAGTATCTGACGCAGCAGCGCGCGCTCAGCGCGCAAACCATTGCCGCCTATCGGGACGGCTTCGTGCTCTTCCTCAACTTCGCTGAAACGCGCTTGGGCAAGTCGCCCGCCGCCATGACGCTGGCCGACATGACGCCGAAACTGATCCTGGACTTCCTCGACCACTTGGAAAACCAGCGACACAATTGCGTGCGCAGCCGCAATGCGCGCTTGGCGGCGCTGCGCTCCTTCCTGAAATTCGCCGCACACCGGGATGTGGCTTCTCTCCAGGTGATCGAACACGCCTTGGGGGTTCCGGTGAAACGCTTCGAGCGCCCGATGTTCGACTATCTGTCACGCGAGGAGATATTGGCGGTGATCGGCACGCCGGATCGCTCCTGGGTCAGTCAGCGCGATCATGTCCTGTTCTTGCTGATGTATAACACCGGGGCGCGCGTGTCGGAAATCATCGGAGTCAAAGTCGTTGATGTCGTTCTCGACGACCAGGCCGCCTGCATTCATCTGCACGGCAAGGGACGGAAACAGCGGAGTGTGCCGCTGTGGCGTTCGACCGTGAAGGCAGTACGGGCATGGCTGAGGGCCAATCCAGAACTTCAGCCGGCTTCGCCGTTATTGCCGAATCGGAATGGTCACATGATGACCAGAGCCAATGTGGCGCTCCGATTGGCGGCAGCAGTCAAGAAAGCAACCGATGCCTGTCCCGCGTTGGCAGGTCGGCGCGTATCGCCTCATACCATACGTCACACCACGGCTATGAATTTGTTGCAGGCCGGCGTCGACATCAGCATCATCGCCTTATGGCTCGGACACGAGAGCCCAGTCACGACCCATCAGTACGTCGAAGCCGATCTGACCATGAAGGAACAAGCCTTGGCCAAACTTCACGGACCTGAGGCCAAGATCCAGCGCTATCGGGCGCCAGACTCTTTGATCGACTTCCTGAAGACCCTGTGATTATGCAAAGCTCGGAATTCGCGTCTGCCGCTGCCAATCAGCCAATGGCGCGGGTTCCGAGCTGCCACTTTCCATAATCAATGACTTTGCATAAGTACCCTTATGTAAAGCTTTACATAAGGGCACGCACCGGACTTTCACTCCGAGCCGAAAGCTATTCTCGTACTTTTCATGCACAACTCCGGATAGCCGAAAAGACGTGATTTTAGCGGCCAAATTTGTTTGATTGACGGGCGTTGACACCAAAAACGGTTGTCCTTGAAATAGACGGCCTGGCGGTATAAATTGGTATTACCTGTTATCGAAGGCGAGCCATGACCACCAAGGCCATAAAACTGGACGATGCAACCTATGACCGGCTGAAGGCCTTGGGCGAATCCAGGCAGCGTTCGCCCCACTGGCTGATGAAAGAAGCCATCCGGCAATTCCTCGAACGCGAGGAAGAGGCCGAACGCATCCGCCGGGATACCTTGGAGCGCTTGGCCCGTTACGATGAAACCGGCGAAGCCATCAGTCACGAAGCGGTTGATGCATGGCTTGCAACATGGGGAACTGACGCCGAGGACGCGTGTCCCCTCGCCTGATCTGGTTACCCGAAGCGCTGCAGGACTTGGCTCGCCTTCGAGACTTCATCCGCGTTCACAATCCATCCGCCGCACAACGAGCCGCTACCCGGATCCGGGAAGCCGTCCGCAAGCTCCCCGATCACCCCCTGATTGGCCGCCCCGTTCCGGACATCAAACGGCGACAGGTGAGGGACTTGTTCATTCCCTTCGGTCAGGCCGGTTACTGGCTGCGCTATGCGGTCCGGGAGGATGAAATCATCCTTGTCAAGATTTGGAACGGGCGCGAAAATCGGGAACCCCTTCAGGCACCCTGACCGCTTCTGGCCCATGGGTTCTCCGGCTCGCGCCCCAGGCCTCGATCGTGGCCGTCGGACCGTGCCATCCCCGATCCTTCAGCGCCGCATGGCCCTTGGCTCGCGTTCCTGCCGTCGCGCCCGCTCTTCCCTTCTGTCCTGCTCCCGGCGGGCTTGGTGTTTCTCGATGGCCGCGGTGACCACCGCCTTCACCTGACGTTCGACCCCACCCTTGCCCAGGACGCTCTTGACGGCCAGGTCATTGAAGTCGGTGTAGGCCCTGGGGTGATCGAACTGCTCGCCCGGCGCGAAGATCGGGAACATCACCTTGCCGCCAACGGCCTTGGCCGCTTCCTCGGCCTTGGTACGGCCCGGATTGATGCCTTGGGTCTGTTCGACGTGCAGATCGTTGTCGCCGGCGATGACGATGGGCTTGTCCGGATACAAGGCATGGAGCGACTTCGCAACGTGCGGCAGGTTACCGCTGTTGAAAGCGGCGATCGTCGCATGACCCAACGCCTCGGATATCGTGGCTGCCGTGGCGTAGCCTTCGGCGATCACCATGGCGGGTACCTTCGCAAGCTGTTCGAAGCCACCAAGCACATGAAAGCACCCCTCCTGCCGGCTGTCCTTCGCGAAGCGCTTGGTCCCATCCTCCCGGAGATATTGCATCGTCCACACCTTCCCCTGCGCGTCATAGGCGGGGATATAGGTCGTCCGCCCTTCACGGTCGGTACAAATGCCTGGGGACGGGGCAATCTGCTTGCGATTCAGATAGGGCGTGGACTCGGCGATGGGAACAAGATCCGCCATCTGCCGGGTGATGCGCTCTGCGGTCTGTTCCTGTTGGCGGACCAGTTCCGCCGACCGGGCCTGCAGCTTCTCCGCTGCCTCGGCCTGCAACCGGGCCTTCTGCTCCGGATCGAGCGCATAGCCTTTGCTTTTCCAGGTCATTTCAATCCCCGTCCGGTTGTTCTTGATGTAACCCGCCGGGTGTCCATCCAGGTGCGCGACGTAAAAACCGGCCTGTTCTCCGGCCTTATCGCCCTCGACAGGGATCCGGTGCTTCTGTCCATCCAGGATCGGATGCACTCCGTCCACGACAGCGCCCAGGCTCCGCAAAGCGTCGGCAAATTCATCCCTGGGCGGCATCGCCGGACTTTGGCCTTGACCGGGTGCGTTCTCCGGCAGCCAGCGCTTGAGTTTTTCACTGTCGCCTTTTGGCCCGACGTACCAGGATTTGGCGGCCTTGTCCCACAACGCGCCGGCCGCCTTGGCGGCCTGGTGTTCGCCATAGGGCACGGCCAGATAGTGGCGCGCTTCTCGCGGTGCGCTTTCGATGGTTTCCTGCCCCTGGCTTGTTTGTTGGGCGGCAGGGAATGTGGCCGTCCATTTCGCGAACGGCGCGGGATCAATCCCGTGGGGCACATACCAGCACCGCTCCTGGCGGTCCCAACGCGCACCGAGCGCCTTGACCGTGTCCTTCTCACGATACGGCACGTTCAAAAAGACTTTTTCCGTCATGCCCTGCCCTCCTGTTTCGGTACCCTCGCGAGACGGCTCTATTGGCGGATCGACCGGCCCGGGAGCGGAAACACCGTCCTTGATCTCCTGCGTTTCCTGAACCTCGATGACCTGTTCCTGCTGCAGTTCGAGACCCAGCACGTAATCCTGAATCTTCTCGGCGTCAGCGGCGGCCCGGAAAATCTCCAGGGGATCCTCCCGCAGCGCCTTGATCCAGCTGCCGACATAGGCGGCATGCTGGCCGGGATCGTGCCCGATTCTCAGCTCATCCCCGAGAATCATGCTGGCGATCTCGGCCCGCAGCTCCTCCTTGGCATAGCCCTCGCTGCCGAACGGATGGGACAAGTCCCGATCCAGGCGCGAGGAATGTCCGGTCGCGTGCCCCAATTCATGAAGTGCCGTAGCGTAATAATGGGCGGCGCTCGGAAATTGGCCTTGCTCCGGCAAATGAATGCTGTCGGTCCCCGGGCGATAAAAGGCCCGGTCCTGCGGGCTGTGCCGGAGGATCACGCCGGACGCGCTCAGGATACGCTCCGCACGTTCCACCGGATCCCAATCGATCGGCAGGAGTTCAAGGGGTGCAATCCCCTCGATCTGCTCCGCATTGAACACGGTCGCGAAGAACACGCGCGGGCGCTCCAGGCGCACGGTTTCCTTGACCGGCTGTCCCTGGTCATCGAGGACGGGTTTGCCCTGTTCGTCCAGCCGGTCTTGCTCGTCCGTGAACTTCCAATACTGGACCGAGGTGCCCTTCTCCCCTTTTCTCACCTGGTAGCCTTTCGCCTTGGCCTGGTTGTAGGTCATCCAGCGGGAATCGTCCCGCTGCTGCGCCATCAGGTGAATGGCGTTGATCCCCCGATAGCGCTTGCCGGTGGTCGGATTCATCGGCACGAACGATCCGCCCGCCGCGCCCGGTGCCCAAGGCTTTTGCCAGGGGGCAACGCCTTGCGCCAATTGGGCGATCAGCCGATCGGCAACCACCTGGGCAAACGATTTTTTCTCGGACGAGGGTTTCTCGGCCATGGGTGTTCCATCCTGCTGGTCGGTTGAAGGAGATTGCGCCCGAGCAGACTCGCCGGGCCGTGTGGAAACGGTAAACGCCTCGGCGCCTAGCTCCCCGAGCTGGGAGGGCCGTTCAACGCCGTCATCGTCGTTGCGTCGGCCTCGCTCGAACAGGTCGACCACGGGCTTCGAGGCCGTAACGCGCTCGAACACGGGAAGCCCGGTGTCGCCGGCCGGGATGAACACCCGTTCTTGCCAGTTGATCCGTTCGACGAAGGCCCCCTGTTGCGTCAGCAAGCGCTTTTCAGCGTCGGTCAGGCGACCCTTGATCTCGATGCGGTCCTCACGGTTGACCGCGGAGAGGGAGATTTCCCAGCCGTTGGAGAGAATGGCGCGTTGCCCGGCCTGGATCGCCGTGAACAACTCGGCCGCTGACCGCTTGGCCGTGGAGGAATCCAAGCCAAGATTCTTCAGGGTTTGCTTGGCGGCCTTCGGTCCCAGCAAGCGACCCAGCAACTGCTCGCCGTCGTCGGTCTGGAGCCGGTAGATGGTCTCGGCGCCCTCCACGCGATCCCAAATCGGCAGAATCACGCCGACCAACATACTTGTGGTGGTGGTCTCCGTCTTCGGTGCCGCATCGAGTCGGGCTTTCCAAAGCCGTTCGGCCTCGGCTTCGTCGATCTGGCGGGTCAGCGTGAGTTTCGTCGACCTTCCGTCGACGATCCGGTATTCCCAACCGCGGTGGATCACGTCGGCATTGTCGATGTAACGATGCGCGTCCTTTTTGATGCCGTAGATCACGCCGCGTCGGACCGGGGTGCCCTCGGAATCCAACCGCTCGCCCCGGTCATCCAAGAAGAACACCTCGCCCTGGTTTCTGCCCTGTTCCCGAACAAACCAGCCGCTGAGCCTTCCCGGCTGCTGCCGATTTTTGGCCATCGAGGCGATCTCGTCCCATTCGAGATAGTCAAGGGCATGGGTCACGGCCAGCTCGACGTAGCGGGTCTGCGCCCCGGTCTTGGCATCCTCGTAGGCGACTTCATCGCGGGTCTTGTGAATGCTCAGCGCGCGCAGCGTCTGTAAGCCCTCATCGTAAAGCCCGTGCTGCTTGGCATACTCCACCGCCTCGACCAGGCGGGATTCAAACTCGTCGAACACGGCGTTCTGCTGGTCCGTCTTGAGGGACAGGAGCCGGTTCAGGAACTGCGGAATATCCGGGATTCTGGATGCCTCGAAAGCGCCATCCGGGTCGAGCAGGTTGAGCCCCATCTGGCGGGTCACCGTCTGGAAACGCAGGGGCGTCCGCTCGCGGTAGAGGTCGACGAAGAAGTTGTAGAGAGCCGTCTTGGCATATTCGCTTTCCAGATTGTCGGACGCGGTGAACATGCCTTGGCCCGTCGCCTGTCGCTGGCCTCGGGTCAGCGCCCCGAGCTGGTCCAGGCGCCGGGCGATCGACGACACGAAGCGCTTTTGCGCCTTGAGATTGGTGGTTGGCAACACGTAATGCGGTTCGCTCGCCTGGTTCGTCCGATGCGTACGCCCGAACCCCTGAACCGCTGCGTCGGCCCGCCAACCGGGCTGTAGGATGTAATGAACGCGCTTGCGTGTGTTTTGGGCGGTATTGTCGGCGTGGAACGAATAGCCGGTACCGCCGGCGCCGGAGAAGACGAGGATCTTCTTCTGGTCGGCCTGGAACAGCTCGGCATCGACGCGCGAGGAGTTCTTGCCGCGCTTTTCCTCGACCACCCGCAAATGGCCCTCCTCGTCGCGAACCTGAATAAAGCGCCGGCCGCGGCCAGTGACCTCGGCCACCTGGTCCGGCCCGAAGGCGTTGATGAGGGAGTCCAGCGGGTTTTCTGGAACACGGATGTGTTGCAGATTCGCCAGTAGCGCATCGCGCAGCGCGATGGCCTCGCGGTCGAACACCGGGTTGCCTTCGGAGTCCCGGACCGGCACATAGATTTTGTTGCCGTTGTCGTCGGTGGACTCCTCGAAAGCGGCGACCGGAAATCCGTTGCGGACGTAATCCATCAGCATCTGCCTCGGGGTGAAATCCAAGTCCTCCAGCGCGGCATCGTTCGCAGTGGCATCGGCGATGATGCGCTCCTGAGCCGCCTCGTTGGTGTTCACGATCTGGACCACGGCGGCATGGCCGGCGTCGATCTGCTGTTGGATGTGCTCGATCACCGCCGGGGTTTGCATGGCGGTGACGATCTGGTTGAAAAATCTTTGGTGAGCCCCCCAAAACTGCGCCATCGCCGCGCTTTTGCCCGGGCCACTCTTGCCGGCCTGGGTCATCTCCAGGGCCTTCTCAACGTTGTTCAGGACAATCTGCCAGGCGCCGGCCAGCTCGTTGTAAATGTCCTCCTGCAGCTCGCTAAGCGTGTGCTCCATGCGCTCGTAGGTCACGCCGTCATAGGATAGGGACCGCGCGAGATACATGCCCATCGCCTTCATATCGCGGGAAATCAGCTCCATCGCCGCAATGCCACCGGCCGACACGCCATTCACGAACGCATTGACGTCGGCGAAGGGCGTACCTTCACCCCACAAGCCCAGCCGATCGGCGTAGCTGAGATTGCTGACCTCCGTCGCGCCGGTCGCAGACACGTACACGACCCGGGCGTTCGGCAATTCGCGCTGGAGGTGGATGCCGGCCAGGGCTTGCTGGGAGGGCTTGCGGACCCCGCGCTTGCCCCGGATCGCGATCGCGTTGCCCATGCTGTGAGCCTCGTCGAAGGCGATCACACCGTCGAAATCCTTACCGAGCCATTCCACCATCTGTTGCAACCGGGTTTTGCCGCCCCTTTGGCCCAGGTCGGTGGCCTGTTTTTTCTCGCCACCGCGGAGGGTCGAATAGGTGGTGAACAAAATCCCCTCGGGCTGGGTAATCTCGTTGCCGGCCTTGGTCCGGCCCTGGAAGAAGAGGCGGTCAGGATCGCCCCCAATCGCCGAAAAGTCCCGGCGGGCGTCGTTGAGCAGCCCCTCGTTGAAGCTCACCCAGACCGCTTTCTTGCGGCCCTGCATGAGGTTGTCCAGGAGGATCCCGGAGATTTCACGTCCCTTGCCCACCCCGGTGCCGTCGCCCACGAAAAAACCCCGGCGTGCGCCGCTCGGCAACCGCTCGGAATGGGCCTGGCCGGCGTAGACGATCGCCTCAAGCTGAGCGATGGATAACAAGCCCTGCCGGACCACGCGGCTCGGTAGCAGCGGTGTATAGGCCGGAGCGGGGGGTTCAACGGCTGACATGGCGGCCGATTGAACCAGCTTGCCGGGGTGTGCGTGCGCATCGGGAATGTTCAACCGTTGCGGGGTGTAACGAGCGAAAACAGAATCGGAAAACTCGGCGACCGTGGCCTCCGCAGACTCTACGGCGATGCCGGTTCCGTCTGCGCCCTCAGCGAGGCGACCAACTCCTCCAGAATCGCCGCCGCCGCTTCCTCCAGGTTCTCCGGCAGCGCGATCTCGAAGGTCTCGCCCGGCCCCGATTCCGTCATCAGCCTCATCGCCAGGGAGGGATTCGCCGACAGCTTCGCGATCAGCAGCAGCGGCTCGGGAATCGTCGGCGTCTCCAACAGATTCCGTTCCAGGGCCTCGCGGATCAGGACCAGCGCCGCCAGTTCCGTCTTCGGGTCGTAGGGAATCCCGTACTTCGTCAGGATGGTCGCGGCCTGTTGGTTCAACGGGTCCTGGTTGTAGCGGTTGACGGTCATGGCGGAGGGTCTCCAGTAAAGCGGGCAGATCGGCGACGGACGCGACCTGTCCGGTTAAAACGGGTTGAGTGGTGGGGCCGGTTTTGTCGATCACCAGGATTTGGTTATCGAAGCGGGTTCCATATTTCGCGTACTCCCGGCCATCGATCCCGATGTTGGCGCGGACGGTGTATTTCGCCTCGATGTCCCGCCACCATGCGCGGAAGGCGGGACGAACGGCGGCCATGCCTTGCCCGGTAATCGCGACGAGTCTCCCGCCGTCGGCGAGTCGCCGCAGGGCCTGCTCGATGTGCCGCGCGCCGTTCGCGGTGTCGCGTTGGCCCTGGACACGGCCCGCCGTCGACGAAAACGGCGGATTCATGACGATCACGGTGGGCGTCGTGTCGGCGGGGAGAACGTTATCGAGCTGCTCCGCGTTCTCGCGGAACAGCGTCGCGTCCGGGAATAACCGGGCCAGCAGGGCATGCCGGCGCGGGGCGAGTTCATTCAGCACGATGTCGGCGCCGGCAATGTGGGACCAGATCGCGAGGTCTCCCGTCCCCGCCGAGGGTTCCATCATCCGGTCGGTGGGGCGGATATTCGCCACCCAATTGGCGACGAAGGCCAGGGCCGGAGGCGTGCTGAACTGCTGCCATTCGTCCATTTCAGGATCACGGCGGGTTTGGGTCGGGAGCCGCTCAATCCGCCGGGTCAATTCGGTGGCTTTGGCCTGCGCCCATTCCGCGCCGTTGCCGATCCAGTCGGCCGCTTCGGTTGCGATCAGATGGAGATTGAAAGCCGCCTCCATCGCATCGTATGCGTCCTTTGGCGAATACGTCCCCGCGGCCTGGGTGCCGCCAAACACGCGGTTGGCGTAGCGGCGG
>WBZQ01000106.1_pt1 | contig 81593 bp, 103 predicted proteins | sample 5204251 | NCBI WGS metagenome assembly WBZQ01 (sample SAMN12412402, study PRJNA552823) | activated sludge metagenome | isolation source: activated sludge from nitrification reactor of wastewater treatment plant... | place: USA: Virginia | collected 2017-09
CGCCAAGAACATGCAGCTCCACCAGTGTCTGGGGCGCGTGTTCGTGCCGCTCGCGCTGGAGGCCCCGTTCAGCACGCTGCCCGAACGCGCACGAGATGCCTTCGCCGACCATCTGGTCGAGATGGGATCGAGAGCCACAACTTGCCGACCGACTCGCAGACCTTCCGCAGCGTCTACCGCACGCTGATGGACAATCCGGCAGGGGCCTGGGGCTTCGACGCCATCGACAAGGGGTTGTGGCACCTGGGCCGGCGCGAAGCCAACCTGGGCGATTCGTAGTTCTCCGCCCGGCGCGCGATAGAATGGCCGTGCAATGCTGGCCAACGCGCGCTCCAACCATTTCGGGCTGATCCTCAGCAACTTCGGGTCGACTCGTCCGGCTTCCAAGTTCGGAACGGATTGCACGCCCGGAAACAACACCAAGGGCTCATACACGCAGATCCTGTCCGCAACATCGGACGCCACCTACTTCCTGCGGGTTTGCTTCTCATCCGTCAACGTCAGCGCACAGTCGAAGAACTGTCTGGTTGACATCGGGATCGACCCTGCGGGTGGCACGAGCTATTCGGTGCTGATCCCCAATCTTCTGGCGTCCTGCGCAGGCGCATATGGAACGCTCGGAGGCATCTACTACTCATTTCCCATCTACATTCCCGCGGGCTCGACCGTTGCGGTTCGCGCGTCGGTGAACAACGCAACGGTCGGAACCGTGACGACCGCGATCCAACTGTTCGGACGGCCGTCGAATCCAGAAGCAATGCGCTACGGGACCGGCGTCGTCGCGTTTGGTGTGACCGCTGCGTCTTCAAGCGGAACGGCCATCACGCTTGGTGGTGCATCTGAAGGTTCCTACACGCAGATTGGCTCCGCAACCGACAGGGCTCTCTGGTGGTGGCAGATTGGTCTGGGCATCAACGACACGACCATGACGGCCGCACTGCTGCACCTGGATCTCGGTATTGGTGATGCCTCGGCGAAGCAGTTGGTCATTCAGGACCAGTTGTTCATCACGACCGCTGCCGAGCAGATCACGAGCTTTCCAACGTCGGCTCCTCCGACCTACGACGCTCCTGTTGGCGCTTTGGTCTATGCGCGCGGGCAGCACAGCACGACTGCGGACTCGAACAACTCGGTCATCGTCTACGGAGTCTACTGACCAATGGCAATCTCGGAGCTTTACACGAACTCGGCGACCATCGGGACGACCGAGTATTCGCTGCCGAACAACTCGACCACGTTGGCCTCGATCACGACCGACGGTGCCGTGCAGGTGCTGATCGACTTCGCCAACATGACCTCGACGGAGGGCTACACCATCAAGATCAAGGAGAAGGTGACGTCCGGTGGCACGCAGCGCACAGTCGTCGAGTCCCGCCTGGACGGCGCGCAGCCTGGGCCCTGGGTGAGTCCGGTGTTCATCATGATGCACGGGTGGGACGTGACCGTGACGAAGAACGCCGGCACGGATCGCTCGATCTCCTGGTCCATCCGAAAGGCCGGATAACCTGACGTGAGCTGGTTCTTCGGACCGCTGGCGCTCACCGCTGCTTCGGCGGAGGACGCCGGGACAGCGACAGAGCAGAAGCGCGTGCTGAAGGCAGGCGTCAGCATTGGCGACTTCGTCGGAACGCTCATCGGAACACTGGACACCACGCACTGTCCTGACGCTACATTCGGTCTCGAAGTCAGCTCGGGCTCGATTTTCGGTCAGGACACGGATCGGATTCAGGGAGACATCTGGACGGACGGATCGACGACGCAGGCATCGGAACCGATCCCGTCGATCTCGACCAACAGTCACTATGCGTCGGTGAAGATGCTCGACGCGCTGTTCGGCTCGTATTCGCCGGCAGCCATCGCTCGCGGTGACGGATCAACGGGAGCGTGCTACGCCGTCAGCTCGGACCTGTCGAACACGCTGTTCATCGACCTGATCGAGTCGTTCGGAACGGCAGTAACCAATCTGGCGACAGGCTCGACCGCGACGGCGGGCAACCCCGATGTCTGGGTGGACATCGAAGTCACCGGCCCGGCGATCACGGGCGGCATGTATGACGACGGCAACGTCTACGCGCAGGAGTTGTCGACGTTCGATAGCGCGCTCCAGAACGGGTGGCCCGGCGCGATCAGCTTCCTCGACGAGACCACGTTTGGGTCTGGTCCGATCCACACCATCCTGGTTGGCAGCCTGGGCGTCGAGACCGACGTGGCCGTGCAGCCCGGCGCTGCGACTGCCGCAATCTCGGCTACGCGCGTCATTGGAGCCTCGATCGCCGCACAGGCCAGTGCGGCCAGCACGCGCGAGCCGCAAGAGGATGAGAAGATTTCGGTCACGTTCCTGCGCGGAACGGCCGGAACGGTTCGCTCGACCTACGGCACGTCGCTGACGCCCAACTCGGCCGGTCCGCTGGGCTGGCAGTATGTGCCGAACTTCCCCGCGCCGGGCACGGGCGTCGCGCTCGGCGAAGCCGGATCGGCCGGGCTGCTGCGTGGTGATGTCTGGGTTCCTGGCGCATCGACCGACGAGGCCAACAACACGGTCCCGACCCTGGCCGATGATCGCTGGGCCGAGGTCACGTTCGGTGCGTTCAACGGGCTGGGCATCCCGGCCGCGATCATCTGGGGCAGCACGGCTCTGCAGGCCATCGTGGCTGCTGGTCCGGCAGTCTTCGCTTCGTCGTCGGTCGAACTCTATTCGATCGTCGGAGGAAGCTACGCCTCGATCGCAACCGGCCCGGCGCAGCCGCTCGTCGCCGGCATGAAGATCAAGGTGCGGGCCTTCGGCATCAGCACGACCACGACGGTCCTGCAGGCCGGCTACGACACCTATCAGAACGTCTCCACGACGGTTGACCTGGGCTCGTTCGGAACCGGGCACACCGGCATCTTCACGACCGACGCGAATGCCATCATCACGGGATTCCGCTCGGGCAACATCGTGCCCGACAGCGACGCGACGGTCATCCGGACCATCACGTCTGCCTCGACGGCATCCGCAGCAACGGCGGCGGTCTCGGCCACCAGGGTCATCGACGCGACCATCGCCGCACAGGCCAGCACGGCGACGGCCTCGATCCAGGTCGTCAAGCGTGTCAGTGGCTCGATCAGTGCGGTTGCATCTCCTCCTGTTCAAGTATTCGGACTTCCGCAGAACATCGACGCCACGCTCGTGCACGAGGCGTCTGCAGCCACTACGGCATCGGCGGCAACCGCCGCGCTGGCGGCTGACAAGTTGCTGCCCGCAACGATTGCCGCGCAGGCCAGCACGGCAACCGCGTCGCTGACGGCCGACCGACTGATTCCTGCTGCGGTTGCGGCGCAGGCAAGTGCCGCAACGGCTTCGATCGCTGCCGATCGGGTCATCCCGACGGACCTCGCGGTTCAGCAAGGATCCGCAACGACTGCAATCGCAGTCGATGTGATCTCGGGGACCACCTACGAGGTCGATCTTACGCTGACGGCCAGTGCGGCAACTGCGGCTGTGGTCGCGGACCGCATCGTCGATGCATCGGTCGACGCACAGGCTAGTTCGGCGACGACCACAATCACTGCCGACAGGCTGGTCGAGTCCTCTGTCGACGCACAAGCCGGTGCGGCAACCGCTGCAATCGCTGCCGATCGCATCGTCGAGTCCTCTGTCGACGCTACTGCGACGACCGCGACGGCTTCGCTGGCGGTTGCTGTCCTGCGCGAAGCCTCTGTCGATGCACAGGCCAGTGCAGCGACCGCGTCGGTCCTGGCTGATCGTCTGGTCGATGCATCGGTCACGGCGACCGCGTCGACCGCAACGGCTTCGATCGCTGCTGAGCGTCTGCTCGATGCAACCGTCACGGCCCAGGCCGGTGCCGCGACGGTTTCGCTGTCGGTCGATCTGGTCCACCAGACCGACATCGACGCGACGGCCGGGCAGGCTGTTGTTGCGATCTCGACGTCGTCCGCTGTCGACGCGACCATCGTGGCAGTTGCCAGTGCGGCGACCACCGCGATCGACGCGACGGTCGTGCATGAAGCAACGGTCGACGCACAGGCCAGCGCGGCAACTACTGCGATCGCGGTTGCGATCCTCCGCGAAGCCTCAATCACCGCGACGGTTGACGCGGCCAGCACGACGGTCACTGCTGACCGGATCGTTGAGTCCAGCATCACCGCAACCGCGGACTCGGCGACCGCTGCGGTTCTGGCTGACCGTCTGCTCGACACCGACTTGGCCGTTCAGGCCAGCGTGGCGACGGTTTCGATCGACACGACGTTCGTGCACGTCGCTTCGGTCGATGCGCAAGCCGGTGCCGCGACGGTCACGATCTCGTCGGACCTGATTCACGAGACCACGATCGACGCCACGGCCGACGCGGCCAATACGGCGATCGACGTCACGGTCACGAACGCCAACGAAGCCACGATCACCGCGCAAGCAGGTGCGGCGACAACGACCGTCACGGCCGCACTCGTGCACGCGGCGGACATCACCGCGCAGGCCAGCACGGCCAGCACGACAATCCCGGCGGATCTGATTCACGTCGCGGACCTGACGGCCCAGGCGAGCGCCGCGACTACCGCGATCCTGGTCGATCGCGTCCTGGACACCTCGCTGACTGTCAGCGCAGCGACTGCCAGCGCATCTGTCCTGGCGGACCGCATCGTCCAGACGGACCTCGCGGTCCAGCAGGGCGCGGCCACGACCGCGATCGACGGCGAGGTCGCGAACGTCAAGTCCTCGACGATCCACGCGACCGCCAGCACGGCAACCGCTGCGATCGCTGCCGAGCTGGTCCACGAGGCATCCGTCACGGCGCAGGCCGATCCGGCCACCACCGCGATCCTGGTGGCCCGGGTCCGGGAGGCCAGCATCACCGCAGCGGCCGATCCGGCTGTCGCGGCGATCCTGGCGGACCGGCTTATCCCCGCGACCGTAACGGCGGCCCAGGCGGTCGCTACGGCGTCGATCGACGCCACGGTCATCCAGGTCGACGCCACGATCACGGCCGCAGCCAGCGCGGCCACCGCCTCGATCGCTGCCGTCCTGGTGCATGAGGCCAGCATCGCCGCCCAGGCCGGGCTGGCGACCACCTCGATCACCTCGGACCGGATCGTCGAGTCGACCATTGACGCTACAGCGCAATCGGCCACCGCCTCGATCCTGGCCGCTCGGGTCCGAGACGCTGACGTTGCGGCTGCCCAGGCGCAGGCGACGGCCAGTCTGCTGGCGGACCGCGTCCTGCCGACCTCGCTGGCCTTGCAGCAGGGTGCCGCGACCGCCACGTTCGATGCCGAGACGCAGCCGTCCTCGGGCATCGTCGCGCGCGCCGGGGAGGCCACGACGGTCATCAGCGCCACGCTGATCCGCACGGCCGACCTGGACGTCGTCTGCGCGCCCGCGACCGCGCACCTGACCGCCGGGTTGAACATCCAGTCCGACACGGCCGTGCAGGCCGGCAGGGCGGTTGTCGCGATCTCCGCGGACCTGATTCACGTCGCGTCTGTCGGCGCGCAGGCTGGACCGGCGTTCGTCTTGCTGGTCGACTATGTGCGCGTCGGTGGCTACGAGACCGTCGTGCTTGTCGCGCCCGTCGGGGCTCCGCTGAGCGTCATGGCGGCTTCGCCGCTGGCTCGAACGTTGTTCGCCTATCCGGAGCCCGGTGTCCTGTTCAGCCCGTCGCCCAATCCACGAACCATCTACGCGAACTTTCCATGACCATCTCGCGCACGTCGGACGTCCGCTTCGAGACCTACGAAGGCAACCAGATCGCTCTCTCCTTCGAGATGCGGCGCACGGGCATCAAGGGCACCTGGGACGTGAGCGGCGCGTCGCAGATCAAGCTGGAGGTAACCGGGCTGGACGGAGTCGACATGGCTCCGATCGCCGCGGATTCCGGACATCCGGACGCCGATTGGGCTGCGGGCATCGTCGTGGTCGTGATCGACGGGACCAACGTGACGGCGGAGATCGGCGTCTACCCGTTCTCGCTCACCGTGACGATCGGCGGGCAGATCATCACGGCCGGCGTCGGGCGCATCGAGGTGCTGGATCGTCCGGGCTACACGCCGTGACGAAAAAAGCGGCCGGAGGACCATGCAAACCCTCCGGCCGCCGAAGCACGTCCCAGGGTGGCTGAGGGCGCTTCTGCTTGCTCCGCCTTGCCCGCGGAGCATCCATGCCGGAGGAATCATAGCACGCGCGTTGGCAAAGTGACGCTGTGTCACTTTTCTCCGGCGTGGAACTCCCCGTGACATCGGGCGCTCGGCCGACGGGTTGAGAAATCTGCGGACGCTGCTCAAGTTCGGCCGTCGTTCGAGCCGAAAAGGCTGGCATGTCCACCGCAGTCCAAGTCACCGTCGCCCAGATCGAGGAAGTCCTGCGCGCCCAGCTCGGTTGGAAGCGCACCCAGCACAACCCGGTCACCTGCCGCGAGAACGTCTACGACTGGTCGCCGCTGCCGGACCGCCCGCAGATCGTCATCCGCGTCTACTCGTCGGTGGTCAGCGCCACTGGCGTGTCGCGCCCGGTCGGCGGCGACGCCATCCGGGTCTGCGCGGTCGACGTCAAGGCCGATCGCGGGCTCATCAGCTCGGTGCGCGTGTTCCGCGTCGAGGGCTGGCGCGACAACCTGCGCGCCGCGGTCCTGAACGTGCGCGACCAACTGTTCGCGCGCCTGTGCATCAACCAGCCGGCGAAGCCGGCGGCGGAGGCTCCGAGCGTCCCGACCGCCCCGAAGGAAGTCGCGGACAAGCTGTTCGCCCTGTTCGCCACGGCCGCGCAGCACATCAAGCACCCGCGCATCAGCTTCGAGCTGCCACAGGGCAGCCTGTCGCTGTCGGTCGCGGGCCCGCGCAGCAAGGCCCCGGGCTCGCTGCAGCTCACCGACGGCGGCGGCTTCCAATCGGGCAAGTGGTTCGGTCGGATCGAGACCGACTACCGGCTCGTGAAGGGCCGGGACTGGCAGCCATGGATCGGCGAGGTGCTGGACGTCTTCGCGAAGGACGTCGCGGGCTTCGCTGGCCAGCAGGGCAAGCTGACCGGGCGGTGCGTCTACTGCCGCCGCAAGCTCACCGACGCGCGCAGCGTCGAAGTCGGATACGGCGAGACGTGCGCGAAGCACTTCGGCCAGCCGTGGGGCGTGAAGGACGCGGCCTGATCTAAACCTCAACCAGCGAACCAAGGGAGTCACTATGGACGTCATCAAGATGCACGGGCACGTCGTCGCCAAGCTGCAGGTCCTGCCCGAGCAAGTGAAGGTCGAGCGATACAGCCCCGGCGTCGACCACGGCGCGGGCGGCGTTCGCTTGCTGCAGACCAGCGACAGGCGGGAGCTGATCTTCCGCGACGGCCACACCGGCTGGGTTGGCCGCGGGGCTCGGGGCTACTACGGCGCGTCGCTGGAGATCGAGAACCCGCTCGATCGCATCAGCAACCGCCTGGATCTGGAGACTGGCGGCGAGCACTGGTGCTCGGACACGAAGCGCCGGGTGAAGAACGTCCTGCGGCGCAGCCGCGCCGCTCTCGTGCGCAACCTGGAGGGCATCCGCAAGCACATGGGCCTGCCGTTCCTGTCGGCCGACGTGCTGGACCCGAACCGCACCGTCTCGCTGACCCTGGGCATCGCCAAGGTCGGCGCGAAGGTCCTGGTCGGTCCCAACTGGAACCGCGGGGACGTGTCGGTCATCACGGCTGCCGCTCCCCGCACACCGCACCAGGAGCAGCGGTGGCTGATCGAGGACCAGTCCATGCTGCAGGGCCACGACTTCATCGTCATCATCGAGGACTAACAACCATGCGAGTCAACTACATCAAGGCCGCGCGCAAGCCGATCGCTTGCGGCAAGTGCCGGGAGATCATCGAGGCAGGCCAGCCCTACTCCTGGGCGAAGGGTCGCTACACGTCGAAGATGGTGCGGTGCGCCAAGCCCGAGTGCCGCTTCCTCCGGTCGGATCTGACGACCTCGAAGATGTCGTCGGTCTACAGCGCGGTCGAAGGGCTGGAGAGCTTCCTCAGCGGTTGGGACGGCGACCTCGACGATCTGCGTTCGGAGATCGAGACCGTCACGACGGAGGCCGAGTCGATCGCCGACGAATACGACGAGGCGGCGGAGGCGATGGGCGGCGCGGGCGAGCAGCAGCGCGAACGCGCCGACGAGTTGCGGGACTGGGGCTCGAACCTCAGCGACGTCAACTTCGACGACTTCGAGGGCGACCTCGACGACGAAGGCAAGCCGCTGGACGCGAAGGCGTTCGCGGACTGGAAGGCCAGCGTCGTTTCCGACGTCGAGAGCACGTTGGGGGATTGCCCATGAGCTGGCTACTCACCGCGCGCTCGGTCGTGGCCAATCGCACCGCTGCGTTCGTCACGCCCGCTGGTCTGCGCATCGACCCCGCGCCGCCCGAGGCGTTTGTTGGCGAGGACGATGGCATGCCGCCCGAGGCAGCGCCCGATGGCGTCTGGCTCGACATGCAGAGCGCGAACGCTCTGCTGGTCGTCTACGACGCGCTCAGCCCGTCCAGGCGGGCTGAGTTCGAGAAGATGCCCGTGCTTGTGGCTGTCGCTCGCGCGTGGCGCGTGCTGGAGATCGTGAAGGCGAAGGCGGCTCGGTGAAAATCCGGGCTGACAGGTTCCTGCTGAGCGGAAGGCGGGAACGTCCGATGAGGGCCCTGCGCTCGCTGCTGTGCTTCCGTTGGACCGTGTCGCGCCCGGTCGGCTGGCGGTCGACCTGCTCGCGATCGTCGGTCTAAGGTTCTCTGCCGCCGCGAAGGCGGCCTCGAATCCCTGCCACTGAGGCTGAATCTTGAACTCGAACGGTAAGGCTACGCGCTTGGTGCTGTGTGAGGCGGCTGGTGAGAGCTGCTTTGCTGCGCGGGCTGGTGAGACCCGGTCGCGGTTCGGATTCGGCCTCAGGGGCGTTTTTTTCTGCGGCGTCCCCGGTGATGCACCACTTGTCCCCGAGTCCCACACCGGGGACGCTGCTTTTCTTCTACTCAAGGACGGCGCAGACTTCGCCGAACACACGCGCATGCTGAACGCTGACGAGTTGCTGACCGAAGTCTTCAAGATCCTGCACGGCCCGCGTTCCGACGCCGGTCGCGCCGCGCTGGCGTCCTGCTTCCGCCGGCTCGCGGTCTGCGTCGAGAACAACCGCTTCCCGGACGCGGCGCTGCTCGCGTTCGTGCGCGCCACGTTGATCGACGGTGCCGTGCTGGCGTTGCACGGCGAGCGGCCCAACATGGACTTCGACCTGCACCGCCCGGCCGCGACCGCGCTGGTGGATGGTTCGCTGACTTCCTGATTCCCATGACGAACGACCCGAGAGACTACGTCGGCGTGCTCGACATCCCAGAGGGAACCTCCGGGCCCATGTGCATCAAGCACATCATCTACCCCGCCGGGCACGCGCTGGCGACGTTCAATGCGCGCACCGGCCTGTTCGGTGAGACCGCGGTCAAGCAGACGATGACCTTCGCGCAACCGACGCGCTGGCACCAACTGTGCGAAGGGCAGGATGGCGTCTGGATGACCGACCTTCCGATTGAGCAGGCGCAGATCCGTCCGCTGCTGGCTCGCCTGAGCGGTCGCGTGCTGGTCGGTGGCCTGGGCCTGGGCTTCGCAACAACCATTCTGGCGCGCAATCCGAACGTCACCGAGATCGTCGTCGTCGAGCGATCTGGCGACGTGATCGCGCTGGTTGCTCCGCACGTCGCGAACCCGAAGCTCCGCGTCGAGCACAACAGTATAGAGGACTACCTGCGCAAGCCGGGCGGCCAGTTCGACTCGGCGTTCTACGACACCTGGGCATCGGACGGGCAGACGACCTTCTTCCGTGAGGTCTTGCCGTTGCGCCGAGCTTCACGCGGGATCGTCCGCGGTCCGGTGCTATGCTGGAACGAGGACGTCATGCGCATGCAGCTCTACTTCGACCTGATCTCGGTGGTGTTGTTCCTGTGGAACGACCCGCAGTATCACGAACGCATGCTCGACCAGTGGTATGCGCCGCTCTTTCTGGCGCTTCGCAACAAGTCACTGGCGCTCGATGAGCGCATCCCGGCCTTGGCGAAGCTGTTCACCGACCACTACGGTATGGACGACGAAGTGGACAAGCGGGATGCCGACGGGGCGTGGGTGCCGCCATGCTGACCCTGCTGGATGCTCTGCAGCGGATTGAACGATCTGCTGCGACCAACGAAGGACCTGACACCAAGGTCGAGATGTTCGGGCGGATTCGTCCGGTTCGCGACTGGTGCCTGGACAGAAGTGTCGCGAACTACGCCGACGAGGTGCGTCTCGTCCGGTCGCTCCGCAACTGGAGCATCGTCTGTGGCGACGTCGTCATCGCCAAGGTGAACCCTTGGGACGAGACCGAGAACGTTGCCCGGATGGTGACGGAGCGGACCCTGTCGGTGGAATCCGTCACGGCGTTCGTCGGGCGGGTCGAGTCGCTGGCGCGTGACGCTGAGTCACTTTTCGCCGAGCGGCAGCCGGCCGCGCACCTCATGGCCCTGTCGGTATGGGCGCGCCGTGCTGTCGGCCTGCCGGTTGAGAACGCACTGCGCGAGCAGTCACGGTTGACGAACGGTGGCTGAGGACGGCACCGCTCCGCTACGCGACTGGTCGATCGCTCGCGGAGCCGAGCGGCTGGTGCACTTCGACGGCGCGGTCCTGCGGGTGTCGGCCTCGAACGCGGTCGTCGCCATCTGGGACTCCCGTTTCGAGGTCTTCCGGCCGGCCGTTGACGCGGCGTCGGGGCTCGATCCTGCCCGCGTCATCGCCGTCCTGGAGCAGGCTGCCGGACTGCGTGACCCCGTTGCGGTCACGGCCCTGCTGGACGCGCACCTCGCTTCCGTTCGCCGCCCGAGCTAGGCTTGTGTGTTCCTCCGGTCATCGACCGGGCAACACCATTCCTGCCGACGGGCAGCTACAAAAACGGACCGATGAGCAATCTCGAAGCAGCGCGCGCAGTTCTGAAGGAGAAGTTCGGCTACAGCGGGTTCAAGCCCGCGCAGGAGAGGGTGATCGAAGCCGTGTTGAGCGGCGACGACGTGCTGGCGATCCTGCCGACCGGCTATGGGAAGTCGATCTGCTTTCAGATCCCGGCCATGATGGCCGAAGGCTGCGCGGTCGTGATCTCGCCGCTGATCGCGCTGATGAAGGATCAGGTCGATGCCGCGAACCGGCACGGCATCCCGGCGTCCTACATCAACTCGCACATCGAGCCCGAGGAGGCCGCCGATCGCATGTCCGACTTCGTCTCGGGTGCGCTGAAGCTCCTGTATGTGGCTCCTGAGCGGATCAACTCGTCTGCGTTCCGTGCGGCGCTGGCTCGCGCGACGGTCAGCTACCTGATCGTCGACGAAGCGCATTGCGCGTCGATGTGGGGGCACGACTTTCGTCCGGCATACAACCGGATCTCCGAGATCACGGACATCATCTGGGAGGCTCGGAACACGCGACCGACGATCGTCGCGTTGACGGCGACCGCGACGGCGAACATCGAGAACGACATCGTCGGCGCGCTCGGGATGGCCGAGGAATACGTGCGCGTGATTGGCGATCCGATTCGCGCCAACCTGACCTACGACGTCGTGCTGCCGTTCTCGTCCGAGTGGACTGCCGTGATGCGCACGGCGCACGCGGCGCTGAGCGCGCACCCGAAGGGCAAGCACCTGATCTACTGCGGAGCACGCAAGGCTGCCGAGCGGATCGCGGACATGCTCAAGCAGGACGGCATCGAGAACGTGCACTTCTATCACGGCGCGATGGATCGCCGTGATCGCACGAAGACGCAGGACGACTTCCTGGCGTGCGAAGGAGGGATCTGCTGCGCGACCAATGCGTTCGGCATGGGCATCGACATCCCGAACATCAGGTCGGTGATCCACTTCGGCATCCCGGGTTCATTGGAAGCCTACGTGCAGGAAGCCGGGCGCGCTGGCCGTGACGGTCTGCCCTCGACGGTCACGCTGATCCGCTCGACCTATTCGGAGGGCATGCAGCGCAGGTTCGTGGACAACGCGAACCCTCCGATCGAGGTCTACCAGAAGGTCTGGGCCTATCTGCTCCGGACCACGACCGACGGGCAGGCGTTGGCGCGTTCGGCTGAATCCATCGCGAACGCAATCGACCCGAACCTGTCGGGCGATCAGGTCAGCACCGTGCTGTCCGTGTTCGACGGTCACCGGCTTGTGCACCGGCAGAGCTACGAGGGCGGGTCTCCGGCTCGTCTGCTCGGCGACTTGAGCCCGTTCGCAACGAAGGGCACGGCGATGGCGAAGGTGGTCGCATACCTACAGAAACTCTCGGACGAAGCAGGCGGCGGGGACTTCGCGGTGGATCGCACGGACGGTCCGTTCGACGCAGGCGTCTCGTCGACTGCGTTCGCGTCTTCGCTCAAGAAGCTCGTCGAGGCCGACGTGCTCAAGCTGGACCGTGCGTTCACGGGCAAGACCACGACGGTCCTGCAGCGCCGGGCTGACCCGCTGGAGGTCATCCCGATCGAGATGCTGGAACTGCGTAGAACCCATGATTTGGCGCGTTTGCAGGCCATGCTCGACTACCAGCACGCTCCTGCGGACGAGCGAAAGAAGGCCATCCGGGATTACTTCGGCCTGAACCCGAGCTGAGATTTCCGGAAAAAGCTACTTGCCGGGCCATGCCGTCACCCCCTTATGTATCCCCCGTCCGGCGCGCTAGCGAACAGAGCGAGAGTGGAGGCATCTCGCGTCTCGTCGAGTCCCTGACGGGACTCTCCTCAACGCGACGGCGCTGACGCGCCGAGCGAATCGAAAAACTGCGATGGACCACTACCTGACCGAAGCCACGGCGTTGCGTTCCGTGAACAACACGCAAGCCGGACAGATCGCACGCCTGCAGATCGAGTTGGCAACTCGCGCGCGCGAGCGCGAATCGTTGCTGCTCAGCATCGAGACGTTGAAGCGTTCCCGCGCGCGTGCGCGCGCGGGCATCGTCGTGCTCTCCGTGCTGGTCGTTCTGGCGCGCGTTGTGACGCTCATCCTCGGAGTCTGACCATGTTCGTGTTCTTCGGCGATCCCGACAGCATCGACTGGGGCGACTGGGAGAAGAACCGGGTCAAGAACCGGGCGGCTCTCGACGCCCGCTGGGTGAGCATGCGCGACTACTTGCCGGTGATCGCGAGGCTCTATCAGGTCGGCAAGGCTGAGGGTCCGCTCGACTTCCACGTCATCCGCGAGTCCCTGTCGTTGGTCGCGGCCGAACTGAGCTACTCGCACACGCTGACGACCGAGGAGACGTTGCGTGCACGGGCTGGCGTGGCTGAGCCGCCGAAGGACAGCGAGACCGTCTCGGGCCCTTCGGTCGCGGAGCGCATCAACAACCTGGAGGAGGAGCTGAAGCTCGCGCGCTCGGTGCTGGCGACGCACGAGTTCCTGCAGCCCAACGGGGGCCATGGCTGGCGGGTCTGCGGGTCGTGTGGCGTTCGCGATGGTTCCGGTGCGGCGCACACCCAGGAGTGCGTCTGGCGCATCGCTATGGGCCGGAAGTGACACAGTGTCACTTGCCTCGCGGGCAGGCTCGTGCCAAGATGCGCGCGCACGCCTTCCGAAACACGGCTGCATCGCCCCTTGCCTGTCCCTTCTCTCGCAGGCAAGGGGCGTTCTTCTACCATGGCCGCCGCGACGATCACGATTGATGGGGCAACCGCGACTCTATCGGGCGTCTCGGTTCCTGCCGCACAGCTCCGTGGCTGCCTGACCTTCCTGCACCCCGGCCGCTTCTACAATCGCGCGTTTCAGCAGCGCAGGTGGGACGGCACGGTGAAGTTGTTCGACGGCGCTTCGTTCGCGTCCGGGTTTGCTGCACGGGTCTCGCAGCACCTCCGTGACCAGGGCATTGCGTGTCGCATCCTGGCGCGCGGTGGCGGCAAGATCGAGCCGACCGCTGACTTCGGAGAAGGCTATCTTCCGGGCGTGCAGCTCTGGAAGCACCAGCTCGAAGCCATTCGCACGCTGCTGGCGAAGTCGCGCGGTGTCCTGGCAGAGCCAACTGGCTCGGGCAAGACCGCCATCATGGCCGCGGCCTGTCGGCTGTTCTACGAGCAGAAGGGCTGGCGTTCGCTGATCGTGGTGCCGAAGCGCGGCATCGCGGCGCAGACGCGCGATGCCTTCCGACGGTTCATTCCTGCGGTGGACATCGGACTCGTCAGTGACGGGCACCGCGAGGACGGGCAGATCATCATCACGACGGCGCAGTCGATGATCGGATCACAGCCGCGCGGTAGCGGTCGGAAGAAGAAGCCGGGTGACGAGTGGCTCGCCGAACGGCTGCACGCGACGGACGTGCTGTTCCTCGACGAGTGCCACCACGGTTCCAGCACGCAGTGGCAGGAGATCGCTTCGGACTGCCCGGCGCTGCGTCGCTACGGCGTGAGCGGCACGCCGCTGAGCGGCACGGAGCTGTCGGACGTCAAGCTGGAAGGGCAGACCGGCCCGGTCATTCACTTGACGACCTCGTCCGATTTGATCGAGGCCGGCATCGTCGCGCATCCGAAGATCGCGATGGTCATGGCCGACGAGGCGTCGCAGCCGAAGGTTCGCAAGGTCGCCAAGCTGGAGATGGTTCGAGGTCGCGCACGCGCGAGCATGCAGGACCCAGACTATCGCATGGTCTACGACACCTGCCTGTCTGCGTCGTCGCGGCACAACAGCGCCGTGACGCTCGCGGTGCGTTGGCTTCTCGAACAGAAGCGTCGGGTCCTGGTGCTGTGCCGGATCCGTGAGCACTTCGCCTACCTGGAGCGGTTGCTCACTGAGTCCGGGGTCAAGCTGGCCGCGCTGTGCGGCGACACTCCGATGGCCGAACGTGATGAGGCCAAGCGCGCGTTCGCCGACAAGGAGATCGACTGCCTGCTCGCGACCACGATCTTCGACGAAGGCGAGGACGTGCGCGGCATCGACGCGATCGTGCTGGCCGAGGGCGTGACCGCGATCACCTCGATCTTGCAGCGCATCGGTCGTGGCATGCGCCGGGACTCGGACGACGTCTGGGTTGTCGACTTCGTGCCGCTCGGCAGCAAGCTGTTGACCGAACATGCGCGCAAGCGTTGCACCGTCTACGAGGACGCTGGGTTCGGCGTCGAGGTCGTGGAGGATTGGCCTGCACGAGCGTCGTCTCCTCCGAAGGATCTGCTTCCGTTCCTCCGTTGGGAATCTGCTGACGCCACGGGCTGACCCCTACCTGTTGTGGTCGGGCGGAACGCGCAGGAAAACGCCAGCTCTGGAGTGGCAACTGCCTGGACCGTCGCTAACGTCGCCCAGGTCGTGTTTCGGAACCGTCAGCCATGCAGCGGACGCCAGTGCTTTCGTCGGATGTCCCGGAGCGTGCAGCTTTGCGCAGCCGTTCCCTGTCGCAGTGGGTGCAGGATCTTGACCAGCAGGTTGAGGTCACGCCTGAGCTGATCGGGAAGCTCTACGACGCGCTGCACCTGAAGCATTTCGGTCGCCCGAGCCGTCGGCGGAACACCCCGCAGAACAACATCGCCTTCGGCCGGGCGTTCGCTTTCTGCGTGCGTCGTGAGATCGAGCCTGCTGCGTTCATTTCGGCCAACATGGTTCTGCTGCGCGATTGGTTGAACCGATCGCGGTTGAGCTTCCAGCCGAACATGCTGTCCGGGCCGAAGGCCGAGGACCGATACAACGGCTACATGCGTCGCGCCAACAGTCGGTTTCGTCGAGGGGATCATCGAGTGCTCGACGGCTCGGACACGCAGATCGGACGGCTTCGTGACGAACTGTTCGCCGACGAGCATGCGGTGGCTGAGCGGTATGTGGCACTTCATGTCGCTGACGACCCACTACCCTGGGCGTCCGTTGCGGCGGCCGTGCAGACCGGCGATAGCTGGAAGGAGATGACCGCCAAGCGCGGGGTCTGGTTCTCGTTGGAACGTCCCGCGGAGGAGATGCAGCTCGCGCGTCTCCGCGCCGCCTGGGCAATCGCTGAGACCTATCGGCATGGGCTCGGAGACTCGATTGGGTTCACGGACTTCGGTTGGCCGGCATTCGCCGCATTGATCTGTCGGCTGTGCTCGGGTCGCGCGAAGCGTTGGCTTCCGGATGCGTCGTCGCTGCGTGACGCGCGGGTCAAGCTCTGGGGTGCCGCACGATGACGAAGAAGACGAAGGGCCCGTCCTACGAAGAGGACTTCGGAACGCAGTTCCAACGACACATCCTCGCGGTGTCGGCTCGCATTCCGGGCTTCGTCATGCGCTGTCGTGACGTGCTGGATGCCAACTATTTCACTGCGGACGTGCATCGAGCAATCGCCGAGGCGCTGCTGCAGCACATCGACTCGAATGGTGGTTTGCTTCCGACCAAGCCGACGCTGTTCGAGGACGTGAAGCAGATTGTGTCCGACACGGACATCGAGGTCGTGACCGCCGCGCTGGAGGAAATCTACTCCGAGCCAGTGCACGATCATGCGGCCGTCGGCGTGAAGGTCATCGCCTTCGGCAAGCGACAGGCCATGCTGAACGCAGTCCTGGCCGGCGCGGAGCGAATCGACCGTGGCGATCCGCAGGGTGTCGAGCCGTTGATCCGGAAGGCCATGCTGGTCGGCGAGAACGTCGCCAACGCCGGTGTGGATTACCTCGCCAACATGGAGGACCGGATCAAGGTCTATCTGTCTCCCGAGGAGAAGCGCGTCGGTAACATTCAGACCGGTCTCGCGCACCTCGACTACATGCTCGGTGGAGGGCTCGGACGAGGGCAGCTCGGCGTGATCCTCGCCCCACCGAAGCGCGGAAAGAGCACCTGCCTCATCAACTTTGGTTTCGGCGCGCTGTCCGATGTCGATGAGCTGAACGTCGTGCACTACTCCTGCGAGATGGGGCAGGACCTCGTGCTGCAGCGGTATGACGATCGTCTGATGGGCAATCTGGTCAGGACCAAGCGGTCGGATCCGGACGAGTTCGTCCACGAGCTGCGCAAGCGCGCGGGGGCATTCGTCCACGGTCGGCTCGCCGTGAAGGCGTATCCGACACGCACCGCAAGCGTCGACACGTTGCGGTCGAACCTGTCCATCCTGGCCGCGCAGGGCATGCACCCCGACTTGGTCGTGGTGGACTACGCGGGCATCCTGAAGGCGACGCAGCGCCGCGCAGGTGAGTTCCGGCATGAGCAGGCGTCGATCTTCGAGGACCTCCGCGCCATGGCGGGTGAGTTCAACTGTGCGGTGTGGACCGCGCAGCAGGCGAACCGAGGCTCGCTCGACAAGGACACCTTGACCATGGCGGACATCAGCGAGACCTTCGAGGCCGCCGCTATCGCGGACGTGCTGGTCGCGATGTGCCAGACTACGGACGAGCGTGCGGATGGGACTTGCCGCCTGTTCGGTGCTGCTGTGCGCGAGGCAGAATCCGAGCAGACGGTCGTGTGCAAGTTGAAGCGGGAATCCTGCCGCCTGACCTCGACTGCGTTGTTCAGCTCGTCGGAGTCGCGCGTCTACACGCACTTCGATACGGATCACCCGGATCGCGAAGGCGCGAAACCGAAGTCGGAGGAGCCGGAAACGGAGCATCCTCCGAACACGGACAAGAAGACTCGCCTGTCGAAGGCCAGGAGGCTCAGCGGCACGAAGGTCGCTGAGGCGAAGAACGACAAACCTCGACGTCGATCGGCGTCGCCGAACAAGAGAGTGAGCCCATGAGCGTTTTGAACTTCTACCGACTGTTCGAAGACTCCATTCTTCCGACCCGCGGGTCCGAGGGTTGCGGCGGCTACGACCTCTATGCTCGTCAGGAGCCGTGGGTATGGGAGCGCGGAAAGGTCTTCCACATCTCGACTGGTGTTGCGGTGGCGATACCTCCGGGGCACGTTGGTCTCGTTCGCGCTCGTTCCAGTCTGGCTCGGAGGGGAGTGGCTGTGCTCGGTGGCGTGATCGACGCGGACTACCGCGGCGAGATCATCGTGTTGGCCACCATGGTTGACGAGGACTCGTTCATGTCCAACCGCGTTGGTTCGTTCATGTCCAACCGTGGCGATCGGTGCGCACAGCTCGTCGTCGTTCCGGTCCTGCAGCTTCCACCAGCGTGGGGCAATGTCGCGGACATGTCGAAGACGCAGCGTGGTTCCGACGGGTTTGGTAGCACGGGTGCCTGATGGCACGCGAGGATCGTAAGACCCGGACGCTTGTCGAGTATCTGGACGCGCGACTCGGCAAGCACGAGGGTTCGTCCCCGGAGATGCGCTGGCACTGTCCGGTGTGCATCGACACGGTCGGAAGCGAGAGCGCCAAGCCGAAGCTCCATGTGCACATCGGTCGTCGCGTCGGCCACTGCTTCCGGTGTGACTACGCCTTCCGCAGTCTCGAATCGTTGTTCCGCACGATCAACGGCGGGGCGTTGAAGATCGAGGAGCTGCGCATCTTGCGTCGTGATGTCGTGTCCGATCATGCCAGCGCGGTGCGAGCCGTGCGGGAGCACTTGACGCACGACGAAGCGTTGCGAGGCGAAGCTCTGAATGCCGAGACCATGCCGACCGAAGCCGTGCGTCTATGGCGCAAGCCTCTGCGCATCACCGCGAAGTCGGCCTTGCGGTATCTCCGTGAGCGTGGGGTCGATGATCGACTGGTCAGGGAACGGCAGATCCACTACTGCGTCGTCGGTCACTTCGCCGGGTATCTGCTGTTCCCGGTGATGCAGCACGGCAAGCAGGTCTATTTCACGACTCGGTATGCCGGTCGGGCGCGCGATGACACGATGAAGTCGAACAACCCGAAGAAGCGCCCTGGCTATCACACCAAGGGCACCTGCTTGTTGAACTACGATGCCGTGGTCGGTCAGCCGCTGGTCGTCATCGTCGAGGGTCCGTTCGACTCGATGGCGCATCCGGCGGCAGTCGCGCTGATGGGCAAGACGATCAGTGACGAGCAGGTTGCGTTGCTTCGCGATCTGGTTCCGCACGGTCTGCGTGAGGTTGTCGTTGCGCTCGATCCGGATGCGAAACGCTTCGCGCTACGAATCCTCGCACGCCTGACCGGACACGTTCCGAAGGTCTCGATGCTCACGCTCGAAGGTGGTGATCCGTTCGACCTGCGCGATCGATTCGACCAGTTGCTTCGTGATCGCGGTGCGCCGGAATCATCGACGGCGGTCCTCTCGCGCTATCGCGATGGACCGCAACGGCGCGGGCAGAAGAAGATGACCAATCGGACCAATCGAGTCTGAGAGCAGCTACATTCACCTTCTCGCTGGAGGCACGCCACATGACAAAAGTCCCGGTTGGGTTCGAGTTCGCGACGGTTGCAGTGCAGAAGTTTGACTCTTCGACTGCATTTGCGACCGCCTTGCGGAAACAGCGTGAGAACTACTCCCTGGTCCCAGCGTCAGGGGTTTCCGGGTTCGCAGTTGACGGTCGTCTGGAAGGTCAATCCGAAGACCTCCGCGTGACCCGGGAAGCGGCGTCTCAACTGTGCTCGATCGTGGGCGTGCCTCCGGCATTTCTTTTCTCGCTCGCGAAGCGGAACGAGCCGCTCGCACAGGACGTGATCCGTGACGCTGTGTCAGCCTACGACTGCACGGGCTTGCACATGCTGGTCGACTCGGCAGCAGCTCGCGTCGATGGCTTCACGCTCAAGCCGCAGGAGTCTGTTCCGAGTGATCGTATCGTGGCGATGGCGCAGAGCGCGGCTCCAAACGGTCACATGACCGGAGCGTGGATCGCTGGCCCGCTGTCGCGCGTGGCGATAGTCGGCGAGGCCGGCACGGACGTGCGTCGCAAGTCCTCGAAGGTCGGGGACATCATGCGCGCCGGGTTCGAGCTGACCAATCTGCTGAGCCCGACCGGAGGAGTGTCGACCGTCACGGACTACGTCTATCGGTTGCGTTGCGCGAACGGCATGCTCTCTGTGGACGCTTCGGGCATCGTGCGCATTCCACACTACGACGCCGGTGATGGCGCAGAGCACCGGATCGGAGCTGCGGTGCTGGCGGCGAACGCACGCTCGATCGAGATGCTCGACCTGTCCAGGAAGGCTGCAGCGACCTTCTTGGACCTCCCTGCCTTGAAGAAGGTGCAGTCGTTCCTGCTGAATCCGGCACACGGTGGCGGAGTCAACCTGCTCAAGCAGGCTACGCAGACGGCGCGTCGAGAGGCGACGAACGACGGCCGGTCTCCTGGCGAGGTCAGCGTGTGGGACTTCGTCAACGGAGTGACCGACGCGGCCAAGCAGGCGAAGTCTCTGGAGCGCCGACGGGCAATCGAATCGCTCGGGCATCGACTCCTTCTTTCGTCGATGGACCAGTGAACGAGCCGGATTGCTTCGGGAGCCCAGATCAATGCGAGGAGTGCAGAAGGTGCGCGCTACAGCGTCGGTGCTGGGAAAAGCAGGCAAGGCAGGACGTGTTCCTGCTGCCCGAGCCGAAGCGCGTCGAGCCAAACCGAGCGTCAAGCCCGACCGACCAGCCGTGGCGCAAGAGGTATCGGGACTCGTCGAATCCGGAAGCGACGACCTGAAGTCAGGCTGCCTGTTCTGCCCGCTGTTCCCGTTCACGTCGGTCTTCGACAAGCACGCGGACTCCTACGGTCGCGACGCCAGCAAGATCCTGGAGAAGAACAAGGAGGGCCACGCGGTGCAATCGCACTGCGTGTCGGAGCCGTGGACGAAGGTGCGCGTGCTGTTCGTCGGTGAGGCACCGGGCAAGCACGAGGACAAGCAGGGTCGGCCGTTCGTCGGTGGCTCGGGCGGCTTGCTGCGGAAGACGATTGACGCAGTGTCAGGTTTGCGTCCCGAGGACTACGGGTTCGCCAACATCGTGTCCTGCCGTCCGCCGAACAATCGCTCGCCGAATCGGACGGAAGTGAAGTCATGCTCGCCGCAACTGATCCGGCAGATCCATGCGCGTCAGCCTGAGGTCGTGGTCGTGTTGGGCAACACCGCGATGGACTTCCTCGCTGGTCAGACCGGCATCACGACGTTCGCCGGTCGTGTGCTCCCGTGCGTGCGGCCCGAGTTCCCCGACTTGAAGATCGTGGCGTGCCTGCACCCCGCCTACGTGCTCCGCATGGACCACGAGATCGACAAGTTCGTGGAGGCGATCGAGACTGTTGGCAAGGTGGTCCGCGGCGAGCACAAGCCGAAGTCTGGCCTGGGTGAGTATGTGACTCTCACGGACGCACAGGACGTTGCTGATCTGATCGACGAGTTCATCGAGACCGGCGATCCGGTTGCGTTCGATACCGAAACCGGCGGCCTGTCGCCGTTCCAGACGCAGTTTCCCAGGTTGCTGTGTCTGTCGATCTCGAACGAAGAAGGGACCGGCTGGACCATCCCCTACGATCACGCGGACTCGCCGTTCAAGAGCCCGGGGCGCGCTCGTCGCATCGTCACGGATGCGCTGAAGAAGCTGCTCCTGTCGGGCCTGCAGAAGGTCACGCACAACGGCAGCAAGTTCGATCGCAACCATATTCTCGCTGGACTCGGCATCGTTCCGACGAAGGTGCACGACACGTTGCACATGCACTTCGTCATCGACGAGCGTCGCGGAACGCACGGCCTGGACGATCTCGCGCACCTCTACACCGGCATGGGCGGCTATGACAAGCCGCTCAACGACTACAAGGAGCAGCACGCGGAAGCCGATCCCGACCGCGGTGGATCGTATGCGAACATCCCCGGCGACGTGCTGTTCCCCTATGCCGCGATGGACGCGGACGTGGACTTGCGGGTCTACAACGCCATTCGGCGCGATCCCGAGTGGAAGGACAACCCGCGCCTGCATCGCATCGCGTTGGAGTTCTATCCACGGCTCGCCGACACGCTGGCGCAGATGGAGTTCGACGGCGCGCGCGTCGACCCCAAGATGGTCGCGTTCCTCGATCGCAAATACTCGCGCGAGACCAAGGTCAAGCTGGCGGAGATCCAACGCGACCCGTGCGTCAAACAGTTCGTCGCGGACCGAAAGTTCCCGAAGAACGACGAATCGTTCAACCCGGAGAGCTGGCAGCAGCTCGGGAAAGTGCTGTTCGGCTACTACAAGCTCCGACCGATCGAGTTGACCGACAGCGGGCTCACGACGTTCAAGAACCGATACGAGAACGTGCTGAGCAAGTGGAACGATTCCGCCGGCAAGAAGATCGGGGGCGGGCGCGGCAAGCCGAAGTTCGACGACGTCGTGCAGGCTGCAATCGACGCGAAGGAGTGGGAGTTCTTCTCGACCAAGGCGGACGTCCTGCAGGAGTTCGGGCGGATGGGCAACCCGCTGGTCTCCAAGATCCTCGCGTATCGCGAGGTGACGACGCTGCACGGCACGTTCGTGAAGCCGCTGCAGACCAAGCTCGACGCGGACAACAACATCCACGGCAACTACCTGATCCACGGCACCGTCACGGCGCGTTTGGCTTCGCGTGACCCGAATCTGCAGAACATCCCGAACAAGGGCGGCGGCACGATCAAGCGTTGCTACGTCTCCCGTTTCGGATCGAACGGCGTGCTCCTGCAGTCCGACTATTCGCAGGTTGAGCTGCGGTTCGCGGCGTGCTGGTTCAACGAGCCGACCATGATCGACGCCTATGTCCGTGGCGACGACTTGCACATGCTCACGGCCATCGACATCTCGCACCTGTCGAAGGATCGGTTCTTGGCTCTCAACAAGGACGATCAGAAGGGATGGCGCACGCGCGCGAAGCGCGTGAACTTCGGCGTGCTCTACGGTGGCGGTCCGTCCGCGTTGGTGATGACGCTCCGCAAGGACGGCGTGTTCATCACCTATGACGAAGCGGAGGAGCTGATCGCGGCCTACTTCGAGGCTCGTCCTGGCCTGCGCAAGGGCATGGACAAGCTGATGGAGCGCGCGAAGAAGGACGGCTTCTTGGAGTCCTTCACCGGGCACCGTCGTCGCGTGCCTGAGGTGTTCTCGCAGGACGAGAAGATCGTCGCACGCGCGCTGCGCCAGTCCGTCAACTTCCCTGTGCAGAATGGCGCGGCGCAGATGACCAACATGAGCGCCGTGTTGATCCGGGAGTGGCTTGCTGAGATGGGCCTGAGGACCAAGCTGATCCTCACGGTGCACGACTCGCTGGTGCTCGACACGCACGTCGACGAACTCCACATCGTCGCGCCGAAGGTCAAGCACATCATGGAGAACATCGCCACGCTGAGCGCCAAGGTCCTGCCGGGTCTGGACTGGAGCTGGCTGCGCGTGCCTATCGTTGCGGACCTGGAGTCCGGGTTCGATTGGGGCTCCGGTGTCGAGTGGTCGAAGCTCGGGATCGACGCCAACAACATCGACGTCGACAAGCTCTGGCCCGCGATGGAGGTTGCATGACCCGTCGGCGCGCAGCTCCGCGGCTCGAACACGGCGAGGACGTTCTGTCCGAGGTCGAAGCCATCACGCTGGTCCTGGAGAGCGGGAGGAAGGCTACCTTCTCGATCGCAGACGAACTGGCGGTCGCTGGCGATCCGGATGATCTGCTCGCTCAGGCGAACACCGCGCACGCTCGCTTCGCCTTCTGGGCCTATCAGGCTGAGCGTGCGCTGTCGTCGCTGCGGACGGCCGAGACTCGATTCGCGTCCGTCGAGGGAACGCGGCGCTTCGCCTACTCCAAGACCATCAAGGACGACGACCGCTATGCATCGTCGGCCGTAATCGAAGGAATGCTGGCGTCGGACCAGGAGATCCAGAAAGGGCGGGAGGACTTGAACTCTCTGCGCGCCCACTGGAACATCCTCCGTGCCGTCGCTTCTGCGCTCGAACATCGAACGCACCTGTTGCGGCGACTTCTGGCCCGTGACCAAGACGCCACCCGAGGCTGAGCCTCCAATCCGGCAACAACGTCAGCAGGCCCGAAACGAACCCCTGAACCGTTTGCAAAGGAAAGCCCATCATGGCCAAGATCAGTGCGAAGCTACGAGAACGAATCCTGGGCGAGCGCCGTGCGCTCGAATCCGGGAACGGTGTGGTGATCTCGAACCGAGACATCACGAAGATCCGCGTGCGCATCCTCCCGTCGCGCGTGAAGGACGAACTGCCCGGATCGCGGTTCATCAGCTACTACTCCGAGGCGCTGCGCACGGAGAAGAAGGGCTCTGCCTCGCCGGAGAGCTTCGGTCGTCCGTGTCCGATCGCCGCGGCGATGGACATCGTCAACCGCACGGGCTCCTCCAAGGAGGAGAAGCAGGAAGCTCGCGAGTTCGCGAACAAGTCGACGGAGTATTGGATTCCGGTGATCGACCGCTCGGTCGAGCAGGACCCCGAGAACCCGACCATCAACATCTTGGCGGCCAAGAAGACGGTCTACCAGGAGATCCTCCGCTTCATGGAGGACGAGGATGTCGGCAAAGACATCACGCACCCCGATGAGGGCTGCGACATTCTCATCAAGAAGACCGGCACGGGCCGCGATACCAAGTGGACGGTTGCCATGCTGGAGGAGTCTCCGCTGCACGAGGACGAGGCGACTCAGGAGGCGATCCTCGAAGCCGCGAAGGACTTCGACGAGCGGTCGCACTTCTTCCCGATCAACGAGGAAGTGCTGGAGAAGCTCTACGAGGGTCTCACCGGCAAGTCGATGCCGGACAAGTTCCGCGGCGAGGGCAAGGGCAAGCGCAAGGACGAGGACGACGAGGATGAGAAGCCGAAGTCGTCGAAGCGTCGTCCGTCGAAGGACGAGGACGACGAGAAGGAGCCCGAGCTGGAGCCCGGCGCGCGCGTCAGCTTCGACAACGAAGGCGAGACCTACGTCGGGAAGGTCGTGTCGATCGAAGGCAAGGACGCGGTCGTTGCGGTCGATGACGAGGAGTGGGATGTCAAGGTCAGGAACCTGACGCTGCTCGAAGACGAGGACGACGAGGACGACGACGAAGACGATGCGGACTCGGACGAGGACTCCGACGCCGAAGCCGACGCCGAAGCCGAAGATGACGAGGAGGAGGCGGAGGAGGCCGAGGAGGTCGAGCCTGCTACGTCGCGGCGGTCGCGTCGTCCGGTGAAGGAAGAGGACGACGAGGACGACGAGGACGAGCCGAAGAAGCCGAAGAAGTCCAACAAGGGCAAGGCTGAGAAGCCGAAGACCCGCGCGGTCGGCAAGGCCGACAAGCCGAAGGCGTCGGATCGAATCCGCGCTCGCAGTCGTCGCTGATCCATGAACCGGCGCACGGGTCTACCCCGTGCGCCACTGCCTGGAGGTCCCAATGGTCAAGTCAGGTGACACTGTGTCACTTTCGATCCACCCGTCCGTGCAGATCACCCGGTTTCTGTTCGTCAAAGCCTCTGCGACCGTCACGCGGACGATCGGGGCGAACGTTCGCGAGGAACTGGAGGAGATGCGGGCGGACCTGGAGAAGCTCTACTTCCACGCCGTCGGTGTGGAGATCGGTGTTGTCAGTGAACTGGCAGACGTCGTCGACGCGGACAATCCGCTCGAAGCTCTGCGCGACTACGTGATGAAGAAGGTGACGCATGAAAAGCAGCAAGCCAACGGCCCGTCGGCGCGCCGTCGCAAAGCCTAGTTCCAAGTCTCTTCCGAAAACCGGAACGCCTGCAGCTCCATCGGGGCTTCGTGCGGCGTCTGCTGACCCGGTCGTGCAGTCGATCGTCAGCGCCGTGCGGAAGCGCGTGAAGGGCTCGACGATCGCGACGCTCGATCAAAGCTCTGCGCTGTCCGACGTGAAGGAGTTCATCCCGAGCGGCTTCGTCGGCCTGGACCACATCCTCGGAGGTGGCTGGGCTGTCGGACGTGCGTCTGAGGTCTTCGGTGACGAGGGCTGCGGTAAGAGCGCGCTCGCGCACATGGCGATCAAGGGCGTGCAGCAGATGGGCGGCTATGCTGTGCTGCTCGACTTCGAGGCCGCGCTGGACGAGTCCAAGATCCTGCAGCTCGGAATCGACACGTCACGTCTGGTCTACGAGATCCCTGACCATGCCGAGCGCGGCTGGGACATCATCTGGGCGATCATGGACCAGTTGAAGGAGAAGCCTCCTGACGCGCCGGTCCTGATCGTCTGGGACTCGATCGGCGGTGCCATTCCGAAGGCCGAGCTGGAAGACTCCACGTCCGAGAAGGCGCACGTCGGCGAGATCGCGCGCATCATGTCGCGCGGCTGTCGGCGCATGTTCAAGGCGATCGCTACCGCGCGGGCGCACGTCATGTGGATCGCGCAGGAGCGGCACAAGATCGGCGGCTTCTCGCCGTTCGGCCCCGTGAAGGAGACCTCGGGCGGCAAGGGCCCGAAATACGCTGCATCGCAGCGCGTTCGTTGCGCCAAGGTGAAGACGCTCAAGGCCGGCAAGGGCCGGTCGATCGGCTACCAGATCAAGTCCATCACGAAGAAGAACCGGCTGGCGGCCCCGGAGCAGTTCACCGAGTGGGTGATTGACTTCCGCGTGGGTCCGAGCCCCGATCTCTCGACGCTCCAGGTCCTGCAAGACGCAGGCGTGGTTCGTTCGGTCAAGGGGAAGTTGGTGCTACGCGGTCTCGAAGAGTCGTTTACCCGGGACACCTGGGTGGAGCTTCTGGCCCGGAACAAGGAAGCGCGCTCGATCGCCGAGGCGGCCCTGCGGAAGGTGATCGGAGCCGGCGGAGCGTTGGCGGTGCGTGACCGCGACGCCGAAGAAGTGGTCGACGAATCTGACGACGACGAGTAACCTGCGCAGTCCCAAGCCAGACCAAAAACCCCCAACCCGAAGGAAGCTACTACCGTGACGACGAAGAAGAAGTCGAAGAAGTCCCCGAAGTCCGCATCGAAGCCCGCACTGAAGCCCGCGCCGAAGGCAGCCGCAGCCGAGCCGGAAGGTCCGGTCCTGCACGGCGTCGATGTGCTGACCGAGGTCAGCGTCAAGAAGGCCGGCACGGCGAAGAACGCCGCGCCCGCGCTGCTCAACCTGAACCAGATCAAGGTTGTGAAGGGCATGAACCCGCGATCGGACGTCGGGGACATCGACGCGCTGGCGAAGTCGATTTCGACCGACGGTCTGATCTCGCCGATCCTCGTGCGCCCGAGCAAGTCCGAGGGTGAGTTCGAGCTGGTCGCTGGCGGTCGTCGCTACGCGGCGCTTCGTTCCCTCAAGTGGGATCATCCGATCCCGGTGTTGATCCGCACCGATCTGGAAGACGACGATCGCGCACTGGCGGTCGCCATCGCGGAGAACAGCGAAGACGGTCGCGTCAACCTGAACCCGATCGAGATCGGTCGTGCGGTGAAGCACCTCGCGGACGAGGATTGGCCCGTCGGTCGCATCGCGAAGGAGACGGGTCTCGCATCGCACCGCATCCGTCGCGCGCTCGCGCTGATGGATACGCCTGTCGAAGTGCAGAAGCGCGTCGAGAACGGCACCATGTCGCTGAACGCCGGCCTAGAATACGCGCGCCTGGACGATCCCACGCGCAAGCAGGTCGCGAAGGCACTGGAGGGCGCGGAGGAGATCACCGCTACGGAGATCAAGCGCATCCGCAAGGAGGTCTCGACCAAGGCCCGCGCGGAGGAAGCTCCTGAGAAGAAGGGCAAGCCGACGAAGCGCGTCGTCACGGCGTGGAAGGGCTCGCGCGAGAAGCAGCAGATGATCGAGACGCTGTGTCACGATCTGGTCGAGCTGCGCGACGAGAGCGACTTCGATGCGCTGGACGTCGAGTTCATCGCACTGCGTTCGGCGGCCTGCATGTTGCTCTGGGATCGCGGCGACCTGGAGGTCGACGATGTCCTGGGCCTGCCGGTCGAGGACACGAAGGACGCGGCCGAGAAGAAGACGCTCGCCCTGCTGTGGAAGATCATCCGCCAGGAGGCCGCGAAGAAGGCTCCTACGGAGGCCGAAGCCGTCGCTTCCGCCGAGTGATCGCTCGGGAGGTCGCAGGGTCTACCTCGCGCGTCGCGTGAGTCTGCGACCTCCCAACGGAACAAGATCCTGGTGCGTCGCGCCAGGGAGGTCCGATGTCGACGCCGCTACTGATCGACGCCAACAATCTGATCGTCCGGTCGATCTTCGCGACCGCCATCGCCGATCTGACGGCCGGCGGCGTCTTCACCGGCGGGATCTTCGGATCGCTCAACTCGCTCCGGTCGATCGTCGCGTCGCTGGAGCTGAATGTCGGACCGATCCTGGCGTTCTTCGACGCAGGCGTTCCGAAGTTTCGCATGCGGCTTCTTCCCGACTACAAGAAGGCTCGCAAGGAGCGGAAGGAGTTGCTCAGCGAGGAGGACCGCGATCGCGCCTTTGCGCAGATCTATCAGTGCTACCGGCTGTGGCCGAAGCTGGGCGTGCAGTGCCTCGCGTTCGCCAACCGAGAGGCTGACGACGGCGTCGCAGCGGCAGCGCGAATCTGGAAGGCGAAGAAGCCTCTGATCGCGTCGAGCGACCGGGATCTGTTGCAGACGGTGGCGTGGGGCTGCTCGGTCTACGATCTTCGGACCAACGAAGTCGTCGATGCAGACAACTTCACAGAGCACTCGGGAGGAATCTCGGCGAGCAAGTGGCTCGTCTATCGCGCTCTCGTCGGTGACGCTTCGGACGGCATCGCCGGTGCACCTGGGTGCGGTCCGAAGCGCGCGGCCGAAGCGGTCAATCGTCTGGACTATGACCAGGATGGCGACCCGATTGCCTTCATGGACGTTCTGATGAAGGACCTCGGCCGCATCGAGAACCGAAAGAAGTGGGAACAGTCGATTCTGGAAAACGAAGCTCACCTTCGTCGCGTGCTCAAGGCCATCGACTTGCGCGCGTCGTTCGGACCGACGCGGCTCTTGGAGACTCGCATGCGTGACCTACCGAGCGTGCAGGCCAAGTCGTTCTTGGCCGATTGCGTCCGTCTGAACTTCAACTCCGTGCTGGGCGACCCCGAGGGGACGCTTGGTCCGTTCCGAAAGGCGGAGGCCCGTCGATGAAGTCGCCTGCGTTCGATCGTCTGTGCTGGATGTCCGAGAACCTGCCGCCGCTGCGGGCCTTCGAGCGCGTTCTCCGTGACGCGCACCTGTTCCATTTCCCCGGCGTCCCGCACGAGGTGCTACCGCGTGAGCTGGCCGATGAAGATGCTCTGTTCCATCAGGAGAACCTCGTCTTGCCGTTCCGCGTGACGGCGATCGAAGACCCGGCGTCGTGTCTGGTCTTCTGGGACGACAAGGATGGCGCTCAGGGGCTCGGGCAGCGCCGGTGGTTTGTGGAGTGTTCGTCGCTCGCAGACGATGCCGCTATGGCGTGGAACAACGCGGAAAGCGAGCGTGAGGAACGCAAGGCGTTGACCGCGGAGGTGCTCGAACTGCTGAACCGGACTTGGAGCGTATCGCTCGGGTGCATCAACTCGATCGTTCCGAATCTCGGCGCGGGTCGAACCGGATACACCGTCGACGGGAACGTGCACGGTCTCTACCTGTTCGACGGCGAAGCTCTCGTGGAGTCCGAGTGGGTGAAGTCCATGGGATCGTCGATGATCCCGCAGATCCAGCGAAACGCTGTCGCCGGCATCGAGGAGATCATCTACTTCAACCGACCTGATCGGTTCATCGTTCGCGACACGCCACCGCGCGTGCGTGATCCGAAGACCAGCCCGAAGATCCCGCGGACGCACGAGAGGCCGATCTACACGATCCTCAGGCCGCACGAGATCCGCGAGAAGCTCGGGATGACGACGGCGACGAGTCATCGCACGTCGCACGAGCGCCGTCGTCACGTTCGTCGGTATCCGGAGGACCCGGTTCGCTGGCCAAAGGCGCACGGCAAGACCGTCGTCGTTCCTGCGTCCTGGGTGGGCCCGTCGGAGGCTCAGGTTGGTCGTCGCACCTACAAGATCATGCTGGATCTATGAACCTCGTCACCTGCTGGCTTCTATCGTTCTGCACCTCGCTGGTCTGCTGGACGTTCATGTGCCTGAACGGGAGCGCGTTGCTCTCGCTGGCCGTTGTTCCGTTCGCGCTGGTGTCCTTCGTCGGCATCATCCGCGAGGCCGCCGACATCCGCGCATTCCGCGCGAACGCCCAGCCTGGGACCAAGAGGCAGCCATGAAGATCGCCATCACCGCGGATCTGCAGATCCAGTCCCAGCCGCGCTACTCGGTTCTGCGCCCCGATGGCCTGTCGTCGCGTCTGCACGATCTCCTCGACTGCCTGTCGTGGATCGTCAAGACGGCGCGCGCTGACGGATGCACCGAGCTGTTCGTATTGGGCGACCTGTTCGACAGCCGCACGGTCATCGACGTGTCCGTCATCGACGCCGTGTGCCGCACGTTCCGCGACCTGTCGGAGCAGCTCGGCATGCACCTGCTGGTCGGAAATCACGACGCCTACCTTCGCACGCCGTCGCTCACGTCGCTGCAGATGCTGCGATCCGATCGAGTCACCGTTCACGAGAGCGTCGGTCTGCACAAGGCCGCACGCACGGTGTTCGTTCCCTGGTGCGACGATCCTGAGGACTACTGTCGTCTCCTGCTCCAAGCTGCTGAGATGAAGGCCGACACGCTGTGCTCGCACGGCATGTTCGAGGGGTCGGTTCCGATGGCGAAGGGTCACCCGATTGCGTGGCTGACCGACCATCCGTGGAAGAACGTGTTCCTTGGCGACGTGCACGATCCCGTCATCCTGCGCCGCAAGCCGAACCTGATCCGCTACGTCGGTGCGCCGATGCAGCATCATTTCGGCGACGCCGGTCAGCAGCGCGGCTTCGTCATCTTCGACACCGACACGGGCAGGTCAAAGTTCGTCGAGAACACGCAGAGTCCGCGGTTCCACAAGATCGCTTCGCTGGACGAGGAGATCGAACCAGCGACCGAGCGCGACTTCTTCCGTGTGGTCGCGAAGGACCTGGACGAGTCATCGGCTCTGGTGGTGAAGTGCAAGAAGCTGTCCACCTGGGTTGAGAGCGAAGCCGTTCCGGACGTTGTCACGACCACGCGCATCCGGGCTGCTGGTTCGCTGACCGAAGCGGAGCTTCTCAAGACCTACTGCGGGAAGCTGCACGTTCCTCCCGAGGCTTTGGTTCCACTTGGTCTCGACATCCTGGCCGAAGCGAGGTCTTGCTCGTGAGCTACCAGATCGGAAAGACGGTCATCAGGAACTTCATGGCGTTCGACGACGCGGAGTTCGACTTCTCGCTCCCAGGTCTCACCGTCGTTGAAGGTCGCATCACCGGAATGGCTGGCTGCGATTCTAACGGCTCTGGCAAGTCCGCGTTGATCGAGGCTCCGGTGTGGGCTCTGACCGGGCGCACCATTCGCGAGCGGTGCAAGGGCGATGACGTGATCCGCAACGACGTGCGCGAGGGCTGCATGGTCGAGGTGAACGTTGTCGGTGGCGAGCAGGAGATTCGCGTGGTCCGTTACCGCGGCGATCGGAAGCACGGCAACAAGGTGTTCCTGTTCGTCGACGGCGAGGACGTGAGCCGTGGCACGAGCGCACAGACTGACATCGCGATCGAGCAGACGCTTGGGCTCGACTACACGACCTTCCTGAACACCGTTGCGTTCGGTGCTCGATCTGATGTGCGCTCGTTCTTCGTCGCGACCGACGCGGATCGCAAGCGCATCATGGACAGGATGCTCGGGCTGGAGGTCTACGGCCGCGCGCACGCTGTCGCGAAGGGCCGCATCCGCACGCAGCAGCAGGCGCTCGATCCACTGATGACTCGGCACATGGAGATTGGGTTCGTCCTGCAGGAGAAGCGGAAGACCATCGAGGCGTTGAAGTCTGCCGCTGCTCCGTCTGCTGCCGAGGTTCGAGAAGCCGAGGCGTCAGTAAAGGGCGCGGAGGCTGAACTGGCGAAGCTGCTGAAACGTCATCAAACGGTCGATGAACAGCTCGAAGCTGCGAAGGCGTCTCAGGCGAGTGCCGATCGTCGTGCTCGCGCGGGCTACGAGGAAGCCAGGAACGTCGTCGAGGCTTCGGTCCGGAAGCTGGAGAAGGAGCACGGAGCGAAGCTGGCGTCCGTCGAGGTCTGCGACGATCTGATCGAGCGGTTCGAGTCTCTGGACGGCGACTGCCCGACGTGCCTGCAGGAGGTTCCGCGGTCCAAGTCGAAGAAGATCATCGCCGAGGAGACCGAGAAGCGAGACCGACTGAAGAAGGAGGCCGCCGCGCTGCGCAAGAAGATCGACGCTGTTGTCTATCCCAAGCCGGTGAAGGTCGACGACAAGAAGCTACGGGCCGCACAGGAGACGTTCGACGAGTCGGAGGCTGAGGTCAGCGATGCTCGCGGCAAGGTCAGCGCGGCCAAGGCTCGCCTGAACGAGATCCGTGCGAGCGAAGCTCGAAGCACCGGCAGCATCAAGAAGGTGCAGGCCGAGATATCAGACTTGCAGGTCGAGCTGGACGCGAACCTGGAGAAGCAGTCCGCGATCAAGAAGCAGATCGACCTCCTGGAGTTCTGGGTGCAGGCGTTCGGCAACGGCGGCATCAAGAGCTTCGTGATCGAGTCCGAACTGGAGACGATCAATCAGCTCGCTACGAAGTTCGCTCGTCGTCTGCTCGGCGACGGCGTTCGCGTCGTCTTGTCTGCGACCAAGCAGCTCAAGTCGAAGGACGAGGAGCGCGAGGAGATGGTCGTGGACGCGAAGATCCCAGGCTGTGCGCAGAGCTACGCCAACGCATCGAAGGGTCAGAAGCACCGCCTCGACCTTGCGCTGATCCTGGCGTTCCGCGCGGTCGTTGCGGCTCGATCGGTCGGCGCGTTCGCACAACTGTTCGCTGACGAGCTGTTCGACGGTGTTGACGAGACCGGCGTCGACACGGTAGTCGAGATCATCCGCGAGATCGCTGACGGGTGTCCGGTTGTCCTGGTCACGCACGACGTCAGGTTGAAGTCGGTCGGCGACCGTCGCGTGGTGGTGGTTCACGACGGCGTGAAGGCTCGACTCAAATGAACAGCAGGACGAAGGGCAACAAGTTCGAGAACGACGTGTGTCGCAAGCTCTCGACTTGGGCGGGCGTGTCTCCGAGCACGCCGATCGAGAAGCTGCCGTTTCGACGACGCACTACGTCTGTGGTCCCTGTGGTCGGGCATTGGAGAGGGGCCGGGGACCTCGTCGTCGCAGAAGCCGTGTCGTTCGCGTTCTGCGTCGAGTGCAAGAAGCACGAGGGCTGGGTGCTGGACCACCTGTTCTTGCCGTCGTCGCGCCTGTGGGACTGGTGGGACCAGACTCGAAGTCAGGCCGAGCGGGCTGACCTCCGTCCGCTGCTGGTGTTCACGCGCAACTTCCAGCCGGACTACGTCATGCTGCGGAAGAAGGACGTGAAGGGGCTCCGCGGTATGTTGGTCGATCGTCCGGGATCGCGCGAATCGGTTCTGGTTGCTACCCTGGAAGACCTGTTGAGAACTACATTCCCGAGGAACGCATGACCAGTATCGCTGATCGCATCATCCGGTTGACCCGAGAGAACGCCGAACTGGTCGCTGCTCGTGCGAAGATCGAGGCTCGCGCGGTCGCTGCCGAGTCCCTTCTGGACGCCGTTCGGGTCGTCGTGCGCGGTCAGCCCGATGTTCCGGCTGCGGTCTCCGAGCTGATGGCCTACGTTCGTTCTTGCGAAACGGCGGCGAAGACGCTGGAGTCTCTGGTCACCGACATGGTCGCGCACGGCGGCGAGATCGCGGCGTTCGCGAACTCGATCACGGCCCTGCTCCGGTCCCACCCGATTCCAGTCTGGGCGGTCTCCCGGTAGAGTGACACAGCGTCACTTCCATGCTCACTGAGCCAGAACGTTCTCTGATTGCGCGCACGTTCGCCCAGGGCCCCGCGGTCCTGTTCGAGTCCGGCTACAGTCCGGAGGCCGTGCGTGGGTTCCTGGACCGCCCGGACGTGCAGGCGCACTTTCTGCTCCTGCAGCGCGAGTTCGATCATCACGACGCCCTACAGGCTCGAACGCGCGTCATGGCGCGTCGATCCCTGTCCCGCCTGTCTCCGCACGCCGTCGCGGTGCTCGGGCAGGCTCTCGCTGGACCGCAATATGTCATGCGGACCCTGCCGGATGGCACCGAGGTGCCGGCGCTCGACGCGAACGGTCGGCCGATCCTGGCGCGTCCGGAGGTCCTGCCGACGCAGCTACGGGCAGCCGAGGTCATCCTGGAGGCTCTGGGTGTGCAGTGCGGCAAGGCCAAGGTGCAGGAGGTCGGCGCAGGTGCGGACACGGGTGTCTCGGCGTTGTTCAAGTCCGAGGACCCGGAGAAAGTGACACTGAGTCAAGATCAGAGCCACACGAGCGAAGCGCAGCGTGCCCTGTCTCGTGAGCGCGTCCGGAACGTCATCGAAGTTCTGGCCGCGAAGGTGCCGGCGCTACACAAGACGGTCAACGACAGTCTCAGCCTCCCGGCGTCGTCGGGAAAGACCAGGAGCAAGCGTGGCAAGAAGGGCGAGAGCTAGGCAGCAACTCGGGTCTGTCACCCCGGGACCTGACACCAAGCTGAATCAGGACGCGAACGCGCTGTTCATGCGCATCGCGGAACAGGTGATTCACGGCGACCGTGATCTGTTCGACAGCCTGACGGAGCACGAGCGCACGATGGTGCTGGAGTGGCTCGCGGACGCGGTCGCGACCGGCGACGCCAAGACGACGCTGCACGACGTTCTGTGGGAGGTCGACTACCTGCGCAAGCCTCCGTCGATCGGAGAGTTCATCGAGAGCGAGGCGTATCTCGGGCGCGTCGCTTCCGGTTTGCATCCGCAATGGAAGGAGGACCTCTACAAGGTCTTCGCGCCCGGGAGCCACATCTTCGAGTGGGTGTTGACCGGAGCGATCGGCATTGGAAAGACGACGCTCGCGTGCGTCGCGCAGGCATACAAGCTATGCCTTCTGTCCTGCCTGCGCGATCCGGCTCGCTACTACGGGCTGCTGACTGACTCTCTCATCGTCTTCGGCATCTACTCGATCACGAAGCGGCAGGTCAGCGACAGCGGCTACTTCAAGCTGCGCGGGTTCATCGACAACTCGCCCTATTTCCAAACCATGTTCCCGCGCAACCTGAAGATCGACTCCAAGGTCGTGTTTCGGCGGCAGAACGTGCAGATCACCCCTGGCTCGCAGGAAATGCACGCGCTCGGTCTCGACCTCTTTGCCTTCATGATGGATGAGGTCAACTTCATGCGGACGAAGGAGAACAAAGAGACCGGCAAGATGGTCGGGCAGGCATACGACCTCTACAACGCCACGCACACCCGTCTGCTGTCACGCTTCATGCGACCGGGCGGCACGCTGCCCGGGATGATGATCCTGATGTCGTCGCGCAACGCGCAGACGAGCTTCCTGGAGGAGCATCTGAAGAAGGTGGACCCCAAGTTCACCTACGTGAGCGACTATCCGCTCTGGGCCGTGAAGTCGGCTCACCTCTACACCAAGCCTCGGTTCAAGGTCGAGGTCGGCGACCGCACCAGTCGCTCGCGCGTGTTGAAGCCGACCGACAAGCCTCGCCCTGGCGCTCGTGTTCTCGACATCCCTGGCGAGTTCAAGCGACGGTTCGAGGAGGACGTGGACCAGGGTCTGCGTGACGTTGCCGGCGTCGCGACTTTCAACCTGAGCCCGCTGATCCGCGATCGTCAGAGCGCGTTCGACGCGGTCGTGGAGGGCGCGGTGCACCCGTTCACCTCCACTACGGTCTCGATCGACTTCCAGGACGATGTCCGCATCGACGAGTTCTTCGACATCGAGCGCGCCTGCCGCATCGTGCGGTCCAAGTGGGTGCCGAAGATCAACCCCGAGCATCCGCGGTTCATGCACGTCGACATCGGCTTGACCGAGGACGGGCTGGGCCTCGCGCTCGGACACCCAGCAGGCATGGTCGACAGTCCGAAGGTCAACGACGACGGGACCATCAGCTCGGTGCCGGTGCCGCTCATCTACGTTGACTTGATGCTGCGGATCGTTCCGCCGGCCGGATCGGAGATCGACCTCGGCAAGGTCCGCAGCTTCATCATCTACCTGAGCAAGCTCTATCGGATCGACAAGATCACCTTCGACCAGTTCCAGTCGGCAGACTCTATCCAGATCCTGCGCAAGCTCGGGTTCGAGGTCGCGCATCAGTCGGTCGATCGGTCGGACGAAGCCTATCTGATGCTGCGCAGTGCCTTGTTCGATCGTCGCCTGCTCTACTACCAATACGAGCCGTTCATGGACGAGCTGCTCGATCTCGAACGTGACTCGAAGAAGCGCAAGGTGGACCATCCGGTGCGTTCGTCGAAGGGCGGGCGTGGCAGCAAGGACGTTGCGGACGCCGTTGCCGGCGTGGTCTATCTGTGCACGACCGAGAAGGGAGCGATCCAGTTCGCTACCGATGCCGAGTCGTTCCTGCCAAAGCGACCGGAGACGCGGACGTCCGCAATCGCGGCCATGCAGTCGGCGGTCGTCGAGGCCAAGGCATCCGTTCCGGGGCTGGACTGGGAGCAGTTGCGGAAGAACTTGGGCTGATCGGGTATCCTCGTGGCTGCTCAGGCCATGACGACATTCAACGCGCAACCGTCTCCGTCGCCGCACTCTCGCGGGTGGTTCTTCGATCTGCTTGGCTACTTCGGGCGGCAGGAGCATCCGGCCGCGGCGCAGTTCGATCCGGACTCGATGATCGACGATGCGTCCGATCTGCCGGAGTCCGCGCTGGCGCTCACCGCGGATCGGAACAAGCGTCTGACCATCTGGGAGGAGATGGATTCGTTCGGGCTGGTCTCGTCGATCCTCGACCTCTATGCCGAGGAGAGCACGCAACCCGACTACGACAAGCAGAAGCGCGTCTGGATCGAGTCCGCGTCGAAGCAGATGGAGAAGGTCGGACAGAACTGTCTGAACAACCTGCAGGTCGAAGACCGAATCCCTGGCATCGCACGGCGGCTCGCGAAGTATGGGGACGACTACCGGCGATTCGTGTATGAGGCGGGCAAGGGCATTCTCGGGTGGCGCGCTGTCCCCGTGGCGGAGATGACGCGCGTCGAGGATCGATTCGCACGTCTGGTCGGTTTCAAGCAGCAGGGCAAGAAGTTCCGCAGCGCGTCACGAGACATCTCCTGGCCGTGGGACTACGTGCACTTCCGTCTGCCGGGCAAGGACGACGCTGACCTCTATGGCACGTCGATCCTGGACGCGATGTTCCGTCCGTGGCGTCAGCTCGCGCTGGCCGAGGACGCCATGTTGATGTTCCGTCTGCGCAGGACCCCGGATCGAAACGCGATCTTCATCAACGTCGGCAGCCTGGACCCGACGGAAGCGGCGCAGTGGACCAACAACTACCGCAAGAAGTTCCGCAAGAGTGAGTTCATCGACCCGGCGTCTTCGAACTACCGGAAGCAGTTCAACCCTCTGACCCCGTTGGAGGACGTGTTCCTTCCGGTGCGTCAGGGTGATGACGTTCGCGTCGAGAACCTCCCGGGCAGCGGCAACGTCGGGGAGGTCTACGACGTCGAGCACTATCGCGACGCCTTCTTCGGTGCGGCGCGTGTGCCGAAGGCATACTTCGGGTTCGAGGGCGACATCAATGCCAAGGCCACGCTGATCCAGCAGGACGTTCGCTTCGCGCGCACTTGCAAGCGCATGCGGAGCAGCATGATCCTGGGTATCCGCACCTCGCTCGACTTCCACTACATCCTTTCGGGAGACCCCGGGGCCAGCGCGGCGAAGTTCGACCCGACGCTTCCGGAGAACAGCTACGTCGTGCAGATGTCGCCGATCTCCTATCTGGATGAGTTCGAGCGCCTGGAGCTGATCCAGTTGCGTTTCCAGATCATCGAAGCGCAGGCGCGTCTGGCCGGCGACCTGCAGCTCGACGCGCGCGTCTGGTCGTCCTACATCCTGCTCAACTATGCCAAGCTCCCGGAGGAGCTGGTGCTGCGCTTGCTCACCAAGGTCGAGCAGTCGGAAGCACCGCCCGAGGCGGACGCGGCGGCCCTGGAGGCACGACTGGACGCGAAGCAGCTCGGCGTCTGGCGCGGGCTGTCGCGCGAGCTTCGCGAACAGGTGCTCGATCCGAAGCGGAAGCAGCGGCACTACGGGATCAGCACGCTCAGCGAGGCCGAGCAGTTGGCCATCGCGAAGGAAGTGCACACGAACCCGAAGCTCAGGAAGCTCATCGGGGACGTAGCCTACTTCTATTCGGAGCCGGATCTCGCAGAGTCCGCGAAGGCGCAGATCGACCTGTCGCTCGTTCCGGTTGTCTCGGCTTCCGGGTTGGTCAGCGTCAACGACGAAGACTCCGCGGCCACGGAGCTGCGCGAGGACATGGAGAGGCTCCGGGCCGGAACATCGCTGACGGAGGCGAAGAAGTGATCCGCATCCCCTACTCGAAGCGCCGCGACGCGAAGCCGCTGAAGACCTGTGTCGAGCGCACGGCGGTCGAGTTCGCCATGTCTGAGCAGCAGGTGGCGTTCATCATGTCGAAGTTCTTGGAGTGCGTGGCGGACGAAGTCACGGCCGGGCGCGCCGTCGTTGTCCCGGGCTTCGGCATGTTCACGCAGAACCGCTACAAGCGCGACGGAGTGTGGCACTGGCGTCCGGCGTTCTATCCGAGCCGCGCCTATCGCGATCAGATCAAGTTCGGCACGCCGCCGGACCAAGACGGCAAGCGGCAGCGCAACCTGTTCGTGCGCAATCAGAGCCGCAAGGACCAGGGCAAGCGGACCTTCATGGTGCTGCGCCGCTTTCGCGAGAAGATCGCGGCGCAGTTGGGTGGCGAATGAACCCGGCGCAGTTTGTTCCTGAGTCCGACTACCTGTTCATCCTGGCACCGTCGGTGCTGTATGCGGAGTCGATCGGCGGGCAGCTCACAGAGGGCAAGTCCGTCGGGACGGCGAAGGAGCTGGACCTTCTGTTTCTCGACCTCGACCAGACGATCCACGCCAAGACGAACCCGGAGTCGTTCGCGAACGAGCGCAAGAAAGGCGTCACGGTCGGGCGACGCATCCTGGACCGCGTGAAGGAAGACGTGCAGAAGCGGTTGCTCAGCGTCATGCGACGTCAGGACGCTGGTCGCTACGCTTCGTTCACTGACTTCCGCAAGGAGGTCATCAGCATCATGAAGCCGGCCTGGAAGCAGGTGTTCGAGGCTGGCGTGCGCTCTACTGGCGTGAAAGGCACGGGCAGCGGTTCGGGTCCTGTTGTCAAGCTGGAGCCCGACGACGAGAAGTGGCTGCGCAGTGCCATGGCGCACGAGATGCAGTTCCTGAACGGCTTCATGGATGCCGTGACCGAGGGCACCTGGAAGATGCCGCTCGATCGACGTGTCAGGCTCTACTCGCGGACGTTGGAGTCGTTCTTCGATTCGGCGCGCGTGATCGGGTTGCCCGCGACGGTCGTGATGCACTGGACGGGCGAGAACGACGACCGCATTTGTCCGGGCTGTAAGTATCTGTTCGAGCACAGCCCCTACACCAAGAAGACGCTTCCCACGGTCCCTCGCTCTGGACTAACACAGTGCCTCTCGAACTGTCGTGATCGCCTGTTGATCCGGCAGACGACATCCGAGGCTGTGATCTCGCTGACCGAGCAGAGCTTGACCCGCGGGACGCACATCAAGCAACTACGCAAGCTCAAACGAGCTGGAGGTTTCAAGTGAGCGAACGACGAGTGATCGGCAGTGACGTGAGCGCGAAGGCTGGATCGGCGCAGGCTGGCAACCGTCCGGCCCCGGCTCCACTGGTCGAGGACACCAGCGTGGTCGGCGGCGTCGATCGGCAGACTGGCGCTCCTGTGGTTCGGCCCAGGGGCACGGACGGCAAGGGCGACGATTTGAACGAGGCGACGGACCCGCGTGAACGTCGCTGAAGCGATCGAGGTCCTGCGCGGCTTGACCTACAAGCCCGGATGGACCTTGCAGTTCTACTCCGTGCCCGGCGCGCTGGTCATGCGCGCTGGCACGCGCGAGCCTGATGTCCGTGCGGTCCTGCGGGGCGAGCACCTCGTCATCGACGTCGTGCTGACCGAGACGCTCGCGGAGGATCGTCTGCAGGCTGGCGGGCGCGACGAGCTACTGGAGTGGGTGTTTGGGGTCCTGCGCAACCGGGAGCTGCACGAGGTTGAGGAGTGGCTCCGCCTGGGCGGTCAGCCGGTCTATTCGCCGCACCCGGGTCGGTCGGTCGGTCTGCTGGGCAACGGCGCGAGCACGCCGACCTGATTTCTTTGCTGCGGAACCGCCTGTTGACATGGGCACTTCGTGGACACCTGCTCGGAATCTTGAGGTAAGGTCCTCAAGGTTTCGGCGCGCGGAGCCGAAACAACCGGCAGCGCAATGGTGCGCTCCAAGCCACGAGGTTCGCAGATGTCCAGCAAGAGCCCGACCGAGTTTCTGAACGCCATCCACACGCCGATCTTCACCTCGCCGGTCGACGGCAAGGACTACAGCGTCACGAACGGCGCGATCGAGGTCGCCGGTCTGCACGGCATGTTGCTGGACGGTCTGCGCCGCCAGAGCCCGACCGCATTCGTCAAGGCGCAGGCGATCATGGACTCGGCGCGCAAGGTCACGAAGGACCAGGGCGCGGCGATCCGCGATGCGCTGCTCGCTCAGGCGCGCATTGCGTTCGAACTGCTCAAGGAGGGCGAGTCCGAGCAGAAGCACATCCGCGCGGCGCGCCACATGCTGAGTGACGTGCTGGGCCTGCTCGACGAGCCCGCGCACGTCGCCTACCGGGCGTCGAAATACAAGAACGGCGAGAAGGCGACGGACGCCGACCGCGTCGAGGCCACGCTGACCGCCTACGCGCGGCTGCTGGAGCTGACCTTCGTGCCCGGTCTGGTCTGATCCGCGAACCGTCAACCTGGAGGGAATGCCATGCTGAAGAATCCGTGGGGACTCACGTTGGTCGCAGGCGAGCCGTTTCGGCTGGCCTGCGGGGCCGTGTTACTCGCAGGCGACCAACAGGTCATGCTGGTCGTGCCGTCGGGCATGCTGCTCACCATCACGGTGTTGTGCGGGAACGTCGAGGGGTCGCTGGTCGTGTTGGACCGGAAGATCGAGCAGGCGGGCAAGGTGTTCGGGTCGCCGTTCGCCGCTGCCGCGCGCGAACTGTCCGCTCTGCGCTCGCTGAGCGCAGTTCTGGAGGTGACCCGATGAAGCGCCGCACGGATTGGCTCGTGCTGGTCGTCGTCGCGTTGCTCGCGTTCTCGCTGGGGCGCACGCTGTTCCCGGTCTACTTGCCGGACACCAGCGCAGACACGTTCATCGGTTTCTGGCGCGCCGAAGCCGGATACCAAAAGGCTCGGGCCGATCTGATGACGTCTCTCCTGCGTCGGTCGGTTGAGTCGAAGGAGGAGATCAAGTGAGCTACCCGAAGGGGGTTTGCTTGGCGACCGCGTTGCTGCGCGGGAAGGTGGACAAGGCAGGCGATCCGCTGATCGAGCACGCCCTCCGAGTTGCACGGGCGGTGCGTCCGCAAGATGCCGCGCACCGTCTCGTCGCCGTGTTGCACGACGTGATCGAGAACGCTGGGGCGAAGCTCGAAGAGGTCGTCAAGTTGGTCGAACTCTTCGATCCGGAGGCGAATGCTCTGAACACCATCACGCGGCGCTCGCACGAGGTGTATGAGGACTACATCGAGCGTGTCGCTGCGAATCCGATTGCGCGAGCCGTGAAGGTCGCGGACCTGGAGGACAACCTTCGCATAGGCTCGAAGATCGAGCTGACCGAGACACTTCGTGATCGCTACAAGAAGGCGCTCGTGCGTCTTCTCAACATCATCAACTGCTGAGGGGGGAAACGTCTATGTGGCTGCAAACCGTTATCGGGTTCTTCTCCATCGTCCGCACGCGCACGTTGCCGAGCGGGCACAAGAGCAGCGGCGCGTTCATGGTCCGGGCTCGCCTGCGCGAGCACATCGACGCGCTCGTCAAGCACGTTCCGCTCAAGGACCCGACCGTGCACGCGGACATCGGAACGGACTACCCGTTCCGCGTGTTCATGCAGGACGATGTCGAGCTGCTGCTCGTCACCACCCGGCTGTCCGGGACGATCGACTACACCAACTTCAAGTCCGCCGTCGGAGCGCGGAATCCCGCTCCGGGCTACATCACCTTCCTGCACGAAGTCTGGCGGAACGGCGTCAGCCTGCAGCGTCGCCGGCCGCCACGGTTGCCCGAAGTGCCGACGTCGGCGCAGTCGGTGGGCGCTTTGGTCGACGTGGTCGCTGAGCACCTCGGTGTCGACACCGGCACCATGGGGCAGGACCAGTTCGATCGCATCGTCGGCGCGGTGCGCGCCGCACTGCTGGGCGCGGAGCAGCAGCGGTGACCGACCTACGTCCGATCCGCATGCGCGCTCGCTGGCTCTGGCTGGCGGGCGTGCGCGCGGAAGTCGAGTTGGTCAAGCCCGCGCATCGCTCGGATTGCGCTGCGTGCGGCGTGCGGCCGACTGAGCGTCGACTGCACCTGACCATCGGTTCCGGTCGATCCGGACATGCGCACGTTCTCTGCGCGGACTGCGCGCAGGACTGGGTTCGACTCGTGCTGGCCGAAGGGAAGCGTGCGCTTCTTGTGCTGTCCGGGTGTTCCGGCCCGGTTCGTTTTGGCTCTGCGGTCTCGTCCGAGATGGACAAGATCGCGATCCGTTTCCATCAACTACTGAGACCGAAGAAGAAGGCCGACGATGAAGAAGGCTAGTTCGACCGCTGCAGCATTGCCGATTCTCTACCACCGCGACTCAAAGGGCGTGCTCCGATTCTGGCGCGTCTGGACCGAGGGTGCATGCGTTGTCAGCGAGGCCGGCCAGGACGGCACCGAGAGGGCTGTGCAGTCTCGCGTCCACTGTGAACCGAAGAACGTCGGTCGCGCCAACGCCACCACCGCCGAGCAACAGGCTGTGCTCGAAGCGCAGGCGCAGTGGAACAAGAAGCTGAAGCGCAAATACTCGGAGGAGGTCCCCAAGAAGAGCGAGGTCCTGGATCACCTGCCGATGCTCGCGCAACCCTTCTACGAGAAGGGCAACATCACCTCGCACGGCAAGAAGGTCATCTTCCCGGTCGACGTGCAGCCGAAGATCAATGGCGTCCGAGCCAGCGCGCGCTGGGAAGGAAAGCGCGTCGTCTTGCTGTCCAAGAGCGGCGATCCCTGGAAGCTGCTACACATCCCGCAGCAGCTCGAATCCTGGATGCCGAAGGACATGATCCTCGACGGCGAGCTGTATGTGCACGGCGCGCCTCTCGGTCGCATTCTCTCGCTGTGCGCGAAGCCGACGATGGAGTCGATGGCGCTTGAATACCACGTTTTCGACGTGCCGATGGTCCAGGGCTCACGCACGATGCCCTGGATGAACCGCTCTGTCGCGCTGCGCACCGAGGTGAAGGCGACCGGGAGCGTCAAGCCGCTCGGTTCCGTGCAGGTTGCCTCGATCGACGAGCTTCGTGCCGTGCACCAGCGGTTCCGTGAGCGAGGCTTCGAGGGTGCGATCATCAGGAATCCGGGCGGCTTCTACAAGCACGGCTACCGTTCGCCGGATCTCCTGAAGGTGAAGTCACGTTTGTCGGAGGAGTTCGTCGTGACGGGCTGCACCGAAGGGCGCGGCAAGGACGAGGGCACCGCGACGTTTCTGTGCCGGACGAGCGCGGGCGTTGAGTTTGGCGCTCGCATGCGCGGAACGATCGACCAGCGTCGGGCCTATTGGAAGAACCGCGAGGACTACTACGGTCGTAAGCTGACCGTAGAGTTCTTCGAGTGGACCGAACACAACACGCCGCACCAGCCGGTCGGCATCGTCTTCCGTGACCCGAAGGACCTGACATGAAGCCGAAACCGAATATGGCTCCGCTCACCGAGCAGGAGCTTCACGACCTGTCTGCCACGAAGAGTGAGATCGAATGGAACTCAATCTGTGACCGCATCAAGAGCGTGCGCGGGGGCGTCTACCCTATCGACTGGTGGCCGCTGGTCGTCCAGAGCGGTCTGATGAACCGGGTCAAGCTGACGTGGGGGGAGACGTGAACACCGCACCCGAAGTGCTGGACGTATTGCGGCGCTCTGGAACGAGCGTGCGGATGCTCGTGGCGAAACGGCATCCCGCGCCCTAGTTTCATCGTTCCAAACGACGGCCGGCGCGGCTACCCTCCGCGCCGATGTTGAACGAAAGCGTCTCCGGTCTTCACGCTCGTCTGGTCTTCGATGGCGTCCTGCTGTCAGACGCGAAGGATCGGGCGTCGCGCACACAGTGCCAGGGCACTGTCTTGGAGGTGCTGTGTGAGCTGGCCGGGCGCGAGTGCTACGACTCGCTCGGAGCGCCGAACTCACGTCCTTCGTCCGCGTATCACCAGCACATCCTGGAGGTGCAACACCTCTCGGTCTACGAGCACGCCAACTTCACCGTGCTGGTCAAGGGCGCTCTCGACGCCGATCTGCTGCTCGACTTCCTGAATCGTCCGGGCCTGTTCGTCCGCGTGTCCGAAGACGATCCGACGGCGCTGCGCCTGACCATGAACCTGCGCACGGTCCTGGACTGGCACCTGTGGGAGTCGGCGTCTGGGCATCGCTGCCCTTGTCCGCCCGGCATTCAGAACCTCGCGCACAAGCTCGCCCCGCAGATCGTCAAGCGCGCTGACAACGAGACGCGGCACTACCTCTCGATCGTTCCGCCGGAGTATGACGAGGAGCGTTGGATCTCGATCCGACTGACGGGCTCGCGCGGCTTCTCGCACGAGATGGTGCGGCATCGTTTTCGGACCGCGGTCTCGCAGCGGAGCACGCGCTACGTCGATGAGTCTGAGTCCCTGTGGGCGCGGCACCCTGGCGTCTCACTGTTCGCGAACGAGCTTCGCGCAAGGATCGAGAGGCTGATCGGCGACTCGCAGGCGCTCTACCGCGACGCTGTTCAGATCGGACAGGAAAAGCTCGTTGACCGCGGCTGTGACAAGTTCACGGCGCGCAAGCAGGCGCGCGGTGCTGCTCGTGGCTTCCTGGGGAACGCGCTGACGACCTCGATGATCTTCTCGGCTTCGGTCGCGCAGTGGCGGCGTATGCTGAGCATGCGTCTGACCGATGCTGCGGATGCCGAGATCCGAGAGGTGTTCGCGCTCGTGCTCCCAGAACTCATGATGTCCAACTACAGGGACAGGTTTCAGGATCTGACACTGCGTCAATCGTCCGACGGGCTCGGACGGTCCCTGGGATGATGCGCTCCACTTCGTCGCTCGTGGTCGTCACCTTCTCCGGAGCACACGCTACGGGGAAGACGACTCTCGTGCAGTCTGTGGCGGCTGCGCTGCGCGCTCGGCACGGGGACCTGTCGGTGCTGGCGACACCATCGTTCAGCTCGACGTTGTTCGCGCGCTTGCAGTCCAGGTCGCTCAAGGAGATGCCCACCAAGCACCCGGTGAAGACCTACGACGACCTGAACCGCCTGGGCCTCCGCAACTGGTTCCAGAGCCGGCTTCCGGATTCGCTCGCGTTCGAGGTCGAGACCGCGGCGCAGATCCTGTGCGGGATCTCGTCTCCTCAGCACTTCCTGTTGGTCGACAGGTGGTTCCCCGACATCTTCGCCTACACGACAATCGAGTGCACGGATGCGAACGTGTGCTGGTCGGTCAAGAACACCTGCAACGCTCGACGTGCGCAGGTGGAGGCGGATTTGCGCGCGCAGTTCGCTTCGGTCAGGCTCCTGTCCGTCTACATTCCGGTCGCCTCGTGCTCATTCAAACCGACCGGGCAGGACGAGAAGTTCCGCGCGACGACCGATCGTGAAGTGTTCGATCAGTTGTGCGTAGAAGGGTGGAGTGCGGTATCGTCTGCGCCTCCCGATCTGCGCATCGAAAGCTCTGATCTCGGGCATCGCGTTGACGCGGTGCTGGGACTCGCGGACCCGTCGGGTCCGAAAAAGAAGAAGTCATGAGCGACAACACCACCATTCCCGACCCCGCGATGCCTGCGCCGTTCGTTGCACGCATCGAGAACTACGTCAACGATCGCGGCTACCTCATCACGAGACACGTCGTGGTCACGGGCACCGTAGACCCGTCGAAGCAGTTCATCGGGCACGGTGAGGTGTCGGTCGCTGGCGTGCGCAAGAGCTACCGCTTTCCGATCGAGGCCGACACCCTGGAGCGCGCGTTCGAGCTGTTCGAACCTGCAGCTCGGGCGGCCGGCGAAAACGAGGCGAGGCAGCTCACCGAAGCAATCAGGCGGCATCAGTCGGCGATCCATCCGGTGCCGGCGAGTGCCCTGGGCGGTCTTTTGGGCCCGGATGGCAAACCTCTCTGAGGCATACATGGTCTACGCAGTCCTGCACAACCTTTCGGAAGCACCACGCGACAAGGTCGTGAGGTGCCCGGTCAACTACAACGAAGCCGTCAAGGCTCTGGGAACGGCCGTCGAGGTCGATTTCGTGGCCCAGGACGGACGGCGCTTCCGCGCTGCGTTCGGTCGCGACATCCAGAAGCACTCGCGCGTCTATTACGTGCGCGGTCACTTCAACGGCGCGGAGCGTCTCGAAGGGAAGTTCGTGCCGCGTTTGGCGAAGGCTTCGCCGCTGCAACTGAAGTCGGTCACGCCACCGGCAGAAGCCGCGTCTGTGCTTCGCATGGCTGCCGCTCCGACGCCGGTTCCGGCCGAGCCGGTCGAGCCCGCGCCGCTGCCGCCGGCCCCGACGAAGCCGGAAGTGTTCGCGATGCATCCGTGGGTGGCCGACGACATCGCGGAGCTGATTCCGACGATCATCGTGGTCATCGGTGGCGTCGCCTACGAGACCGTTCCGGTGGCACCTCCGTCCCTGATCGACCAGGGTCCGCTGCATCAGCGGTGGCATCTCGTCTCGCAGATCCAGCAGAAGGGCTTCGTCCTGAACTGGATCGTCGACATCGGGCACATGGATCCGGTGCTCAACGTGTGGGGCCTGTTCACCTGGAGCGATCGCAACGATCCGAACGTCGCGCGGACGGTAGACGCCGTCTATCTGCGCGCCGGTGAATACTACGTCGACGATTTCGCGCGCAAGAAGGGGCACAAGGCTCCGACTCCGGACGCGCAGGGTCGGAACTGGACCGTGCAGCTCAGCGGCCCACGCACGTTCGTGGACGGGACCTCGCTGGACCTCGAAGGCCAGATGATCTGCTACGTCTCGGACCCCGCGAAGGTGCCGTTCGTGGACACCACGACGTGGGACTTCAAGAGCGCAGCAGCGGCGTTCGTCAGCGGTCGTCCGGTCGTCGGTTGTGGCACCGACTGGAATGGCAATCTGCTGGCTGCACTGAACGAGCCGCGTTACTCGGACCCCGCGATCGTCCAGCGCGAGACGCTCGCGGCCGGGCAGGACTTCTTCAACTCGCTCGCGGTGGTCGGTGACTACTACGACGATCGTCCGCTCGGCTCGCGGAAGTATCCGGGCTCGACGGGCGACCAGGAGGACTTCGGCGCGACGAAGGGCACGTTCGTCACGGTCGGTCACCAGCCCGCGATGCTGATGATGCTGGCCTACTCGGCCATGGCGGACTGCTATCGCCCGGGCTCGATGCTCTATGAGCCGGGTCCGGACGGTGTGCTCGTTCCGCTCGACCCGACGCGGCACCCGCAGTGGGTGACGTGGTCCGGATACACGCACTACCACCCGGGCGTCTCGATCGACCGCCTGAACAAGACGAACGGCTTCGGCTTCGAGGCCACCGGCTGGATTCCCTACGACGAGGAGCACCGCGGGCAGCAGAATCTCGCGGCTGTGTGCGCGCTCTACGATCACCCGACGGCGCAGTTGCTGGTCGCGATGTCGTCGATCGTGGACATGGCGATGGTGCGCAACCCGGACGGCACCGAGCGTCTGGGCCCGGCGCGCGGAGTGGGCCGCACGTTGAACGCCTGGGCGCAGTTCTCGCGAATCTGCACGCACCCGGTTGCTCGCCAGCGGTTCATGGCGCGCATCGAGTCCCGCATGCAGGCTGCGTTCGACTTCCCGCTGCTGAAGGTGGCGGGCCCGGTGAAGGTGATGGCGTTCGGTCTGCCCGACAACCGGAAGCCGATCTTCTGGCCCAACACGGACATCCTCGCTCCGTGGTGGTCGGTCTGGGAGCACGGTCTGCTCGCGCAGGGTCTCTACAACCTCTACAAGGCGACGGGAGACCAGCGTGCGCTGAAGACGCTGCAGACGGTCTGCACGACGGTCGTGCAGGAAGGCTTGGCGGACAACGGCCGCGGTGGCTTCGTTCTGGCTGGCGACATGATCTTCCTGGCGAACGACGGCTTGTCGTTGCCTCCGGAGTTCAAGTTCGTCGGCTCGCGTCAGATGACCGCGCTCGATCGTCCGCTCGGCGACGTCATCACTTGGTCGTTCTTCGGCGTGCTGATCGCCACGGAAGTTCTGACCGGCGCGGACCAGGAACGCGCGAAGGCCGCGGTGCGCTACTTCATCGGCGGCGCGGAGGCCAGCGACCGACGCACGGCCGAGTGGTGGGCTGCTGTCAAGACCATGCGGGTCTGACGGCAAGGTGATGGCGCGTTTCGGCCCGGCGGCTACAATCCCCGGCAACCGAAACGCGCCATCGCTATGAACAAGCTGAAGCTCCGCAAGTCCCGCTACCCGACGAAGACCAATCTGCGAGCCCATGCGTCGATGACCGTCCGACGCGCGCTCGCGCGGACGGCGGCGGAGGACATCGAGCAGATCGCTCGCGCGGCATCGGAGGGCGCTTCGGAGACCGGGACGCACACGCCGCAGTTCATCTCGGCCGTGCTGGAGGCCGCGGCGAAGATCGAGAACGAGGGCGACGCTCGGGAGTTCGCCAAGTCCTATCTGGAGCGTGACGCTGAGTCAGTTTCGACACCTGCGGGCGTCGCGGCGACACGCTTCGAAGCGTGGCTGGTCGGCAAGAGTCGGAAGACGCTCGCGCAGTTCGTCGAGACCATCATCGAGGACGCTACGTTCCTGGTGGTGTTCGAGGGCGATCTCGAAGACATCGAGATGAAGCGTATGGCTCAGCAGACGTCGGAGTTCGTCGCGTCGATGAAGGTGCTGGTGCGCGCCGGGTCGAAGGACCCGGAGACGAACATGGTGTCGGACCTGACGGTCCTGGAGGCCACGCCGGTGAAGGGCGCGAAGATGCCGAAAGATGCCGAAGCTCCGCCGATGGCTCCTGGTGCGCCCAGGACCCCGGAGCCACGTCGCGACGAGTTCCTCCGCGGCGAGTCGGTCAAACGGCACAACCTGATGCCCGTGACCGAGGCCGACTACGCTCTCGTTCGTTCCGAAGGCGGCATCACGACTTCGGCGGTTGCGTTCGTGCACGGTCGATCGGCGCTGCGTGACGCCACGGTCGACCAGCTCGGCTCGTGGTTCGTCGATGCGAACAACCGGACGTGGCTGCGCACGGAAGGCTCGGACCGTTGGGTTCCTCTGGTCGAGCGTCCGCACGGTGCATCGCCAGCAGACTTGGTCCTGTGGAAGCGTGCGCAGAAGATCGCGCAATCGACCAAGAGGACCGGCGCGGATCTGCAGATGTGGGCAGAGCAATGGTATGAGAAGAACGGCGGCACCTGGGAGAGTGTGCAGTCCGAGGCTAGCATTCAGCCCCCTGGTCTACGGCGCGCGCAGCACGGTGAGTCCTGTCAGACCTGTGCGGCGTTCGATCCAGATGCTGCGGGCCCTGGTGTGAAGCCCGGCGGCAACTGCGACGAATACGCCGTCAAGGTGAAGCCTTGGCAAGTTTGTGACTCCTGGGACGCGCACCAAGGCGGCGGCCCGGACGAAGACCTCATCGAGGACGCGAACGAGAAGGTCCCGACCTACGAGACCGTCGATGGCGTCACGCGCTCTCTGCTGGGGTCGTGGGCGGTCTTCGAGTCGAATGGCATCGCTGTCGTGGTCGCGCGTGACAACGCCTGGGCGGTCCCGAGCCTGCGTGCCGCGCTCGAACTGGTCGAGTCCGTTTCGCACTGCTACGAGCGTGAGCTGTGCGCTGAGGAGGACTTGGCGATCGAGCACGCGCTGTTCGAGTGGGCCGAGCATGCCGGACGTGAAGTGCAGAACGTTCCGCAGATCGTCGAGGTCGCCGGCCCGCGTTACGACCTGATCGCCCAGCGAAACCATCTGATCGAAGCTGCTTCGCCGGCCCCTGCCCGCCCTTTCGTGGCCAAGGGAGGTGAGCCACCTGGATCTGACGCACCGGCTGCCGCGGCTCCTGCTGCGCCGAGTGCTGACGACGAGGACGAGGGCGACGATCGGATGGAGGACCCGGAGTTCTATCGGCAGGACCTCCAGACCTACTACGACGTGCAGGTGCTCGGCGGCATGTCCGATGCGAAGGCGATGGCCAAGACGAAGAGCAGGTTCGGCCTGAAGAAGCTGGTCGTCACGCCGACCGGAGAGGTTCGGTCGCCGGGCGTGATCGACCGGAAGGCTCCAGCACCTCCGCTTCCGCCGCCGATGGACGCTGTGCCGCCTGCTCCGCTGGAGCAGCCCGACGGCGTTCCGGATGGTGCCCCGCAGCAAGCGCAGTCGACTACTGCGACCGGCGGTGCGCCTGAGGAGTCCGTGCAGTCCCCGCCGCCGCTGGTCAAGAAGCTCGCGCAGCGTGCGGGCGTGGCGATGCGCGATGCCTACGATCGGTGGAAGAAGGCCGGCACGATAGTCAGCAAGCAGTATCCGGACGCCGAGCCCGAATCGGACAAGTGGTATCAGCTCAAGGTCGGCGTCTTCAAGCGTAGCTTGGGCATCACGGCCGAAGCAGCTCAGTCGCCTGTCGCGACGCTCGATGACGCGCTGGTCCGCTGGTCCATGACCTCTGACGATCTGATCGAGTTCGAGGAGTGGCTGGGCGACAACTACCCGGACCTGCTGGCCAACCTGGAGAGCTGGGTTCCGCGCGACGTGACGGAGTCGAAGACGACTCGTGCGGTGCTGCCGCGTCTGTCGGCCGAGCAGTCCGAACGTTTCGAGAAGTGGCGCAGGCTCGTCAACATGCGCCCACATGAGATCCGCTCGTTCGCGCGCAGCGTTGACGAGGTGTCGATCTCGGGGCTGCGCGCGCTCAACCTCGGTCTGCGTGCCTCGCGCCACGCGCTCGCGATGAAGTCGCGCCCGCCCACCGACTGGACTACCGAGGATTGGGACTGGTGCAGCCGGCAGCTCAACACGCTGCGCAAGATGCTCCTGGCTCCGGGCCCCATGCTCGATGAGCACGATCGCCCGACGCAGAAGCTCACGCTCTTGCGTGCCTGGGGGCACGACCCGAACGTTCCGACGCGCACTACCGAGGCGGCCATGTTCGTCGCGCAGCGCGGCTCGTTCATGTGCTCGTCGTGCGGTCTTGCTGTTCTGGAATCGGCCGTGCAGCTCGCCGGAGCCGGTTGGAAGCACGCTTGCGGTGCTCCGCTCACGGCGTCGCGCGACCTGGACGAGTCGGTGCGTCGCCGGGCCAACCGTTTGCTCGACTGCTCGGCCGGTCCTGCGCCGTTCCTGATCGGCGAAGAAGCGCCCACGTTCGCCGAGCTTCGTCGGGGCCGGCTGACGCTCGAACCGGCCGAACGGGCTCGTGTGGAGGCCGCAGGGGCGACCTGGAACGACGGGAAGCTCGCTGTCTGGCGCTCGCAGGTGGGTCGGAAGACCTACTACGTCACAAACACGCATCGTGCGTTCGCTGTGGCGCAAGACCTCGACGGCGCGCTCGCGAAGTTTCACGGCGTGATCGTGCACACGCGCTGATCTCCGGCCGGCGATCCGTTAGCATGGTGGATCGGGGCACCACCCCGCCACCATGCCATACGCCAAGAACACGCGCGTCGACGCGGGGAGAACGGTCTCCCAGATCCGAACGCTGATCGAACGCTTCGGCGCGTCGGACTTCGGGTTCGTCGCGGGAAGCGCGAGGGCGACTGTTGCGTTCCGCTACCAAGGACGGACCGTTCGGTTCGACCTGGAGTTGCCAAGCCGCAGCGAGTTCGCCGAGACTCCTGTGCGCGGCCGAGCCCGCAGTCCGGCTGCGGCGCATCGGTCCTGGCAGCGCGCTTGTGACGCGAAGTGGCGGAGCCTGTTGCTGCTCATCAAAGCACTGTTCGTGGCGATCGAGGACGGGCTGCTCGACTTCGATCGCGCGTTCATGCACGACATCGTCATGCCGGACGGCAGGACGGTCGGACAACGGTTGCTCGCGGATGTGCAGTCGGCGGTCACCAACAACCAGAACGTTCCGCTGCTTCTGGAGGCGTGATGACCTACTCGCATGACCAAGCCGCCCTGGTGAGTGAACTGCGCGATGTGCGCGCGCTGCTGGATCTGAGCTACGCACGCGAGCGCGCTGCATTCTCGGTCATCAATCGTGCCGAGCGTCTGCTCGAAGGCGCGGCGATCGCGCCCGATCGCGAAGCTGAGTTGCCGGAGTTCCGCACCGCGCTGGGTGAGCTTCGCACGCTGGTCTCGTCACGTCCTACTCCGAACCATGGACTGATGGTCGAGCTTGCCGCGCTGCGGTGCGAACTGACGGCTGCGAAGACGGTCAATCAGGAGATCGCGACCGAGAACCGCCGACTGTTGGACCAAGTGGCCGCGCAGAAGCTCGCGATATCGAAGCTGAGCGCGGAGCACGCGGAGGCGGATGCCGCATGGAAGGCCGCACGCCAGATGTTTCATGATGCGCGCAACTTCGACGTCACGATTCAGGCCGCGCAAGAGCTTCTACGTGCGAGGAGGCAGCAGCGATGACCGCGTCACATCCGGCAACCCGTGTTGACACAGTGTCAGTTCTGCAGACCTGTGCGCGTGACCTGCAGCGTCTGTCGCAGCGCGGAACCACCTACGTCGCGCAGGACACACCGCGATGCCAGAAGGAGAACTGTGCTCGGGAGCTGTTGGACGAGATCGACGAGCAGACGCACGCAATCGAGCGCCTGATCCAGGCTGCGAAGTCGGTGTCGTGAGAATCCACGTCTACGAGACGGTCCGCATGTTCGCCGTCGACATCGACGAGCAGGACGAGCGCGTGGCGATTGCGAAGGCCCTGGAGATGGTGAAGCTCGGGCAGGTCGTCCACCGGAACTCGGACTGTCGCTGGCTTGGCTTGCAGGCTCGGGAGTCGCCTCCGCAGTCGACGCGATCGGTCGACGTCGGTTGGCTCGTGCGCGCACTACTGAGCTTCGGTCACGCTGATCTGCGTCGCGTCGCACTGACCGCCGGTCTGATCGGCGCAGACGAGAGCATCGAGCGACAGCCCGCGTGGATTGCCGAGCTACTGAACCGCGCCAAGCAGGAGAACAAGCTGGTCGACTTGAACGAAGCTGCGCGCTCCGAGTTGGCCGCGAAGGCACACCAGAACTCATCTGTCCGGGAGCCGTCTGCATCCGAGCCGGACCGGCAATGACGGTGCAGGTTGCATGGAAGTCACCATGCCCCGGACTATCTCGAAGCTATGGAAAAGCTAAACGCCTACGTCTGCCAGAAGGACTCGTCGCACGTTCGCTTCACCCGTCAGCGCAGTGACTGCACGATCGTCACGCCGTTCGGCCTCGGTTGCCATCGCTGCGATGGGCACGCCTACTCGGTGATGCACATGCTGCGCGGCGCGCCCGTGCCGGTTCGGATGAAGGCTCTGATCGAGAGCAACTGGTTCGAGTGGCGATCGTCGCACACCGGGACCCCACAGGATGCCCATGCGACCGACGGGTTGCGTATTGTTCCGCTCACCGGGCCGCTTCCGCGGCCGGACTTTGGGCCAATGCCTGCGGCTTGCGGGTAGTCTTCCGCGTGGAGCCCGACGAACTGATCCTGTCGACCGACGTGAGCGCCGTGTTGGCGCACCGCGAGGCCATTCGCGACCGCATCGTTCGGTTGCTGGATCTGGCGCACGAGATCGAGGACTTGGCGAACAAGGGCAACCTGGGCGTGGCGCAGGTTTGCCTACGTGGGAAGCATTCGCACGCCGAGGCGCTGACGCTCGAATCCGCGATGCTGCGCGTCGATGTTGGCGGCTGGCAGTGGCTGATGACGCAGTGCGGCTTGCGGTCCTTCCTGGACGCGCAGGCGCGTGAGGAGTGGAACAAGGCCATCAGCACGATGCAGGTTCCTCCGCTGGACCGCGACGCGATCGTCGGGACCTTCTCGAAGGTCTACGCCGAGCGCGAGATGATGGTTCTTCGGGGTGTGCAGCAGCAGTTCTTCCGTCTGTCTTGGGACTACAAGACCAACAGCCCGATCGCGTTTGGCACGAAGTTCATCATGCAGCATTTCATGGAGGTCTGGGGCGTAGGCCCTAACAGGCACCAGTCTGCACATCACCGCGCGTGCGACGAGATCGACGATCTGGAGCGCATGCTGCATCTGCTGGAAGGCAAGCCCGAGCCTGACCACCGTCTCGGAACCGCGGTTGCCGTGCGGGAAGCACAGCGGAACGGTCTGAACGAGATCAAGATGCCGCACCTGCGCATCCGTTGGTTCAAGGGCACGACCGCGCACGTCTGGTTCCTGCAGCCCGCCTACCGGGACTCCCTGAACCGGCTGATTGGCAAGGTCCGGGCCCTTCCGCATGATCCGAGGTCCACATGATCCGCATGCTTCGCAACTGGCTTGCCGCTCGGGCGCGCAGGCGTCGCTACGACGCCCGTCGGGCAGATGCTTGTCTGTTGTTCCCCGTGCTGCAACAGCAGTCCCACCGCAACCCCGACTTGTTCCGGCGTGCGGCGTCCGTGCACGTCAGGCTGGACCCGAACTGGAACGGTCACGAGGACGAGTGGCGCAACACCCCCGTGGACCCTGACGTATGGATCAGCTTGCGCGATGACGACCCCTGAAGAACTCGCTGAAGACGCGATCCGCTGTTCTTTGACCGCTCTGCCTCTGCTACCTGTCGAAGCGCAGGATGTCCTGCTGGAGAACGGAATGACCACCCACATCACTGTTCGAGCGGCCGAAGTGCACGTCAACGACCGGATCTGGTCTGGCTCGGCGATCCGTGGCTTCGAGTGGGCTCGGGTGCGCGAGGTCACGCGCTGCCCGGACGATCGCTACATCATCATCAAGACCCTCGGATTCACGACCTGGAAGCATCCGGACGAAGCCGTCGCGGTGCAGAGATCCCAATGAGCAAGACAGAACCATCTGCCTATCTGGTCCTGGGTGGACCGGCGCATGGACGATCGCTCCCCAGCTCGGGCGCGAGCGTTCTGCACTTCCCCGTGCCGTCTGCTCTCGGTGAGCTGGACGAACACAAGACGCTCCTCCGGACGTTCGACTACCGTCTGGCTCGCATCTCCTGGCGTGGCTTGGAGACCTCGGCCTATTGGATTCCCTCGCACATCAGCGAAGGCGAGCAGACTGCGTTCATTCGGCACACGCTGGAGGACGCGGTCCGACATCAGGCTGGCCTGGGCGACGGTGGCGTCGTTTCGGTCGATGTCGAGGTATGCCGGCAGGCGTTCGAGACCTACTACACCTCGCTGCACGAACGTGTGAACGATGTCATTCGCAAGGCGCGGGCGAAGGGCGTGCAGATTCCGGAACCGACTGGACCACGCCTGCAGCGTGATGCTGAAGGTAACTACAATGACGCCACGCTGAAGATCAAGTTCAGTAGCTGGCAGGCCGCGTGGCATGCCTGTTCTCGCGCGCACGCCAGCAGGGCGGAGAATCGGCAGGACCAGCTCGCCAAGGAGGTGCTGCGCGGCCTGGAGGAGCAGCGGCCGGATCGAATCGCGCAGGCGATCGACTTCCTGCTGTCCGGCGCGCAGTTCGACAAGCTGTCCGGGCAGCAGAAGGAAACCATGCTGGCCGGTCTGCGCGACCTCCGGCATCTCGTCGAGGACGTGGAGCGCATGGGCTGGAGTCTGCCGTGAAGCTACGCGACCTGGACATGCTGGGCCTGATGGTGGCGGCGAACCAGACGATGTTCGCGAACCCACATCGAGGCATGCCTACGGCGGACGACATCGCGAACTGCATGGACAAGATCCTGCGCGGCAGCAGAGTGACAACGAGTCAAAACCGCCGACACCGCAGCGAGTATCCCGCTGATCTGCAGCACCTGGGCGACGTGATGAAGCTGTGGGACCCGCAGGGCTACCTGATGCTCGGTCCTCCTGGGTGGATCGCGCACCATTGCGACCTGTGCGGCCAGACGGGCTGGCATCCTGACGACTGTGATCCGGCATGACCCCCGAACAGATCGCCAAGCTGATCGGCATCCCGTTGGACCAGTGGCCGGGCAACTGCTATGCGGTCGCGTGCCAGATGTTGAACCAGCGGATCTGCCGGGGAACTCCGCGCTACGGCTTGTGGACCGGCCCGGTGGATCAGAAGTGCCGGATCGTCAGGTGGAGAACCTCTAGGGTCTGCCGTCACGGCTGGATCGAACAGAAGAACCGCGTGGTCGACCCGACCCGCTGGGTGTTTGAGGCCAAGGAGCCATACGTCTACCGCGGCCCGGCGGATCACTACGATGTCGGAGCCCAGACGCTCAGGCGCGAGAAGCTGACGCCGTGCCCGCCGTATCGCCCCGGAGATCAGCGGCCCCACCTGTTGGTCTGGATGGTCAGTCCGGAGGCTCACCGCTGGATGACCGAAGAGCTGTTCCAACGGGCTCCGGGCATCACCATGCCGATGGTCTTCTGGATGGCGAACCTGCCGGTTGACCTGTTGGGCCTGCATGCCGAACCCATCTACCGCGCGCTGATCCGGGCCGGATTGAAGGCGCTGATCCCGAAGGACCTGCTCGAACTCGTGCTACCCGAATACCGCGTCAGGAGACCCCGATGACCACGCCCCAGGACCCCAGACATACGAGTCAGAAGACCCAGGCCACACCGCCGCACCTCGCCGTCCTCGCGATGCTCAAGACCTGGGCGCAATCCGCCGGCTACGGCTTCCGCCTGGACTCCGTGGTGAACGGCATCACGTTCTTCGTCCCGCCGCTGCGCGGACGGCAGGGCAAGGACACGCAGGTGACCGTCGTGGTCGACTCGCGAGGCAGCATGACGTTCAGCGCGCTGGGTGACGTGCGCTCGATCGACGAGCTGCAGCACTTGCTGAAGGCTCTGAGCACATGACCCGACTACAAGAGGCTGGCCTGAGCATCCGGGCGACACGCCGGTCGCCTGTGCCCCGCGGACTGAACGGCCAGCGCGGCACGTCCTGGCTGGTTCAGTTGGAGGGCGCGGACTTCAACGCATCGGAGCGCGCGGCGTGGCGTCGCGTCTGCTTCGACCGCGATCGTGAGGTGCTGTTTGTGCGCGCTCGTGGTGCTGCCTATTCACTGGACGCAGACGTGCCGGAAGCACCTGGGACGCGACCGAGCTACTACGACGTGCGGGCCTGCACACTGGGCTCGCGCGACATGCGCACCATCAACACCGCGACTTCCGCGACCTCGGGCTGTCGGTCGGTCACGCAGTTCTTCTACAAGGGCACCTATGGGTGCGTCACGTTGGTCGCCATGCCGGAGTGCGTCTCGGTCTTCACGCTCGGCGAGGACCCGCTCTGGTCGACTTGGTGATGCTGCTCCCAGCGCAATGCCCTGAGTGCGCCGGCCAACGTCCGGACTGCCCGCGGTGCAGTGGCGTCGGGAAGGTCGCGATGAAGCTACCGGAGCCCGGCGACGGCCCGGCCTTCACGCGGATCTGTCCGGATTGCGGCTGGACCAACGGTGCCTACTTCCCGCAGCCCGGCATGGAGGTGCCCGAGGATGGCGCTCAGGTCGACGGCTGGTTTGGGGACTGCTGCCTGGAATGTCGAAAGGGTGGTCATATGGTCTGGAAGAAGCTGTGATCACGTTGCAGTAGAATGCCGAAGCAATGGCGATCCGCGAATCTTGGCGCACTTGGCGCTTTCTGCTCGGTGACAGTTTCCGCGTCTACGACGCCGACACCATCACGCAGGCGACGGTTGACCGTGGGCTCGGCGACCTGCGGATGAGGATGTCCTTCCGTCTGACGTCGTCTGTGCAGGGTCCTATCAACGGGCCGGAGGTCACGGGGCGTGAGCGACCTGCGGGCCTGATCGCTCGCGACTACGTTCGCGCCTGGGTGACGGAGAATCGTGCGCGTGAGGTCTGGCTGTCCTCGGCGCAGTGGCCGCTCGATCTCTACGGTCGGGTCGTCGCGGAGGTCTGGGCCGGCGGCGTGGCGGGCCCGGGGTGTGCGGAGCTTGGGCCACATCTGTTCGATCTCGGGCTGGTCGTGCTGTCCCGTCCGGATGGCGCGCGCGTCCCGTTCACCGACGAGCAACTCGCTCGGGTGCTGAAGTTCGGAATGAAGCTGAAGAAGCGGAGGGCTCGTCGATGATCGTCATCTACTGCGTTCTGTTCGTCACGGTTATGCTGTGCGGCTTGTTGCTGCGCGCCGGCCTGCGCCGGGATCTGCGGGACCGCATCGTCGGCCAACTGGAGCAGGCGCGCGTCACCGGCGTCTGGCTCGACCACCGCGTGCTGGCGGCCAACCTGCTGCCGCGCATGGCCCTGTCCCGGTCGTCCCCCAAGATCGTGCGGGAGCTACGGGCCCTGGAGCGCATGCGCGTCGTCAGCCTGGACCGCATCGTCGAGCGCGGGCACGAGTCCGTGGTCGCTCGGCTGATCTGCCGGGTCTGATCTCATTTCGGGACTCCTGGGCCCGGGCCTCAAGTTCCGGCTCGGGCTTGCCGAAACAGGGGGCATGGACCTGAAGCTGAAGATCACCCTGTCGCGCGCCTTCGCCATCGAGCAGCACAACATCCGCGTCGCGGTCGAGCACCCGGACTGGAAGAGCCTGCGCAAGATCCACCCGGAGGAGTGGCCGCCGATGGACGGTCTGCTCAACTCCGTCGAGGACATCAGCGGCGAGGACTACTGGCACATCGTCGACGAGCTGATCGCGAACCCGCGGCTCTCGTTCGAGACCTACCTCAAGCGCCGCGCCGAGCGACTGGTGTCCGAAGCATGAGCACCGAGGAACGCATCCGCGCGCTGTGCTCGCGCCTGGAGGAACGCAGCCGCTCCGCTCCGCGTGGCGTCTGCAGGCAACTCGACTACCGTCTGGACCGCTTGCGCCAGACGCTCGCGCAGGTGGACGTTGCGATCTGCTCCGGCGCACCGTGCTTCGCGTTCCGCGTGTTCGTTCGGGCGCGATTGCTGGCCCACGCGGTCGTCCTGCTGTCCCGAGTCCGCGCGTTGCAGGCCCGTGCGCGGTCGGTAGAATGACACTGTGTCATTTCAGGATCTCAAGGCGCGCTTCCTTCTCTCGCTCTACGGTCAGTTCGTCGAGCAGCCGGACAAGCTGACCGCGTGGCGCGTTCGTGCCGCCCCGGTTGGCAACGCTCTGGAGCTACTCGATCTGGCTCGGGAGATTGGGGGCGACGTCGAGCGCATGGCAGTGGAGCGCATCGAAGCCTTCCTGGCGGCTCGCAAGAAGATCCGTTTGCGTGCCCACCCGCCCAAGGACGTGCGTAAGGCGCGGACCTCGCGGCCCCCGGCGGAAACCTCAAGTCCTCCGGAGGAGCGAAAGGAACCCAGACCGGACCCGGTCCCGACCGACTACGCAGGACTCGAAGCGTCGGTCAGGAGTATGGGCTCCCGGGCGAGAGCCGCGGGCAGACCGAAGTCAGCCAACCCTTTCCCTACGGACGCTGCTGCGCATGCGTGGTGGTCCGAAGGGTGGGCTGCCCCGGTCGACCGCACCCCGAAGCAATGAGTCGAACCCTGCCGTTCCTGGTCCTCCTGGCCGTCTTTCCTGCGTCGTCCTGTGCTCGACACGACAGCGCGAGCCCGAAGGTCGTGGTCGTGGACCCGATCGAACCTGACCCGCCTGTGGCCGATTCCCCGCCTGCGTATCGGCCGCGCCCGCAGATTGCGGAGCAGCCGAACTCTCCCACGAATCCGGGTGGCCCGGTGCCCGAGATCAGCAGCTTGGTCATGCTGGCGGTTGGTCTCGTTCTGGTGGCCGCTACTTCCGCCGAACGTCGCAGGCGACTACGTTCCTGATCGACCGCGCAGCATCCTGCGCGTTTCCTGAGAGAATCTGATGCACGATCCGATGACCGTCGCGTGGGAGCTTCGGCTCCTGCTCCCCTGGCGAGAGCCGAAGCACTACCGGAACCGCGAGGGTGCCCTGATGCCCAGGCGGTTCATCGGCGGCGTTCGTCGGTTCGTGCGTCTTCCTTTGCTCACCATCTGGCACGTCGATCCTGAGCGCGACGGCTCGGATGACTCCTGCAGCGTCAGCAAGCGGCTGAGCAGTCTGCAGCGGCAGATGCTCGTGCATGCCGGCGGCGACGAGGCTCGCCGTCCGTGGTTCCTCCGCGAGCGTGCGAGGGAGCCAAGCAGCCCGGCCGACGCGGAGTGTCTGCTACGTGGCGCGCTCTGGCACGTCGCTTCGATCACGCGACTGAACCGCTGGTCGCTGTTTCACCGGCGCATCACGTTCGCGCAGTGCACGCAGCTCGCCAACGAGCTGATTCACAACTCGGTCGACAACGTGCGGAGCAGCCTGTGCTTGCTGCCCGGCTGGCACACGAACGACAGGATGGTCGTGCCGCATCCGCAGAAGGCGAACCAGGACGACTTCGACATGAACTCGCCTGAATACGACCAATACCTCGACGAGCTGGCCGCGCAGCCGCTCGACCACTACCCGAAGGACGCCAGTCCGGACAGCAGGCGCAGGGAGAGCGAGGACTTCTTCTACATGTGCGGTCGCATCCTCGCGCGGCGTGCTGCGCGCTGGTGGCAACACCCGCGCTGGCACTTCTGGCACTGGCATTTCCAGGTGCATCCGTGGCAGCGGTTCCTCAGGCGGTTCGTCGAGCGTTGCTCGATCTGTCATGCGCGCTACCGTGGGCGCAACGACGTTTACTCGGGCTTCGGCGGAGGTCAGACATGGTGCGGCGACTGTCAGGCGAAGACGGACAAGGTCGCAGCGCGGTGACGTTCAGCGGGACGCGCGTGCACCGTGTTGGCAAGCGTCCGGGCCACACCGTCTGCGGCCAGCGGACGGTTGAGGTCGGACCGCCCGTCCCGGACGCGGATCTGCGTGAGTTCCGTGATCTGTATTGCTTGATCTGCTACGCTGCGCCGCGGTGTCCTGTGTGCACGAACTGCGGCTTGCAGCACGCCAACGGTTGCACCGACACGGCGTCCCCATGAGATACGACCCCGCGACCTCTGCCGTCTATGACGCCGAGCACCGTCAGGCGTTCGCCGCACTGGGCATGGCGCGTCAGCTACTGCTGGCGAACCGTGAGACCTTCGACCGGCTGGTGAAGTCGGCGCGGACGATGGAGACGGCCGGCATCGTGTTGGACCCCACGCTGTTGCGCGACTACATCAACAGCGCGAGCGCGAAGGCTCAGGTCCGGCTGGCCGAGAAGGCCATCGAGTTCCTCGCGTGCATCGACGCCGAGATCGCCAACGTCCCGCAGCTCGCGTCGGAATGATCCCTGGGTGGCTCGTGGCGGGTGTCCTGTCGCTCAGGCGGTTCTATCCGGCCCCGGGCCCCGTCTGGCCGCCCGTGCCGGCACACGCCTACAACGTGGACGAGTCCCCGGACACCCGGGTGCTGCTTCGTCCGCTCCGTCAGGTATCATGCGCGCATGGATCATCGGCGACCGGCGGTCGAGCTTCCGTTCCTCGGGAGACTCGATCCACAGACTGGCCGTAAGCTCTGCGGATGGTGCGGCACGCCCGTCAGCGGGCGCAGGATCTCATGGTGTTCGGACGCATGTGTTCAGGACTACCTGATCGCCAAGGGCAACCAGAGCGCCTGTCGGAAGCACTGCTGGGCAAAGGACCGGGGCGTCTGTCAGGAGTGCAGGACGGACGTGAACAAGCACCGCCGTGCGCTCGTGGCGAAGTTCGGCGACGTGCCGGCGAACCAACGGGATCGAATCAAGTGGGAGGCGGACCACATCGTGCCGCTGGTCGAAGGCGGCGAGCACAAGGCGGCGAACTTGCGGACGCTGTGCCGGCACTGCCACAAGGCGGCGACGCGCGCACTACGAGCCCGCATGGCCGAACGCAAACAGGCTGGCGCGTGAAGCAGCCGCTTGTCGTCGCGGTGGACTTCGACGGCACGATCGTCGACCACCGCTTCCCGAAGATCGGCGCGGACGTGCCCGGTGCACTACTGTCGCTGCGGCGGCTGCAGGAGGCGGACGTCCGGCTGATCCTCTGGACCATGCGCTCGGGTCCGCATCTGGACGAGGCGGTCGCCTATCTGCACGCGCGGCTCCCAGCTCCCCTGTTCGGCGTGAACGCCAATCCGGAGCAGTCTTCGTGGTCGACCTCGCCCAAGGCATACGCTCAGGTGTATGTGGACGACGCGGCCTTCGGCTGCCCGCTGCGCTGGTTTCCCGGGTTCGCCCGCGCGGCTGTTGACTGGTCTATTGTGCTGCCCGCGCTACTCTCTCTGGCTGAACGATGAGCGACAATCCCGAACCGAAGAAGCCGTTCGACTACGGTGCACGTCGTCCTGACGGTCAGTTCGAGCGGCACCCGACCATGTCGCCGGATCAGCGTGCCAACCGATCGCGTCCGGTGCGGGACAGCTATCGGCACGTCGGCAAGCGACCGCAGGGCCCGCTGCGCGACCTGACGCCCGCCGAGGCTGAGCGGTATGCGGAGTTCGGCTACGTGAAGTTCGAGGAGCATTCTCCGGAGCGGTCGTCGGCCACGGGGCGGTTCTGGACGAAGGCGCAGCTCGAAAGCGGCTGCAACACGATCACGCGCATGGGCTCGTCGTTGGCCGAGACCTGGGCAGCCAATCCGAACTTCTACGGGCGCACGTTCTGCACGCACTGTCGGGACTACTTTGCCGTCGCGGAGTTCGTGTGGATCGAGCCGTCGGGCGCTGACGGTCCGGTGCTCGGAAGCTGATCCATGCCGCCGCAGACGGGTCAGTCTCCGTGGTCGATGTTCACCGTCCTGCCCACCGTGGTGGAGGACGTGGACTTCGTGCTGGGCAAGAGCATGAAGGACTTGGTGTTGAAGCACCCGGTCTGGAAGACTCTCGCGCCCCGGCGGCGCGAGTCGAACTACAGCTTCCTGGCCTGTGGCGTCAGGCGCGTGCTGCGCTTCATCCCTTGGCAGTCCGAGCTGGTCGTGCCGAAGACCCGGACGCGCGTGTTCTTCGACCCGGAGTTGCCGCTCGGGCTGTTCGGGTCCGGGCTGCTGGAGGTGCACTACCAGGGCGACAGCCTGCAGGCCACGCATCCGGATGTGCTGGGCGTTAGGCGCTCGGTCTGCGTGCGCGCCGGGGACAGTTTGACACTGTGTCACCTGTTCGGCCGGGCTTGCGGCGCGCTCTCGCTGATGCCGCTCGTGCACTGGCTCATGACGGGCGGCAGCTCGACGTGCACGTTGGTCGACCTGATGGGCCGACGAACCACGCTGCAAGTCGAACATCCGACCGCTGTGCTGCGTCACAATGGCGTGCTCTACTACGCGAGTGCCGAGCTGAGCACAGCTTTACCGACCTTCCTGGAGGGCGGTTGAGTGACCCCTTCGTCCGACGATGACCTCCGCGTCTGCATCCTGCGCGATCTGATCGAAGAAGACGATGACTACGCCCACGTCGTGCTGCATGACGAGCAGGGCAATCCTGCGGAACTGATCCTGCTGGCGCGCGACCCTGAGGTCGTCAAGCGTCTGCTCGCAGCCCTGACCAAGTTGAACTTCGCTAAAGAAGTATGAACGAAGCCGACGACATGCAGATCGAACTGCATCACGCATGGTCCTGGACCTGTCCGGTCTGCAAGACGCACAGCTACGTCGAATCCGTGCGTGCGCAGGTGACGGACGACGAGATTCGTGCCGAGCTGGGCTATGACCAGGACGACGAGATCACGGAGGCGATGCGCGAGGACTTCATCTGCGCACCAGACATCGTCACCTGCACGAAGTGCGATGGTTCGTTCATGGCCAAGATCCGCGACGTGTTCCCGCACGTCGACGAGGACGATGACTACGACGGCGACGAGGACGACCTGTGAACGAGGTCCGTGTTCCGCTGCAGATCGTGACCGCGCAGCTCGACGAGTGCAGTCTCGCGTGCGCGCTGGTGGACTATCTGAACAAGCGGCGCATGTTCGTGCGCGTCCGGAAAGAGCAGAACGATCCGGAGGTCGCGGCCGTGCTGGTGATCGAAGGTCCGGCGCTCGATCAGCTACAGGCGTTCCTGCGCGATCTGCGGCCGGCCTGATCTGTGCAGCGGCGCGGCGAAATCTGCGCGCGGGAACTTGCCTCAACACGGGCTTCTTGGCTTCATTCGCGCGTAAGCTCCGACACGGGTCCTGGACCGCGAGGTAACCTTCCGGAGCCATGCAAGACAACCGCCCATCATCGCGCGCCCAGGCGTGCATCCTGTCTGTGTCGGCCGGTCTGATCGGTCTGCTCTGTGGCCGCCTGTCCGTCACGGAAGATCCCGCTGCCCCGCTGGACTACAAGTCCTCGCCGGCCCACGTCGCGAATCTGGAGTTTCGGCTGGAGTCCGAGCTGAGCACGAAGCGTCTGCTCGTGGAAGCTGCGCACGACAACCTGGACATGCACCGATCCCAGGTCGATCGTCTGAACGCCAGGATCATCGAGCTGGAGGACATGCTCGCCAGCCTGACGATCGCCACGCGCATTGAGTCCTGTGGCGTGCGCTACGACGATGGCGCGCCCGCGACGCTGGCCCAAGTGCAGGACGTGCTGGACCGCTGCTACCTGACGGCCGACGCGGCCGACAGGGCGAACGTGTTCGCGGTCGTGCCTGTCGCCGACCTGTGGGAGATCGCGCTGTCCGAGCCACGCATGCGCGCTCGGCTCCAAGAGCAGCGCAACCAGATCGAGTTGACGCAGCGTCAGTTCGTCTGGCCGGCACAGCGCGACCAACTCCTGCAGGGCTACCTGGACAACCTGATCGCCAAGGGCGTGCCAGCGTCGCTGGTCGCCACCTATCAGGCCCGGTTGCTCGCAATGTTTCCGTGAGTCAGTCTGTCTGTTCGTTCTTTCCTTCAACCCTTTCCGATCGGAAGGCAATCATCATGATCCGCTTCGCGTTGGTGACGCTCGTCACCCTTCTCTCGTTCGCGCCCGCCCAGACCGTGCAGTCCGTCAAGTCCGATGCGTCTGCTACCGCGCCGCTCCCGCCTGGGGGCGGCAAGAAGGACATCCCGCCGGGCGACACGGTGCAGACCCGTGACGGCAAGCAGTCGGTGCAGAACAACGGCACCGGCACGGGCAAGATCACGGTGCGCTACAGCGGCGTTGCCGTGCGCAGTGAGACCGCGCCGAACACCTGGATCGTCGAGGTCATCACGGAGGTCGACATCAACTCGACCGATGCGGTCTGTGACGACATCCCGAACGTCAACGCGCCGAAGTCCGGTTCGAACATCACCGTCACGGGCACCGGAACGACCGTGACGGTGACGGGTGACAACGTGACCGTGACGGCGGCCAGCACCGGGACGACCGTGCATTGCGGGACGTCCGCTCAGAACACGACCGTCAATGCGGGGCCCGGCAGCTCGGGCAACGTCGTCTACTCGGGCGGCGGGTTCTCGGGCAGCATCAACTACGCACCCGGTGCTGGTGCGTGGGGTCTGCGCCGCGCCTGATCGTCTGTCGGTCCGATAGCTGACGCAGCGTCAGCTCGCTCTCTACAACTTGAAGCCCGCTGTCTCCTCGGCCGAGATTGCGGGCTTTCTTCGTTTCTGCGGCCGATGAGGTAGTCCCCCATGAAGACCATGCTTCCCATGCTCCTGCTCGCCTGCGCGTCTGTCGCGCAGATCCCGCTCGACACCCAGCAGTCGCGTTGCGACCTGCAGGTGCGGGTGGTCGACCAAGCTGGCGTCGAGATCCCGACCGCGCGCGGCGAGTTCTTCTCGCCGTTCGGCGTGCTGATCGACGTGAAGGCGGACCAGCACGGCGTCCTCTACTGCGGCGCGCGCGATTCGCAGCTCTCGGTGTTCCCGTATGGCAGCGATCTGGTGTTCCTCGTCCATGCGGACGGCTACGCCTCGCAGAAGGTGTTCTTCACGCTGCCGCCCGTGCTGGGCTGCACGACGTGCGGCCAGGGCGACGTGAAGCTCGTGGAGTCGCTCGACGTTGCGCTCGAACTCGCAGGTGTCTCGCTCCTGCAGGCCGGCGGCCCGACCACGGCGGATCAACCGGCGACCGCGCCGACGGACGATGCGTCGAACCCGCCGATGTGCCAATACGAGGAGCGGTTCGTCCGGGCATACAGCGCGCTGTGTCACGAGAGCACGTCGAACTTCGCATCGGTCAGCTACGTGAACGGCGTCTGCGCGTCGCCGCTGGACTGGAGCAACACGACCGCGAACAAGCAGACCTACACGGCGACGTGGTCTTCGAACCTGACGGCCGAGGCATCGTCGTCGATCGAGAAGGTCCTGAGCGGCAAGCTCAAGTCCACGCTGTCCACGGGCGGCTCGCGCGAATGGTCCTACGACCAGACCGTGACGTTCCAGGGCAAGCTCGGCAGCAAGAACCTACCGGGCATGTGCGGGTATGCCTGCATGAACACCACGCAGCGCGTCATCGTGACCGAGCGGTGGATCAGGTGTTGCGCGCGGCAGAACGGCTGGGGCTGCCTGGAGTGGGGCGACTGGCGTCGTGACCCGCGCTACCAGCCGATCGAGACGCGCGTGAACACCGGATACTGCACGACCGAAATGCGGCTCTATCCGTGCAACAACCCGCCGCCCGTGATCCCGTCTTGCGCGCAGTGAGGTAACCTACTGACGTGGGTTCCTCGTGGGAATCTGCGAAACGCTCGGCCGTCGGGGGCAACCTCGGCGGCCGTTTTCATCAACGGACCGAGCATCCTCCATGAACGCGAATATGCCGCCGAACGTGCCCAGCTACCTGACCGGACCGTGCAGCCTGCAGTGGGATGGATCGGGCGATCTGGTGTCCATCGTCTTCGATTCTGGCTATCGACTTGTTCCGGTCGCTGTCGAGATGTGCGATTGCCCGGCAGTAGAGTGGATGGTCTACCGCGAGCGCGACCGAGTTTGGCGTCGCCTTGGCGACCGCAGGTGGACCACGAGGCCGTCGACAGTCTCATCCGAGGCAGGGATCGTTCGATATCCGGGGTCGAAGGCGAAGCGCAAAGGTGGTCGGCAAGTGCCCGACGATGGCAGATGTTTCATACTACCGGATGGTTTGTGCGTGAGTCCGTTTGCTTGTCCGCACGGACCAGCGCATCCATTGGCCACTGCGGCGCTGCTCGGTCTGAGCAAAGGAAAGAGATCATGAAATCGAACAACACGATCACGGTGCGGAAGAACGGCGTCGCGCGCGAGGTCGACCTGCGTGTTCTGACGAGCGTGCTGCGGACACCGACAGGCGGAACCGTGCTGCGCTTCCTCGGCGGTGCGGATGACCTGCTGATCGACGACGACTACGACGTGATCCACCGGGTATGGCGCGTCACGCAGGAGCGCCGTGCGGCCCAAATGCAGCAGGAGATGCCGCCGTCGAATATCGACGAATCCAACGCCTTGCCTGCTGTCGGACTGCATGTGTGCTCGTGGAGCCCTGGCCGCCTCGAAGAGAAGATCCCGTCGACCGAGGTGCACATTTCGGTTCCGGTCGAAGTGGAGGATTTGAAGTTCCGCGCGGTGGTGCGCTACCGGACCCGGGCTTCCGTGCTGGCCGTGATCGACGCGCTGCAGAAGCACGTCGAAGACGTTTGGCCGTCGGGCAGATGAAGTCGCATCCCATGGGCAAGCGCATCCGCTTCGAGGCCGTTCGCGTCGACGGGCGCGTCTACAACCTGGATCTGCGCTGCGTCGATCACGGCGTCACGCGCACCCAACGCTTCACCTTCCAAGTCCTTCATGAGGACCCGCCGATCGACGAGCGCGGACCTGACCTGTCGGTGCTCGTGCGCGCCGCCGAGACTCTGCTGCGCTCGCAGCTCTCGATCGAGTGGGCTCCGTTCATCGAGGTCTATGTCGATGCGGAGGACAACTGCGTCTACGCATCGGAAGGGGAGGCTCTGTTCCAGGCCAAGCTCGCTGTGCGCGCCAGCCTGCTGGACATCGGAACGCGACCCGACGGGACCAAGCTGCATCGCATCCGCTCGAAGGGGTTCGGTAGCAGCACCCACTACACCACGCACGACGGGATGCCCGAGGACGCGGTCGTCCCGGACACGCCTGCCAACAGGGCGCGCCTGCAGGTGATCGCCGACGGGCTACAACGGCTCGCGACGAACCTGACGTCGATGCTCAGTCAGGACCGCGTGCTCAAGACCCTGCAGGACGTCCGGATGCTTGGGATGCTGGCTCCGCCGGCTGCCGAGCCTGAGGTCTCGAAGCGGGATTCCAAGGACAAGGGCTCAAGGCCGCGGGCTCGCCGGTCGAAATAGCGGGCATGACCGAGTTCATCTCGCTGCCGTCTCCGCCCACCTCGCTCGAACTGGACCACGCCCTCAAGGCGCAGGAGTCCCTCATCCAGGAGTCCGCCGACATGCTCGCCGAGCTGGTCGAGGCCCTCGCGGGCGTCCAGCTACGCGGCGACGCTGACGAGGCCAAACACGTTCTGTTCCAAGCGCGTCGGCTCGTGGAGCAGCGCCGCCGCAACGACGACCGGCTCCTGCGTCTCATCGCGGGACAGTGATCGGGACCGCCTGCTCAAGTTCCTCCTGTCACGATCCGAAAGAACCCGCATGAGCACCAAGGTTGAGGTCGTCTGGTCGTCGCGGTGCAACCACGGCTACGACTGTGGCAGGTTCTGCACGCGCAAGGAGGTGTTCGTCGAGCGCATCGTCTGCTCGTGCGGCGAGGTGGTGGACGAGCCCGAGGACACCGAGGACTTGCGCTGCTCGTGCGGCGTGGACCTGGAGGCTGCGGTGGAGAAGTCGCACATCGATCCATACCTGACCGAGCCCTGGGACATCTTCTGAGAGATTCTGCTCAAGTTCATCGTCCTGGAATGCCGAAGAGGACCGCATGAAGCACCCGACCGTCACGAAGCTCACGCTCAAGCAGGCGCAGAAGGTCCTGGCCCGCGCGGACGCCGCGCAGCACGAGACCGTGCGCATCACCTCGCGCGGCTCGCTCGGCCGGAAGGTCTACGCGCTGTCGGCTGGCATCGAGACCCGCCGGTGGCACGCGCGCCGGAGCGCCGCCCTGGTCGTCGAGGCCATGCAGAAGCTCGGCGTGCAGTCGCTCGATCGCGTGACCGTGCGCAGCCACGAGCTGGACGACAACGGCTGGTCGACCGTCTACCTGAACGGCGACGAGGTCGTGCTGGTCGTGCACTCGCAAGTCGATCGCCACGCGCTCGGCGAGGCTCGCGAGCGGGAGCTGCGGTGGGCGCTGCAGGCGCGCAAAGGAGGAGTCTGAACATGAACCTGGACCACTACCCGATTCACGAACTCGCTGCGGCGCTGCGCCGGCAGATCGCTCTCCTGGCCAAGGGTCGCCCGCACGGCTGTGCGCTGCGTGCGGACCTGGAGCAGGCGCACCGCGACATCGGCGATGCTGTCGCGTCCGCTGAGGATGCGGCGCAGGCAATCTCCGAGCAGCCGCGGCGAGGAGCGTGCCGTGCCTGACCCCGCTGATATCAAGGTAACGCGCATCGGCGTGCGCTGGCACTGTCGTGTCACCTGGAAGGGCGAGCCGCTCGTCGAGGTCGTGACTGATCGGCAGGACAACATCCAATGGTGTTGCCGCGAAGCTATGCGCATGGCGAACAAGCTGGGCTACGTCAGCCCACGCACCTGCGCGTCGCGCATGCGGCACGGTGGCAAACGCACGAGTCGGCAGACCGGACGCTACTGGTTTGTGCTCGTGCCCGGTTGCGGCGGATCCCGCAAGCTCGACAAGGATTCACCATGAGCAACTCGCGTTTTGTCTACGTCGTGCGCTTCTGCGAGCACGGCCAGGGCGGCAGCATCCTCGGCATCTTCGCTTCGCTCGTGGGCGCGACGGAGGTCCTGTCGGACGAGATGCGTCGCCTGGACCTGGACGCTTCGCGGCCCGAGATTTCGAGGGACCAGGACGGCTCGGTTGTCTCCGTGCAGCACGATGTTCACGGCGGCGACACCTACAAGATCCAGCGTTGGAGCGTGCAGCCGTGAGCCGGTGGGCTCGCTATGGCGTGCGGCGAACGCCGCAGCCGGGGGATCGCGTGCGGATGCACTACCGCGCGGGCAGGTGGACGCGCTGGCATTTCGGGTCCGTTCGGGCTGTCACGCCGGCCGGCGTGCTCGTGACGTGGGGCGTCCTGAGCCAACCGTGCCGCGCGGATGACCCCGTTCCAGCGGCGGCCCTGCGCGTGCTGCTGCCGTCTTGATTCGGGACTCCTGTGTTCGAGGTCTCAAGTTCCCGCCTGGGCTTGCCGAAACAGGGGGCATGGTCATCCAGCGTTTCTTCCTGGTCGCCGAGGTCACCGAGATCGGTCCGACGTTCGTCGGCGTGTTCGACGACGAGATCGCCGCGCGTGACACTGCGTCAATTACGGGCGCTCGCGTCGTCCCGGTGGACCTGCCGTCCGGCGATGCGTGGCAGCTCTACAACATCGGCGGCCACGCGCACGCGGCCAGCGCGCTCACGCTCCTGCTGGCGGTTTCGATGTGCCGGCCCACGGTGGGGCAGGCGTTCTCCGCATGGTGCGCCGCGGCCGAACACCTCAGCATCTTCGGTGCAACCGACACCGAAGGCCGGGACGTCGCGCGCGAGGCCCTGCGGGCCTTCTACGCCATCAACCCCTGGGCCTGATCCTCGCTGCGCCGCAATCGGTGTGCGGTCCGTCCGGGTCGACGTGGGCGCGTGCGTCGCTAAGCTGACGCCGAATGACCTCCGTCCCTTCCGCCCCTTCCTCGACCGTCGATCGTCTACGTGCCCTCCTGGCCCATGCGGCTCGGGAGCTGGACGGCATCCCGACCAGCGGCGACAGCCCTGAGTCCACGCTGGCTGCCGTGGCGCGCCACGCCGGTGCGTGCCGCAAGCTCGCCCAGGTCATCAACCGGGAGCTATCCCAGCCCGAGGCCGTGCGTCTCCCCGAGATGCGACTAGTGCCGAACAGCAGCAACGTGCATTCGCTGGGCTACGACCCGGCCGCTCGGCAGGTGTTCGTTCAGTTCCGCTCGGGCCCGCACGTCTATCGCTACGACGGCGTGTCGGCTGAGCTGTTCCGGTCGATCAACGAGGCCGAGTCGATCGGCAGCGCCGTCGCACAGCTCCGCGCGTTGCCCACGACGAAGCTCCCGCTGCAGCCTGTTCCGGAGCCGCTGGACGAGGTCGCGCCTGCGCCTGTGCCCAAGGCGAAGCCCAAGCTCAGGCAGGCTGGCAAGGCGAAGGTCAGTCAGTCCAAGGCGAAGGCGAAGTGATGCACCCGCTGCGTGACTATCGCACGACCACTGAAACCGCGGCTTACTTGCGCGTGCTGGCCGATCAAGTCGAGAAGGTCAACGGCATGCAAGTGCATCTGAGTATCTCGCTGGACTACGTGTCTGACGCGGAGCATGCCGACCGGAAGTTGCGGGAGCAGAAGCGCGGCTGTCGCCGCGGCAAGAGCAAGCCGTGAAGCTGAACCAGGACACCGTTCCGCCTACGTTCTTCGACGCCTGCGAGCTGCTGGTCCGAAGCATGGAACTGCGCGAGATCGCCGAGCTGCGCGAAGGATTCCCTTCGACGCCGCTGGCGGTCGCTGCTGCGTGCTCGTGGTTCGGGTCCTTCCTGCGCAACGCATGGAGCCTCTGGTCCATGCCGCCGACGCCGCTGCGTGAGGACATGCGCCGGTGGACTGGCCTGATGCATCCCGACGACGTCGTGACCCTCGTGATCGCTGCTGCGGTCGCTACGGTGCGCGGCGACGTCTTCGACCTCGACGAAGCAGCCCGGACGTTCCGCGCACATCGTGCCGATCTGGGTTGCCTGCCTGACGGAACCTTCCTTCGCCTGAACCCATGAAACGCGCCCGCCTGAACTGTCGCGCCTGCAAGAACTCCTACATGGAACCGGACTCTCCGCTGATCTGCGCAACTGTCGGGTCCGCGTTCGGAACGTCGATCTATGGCGAGTCTCCGCCGCCCTGCGGCCCCGGCCATCGATTGTTCGCGCAGCATCCAATGCGCAAGCCCGACGGCAACCTGCGGTCTGGCCCGGCCGACATGCCCACGTCGCCCGCGATTGTCTGCCTGTGTGGGTCCGGTCGCTTCGCAACGGACTTCGCCCGGGTGGCAGCCGAGCAGACGCTACGGGGCAACATCGTTGTGGCTCCGGGCGTGTTCGGGAAGCAGGACCTCACGCCGGCTCAGGCGCAGGCGCTCGACGACTTGCATCTGCGCAAGATCGACCTCGCGACCTTCGTGCTCGTGCTGAACATCGACGGCTACATCGGGCAGAGCACGGCGAACGAGATCCGGTATGCGCTCGCGGCCGACAAGCCGATCCAGTTCCACGATCCGGAGCACGGCGAAGCCTGGATCAAGGAGAACTGCAAGTGACGACCGCCGCCGTGCGTGAGGTCCTGGGGCGCGACTACAAGAATCCGACGCCCAACACCGCGAACTGCTCGCAGCACATGGGTGTTCCGTTGCTGGAGCGCAGCATCGACTGCCCGATGTGCAGCTACGACCTGAAGGAGTTCATCCGTGCGGCGTGCGACGCGAACCGCTGGCTCAACGAGTGGCGAGACGCGATGGTCGCGGCCCTTCAGGCGAAAAGTGACGCTGTGTCACTTCCGCATGTGAGCGTGACCGAACAGGACCCGTTTCCCGCAGAGATGACGCTGGTCAACGTGGACGAAGGCGGCGAGAAGACCGCGCGCTACGTCCGTTTGGGGTCTCCTCGCCCGGTGGCTTGACGCTCCGGATGGGCAAGAGACAATAGGCACCGCATGACGACCATCACGCTTCGCGGCGGCGCTTCCACTTCCGACCGTCGCCTGGACCGCATCCCTCAGTTCGACGAACGCTCGCGCAGCTTCCCCATCCGGAACGCGCGCGAGGTCGCGGGCAAGAAGCCGCGCGGCTACACCTGGGCCTGCAAGGTCTTCAACGACCAGGGCAGCGAAGGTGCCTGTGTCGGCTTCGGCGTCGGACACGAGCTGGCCGCACGTCCCGCGGTCGTGAAGGGCATCGACGCCAAGTTCTCGCGCGAGAAGCTCTACTGGGAAGCGCAGCGGATCGACGAGTGGCAGGGCGGTGCCTATCCGGGTGCGTCGCCCTTCTATGAGGGCACGTCTGTCCTGGCTGGCGTGAAGGTCGCGCATCGACTGGGCTACATGGAGTCCTATCGGTGGTCGTTCAGCCTGGAGGACCTGATCCTGGGTGTCGGCTACGCCGGCCCGGCGGTCATCGGTGTGAACTGGTATTTGGGCATGTTCGATACGGACAGCTCGGGCTTCTTGCACGTCAGCGGTTCGATCGAGGGCGGGCACTGCACGCTGATCCATCAGGTGAGCGTGCGTCAGCGATACTTCGGCATCCACAACTCGTGGGGCCGGAACTGGGGCGTCGGCGGCGAGGCGAAGATCAGCTTCGACGACATGGAGCGTCTGCTCAACGAGGACGGTGAGGCGTGCTTCTTCGTCGGCCGGCGCGTGAAGCCGATCGCGATGTCCGCCTGAGGTAACCTACGGTATGAAGAAGAACACGGATCGCTGCGGCATCGGGCGTTGCAAGAACGAATCGGACGGGACGGTCTGGGCGGTGCCGATCTGCTCGGCGCACTGGACGACCTGTGCCGAGGCTACGCCGGACCGCAGCTCCGTGGAGTGGCTCAGGAAGCATGCTCGCGAGGAGTGGCAGTCCGAGCTTCCTGATGCCGTCGATCCTCCGGTCGCGAAGCCGCCTGTGCGGCGCGTCGCGAATCCACTGCGTGCCGTTGTCAGGCGGCGCGCCAACCCGACGACCTGATCGTCGCGAGGACATCCCATGGACACGCACGAAGCGCGCGACGACGCGCTCAGGGAAGCAGCACGTCGAACGGTGGGCCGCATCGACTACATGCGCTCGCAGTTGCCTGCGACCGAGCGGGATGCAGAGTCGCATCGCATCATGATGACTTGCATCTCCGCATCTCTGTCGGGGCACTACACGGCCGGCGTCTCCGAAGGTCGGAGGCAGTCGCACTTGGACGCCAGATCCATGTTCCTTTCCGGGGCCGTGGTCGGCATGCTTGCGGGCTACCTACTGGCGAGGAGTCTGCTGTGAGCGTTTGGTTCTGGTCGGTGTGTGCCGCTGGTCTGCTCATCGCCTCGCGCGCCAGAAAGACCCGCAAGAGGAAGACACCCATGAGCGAAGGAAACGATACTCCGAAAGTCGTCACGACGCCGCCCGCGCCGCCCGCGCCGCCCGCGCCGCCCGCGCCCCAGATGGCCAACAAGGTCTGCGAGTATCCGCTGGCAGACGGCATGACCGAGCTGAGGCTCAGTCAGGACTACCAGATCCTCGACGTGCACATCGTCGACGGTCAGTATCGCCTGCGCGTTCTGGAGGACACGACTCGTGACCGAACGGAGAAGATCCGCATCGTCCAGGCCGCCCTCGGAACCCGACTGCCCGGCGAAATCGCCGACTACACCCCGGTTGCGACCCGCGCGGGCGGCGCGCACTTCTTCGTCGCGGAGTGACCAACGACAGCGACGTGACTGCGAACGCAAACGTCGCTATCGCTCGCGCGGCGAAGCCAATCGCGGAGCCGCGCGAATCCTTCGGCTGTCCGGCTTGAAGCTGTATCCGTATCGGTGCGCAATCTGCGCACGCTGGCACCTGACCAAGATCACGCAATGAGCACCCTCATCACGCGGCACGGACTCGTTTGGGAGATCGACGCCGATCCCGATGCCGTCCATCAGTTCGTCAACGGCGACTACGCTGTCGTCGGCGAGTTCACGCTGCTGTCTGTGCGCGCCAAAGACGCCAACCCGGATGTCGGCTCCATGCTGAACCCGTCGGCCACGCGCAGGGCGCAGGGCTTCTTCCCGATCCCGTGGGACAACCAGAGCAGCCCCTATCTGGCCTACGACGCCACGCTGTCGCTGAAGCTGCCGCACCGCGTGGTTCCGGGTGACTCGGTGGTGAGCGCAACTCGCATGCCTGCGGGCTCGACCCCCTATGTCAAGCACGCCGCGGTCCTGACCTGCACGTCGGCCCCGCCGGACCCGAAGGACTTCCGCCCGTCGTATGCCGGCGGCCAGCGCGTGAAGGCCAATGCCGCGAACCTTCGGCACCCGAACCTGCGGATGCGCTACGGCATGCCCGGTGTCGTGCCGAACCTGACGGCCGAAGCATTCGCGGGCGTCTGGTTGGACTTCTATCCTGGCTGGTCGGTGCGCATGCTGCATCCGCACATGAACATGCCCGACTACGGCCGCGATCTCGCGACCAAGGTCGGCTCCGCGCTGCTGTCGTTGGTGATGCACGACCCGCAGGACTCGACCGATCTGCTCGTCAACTTCGTGCAGTTCGGCATCGACACCTACGGCATCTATCTGAACGGCGGGAGCTGGCAGGGCAACGGCGGACACGGCAGCGGTCGTCTCGCGCCGGTGCTGTTCGCCGGGCTCGCCCTCAACCGGGCCGACATGGCGTCCGTCGATCCGCTGCGCTTCGGCGAGGGTCAGCAGACTTTCTTCGTGGAGATGCTGAACGGACTCGTCAACGGCGGCCACGGCAACTACAGCACGCAGAACCTGGGCATGCCCGAGTGGGGCATGTATCACGCGACGCAGCCGGCCAGCGACACCGTCGTGTGGAACACCGAGTATCGCGTCTGCTGCACGGCGAACGCCTGGGTGGCTCAGGTCCTGGCGCTGCGTCTGCTTGGCATCGCTCGGCACGCACCGTGGGAGTCCTACGTGGAGCGGTATCTGGCGATCCAGCGCGCGGCCGGCGCTCCGGCGTGGCAGCTCCACTGGGATCAGCCCTGGCACCTCGTCGCGCACGACCAGTTCCGTTCTGAGGAGATGCCGGGTGTCCGGAGCATCGGCTGCTCGGGCATGAGCACGTATGCCGAAGGTCCGGACCTGTCGATCCATTCGACTACGCCCGCGCATCAGGGCGGCGTCTTCCGCCTGGAGGTGATGAGTCGCATCCCGAAGGCCGAGAAGGCGCTGCTGTTCTTCGGCAACCTGCTGCCCATGCCGACGAAGACCTCGACGGTCCCGGGTATCACGCTGGCGAACTGGCTGCACATCAGTCCGGTGGGCGACCCGCTGGTCGTCGATCTGGTTCCTGGCACGGGTCTGCCGTCCGTGGTCGACATCCCGGTTCCGGCGGGCATCGCGCCCGGGACGACCGTGGCGCTGCAGTGCTTCGTTCTGGAGTCCTCGGGCTACTGGAAGGGCTCGAACGCGCTGGAAGTCCGCGTGCTGCCGCCTGACCAGTCCTAGGAGCTGGCGTCCGGACGGCCCGGAGGGTAACTTTCGGGCTACCGCGGAGTGCTGGTTGCTCTCGACCGAACGGTCGATGAAGGCGCTAACTGCGTTGACTCAGTGTCACAAGTGCGAGAGGCTTCACAGCCCGCAAGAGCGCCGACCCAGATGAACTACGCGACCATTGCCCAGAGTCTGTTCTCCTCCCCGGTCCAATCGGTCAAGGTCGAGGGGCTCGACGAGTCGGTTGGGCAGAGCTTGCGTGATGCTGGCGACGAGCTGGCCGCGCTGGTCGTGCTGGAGGACGGGACGCAGGTGGCATTCGGTCGTGCGCACTACGCGCTGCTCAGCGGCACGGCCGGGCAGGTTGCCCGTGCGATCGACGCGCAGGTTCTCGAAGGGTTCTCGCACGGCGATCGCGTGCAGATTCACTACAAGCAGGCCACGCTGAGTCCGATCCAGCGCGCCTTCCAAGGCAAGATCGGCAACATCTCGGGCGGAGAGAAGGACGGACGCACGCTGCTCTATCGGGTCAAGTTCTCGCCGCCAATCGACGTTCCGGGACTGTCCGACCCGGTCACCTCGGATCTGTGGGCGGCCGAGTTCCTGCGCCGTCCGAAGGCGAACGAATCGGTCGACGAAGCGGGTCTGCAGGACGAGCCGCCGACGACCTCGGAGGTGCTGCCGGCCATGCGTGCGTCGCTGCGCGCGCACATCGCGCACGGCAAGACCGCGTATCGGTTCGGCCGGTTCAAGCCGGGCATGCGCGTCAAGTGGAGCGACGAGACCTGGATCGTCTACGACGCCAACGCGCGCGGCGGTTCCAAGTTCACGCTCATGTTGGTGTCGCCGGACTACACCAAGATGGTGTCGGGTGTCTGGCCCGCGCAGCTCGGTGAGGGCTCGGAGCAGGAGACGGACGAGTCCTGGTCGGACGGCTCGCCCGACGACGTGACCGAGAGCGCCGTCGCGATGAAGAAGCTGGCGGCCATGCGCGCCGGCAAGGTCGTCGTGGTCGACGACAAGACGATGGGTGAGATCGAGGATCTGGTCGATTCGGGAGAGGAGTTGCGCTCGTTGCCGAACCCGAAGCAGGTCGGGATCAAGGATCGCTACGTCGCATGGATCGGCCCGGCTCACGCGAAGGCCCCGGCTCCGACCGAATCGGTCGACGAGGCGAAGGAGATGAGCGCGCTCGGGATGTTCGCACAGTTGGAGAAGAACATCCTGAAGAAGATCGAGCACCTGCCGAACACCGCGCCGGTCGTCAGTCAGATCGTCAACAGCCTGAGCGCGGTGCGCGCCGCACTGAAGGGGCACGAGACGCTGGTCGGCAAGGAAGCGGCTCGCCTGTTTCTCGGCGCTACGAACGGGCACTTCCTCGCATCCATGCCGCCGATCGGTCGGCTGGCCAAGCAGTATGGCTTCGACGTCGACCGTATCAGCGGCAGCGTGCGGGTCGAGAGTCTGGATGAAGCGCGCAAGAAGTTCGGCGCGTGGTCGGTGCGCACGCAGCAGGGCAGCGTTTGGCTGGACGATGAGAAGCGAAAGGTGAGCTACTGGGTCAGTGCAAAGCACGGTGACTTGATGGCGCACCTGGAGGGATCGGGAGACAGCATTTCGCTCGACGATCTGGAGGTGACTCCCGCCGCGGTTGCGTTCCTGAAGAGTTTGAATCTCGAATCCGTCACAGAAGCTGAGTTGTTCACCGATGCGACGGGGGCGGAAGCCCTGGCGGCCAAGCTGAACGAGCTGCCAGTCCCCTACGTCAGCGCCACGACCTCGACGCTCGGTGGTTCGACGGCCGTGATGGTCAGGATCTCGTTCGATGCCAAGGACACCTGGGCCAACGGCATCATCCAGAACTCGCGCATGGCGAACTTCTCGGTCCGTCCGGACGGCACGATCGAGCAGTTCTCGCGCTCGCACAAGCTGAGCGAGAAGTTCCGCAAGACCAAGGCCAAGTCGGCCGACGATGTCGTCGCCAAGCTGCGCGCCTACGCCGCGAAGGTGCTGGGCGAGTCGGAGGACACGCGCTGGTCGGTGTTCGAGTCCATGGTCGACCCGCTCGTGCGGGTTGGCATGATGGCGCATCTGGTCGAGAGCGAGCCGCTGGAGGTCGTGGAGTTCTCCGATCGCTACTCCGCCATGGGCATTCCGCGGCCCGATCCGAATACGATGTGTCGGGGTAAGTGCGAGGGCACGGGCGTCGTGCCGGTCAAATACTCCGTGCCCAAGCCGGGAGAAGTGTCCGCGGTGAACGACCCGAACGATCCGGATGACGCCGAGCTTCGCCGTCGTTGGGAGGCGGCCGAACGCGAGCATCCGTCCGACGACGGCTGGCACTTCGTGAAGTGCCCGACGTGCAACGGTTCGCGCTTGCGCATCAAGCAGGAGGGTCTGGAGGAAGGCAAGGTCCCGCACTGGCGCGATCTGGTCAGCGAGCTGAACGACCTGGAGATCGAGCGCGAGACCGAGGTGCACCTGGAGGTGCCGAAGTCCGGGACGTGGAAGCTGCACACCGGCGACGTGACGAACGCGCGCTCAGACAGCTACTGGGGCGCTGGCACGATCGACCCGGGTGCCACCCCCGAGGACATGCGCGATCTCGCGCGTGACCTGCTCGATCAGGTGAAGGGACATCGCAGCTACGACGAGTCCGTCGACGAGGGCAAGTGGCGCACGACCAAGAGCGGTCACCGCATCTACATCGAGCGCGGCAAGGTCACGAAGGGCAATCCGCACCTGCTGCGTGCGGCGAAGCGCGAGGACGTCGATGAGGGCGCGACGGCCGATCAGTGGAGCGGCTGGGCCGACTGGACGCCGCACGAACGCATCGTGTTCAGCGCGACCGTCGGGCTCAAGGCCGGCTACGGCGGCGATCCGAACTTCCGGCTCAATCAGGCCGCTCGTCTGACGGGCATCACCAAGGACGAGTGGGACCGCGCCTTTGCGTCGCTGAAGTCGCGCGGCGTGCTCAACGCTGCCGGCGCGGTGAGCCCCAAGGTCAAGAAGGACTTCTACGCGAACCGGAAGGGCATGCACCCGAGTGTTTCGCAGAGCACGGGCAAGACGATCACGGCGTGGGAGAGCCTGGACGAGGCCAAGGATCCGGCGACCATGACGGCCGGGCAGATCAACAAGGAGCTGGACGCGCTGGCCAAGAAGAGCGAGCAGCAGACCGACAAGATGATCGCGGCCGGGCGTGGCTCGTGGAAGCATTCGGACATCCGCACGGCTGCCGGTGGCGGCGACAAGCTGGCCATCGACTACATCGCCGTCTCGGACAGGCAGCACGAGCTGCGCGCCGAGATCGACGCCCGCTATGGGCCGAACGCTCCTTCGCGCCTTCCCCACGGCTTCAAGCCGCGGAAGAAGATGAGCGAGATGGAGGACCCGTTCGAGGTTCCGCTGCGTCGCTCTGCCGGCGGCGTGGTGATGAACCAGCAGGGTCGTCTTCTGCTGCGCAAGCCGACGGGCGAGTTCGACGGCTACGTCTGGACCTTCCCGAAGGGTCGGATCGACGCTGGCGAGTCCGTGCGGGACGCGGCGCTGCGTGAGGTGTTGGAGGAGACCGGCATGGAGTGCCGGATCGTGCGCAAGCTCGGTGACTACCGTGGAGGCACCAGCATCACGACCATGTTCGTCATGGAGCCGATCCGTCGGGTGCGTGAGCACGACGAAGAGACGGCGCGCATCGCCTGGGTGCTGCCGCAGGCCGCGATGAAGATGATCGAGAAGACCCGGAACAAGATCGGCCGCGGTCGGGACCTACAGATCCTGGCCGACGCGATCGGTTCGAGCGATGCCGAGCGTCCGGCCGGTCAACTGAAGGGACTGGTGAGCAAGCTGCGTTCGTTCTTCGGCGGCGGTTCGGTCGACGAAGGCGATGCGGGCAAGCCCATCACGGTCGATGCTGCTCCGGAGCGCGCGATCAACCAGATGTCCTCGGACATCAACTGGAAGGTGTTCCGTCGCGGCATTCTGCAGAAGGTCTTCGCGGACAACCATGTGACCAAGGCGGTGATCGCGCGCACTACGAAGCCGATCTCCTGGCCGGGCGTCGAAGGGCAGCCCACCTGGGCCAAGGGCTCGACCGTCATCGTGGGCTATCACCCGCGCCTGGGCCCGGGCGTCATCGTCGGGCGCTCGCTGCACCCGAGCCTCAAGGCGTCATCCTTCCAGGGCATCAACCACTACGAGTTCGAGGTCGTCGGCGACTATGACATCGCCAACCCTTCGAAGTCCGAGTCCGTGCAGGAAGCCGCGCTGCCGCGCTCGCCGCTGACGGGCAAGTCGATCGAACAGGCCAAGCAGGGGCACGCTGGCGATTACGTGCTGACCGTCTGGCGTCAGCAGGCGTCGAAGTGGGGCTGGTCGCTCGGCAATCCGCAGGGCGGCAGCTTCGCCACCACGACGGAGATCGGTTCGGTGCCGAAGATCATCCAGAGCGTGTTGTCGCGCTCGACGATCAAGGCGGACCGCGTGTTCGTCATCGTCGGCAACCGCACGGGCGATCCGATGGTCGTGGCCTCTACCTTCTGGGTGGATGCCAACGGCAACATGGTCGAGCACGTCAACGAGGCGAAGAAGCTGCCGGACATCAACTCGGACGTCTACCGCGGGCAGTCCAAGCTGGCCAAGCACAACGGCAAGGTGTCGCCGCTGTCGGTCAACGATCAGTCGGCCGCCGGCAAGCTGCTGGCGCAACGTCTTCCCGACTGGAGCAAGGAGGACCACCTGTCAGCCGCTACGCAGCACGACGCGCTGGCCGCGCAGGCCAAGCGGGATTGGTCCAAGGCGGCGGATGCTGCGGCGCAGGCAACCTGGGGCCGACCCTTTCAGGCCACGGACTACCGGGTCAGTGGCATCGCGTCGGACGAGTTCACGACGGCGCACAAGGACACGCTCCGCACGCTCGCGCACAAGCAGACCGCGCACGGTCTGGCCGCCGCGGCACACCGCGGCGCTGCGAAGAAGCGCGGGCTGGCGAAGGAGGATCGTGAAAGTGACGCTGCGTCACTTTTCGAGATGGCCAAGCTGTCGGCTGGTGGCCGCCGGACGCTCCTCCGCGCCTACAAGACCGAGAAGGTCGACGACGATCAGGCGATCTCCGAGCGGACCACGACGTTCGCCTGGATGGACGACGGCACAGTGCTGAAGAAGCTCGACGTCCGTTGGAAGGAGGACGCTCCGGGCGTGAAGTATGGCCCGCGCACGCACAGCTACGGCTGGAAGCAGCACGGCAAGCTCGCGTCCTCCGCCCTGGCGACGCAGGAGAGTCTGCTCAATGCGCTGACGAAGCAGCGCGACAAGCTGGCGCAGGCCGGCTGGACCATCGAGGTCTTCAATGCGGCGCAGTCCGAGGATCTGGCCGCGGCACAGTGACATCCGAACGCACTCGCGATACCCTTTCGAGCTGAACATGACCAAGTCGATCAAAGTGCTCCCGACGAAGAACCAGGGCTACGGGTTCGACGGGACGTTCCAGGATCTCATCACCGGAGCATGGGGTGAGG
>WBZQ01000109.1_pt1 | contig 80574 bp, 60 predicted proteins | sample 5204251 | NCBI WGS metagenome assembly WBZQ01 (sample SAMN12412402, study PRJNA552823) | activated sludge metagenome | isolation source: activated sludge from nitrification reactor of wastewater treatment plant... | place: USA: Virginia | collected 2017-09
GGATGTATATGCAAATTGACCTGCGGCTTCGACCCGTTGCTCACTTCGGCTTGCCGGCGATCTGCGACTTCCAGGAAGCAGTCGCGGCAAAAGGCCAGGTGCCACACGCGATAGTCGTGGCCGTAGTCATCGTGAAAAAGTTGCCCCCACTTCTGTTCGGACAAGCAGGGGTAATGTTCCGGTTCGCTTTTTCGATAGTGTGATTGCAGAACCGGCATCAGCCGGTCGACTTCATTGTTCAGATGGTCAGGCCTGGTGCGGAGTTCTTCCTCCAGCACGTCGATTTCCGATCCGCTCAGGCCGGTTTCGTTCATCGTGCGCTGCCAACCCGATTGTCGCCACCGTTCAAAATTTTTATACACGCGCTGGCTTTCGGCCTGCCCGAAGCCCAGTAGCTTCACCACGTGGGCCTGGCTGAATCCATAGAAGTGATAAAACAGGGCGATCAGGGCATCGCGGCTGACGACGGCACGCGAGGCCAATCCGTCGAGAAACCGTCCCACTGGGGTCAGCAGTTCCTTGTGGTAACACAAGGGATCCGGTTGACTGAACGACTTCGCGATCAAGCTATCCAGCAGGAAGAAGGGGCGGCAGGGGACTTCGGTGCGACCGAATACCACAAACCGTTCCACCAACTCGTATCCCCAACGGAGCGCCAATTTTTCGTGGGTGATGTCGTCGCCCCACTGGTTCGTTTCACGGAGGAAGCGCTTGGTTTGACTGGTCGCGCGGTCCAACAATTCCGGGAGTGACTTGGTGACCAACTCATCGAACTCCCGTTCCGTGGTCACAACATTATTGAGGCGCGCGGAAAAAATCTGACCGTCTCGCATGGTCTTTCCATCCGGCATCTTAGGCGACATAGTGGCGAATTCCTCGACGAATAACAATTCGACAAGTCCGCCTCTAGAAGACCACATTTGTCCATGAGGGGTCAATGGGGGGAAAGGCCTAAACCCCGCACTGTATCAGGGTGAAACAGGCCTAGGCAGGATGCGGACGTGGAACGCCAGCGGCGTTCTCGAGAGCCGTGAAGCGTATCTCGTCAGGATACGCGATTGGGCTGTCACGAGAGACGAACGACGTTTCACGAACGACTGGCTATGAGGGCGGACGGTTTCCGCATCCTGCTACGGCCGGTCGGTGGAAAGTCGCTTAGCCAGCCGTCTGGCGAGGCGCATCATGGCCGGGGAACGGTCTGACGGATCCAGCAGGACGTTGATGACATAGGGCTGGCTGGGATCGGCCAGGGCCTTGGCCAGGGTTTCGACGAATTCACCATGGGTGGAGACCCGTGAGCCCTGTCCGCCACCGATGAGCTCGCAGATTCGTTCATAGCGCCATTCGTGAATGTCGTTAAACGGGCCCTCGAGGATCTCGCGTTCGGTGGAATATCCGTGGTTATTCAAGACGATGACTACCGGAGCCTGCCGGTATCGCACCGCGGTGGCCAATTCCGACCCGGTCATTTGAAACGCCCCGTCCCCGACGAGGACGATGGGTCGGAGGGACGGGTCGGCGAAACCCGCGCCGACGGCTGCCGGGACGGCGAAGCCCATCGAGGTGTAATAGGCCGGGGACAGAAATTCGAACCGCCGGTGGACATGGAGATCGACGGAAGCGAACAACGACTCCCCCACGTCGGCGATGACGAGGGTTTTTTCCTGCAGGACAGTGTCGAGGTGGCGGAACACGCCGTGCAAACTAACCGCCGCCTGGGCGGGAGGCATCGGTTCCTCGGGCTTGGAGGTTGCCGGCAACTGCGGCGCAGGGAACGAGGGCAGGGACGCCTTGGCCAGGCCCTTCACGAAATCCTCGAACAGAATCGAATCATACCGATGATGTTTGATGGCCACCCGATCCGCCGTGGCATGAATGGTGTGGCCGTCCGAGAAGAGGGCGCTGCGCGCATCCAAATCCTCGACGTCGGACAAAATGGATCCCAGGATTAGGAGGCAATCCGTCTGGTTGACGAATTCCTTCACTTCATCGCGAGCCACCAGACCGCTATAGACGCCGACATACAACGGATGGTCTTCGCGAATGATCGACTTGCCGAGGAGCGTCGAGGCGATCGGCACATTCAACCGCTCCACAAGGGTCGTGAGCTCATCATGGAGTCCGAACCGGCCGACTTCGGCGCCGGCCAGAATCACCGGACGTTTGGCCGATTCCAGCATGGTGCGGACTTCGGCCAGGGCTTCACGCAACGCGGCCTTGTCGGTCGGCTCGTCCACAATGCTGGTCTTGTGAGACGTGTACGCCAGCGGCACATGCACCATGTCACGGGGAATTTCGAGATAGATTGGCCGGCGATAACGCAGCAGTGCCGCAAACGCGCGATCCATTTCACGCTCCGCCGTGACCGGGTCTTCGAGGCTGACGGCCGCCACGGTCATTTTTTCAAATACCTCACGCTGCGTCGAAAACTCGCGCACCATGTGGTGGAGGTAGGGGTTGCGGGCCCGCTCTGACAGCCCCGGCGATCCCGTCAGGAGCACGACCGGTGACCGTTCGGCATAGGCGCAGGCAATCGCGTTGACCGTGTTGAGTCCTCCGACGCAATAGGTGACACAGAGGGCGCCGATGCCGTTGATGCGGGCGTAGGCGTCGGCGGCAAAGCCGGCGCAATCTTCGCGCGTCGTGGCCACGTGTTGAATCGGCGACGACTCCATCAGTTTATAGAGGCCCAGTACGTAGTCGCCTGGAATACCGAACATGTGACGGACTCCCAACCGGTGAAGGCGATCGAGCACTGCGGTGCCGATAGTGTGTGTGGTCATAAATGTCAGCCGCTCCCTTGTGGCTCACCAGTCGATCTCAGCGCTTCTCGCAGCAAACCATAGGTGTGGGGGAACGTCAAGCGGAGCGACACCATCGCACCGGTTGCTTCGCCGCACTGTTTCAGGCACCCTCGTGTGCCGTTCGCTGCATGGCGGCGATGCTCATTGATATTGGATACACGGATCACCATGACTCAACTTGTAACGGGTTCTACCGCAAAAATTCTCCTCACTGCAGAGCGTGACCAGCCGCGTTACTACGGTCACCTCTGGGTTTTCGATACCAATGTCGCCGAGGTGCTGGGCACGCCGGCACCCGGTGATCTGGTGGATGTGTACACCCATCGAAAACGATTTCTGGGGCGGGGCCTGTACAATCCTCACTCGAAAATCCGCGTCCGCTTGCTCACGTTCCAGGAGGAATTGATCGACGAGGCATTTTTTGCCGCGCGTCTGCGTGCGGCCGCGGCCCTTCGCCACATGGTCACACCCCACGCGAATGCCTGCCGACTGGTGCATGGCGAGAGTGATCTGTTGCCGGGTCTGGTGGTGGACCGGTTTGCCGATGTGGCGGTGATGCAGGCGCTTGGCTACGGGATGGATCTGCGGAAGGAACTCCTGGGTGACCTCCTGATGCAGGAGGCCGGAGTGAAGACCGTCTATCTGCGCAATGACGCGAAGAGCCGGACGCTGGAGGGGCTGCCGCTGTCGAAAGGATTTCTGCGCGGCGAGGGGCCGACGACGGTGCACATTCATGAGGGCAAGGCGCAGTTTACGGTCGATTTTGCGGAGGGGCAAAAAACCGGCTGGTTCTGTGATCAGCGCGAGAATCGGTTGGCGGCAGCCGCCTATGCCAAGGGAAAGCGCGTGTTGGAGGCGTTTTGTCATACCGGCGCCTTCGGTGTGCAGGCCGCCCTGGCGGGGGCACAATCCGTCGAGGGGCTGGATGTCAGTGCGGCAGCGGTCGCCTTGGCCCAGGCGCATGCGGAGCAGAACCATGTGGCGGCCATCTGCAGCTATCGGCAGGCCGATGCTTTTGATGAACTACGTGCGCTGGAACGCAACCAGCAACGGTACGACCTGGTCATTCTCGATCCGCCCGCTTTTGCCCGGAGCAAAAAAGCCGTGGCTCATGCATTGGCCGGATACAAGGATGTCAATTTGCGGGGGCTTCGTCTCTTGCAACCCGGCGGGGTGCTGGTGAGTTGCTCCTGCTCGCAACCGGTGAGCGATGACGATTTCTGGAAGATGCTTCAGTCGGCCGCGCGGGATGCCAATCGACAGATTCGCCTCCTGGAACAGCGCGGGCAGGGGCCGGATCATCCGGTGCTCGCGGGCATGCCGGAGACGCGGTATCTGAAATGTTTCATCGTGCAGGTGTTGTGAGGCCATGAAGCGCGAGCATGAGGAACCGATGGAGCTCCCGGATGTCCCATTGGTTCCGCCCTCCGTGTCGTTGCCGGAAATCACGCCCAAAGCCGTCATGCTGTCGGTGCTGTTGGCCGCCGTGCTGGCGGGCGCGAATGCCTATCTGGGGCTGTTTGCGGGGATGACGGTGTCCGCCTCCATTCCTGCCGCTGTGGTGTCCATGGCGGTGCTGCGTCTCTTTCGCCAGTCGAACATTCTGGAAAATAACATCGTGCAGACGGCGGCGTCGTCCGGCGAGGCGCTGGCGGCCGGGGTGATTTTCACGATACCGGGGCTGGTTTTGCTCGGCTATTGGGAGTCGTTCGACTACTGGCAAACGGTGACCGTGTCGCTGGTCGGTGGGGTGTTGGGGGTGCTGTTCACCATTCCCTTGCGTCGCGCCCTGATCGTCCATGCGCGTTTGCGGTTTCCCGAAGGCGTGGCCACAGCGGAAGTCTTGAAGGTCGGGGCGGCTTCTGCTGCCCACGGTGGCGCGCCTGTTCGATTGTTGTTGGGCGCCGCCGCGTTGGGTGGGGGATATAAATTTGCCGAGGGCGGGTTCAAACTCTGGAGCGAATCGCTGGAAGGCGCGTTTCAGCTGGGCCGCTCGACATTGTATGGAGGGCTCAATCTGTCCCCGGCTTTGCTGGCGGTGGGATACATTATCGGTCTGAATACGGCCTTGGTGGTGTTTCTCGGCGGGGCCATCGGCTGGCTGGTCTTGCTGCCGCTGCACCAGGCGATGGTGCCGCCACCGGACGCCCTCACTGGCGTGGCCGCTGCCAAAGCGACTTGGAGTGGTCAGATTCGGTACATCGGGATCGGCGCCATGCTGGTCGGGGGCGTCTGGACCCTCATTCAGATCCGTGGACCGATTCTGCAGAGTCTGCAACAGTTGATGGCGCTGTATCGGACTCGCGATGCGTCCCGTGCACGCGGGGAACTCCCGCGGACTGAACGTGATGCGGGTGTCCTCTGGTTAGTAGGGCTGACGGTTGCGTCGCTGATTCCCATGTTGATGCTCTACCGGGGCCTCTTGGGGCAAAGCCTTGTGGGGGGAGTCGGACTGACGCTGCTCATGGTGGTGACGGCCTTTCTGTTTTCCGCCGTGGCCGGATACATGGCCGGCCTGGTGGGCAGTTCGAGCAATCCGGTGTCCGGCGTCACTATCGCGACGATCATGCTCGCCTCACTGCTGTTGCTGGGTATCATGGGGCAGGGTAATCCCGCCGGTCCGGCTGCGGCCCTGCTGGTCGGCGCGGTGGTGTGTTGTGCTGCGGCCATGGGCGGAGACAACATGCAGGATTTGAAGACCGGCCACCTGGTCGGCGCGACGCCCTGGAAGCAGCAGGTCATGCAGGTCATTGGCGTGGCGACCGGGGCCGTCGTCATCGTGCCGGTGTTGTCGTTGTTGCAGGCGAAGTACGGAATCGGGGAAGTGACGGAGGCCCATCCCCATCCGCTCTCGGCACCTCAGGCCACGCTCATGGCGAAGCTGGCCAACGGTGTGTTCGGTGGCTCGTTGCCCTGGCACCTGCTGGTGGTCGGAATGCTGCTGGGCGTGGCGGTCATTCTGCTCGACACCCGGCAGGCACGACGCCAGGCTGAACTCCGATTCCCCGTGCTCGCCGTGGCGCTGGGCATGTATCTGCCGTTGAAATTGTCTGCCACCATTTTGCTTGGAGGTTGTCTGGCGGAGTGGGTTCGAAGGGGTCGATCGGAATCAGCGGCGTCCACGGAAGATCGGGGGTTGCTATGCGCCGCCGGGTTGGTCACCGGAGAAGCGCTGGTGGGGATCTTGTTGGCCCTGCCGGTTGCGCTGAGTTCGGTGTGGCCCGGGCTTTCAGGCGATCCGTTCCAGCTCTTTGCGGCCCCGCCATGGGGAGGGTGGCCAGGACTCCTGGCCTTGGCCCTGGTCGGGCTGGTTCTCGTGCGGTCTGCTCAATCGAACAACGGAACTCAGAAGGCGGCTACGCCAACCGGCTGACGGGAGGGTCCGATCTGAGGGACGACCTGGTGGAGCTAGTCGCTGGGCGGCTCAAAATGTCCGGGCGGACGGGACTGCCAGGGCACCGTGGCCTGTTTGGACTGTTTGACCAGGCTGCGCAGGCTCACCTCTGCGGCCCGCAGGAGTTTCGGCTCTCCGCTTTGAATCAGTGCGGTGAGGAGGACATACAGCGTCCGGTCATGGCCTGCGGCGATCAGCAGTCTCTCCAGCACCGGGTCGGCCCCGGTCAGGGTGGAGAGGGAGAGTCCTTCTTCCTCGTCGTCCTTACACAGGAGATCCAACTCGTTCGGGTGGATAAACAGCCAGGGGAGCGGTATCTTCAGCGCTCCGGCCACCGATTCGAGGGTTGATGTATTGGGATCGGCCTGTTCGGCCTCCAGCGATTCCAACAAGCCCGCGTCAATCCCGGCTCGTTGGGCGAAGGCCTGCTCTGAACATTTTTGGGACAGTCGCCAGGCTCGAATCAGGGTTCCAATGTGTGGCATGGCGCGATCTTACTGCATCCCTTTTCTGCCCTGCAACCCATTGATTCTGTGGCCCGTTCTGTACTTGCCTGCAACATCAATACCTTACGTCCCATTCTCCTAGGTAGAACAAAGACCATGAAATCGGGTAAGATACCCCGTTGGTATTGATATTCTCAGCGAGGAGGATCAGCCGATGTTAGGAACCGACATTCGCGGCATTATGGCCGAAGAGGAAGAAGTCCAGCGGCGGCAGGAAGCCTTGCAGTCTTTGATGTCGATGCGTGAAAAGCTCCTGCGGGAATCCTTAGAAGCGCGGATCAAGCGGGCACGTGGAACGGGAGACTGGACGAACATGTCTCCCGCGGAATGCGCCAGTATTTACAAAGAAGAACGTGTGCACCTGCGTGCGCAATTGGAGCGACTGAAAGCCGAACGTGATCGTACGCGCGGGAAACTCTCGGCGCTCAAGCGGGCGAAGGTACGCGCGCAACGGATCCGTGCTGCGGAAGCCGCATCGGGCAAGAAACGCAAATAGCGCGATGGCGGGGGCTTGGCCTCACAGGCCGAGCTCCCTGCCGGTTCGGTCCCTACCTGGGTAACTTTGACCTCCTTACTTCGTATCGTTTCCCGCAACTATCTCGCGCACATCCGGGATGTCATCAAGACGAAGCGGACGCGTGACCGCGAGCGTGTGTTCGTGCTCGAAGGCACGAAGCCCATCGTCGAGTTGCTGCGTTCAGCTCCCCATCGATTCGTCTGTGTGATTGTGGCGCCGGGATTTCTCGAGCACCAACCGGACGATATCAAGAATCTCTTCATGGAAAGCCGGGTGACGCTCTATGGCTGTCCGGATGAGACGCTGGCCCAGCTGTCGCAGGTTGAAACGTCCAGCGGCGCATTGGCGATCGTCCATCAGCCGATGTGGGACCAGGCTGCCATTGTGGCGCAGCCCAGGATTTTTGGTCTTTACGGCGACATGCTGCAAGACCCGGCGAATATCGGCACGATCATTCGAACGGCGGCGGGATTCGACGTGAGCGCCCTGTGGATGGCGCCGCATTCGGTCGATGTCTTTAATCCGAAAGTGGTGCGGGGCACCGCCGGCACCCTCTTCCAACTGCCGATTTTTTCGCACACCTCGGTGGAGCAGTTGCTGCAGTTCGGGTGTACGATCATGGCAGCCGATGTTGAGGCCAGTGGGGGGACCGTTCCCATTCGTTCGATACGGACCGTACCGGCCAGAACGATTGTGGCCATCGGGAGCGAAAGCCGGGGACTGTCAGAAGCATTGCTCCAGGCTGCGACAGTTCGTTTTACCATTCCCCTGAACTCCGAGGTCGAGTCCCTCAATGCTGCAACCGCCGCCGCCATAGCCCTGTTCCACTTCTCCGGTCTTCCAGTCGCGGCTCCACACTCCTGAGAGTTCCGTCCGTTCCCGTGACTGTCCGGGTCCCGATCCGGCCAGTTGCTCGGCCTTCTATTGCACCGCCTGTGAGGCTGTGTCCTCCTTCCTTTTTCTGCCCCGTTTCCATTACGATGGGCTGAGATGTTTGGGGAGGGACGGCTGGGCGGATGAAGGAAAAAACCACGTTTCACTGTCAGACCTGCGGCCATCAAGCACCTCGCTGGCTGGGACGCTGTCCCGACTGCGGCGGCTGGAATAGCTTCAAGGAAGAACGGGTGGCTTCGGCTCCGAAAGGCCGACAAAGCCTGGTGAAGTCGGCCACAGCCGTTGCGACTCCCATTGCCGACATCGAAATCGTAGGCGAGCCTCGACGTAGCACCGGCCTGGGGGAGTTCGACCGTGTTTTGGGCGGAGGCGTGGTGCCCGGTTCCGTCATGCTGATCGGCGGTGACCCGGGCATTGGAAAAACCACGTTATTGCTGCAAGCGTTGCCTCTGCTGGCGGAAGCGGGTGAACAGGTCCTGTACGTGTCCGGTGAGGAGTCGCCCCGGCAGATCAAGATGCGGGGTGAGCGGCTCGGTATCGGCGGCAAGCAGCTCCTGATTCTCGGAGAGACCTCCCTCGAACAGATCCTCAAGGCCATTCAAGAGATCAAACCGGCGGCGGTTGTCGTCGATTCGATTCAGACGGTCTATACCGAGCAACTCACCTCCGCGCCGGGAAGTATCAGTCAGGTGCAGGAGGTGGCCGGCCAATTGATGTGGTTCGCCAAACGAAACAATGTCCCGGTGTTTATCATTGGACATGTCACGAAGGAAGGCGCAATCGCGGGTCCACGCTTGCTGGAACATATCGTCGATACAGTGCTGTACTTCGAGGGCGACAAGAGCCACAGTTTCAGAATTTTGCGGGCGGTGAAAAACCGGTTCGGCTCCACGAATGAGATCGGGGTGTTTGAAATGAAGGACGGCGGGCTTGAGGAAGTCAGCAATCCGTCCGAACTTTTTCTCGCCGAACGGCCGCAGCACAGTACCGGCTCCGTGGTGGTTTCCAGCCTGGAGGGAACGCGGCCCATTCTCGTGGAGCTGCAAGCGCTGGTTTCGAGCACGAATTATCCCATGCCGAAGCGGATGGCCAACGGCGTAGAAGCCAACCGGTTGTCACTGTTGTTGGCGGTGATGGAAAAGCGGCTCGGCATGCATCTCTCCGGGCAGGACGTCTACGTGAACGTGGTCGGCGGAATTCATATCGATGAACCGGCGATTGATCTGGGGATCGTCGCCGCCGTGACATCGAGTTTGCGCGAGTGCCCGATTGATTTTACGACGCTGGTGATGGGGGAAGTCGGCCTTGGCGGCGAGGTCAGGGCCATTAGCCAGGCGGAATTGCGCATACGCGAGGCGGCAAAGATGGGCTTTAAACGGTGCCTGTTGCCGGAACGCAATGTGGCGAAGTTGGACCCGGTCGAGGGCATTGAATTGGTCGGCATCAAGGAAGTGGGCGATGCGTTGGATGCGGTCCTGACATGAGGCACGGCCGAAGTGCAAGGGGAAGCGTGAACCGCACCTCTCACCTGATGAGTGCTCTCCTGCTCGTGCTCTTCACCGTCTCCGGCTGTGCGCTGTTCGGGCCACGGGACACGGTCGAACTCAAGCAGGCAACGGCGGAGCAGCTCACCGCGCTTCTGCAAGAGCAGGCGGGGGAGGTGCGGACGATCAAGGGACTCTTCAGTGCGAAAATCACCGGCGGTATTCTGCCGATCGGCCAGCGTGTCCAGGGCACGGTGTTTTATCAACGTCCCAACGCCATCCGGTTGCGGGGGTTCTCTGCGGTGGGGAGTGAGATTTTCGAGTTCGTGCAGATTGAGGATCAGTTCAGGCTTCGTCTGCCCACTATGGGGCGGGAAGTCACAGGCCGACCGTCGGAGGCTGATCAACTCGGGCAGCTCACCCGTCCGTTTCAGTTGAGTGTCTGGGCGATGAGCGGCATTACCGGCACACAAGCCGTGGGGCCCCAGGAACAGGTTCGGTTGTCGGAGGAGGGCACTCGCTATCGGCTCGATGTATTGACCGCAGCGGGGCCGAACGGAGCGTTGCCCTTTGTCAGCCGGCGCATCTGGTTTGATCGCCGAAATTTGCTGGTCGTGCAGGAAGAGCGGCTGACGCCGGCAGGCGAGATCGAGGCCACGATGCAATTTGACGACTATCGCGCAGTCGGTGCCGCGCCGGAGGTGACGCCGGCATCGAACGGGCTGCCCCCTGCGGGCGAGAAGCGCATCATGCGCCCGTTCGCCATTCGAATGACCGACGGCCAGGGTTCCGGCAGTCTCCAGGTGACGTTCCATGAGTTGGTGCCGAACGAGCCGATCAAACCGGGGGAACTGGGACGGGTATGACGGCGCACTCGGTGGAACATCTGTTGGCGATTGAAACCGCGACCGCCTGGCAAAGTGTGGCTGTGTTGCGGGGCGAGCGCGTTGCCGCCGTGCTGGAACAGGATGCCGCCGGCTCCCACGCCCGATCGCTGATGGGCGCCATTGATCGTGTGTTACATGAGGCGGGTGTCCGACTGGCTGACCTTCACGGGTTGGCCGTGTCGATTGGGCCTGGGTCGTTTACCGGACTCCGTGTCGGGCTCGCGACGATGCTGGGATTTCGCGCCGTGCTCGGGACGTCCATCATTCCCGTGCCGACATTGGAAGCGATGGCGTGGAACCTGCGTGATGTGCAGGGGCTCCTGATTCCGGTGTTGAAGAGTCGTCACAACGAGGTCTATTGGGCGGCCTATGAATGGCAGTCGGGACAAGGTTTGCGGACCCACCTGGCCGAACAGGTCGGTCCGCCCTCGTCGATTGCCAAGGCATGCCAAGGCATGCAGCGCGTCACGGTATTCGGCGATGGGTGGCAGGCCTATGGACAGGAAATCGCTCAGGCGGTGGGGGCGGCAGGCGTAGCGATTCATGAGGTGCAGGCGGACCGTCAGCGTCCTTCGGCGGTCAGTGTCGGCCTTGCGGCACGACAGCACCGGGCGACCGATCAGGCTCCAGAAGAGGTCTTGGTGCCCCGGTACGTGCAACGCACGGAGGCGGAGGTCAAGTTCGACGAACTGCAGGGGGTGTCGGCGCTTGAGCGGCGGCGGGAACGTGTGGCGAAGAAGCTGGCCCAGAGGAAAACGGGCGGTCGAAAAGGCCGCGATTCTCAGCCAAAACACTAGGCCGAACGTGGGAGTCTTGCGCGGAATATGGCATCGGATTCGGTGATCATCGAGCCGGCGACAGCTGAGGTGTTGGACGAGGTGTTGGCCATCGAACAGGCTTGCTTCTCGGCCCCCTGGACGCGCAAAATGTTGGCGGCGGAACTGTCCGGGAATCAATTTGCGCATTTCCTGATCGCGAGATGTCCTGATCCGCGTTCCGGGACGCTCGTGATTTCCGGGTACTTTTGCTACTGGATTGTCTTCGAAGAATTGCGGTTGATGAACCTGGCGGTGCTGGCCCCGTTCCGGAAGCAAGGGGTGGCCACGAAATTGGTCTGTACGGCCCTTCGTGCCGGGGTAGAGCGCGGCGCAAGCCGGGCCATGTTAGAGGTGCGGGCGTCCAATCAGGAGGCGCGAGGCCTCTATGAGAAACTGGGGTTTCGTCAGACGGCGACGCGGGCGAGGTACTATGTGAAACCTGACGAAGACGCGGTGCTGATGGAGTTGGCGCCGCTGGAGGTGAGTGCTTTGTGCGGGCAGCCCTGAGCGTCTGTTCTCGGGGCGGCGGGTAACTCGACGGTCATCCACGAACGTATGTAGTCAACCAGGAGGTGCGACATGCAGACGGAGACGGCGATCACTGAGCGGTTACGGCGGTCCAACACAGAGTTCCGGGCGCTCGAAGAATCTCATCATCGGTTGGACGCGGAGCTGTCCGATCTTCAACGGCGGCACGTGCTCACGCCAGCGGAAGAAGTACTCAAGAAACAGCTGCAAAAAGAAAAGTTGGCCACCAAGGACAAGATCGCCGAATTCATTCGAGCTTCGCGGTAACGCGAGGCGGGGTTCCGTACCGAACTCGTCGTGCGGCTCCGCGCGGGCAGAGCCGATCGCGGCGGGTCGGAGACACTGGGCGTTCGTTCAGACAGGCAATGCTCGCACCACTGGCCGCCCATATTCAGTCGCTGAAGAAGCGGCTGCTGATCATCGCGGTGACCTTGGGTGTCGCGTTTGCGACGGCCTTCGCCTACTCCTCGGACATGGTCGCCTGGCTGAATCGGCCGTTCCCCAATCAATTAGTATTTTACGGACCGACGGAGGCGCTGTTCGCCTCCATTAAGGTCTCGTTCCTGGCCGGCATCATTCTCAGCCTGCCGGTTGTCTTTTACCAGTGCTGGAAGTTTATTGAACCAGCGTTGCTCCCCAAGGAGCAACGCTGGGCGATACCGCTGTTCCTGCTGGCCGCCCTGCTGTTTGCGCTTGGCCTGGTGTTCTGTAATCTCGTCATCCTGCCGCTCGTCATCGACTTCTTCGTGAGTTTCGGTATGGACCGTGACATTACTCCGGCATTGGGGGTGGGCACCTATATCGACTTCAACGTGAAGTTTCTGCTGATCTTCGGGTGTGCCTTCGAACTGCCGCTGGTCCTGACGATTCTGGCACGGCTCGGGGTGGTGTCGGCCGCGGCGCTGGCGCATTACCGCAAACATGCCATCATGGCGGCGCTGATTATCTCCGCCGTCGTGACGCCAGACGCCACGTTGTTCACCATGTTGCTGATGGCGGTCCCGCTCATGGTACTCTATGAAATCGGGATCATCGGCGCAAAGATCTTCGGGCGGGCGACAGGCCCGGCCCCCGACATGAATTTGCCCCTCGACCCGGATATACCCATTGGTACCGCCGGTCACCGCGTCCGCTGAGCCGGTGTTCACAATTTCAAAAAGGGTGGGCTCACTATGCTGCGTTACATCGTCGTGTTGACGGCGCTCTCAGTCGGCAGTCTTCAGGGAGTTGCGCAGGCCGTCTCTTTTTCGGGTGGCAATGAGAATGGCGGGTCGTTGAATGTTCAGCAAGGGCATCCGGGGCAGGAGCCGGGCGGTCCCGCTGACATCGGCAATACGAGCATTCAAGCGTTGGCTGCCGGTACGGGTGGGACCATCTTTGCCGGATCATTCGGGATGGGGATTTTCCGCAGCGGCGACCGGGGCGCTTCCTGGGCCTCAGCCAACGACGGACTCACGGATCCATTCGTGCTCTGCCTCACCACCGCGAAAGACGGAGTGATCTATGCGGGTACGTTTCGCGGCGGCGTGTTCCGCTCCCGGGACGGGGGAAAAACCTGGCAGGCGATCAACAAGGGGCTGAAGCGCCTCGAAATCAAAGCCCTGATGATGGACGCCAAGGGACTGTATGCCGGGACCGGTGATGGAGTCTATCTCCTGAACGCTGCGCAGGATCAATGGAAGTCGGTGAGTACCGGGTTGGACGAAATTCTCGTGCATGCCTTGGCGCGAACCGACGACGGGACGCTCTATGCCGGTACGTCCGGGAAGGGCGTGCATAGCTATAAGGAACGGAGTGCGGGATGGACCCGTCTCCGGCAGGGATTGAAGGACCACGAAGGCCTGGTGGAGAATTTTATCCGTGTGTTGGCCGTCGACAAGGAGCAGGGCGTGTATGCGGGCACGTTTGACGGCGGGGTGTTCCGCAGCGGTGATGGCGGCAAAACCTGGTTGCCGATCAGCCGGGCCTTGCCGAATGATTCGATCCGGGGGTTGATCAGCAACGAGCGCGGGGTCTATGTGGCCACGGGCCGCGGCATTTTCAAGACCGTGGATAAGGGGCGGCAATGGATGCCGTTGAACAAGGGGCTTAGCAACCTGTCGGTCCAGGTGTTGATCGAGGGTGAAAAAGGCGGGTTCTATGCCGGAACCAGCTCCGGGGTCTATCGCAGCGACGATGACGGCCTCACCTGGACGGCTGTGAGTCAGGGGTTGGAAGGGGAGAGCATTGCACCGTTCAAGTTTAACTGAGTGAGGAAAGGATACGAGATGTCGGCACAAACCAGTTCACCGCAAGCTACGATTACCGTGACGTCGAAGAATGAGCCATGGGGGCAGATCGTCCTGCGTTTTTTTCCAGACGTGGCGCCGAATCACGTGAAGAACTTCGTCGATCTGGCGAAGAAAGGGTTTTACAACGGCACCACCTTCCATCGGGTCATTCCCGGATTCATGATCCAGGGCGGCGATCCCAACAGCAAGAACCCGGACCGTGCGTCGCACGGCATGGGCGGTCCCGGACACAACGTGAATGCGGAGTTCAATAGCAAGCCGCACAAGCGGGGTACTCTTTCCATGGCCCGCGCCAACGATCCCAACAGCGCCGGATCGCAGTTTTTTATCTGCGTCAACGATGCGAACTTCCTCGATTGGCAATACACGGTGTTTGGCGAAGTGCAGAGTGGGCTCGAGCTGGTCGATAAAGTTGTAGCTGCGAAGCGCGATGGACGCGACAATCCCTTGGAGCGTATCGAAATGACCGTGACGATCACGGAGTGATGAACGTCACGCGTACAACGTGAGTAGTCAGACGTGAAAAGGGGAGATTCACAGGAAGAAGGGCGGTTTTGCCGGCGTGGTGCCTCGCCCGTGTTACGGATCATGACGTTGGCTGCCGTGCTCGCCGCTGCGGGTTGCGCTATTCCTCAAGTTCCCTCGCGGACCGTGTACGAAGATCCCGTCAATTTTGTAAGGCTGGAGCTGGATGCGAATGTACTCCCGGAATGGCCGCCGGGGCATTTCACGCATCCAGCGCAGTTTTCCCAAGATCAGATCCGGCGTGTGTTGATGGGCCTCACGGTGCAGGAGCACCGGACGGCGGTCCAGCGGTGGCTCGGTGGGGAGTCGCGACGAGTGCCCATGTTTCGCGACGCCGAGATCACCATTCTGGTGCCACAGCTGGTCGAGGCGTTGAGGCTGGCCCGGGAAAACGAGCGGGTCACGTACTATCTTAGCCAGCCGCAGACCTCGGTGAAGCGGGTTATCACCTCAGGCGGACTCTACGTACGAGGGACCGAACTCCATTTCATTCTGGGAAACTGGCAGACCCTCTACGGCATTCCGGCCTACGGCATGATCTATGATCGGCGGTATCCGATGAACCCGATCATCTCCAAAGGCTTCGATCTCTTTTTCGACTTGGATCAGGCCAGAGTGCAGCAGACCACCAGCCTCTGGGATTGGCTCCTCGCCAATTCGAAGGACGAACTCGTCATCGATCTCGCCATCGTGTTTCCCGGCCCAACCGTCTGACCGTCTTGTCGTGTGAATGGAAAGGGCTCGTTCCTGGCAGGAGCGGAACCGGCTGATCGGTTGCGCCCATCCGGTGCAATTGGTGAGGGTGTACGGAGCGCGGCCGAGCCAACCGGAACTTGCGGAGGTTAATTGGCCGTGGCGGAAGGTCCTTCCTGCCGGCTGCCTGCTTCCTGGGGGCGCGGGGTATTCGCGGCCCGGCTCATCAGCAGGATCCGGCCGGTGTCGTCACCCTGAGAGGTGTAGGCGAGGGTGACCTCTGCGATTTTATAGTCATACTGTGTGTCAGCCAGCCTTGTTTGCGCCGCCGTGACCGCCACTTCCGACTGCGTCACCTCCACCACCGTTCCCAAGCCGAGTTTGTAGCGCTGTTTCGAGAGTTGCAACGCTTCTTGCGCCGTCTTGACCTGTTCTTCCGCCAGCGCGATCTGCTGCGCGAAAGTGAGGGTGTCGAGATAGGCGTTGGTGACCTGTTGCGTCAACGCCTGCTCGATATTCGTGGTTGCCGCGGATGCTGCCTGGTGGTTGGCGCTGGCTTCGACTACCTGATTCTCGATCAGGAACCCGGTGAAGAGGGGCATGGAGACCATCGCCCCCGCCATCCACCACCCGCCGGTCTGTTGGTTCTGGCGAGGATCAAAGGGGTCGAACGTCCCTCCGCTGGCAATCGCCGACACGGTGGGCAGGTACTGGCGTTTGGTGGCCGTCAACCTGGCGTCGGCCGAGGCGGTCTGCTCTTTCGCGCGTTTGACCTCCGGATGCGAGAGGCTTTCCGTGATGAGAGTTTCCAGCGTTTTCTGGGGACGCACCTCGACGGAAATTTCTTCGAGTACATAGTCGTCCGCGCCCGCGATGCCCATCGTCCGGTTCAAGTCGGCAAAGCTCGCCCTGAGATCGTTCCGGCTGCGCACCAGGAGTGATTGTGCGTTGACCAGCTCGACGCGTGCCAGATCGAAGTCGAGTTTGGATTTCAGCTGCTGGCGGTAGAGCGTCTCGATCTGCCCCGCGATGATGCCGCGTTCCCGTACGGTCTCTTCGGCAATCTGGACCAGGCGATGACGTTTCAAACTGTTCAAGTAGGCGCGCTGCACGTAGAGTAACACCAGCGCGCGCCGCGCGTTCACATCCTGCCCCTGGGCGCGTTCGGCCAGTTTGTTCGATTCCACGAGATTGCTGGTGTAGCCGAAGTCGTAGATCCGCTGATTGGCGATGACGCCGCCGGTGAAGGTGCTCTGGTTCTCCCGCAGAAGTCCGCCACCGATCAGGAACCGTGGGTTGCTGACGCCGGCGCCGGCGACCGTATTGGCATTGGCGTAGACCTGCGGGTAATACAGCGAACGCGCCTGCTCGGTGCGTGCTTCGGAGGCTTTGAGGTTGGCGGTGCCCTCAATCAGCATCGGATGATTCTTCACGGCGATGTCGACGGCCTGCTGTACACCAAGAAAACTTCCCCGCGACAACATGACCGGCTGCTCCGTGTCTGCGGCAGAGGCGGAAGGCGGCAAGGCCGATGGAGAGAATATGAGCGCCAGCATGAGGCACGCAGCTCGCGACCATGGATATCTCATGAGCGTTCTCCTTGTTTCGGCGTGTTCCCGTTGAGCGGGTTGCCGGGAGGGGGCGGTGTGCCGCCTGGCGTGCGCCGTTCAAACTTTTGTTGGGAGGGCTTGGCTTCCGGAAGATTGAAGGGCGCGGTCTGCACGGGCATGCCGTCCAGCAGGCGGCGTTTTCCGACGGCGACGACATCTTCATCCCCTCGCAACCCGGACGTAATTTCCATCCAGCGGCCATCGCTGATCCCGGTCTGGACGGTGACCGATTTGGCTTTGCCCTCTTCGATGATGAACAGAGATTTGCCTTTTGGTGTGCTGATCACGGCCTGCGGCGGTACCACCAGCGCCTGCGGAATCTCTCGCAGCGCCAGGGAGACTTCTGCAAAGGTGCCTGGGCGGAGCGCATGGTCTGTATTTGGTAAGTCGATTTCCACGAGCAGGCTGCGGGTGGCCGGATCGAGTGCCAGGGTGGAGCGCGTGACTGTGCCGCTAAAGGAGCGGTTGGGAAGCTCCGTGACTTTCACAGTCGCCGCCGTCTTGCCCGGGACGATCCAGGGGCTATCGTCCTGCGGGACATTGGCGTAGACGCGGACCGTGTTGAGATCCATGATCGTAAATAGTGGAATGGCACTGGTGGCCGACGAGGTGGCGATCTGAATCAGGGCGCCGGGATCGGCAAACCGCGCGGTGACGACTCCGTGATAGGGAGCTCGGACCTTGGTGTAGTCCCGCATCACGACCCGTTGTTCCATGAGATGTTTGGCCCCTTGGTAGGCAGCCTCTGCCACATCGACGTCTTGTTTGGCGATCACGTCCGGTGATTCTTTCCACACTTTGGCCAGCCGCTCATACGTCAACTTTTTGATCTTATAGTCAGACACCGCCTGCTGGTACTGCTCTTCCACCTCGGGGGCGTCGATGACGGCGACGACCTCATCTTTCTTCACGGCGTCGCCCTTGTCGGGGCCGATCCATTTGAGATAGCCCGACACCTTTGCGTACAGCGTCGTCTGATACAGCGGCGAGACGTTGGCGGGCAGCTTGACGGTATACACCAGGTCGCGGCGCGTGGGTTTGAGCACCTGGACATCGACCGGCGTGGAATCCAACTCCACGGGAGTCGGGCCTGCGGCCTGTTCTGCCGGCTGGGCTGGCGGGGTTCCAGTGGACGGTGGTTGTGCCGGCTCTGTTCCGCCCTGCCAATACCAATAGCCTGCGCCGAGCAGGAGCAGCAGGGCTGCCGCTCCCAACCAGCGCTTGTTGCGGCCGGCTGCGTTCTTCACCTGTGGCAGCGCGTTCTGTCCTTCCATCAAATGTCCTCCGGAGTCGCGGCTGCGGTCGTGGAGATCGGTGCACGCTCGCGCCGATACAGCACCAGGCTGTGCATCACGGGCACAACCAACAGCGTCATGATCGTACTGACGGCCAGTCCGCCTACCACCGCACGCGCCAATGGCACCATGGTTTCGTTGCCCTCGCCGAATCCGAGCGCCAGGGGCAAGAGGCCAAGAATTGTTGCCAGCGCGGTCATGAGAATTGGACGGATTCGCCGGCGTCCCGCTTCCAGCACCGCATGTTCAGCCGTGGCACCATGGCGGACCATGCGATTGGCGAAGTCAACGAGGAGAATACTGTTCGATACCACGATGCCCATCATCATCAATGTGCCGATCATCGACTCGACGTTAACTGACGTGTTGGTGAGATCCAGCGTGAGCACCGTCCCGATCCAGCCGAGCGGGACCGCTACAAGAATGATGAGCGGGTCGATAAAGGAACGGAACAGCGCGACCATGACCAGATAGATCAGCACCACGGCGAGCGGCAGCGCCAACGCGAAATTCTGGATCGCTCCGCGCATGTTGGCCACCTCGCCGCGCAATTGCACCGTGACATCCTTCGGCAGTTGGATGCCGGCGAGCACTTTCTCAATGTCCTTGGCAACATGGCCGAGGTCGTTGCCGACCGGTGTCACCAGGACGTTGATGAGGCGAGACAAGTCGTAGTGATCCACCGAATCGGGACCGGTCTTAAATTTCAGCGTCGCCACATCGCGCAGCATCACGGGAAGACCGCGTCGATCATCACCGGACGCATAGTAGCCGCTGGTCAGTTCCATTTGCCGTCCGGCAAAGGGCGTGTTTTGCAGTGCCAGCGTCGAGCCCTGGATTCCGCCTCCTGTGAGGCTGGCGGTCGGCAGCAGCGGTGTGCGGGCGCCGATGATCGGAATGTTCAGCAGGTCTTCGGTCGTGGTGAGCGACTGTTCCGGATACTGTGCCAGCAGGAAATAGCCATTGGCGGTTTTCGGATCCAGCCAGTAGTTTGGCGACAGGGCCAGGTTCGAGCTGATGCCGGTAATCACGTCCACCACGACGCGGTTTTGATTGATGCCGTAGTAGGCCGCTTTCGTGCGATCCACGTCGATGTGCAGTTCCGGGTAACTCTTGCCCTGCTTGATCCGCACGTCTACCGTGTTGGGGACCTGTGCGATCTGTTGCTGGATGCGTTCCGCCACGGGGCGGATCACGTCGAGGCTTGGACCTTTTACTTGAATGTCGATCGGCGCTCTGAGGCCGAAGTTCAGCACATCGCTGATAATGCCCCCGGTCTGGAACGCGACTTCCACACCGGGCAGGGATGCTTTCAGTTTGCTGCGCAACTGCGCGATGTAGTGGTCAGTGTGCCCTTCATGCCCGGTCACGAGATTCACCAGCACGAAAGCAGTGTGATTGCCGGTATTCGGTGCGAAGCGCGCTGCGTCGCCGAAGTAGAGGCCGGTGTTTGAAATCACCTCTTCGAGGTCGCCCTTCGGAATCGTATCGTGTACGAGTTGTTCGATCTGGCCGACGATGGCGGTCGTCTTCTCAATCCGTGAGCCCTCCGGTGCCGTGACCAGCATCGTAAAATTACCCGCATCGACCTTGGGGAAAAACTCCGTGTGGAGGCGAGGGATCAATAACCCACCGGTGGCGATCAAGGCGAGGGCGGCGCCCCCGATCACGACTGGCTTGGCACGCAATCCGCTGCGCAGGAGCGGCTCGTAGATCGCCAGGACATAGCGAAACCATCCCTCGTTAGCCGACGCATCGTGCTCTGCCGATTTTCCGTGCCCGGTTTGATAGAGCCAGGCTAACACCACCGGTGTCACTGACATGGAGACGACATAGTCGGCGAGCATGGCAAAGGCGACCGTCATGGCCAGGGGCACGAAGAGATATTTGATGATGCCGGTAAAAAACATGATCGGGAGATACACGATCAGGATACAAATCGTGGCGACGAGAATCGGCAGCGTCAGCTCCATGGCGCTGTCTTCCGCAGCGGAGCGTCCGTCCTTGCCCATTTCCAGGTGGCGGTGCAGGTTTTCCTGTACGACGATGTTGTTGTCGAGGAGCGTGCCGATGACCAGCGCCAATCCGCCCAGCGTCATGATATTCACGCTCTGGCCGGTCAGGTAGAGCGCCACCAAGGCCACGGTGAGGGACAGGGGGATCGCGAGGCCGACCACGAGCGCGGCTTTGATACTGGCGAGAAAAATGAAGATCATCAGGCCGGCCAGCCCTGCGCCCAGTAAGCCTTCTTTCTGCAGATTGGCGATGGATTGGCGGATATAGAGCGATTGATCGTAGAGGAACTTGACGGTGGTTCCGGCCGGGATCTCCGTGAGTGTGGAAAGCTTGGCGCGGATGCCGTCGGTGACTTCCAGCGTGTTGGCCCCTTCCTGCCGGGTGATCGGGATGTAGGTGGCTTCACGGCCGTTGACCCGAACGATAGACGTCTGCACGGCGGCGCTGTCGGCGGCGGTGCCGATGTCGCGGATCAACACCGGGGTGCCGTTCACGATTTTAATCGGCAGGTCGTTGATCTTTTCGACCATGTCCACAAGGCTGTTGGAGTAGACGTAGTAGTCGAGGTCGCCGATTTTGATGTCTCCCGCCGGGATGATGGCGCTTTGCTGATTGAGCGCATTGACCACATCCGAAGGAGAAATACCGCGCGCGAGCATTCGTTGCTGGTCGAGGAACACCGTGATTTGCCGGACCTTGCCGCCCAGCGGCGGGCCGAACGAAATACCGGGGATGCTGGCGATCTGCTGACGTACGGTGAAGTAAGCCAGATCGCGAATCTCCTTCGCGCCGAGGGAGTCGCTGGAAATCGACAGGTAGCCGACCGGCAGACTGGACACGCCGAACTTATAGACCGAGGGCGGGTACACCCCTGGCGGGAGCAACCGGATAATGCTGTAAGCGAGGCTGGTCAACTCGGATTGTGCCGCGTCGATGCCATAGTCCGGTTGGAAGAACACTTTGATGTAGCTCATGCCGGACAGGGATTGAGATTCGATATGTTCGACATAGCTCGCTTCGACGAACCGCTGTTCCATCTTGAGCGTGATCGCGCCTTCCATTTCACTGGGGCTCAAGCCGCGATAGAAGGTGGTGACGAGGATGGAGGGCAGACGAATCTCAGGAAAGATGTCCACGCGCATCTTCTGGTAGGAGACGCCGCCCAGAATCAACGCGATCATGCAGAGCGCGAACACGGCATAGGGATTTTTGAGTGCGGCGCGGGTCAGCATGCGGCCATCCGTCTGGTGCAATTGTGGATGAGCCAGAATTTCCACAGGTGCAGGGCCAACGTGACCAGATCGTTGAATTCTCCCGGCTTCACGACGTACCCGTTGGCTCCGGCCTGGTAGCAGGCGCGGACATCGAGCGCATCGTCTGAACTGGTGAGGATCACCACGGGGATGTGCGCAGAGCGCAGATCCTGCTTGAGGTGTTTCAAAACATCGACTCCGCGTTCGCCCCGTAGTTTGAGGTCGAGGAGAATCACGCTTGGTTCGTCTCCGGCGGCATGATCGTGCAGAGAGGCCAAGGCTGCCTTGCCGGTCTCGGCTATCTCAAGCCGGCCGGTGAAGCCTGCCTGTGTGAGTGCCTGGCGAAACAGTTCGCACTCGCCGGGGCTGTCGTCGATGAGAAGAATGGATGCAGCCATGCTCTTCCTGCTCACAAAGATGACGTTCACCCATCTGCAGAGATTGTTCCCGACGCGGTGAGGCGGCGCAGGATTCGCAAAATGCCTGTATTGCCAGGCTATTACGTCCGCTGTCCCTCTAGATGTGCACAGGGCCGCCGGTGGGGAAGGCCAGGGAGTACTGGAGAAATTCCAGAGCCTGTGGAGTTTCTCCAGATCCCGGGAGGTTGAGCTAGGCAGCCTTCGCCGCAGACTTCTTCCACTCCATCATCTTGGCCGTCAATGTGGAAGAAGCGGCCGTGTAATCGCCTTTAAAGCCGATCGACGCTTCTGCCCCGGCTTTATCTCCCGCTTGAACTTTTGTAACGACCGTCGCTGCGACCTTGTGAAACGCCTTGTGCAGCTCGAGGATCTCTTTGTACCGCGGATCGTTAGCGATCGGAGTGCCCGCCAGGCTGTAGAGCCACTTACCGAATTCACATCGATTGTCCACCCCCACTTCGGCCGGAACCAGCGCCAGTGTGCCGTCGATGTTCTGGCGAAGTTTCACCTTCCATGCTCCATGTGCACCGATTGCCTTGTCGATTTGTTCGATGATGTTGGACATACCCTCTCCTTCACAATTTGGGACTCCGCTTCCTGTGTCGGAAGGGGAAAGGAGAATCTTGAGAAGAGGAGGGTTATTGCCGGAGACATCCCGAAGCGGTCCGGGGCTGCTGTCGGGGGTGCCCAGGGGCTTCCCTGGGTCGCGTGTTGGGATTGAGTCACTATCATGGAGTCAGGCCTAAAAAGGCGAACGGACAACGGGAATTGATCGGGGAAGGAGAGCCACCATGTCGGAGGACCGGATAGATTCTGGTTCGAGTCGCTGGTGGCGTCTGATCAACACGAGAGATTTCGGACTGTTGTGGTGGGGCCAAACGACGTCGCAAATCGGCGAGGGCCTCAACAAGGTGGCGCTCCTCTGGTTTGTGTACGAGTTGACCGGCTCAGCCATGAAAATGACGATGGTGGGCCTCCTGCAGACCATTCCTCCGTTGGTGTTCGGCCCACTGCTCGGAGTCTATTTGGACCGGCTGCCGAAAAAAGCTGTAATGATCTGGGTGGATTTGATCCGTGCGCTGCTCACCTTGCTCATTCCCGCGCCCACAAGGCCTGCGTTGTGCCTCTGGCGCGAGCATGACCATGTCTACACCTCATGACCAGACCGCCTCCACGTATCCCTCCTACATGAAGGCGGAGGTCTAGCCATGGTAACCGGAAGGACCTTTCTTGCGACCATCCTCATCTCCATCGCTTCCCGTTAACTCCTCGCCTCACGTAAACGTTTATACTAGCGACATGGTTACAGCCTCCCGGTGGCTAGTCACGCGTGACTTTCGCTTCATGTGGTGGAGTCAGGTGCTGTCTCAGGTTGCTGAGGGTGTCAGCAAACTGGCGTTGCTCTGGTTTGTCTATGCGGTGACTGGATCGCCCATCAAAACGACTATCATCGGGCTTCTGCTGACATTGCCTCCGATTCTGTTGGGTCCATTCATTGGAGTCGTCGTCGATCGATTCCCGAAGAAAGCGATACTCATCGGCAGTGATCTCGCGAGGGGAGTCCTGATCGGGGTCATTCCCTGTCTGGTTTCAGTGGAGCACTTCACGGTCGAATCGCTGTACCTGTTGACCTTTCTCTATGGCACGGCCACGGCCTTGTTCGTTCCCACGCTTTCGTCCGTTGTCCCTTCTATGATCAGCCGCCCTCAATTTACCGCGGCGAATGCATGGCTGCAGAGCACGACCAGCATCGGGATCATTCTTGGCCCCGCGGCCAGCGGATTGGGCATTGCCTTTTCCGGTTCACAGGATGTGTTGTGTGTGAATGCCGCAACCTATTTCGCCTCCGCGGCGTGCCTGTGGCCTATCCGGTTGAATCAGGCAGGTGGAGCGTCTGAAGCCGATCGGAAGAACGGGCGATTCTTCGCCAATCTGCTCGATGGTCTCCGGTGGGCGTTTTTCGGCCAGCACACGATGCTTGCGCTGATTGGTCTCGCGTCCATCTATACATTCGGCAGTGGCGCATTCACTACGCTCTTTCCCGTCTTCGGACGGCATCTGCTTGGGCTCGGACCGGTCGAAATCGGGTATCTCTGGTCATGGCTCGGGGCAGGGTTGCTCCTCGCATCCTTTGGCCTGGTGCGAATCAGCGCGTGGGAGCTCCCCCGCCGCCTCTCGGTTATTACCGTCACCAGCGCATTGGCGGGGGTATCGCTGGTCGCGCTGACATCGACGCAGGATGTGTATACGGCGTCTCTGCTCGTGGCCTGCATTGGAATTGGATTCGGAACCTGGACACCGATTGCTTGGGGGCTCATTCAGGAGGTCGCGCCGCCTGGAATGGTCGGGCGAGTCATGGCTGTCTACACGGCGGTGGCCACTGCGACCTCGATGCTGGGCATGGGTATATTCGGATGGATCGCGGAGTGGTTTGGTTCCATGTCCAGTGTGATCGGGATCGGTCTGGTGATGGGTGTGTTGGCGGGCGGGACGGTATGGTTCAGGGTTCGGGTCGAAAGAGGGGCGCGTATTACGGGGCCGTAACAGAGCGATAGCGCATGAGCGCGCAAGATATAGATTCTGATTTGATCTCAGTCCTGCGGTTGTCCTGCCGTTCGGTTTATCATTTCACCAATTTGCTGGTCTGATACGCTCGTTTGCAGAACACTTCTCATAGGCACTTCTTCTTCCTTTCCTTCTCGACGATCTCGCATCGCGCAGAGCGATGAGCATTTCCCTTGAGGATACATCGACAATCGATGCGTTTGAAAAATGGTGGTATTTACATCTTGAGTAGGGCCATTTGTACATATTGCGCATACGTAGTCAGTGGGATTACAAGATGCTCACGGATAGGACAAGACAGAGTTCTCACTACGGGGGCTTGCCGTGCTCGCTGAACAAATGCCGCTGACCCAGAAGCAAGAGACGACCACCTGCCAAATTGGTGAAGCCAACCGCCCTGTCTATGCGTTCGCATTCGGTGGCGGTGCCTTCGATACCACGATGTACCTTGGCGTTGTTCATGCGCTACTGGCTAGTGAACGTCGTGCCCCGAACATTGTGTTAGGTGTTTCTGCGGGATCCTTGGCCGCGACTGCCTTGGCTGAGGTGCTTCAAGCAGGCTCTAAACTGCATTCGAAAGCAGCGGCCGAGGCGAGAGTTGCAAGATTTCGCGAATTCTTAACTGCCTATCGGGACGCACCGGGCGAGCTGCGCCGCGCTTTCGTTCCAGATCTATTTGAATTGACCAGTCGTGCTCCTCTAAAGCCGATGGACTCGCCTCTCCATTGCGCGGCTGAGCGCAAAGATCGCAGGGAGTATGTGAAGTCACTCACGGGTCTGGGCAACCTCATTAATGATCTGCTCATGCTACATGTCGACCTCCATTATCTTGCTCAGGCCATATATCGGTGGCTCAACTTCGCTGCGAGCGGAAATTACTCCTCTCCGATGAGACGATGGTGGGCCTGTGTCTCGAATGGCACGACTGTCTTCTTACGCACGCTGCCCAATCTCTGGCGGGTCGCGCCATTGGTACGGCAGTGCTTTGCGGCGCTCGTGAAAAATGGTAGTGGCCTAAAAGGGCAATCGGCTGACCATCTAATCTCACCTGTGAGAGGGTTTTGGAGTCGACTGGCCCGTATGAGTGAGCTGGCCCTGGTCTGCGTCCTCCTCTATACGCTTGCGCTACTTGTTGTCGCACTAGCCCCTGCTGTGCTCGTCTGTGGAGTTTTTAGGCCGTTGTGGCAGGAGATTCAGTTTGCCATCAAGAAAAGATATTCCCTTCCTTCGCTGAAGTCCTCAGGGCCAATAGGAAGCATCGGGAAACGGATCGGGAAGTTGCTCCTGCTTCGTTACGATCTTCATGATGAATTGTCCCATCCTTATCCGCTGAAAGAGATTCTTGTCCGACTTCTGGATTCGGAGAACTACTACGGCAAAGTAAAACTAGCAAATGTGATTGAGAAAGCCATTTGCCAAGAAGATGTGGTTGGGCAGCGTGAAGAACCAGCTCCCAAGCGTTTCGTGGATTACTTGAAAACTTACCCTCCCATCCATGTTGCTCCCGTTGCTGCGGAGTTAGGTAGCCTAACAATAAAAGTATTGCCGGCGAACAGTCGCGTCGTTGATGGTCTTTTGGCGGCAAATGCCATTCCGGTCCTGTTCAAGCCGGTTTCCAGCCGGGAATTATTTGGAAACAACGAAGAGGGCGGCGCGTATATCGATGCGGCTCCTGTTACAGATGCTCCTGTTTCGCTTCTGATCGATCATTTGAAAGAGCGTGTCCACCCGAATGTGGCGAGCATTGTTATCTATCCTGTGCGAGCGTTTTCGTCGAAAGGCGAAGCGGTTCCTCTGGAACGTCCTCTGGATTCCGTGTTGGCGTTTGCCGAACGCGCGTTGGATTTACAGCGCTATCAACATATCCGGTTGGAATATCGGCTGACCAAACTTTATAGCGCCCTTTTGCCGAATCCCCTTAAACGCATTGAACAGAAATGCTTCATTTCCGCGCACCTTCATCCGATCGAAGCCAACCCGTCACTGAACCTCAATGAACGGATATTTCAGGCTAACACCGCAGCCGAGCAAGACAGGCTGGTATTGGAGGCGGTGGCGACTGGCTGTCGTAAAACAATGGAAATTATCCTTGAGCGCGAGATAGGGCACTATGGCAGTCAGGGGGCTAGTGTCTCTTGTGCGCAAGTCGTTGAGATGTTGCTTAAAGAAGAAGGCCACCCAAGAAATGCTAGGTTGGACCCCACGATTTCTCCTGGCCCTGGAGTGCCCGAAGTGTGTCGATCCTGTCAATTCTCCGGGATGCCACAGGCCCTTCAGGTGCTCGGATCGCCACAACCGTCTCCCTTATGGTCTCATCGTGATGCAACGGAAGAGTCTAAGGCCGAGCTGAAACAATCCACTCCGGCTCTGTCCGAGAAACCTCAGGAAATCGATCGAACGGTTCAGGTCCCCGATGAGCCATGGGTGACGCTTGTGCTGAGCGGCGGGGTATTTAGGGGAGTATTTCAGATCGGTGTGCTAAGTGCATTGCAGCAATCGTCCGTGCAACCCAAGCTGTTCGCCGGGGCATCGGTTGGATCCATCATGGCAGCGATGGCTGCCAAGCTCTTTACGGTCAAAGACGGCACGCTCGAACTACAGCGCCTTGCCGCGACTTTTATTGCCCTGGATCGGCTGGTCGTGACGGACCGTTTGGCGGACTTTGTTCGCCGTTTCCTGGTTCGCGCAAACGACGTACGGATCTCCCCGAGGAATCTCGATCACTTTCTTCGACGCCTAGATCAGCCGAATGCAGGTGCCTATAGCAAGAATGCCAGAACAGTGTTGGCGGGTATCGAACGGTTGCTTTTCATTAGCCCGTTCGAGTCGTGGGCGCTCATCCAGGCTGTTCACGACGAGAAAACCGGCGAGGCGGCACAACTGCTTCGTCGATACAGTGCGTATTTTTTTGAGCGGTATGGCGTGGGGATGGAATTGCTTGGTGCAGAGCCTCTCCGACTGTTAATCGCGGAGCATGTTTTGAAAAACCTCGACTCTCCCTACGATGAGGATCCATGGTCAACCCCATTTGACTACTTCCGCAGGCATAACAAGTATCTGCTCGCAACATCGACGAATGCCACCAAAGGGGAGCTCCATGTGTTCGGCCAGGAGGCTGCGGAGAATCAGGCTTGCAAGGCTCTTTTGGTCGAAGCGCTGTTGGCAAGCAGTGCGTTTCCTGCTGTATTTCGGCCGAGGCGTTTTGCCGAGGTCTACCCTTGTGATGCCGACCAGTCAACGGAGGTTGAAACAAAATTTGTCGACGGCGGTCTTATGGACAATCTCCCGCTCGACCACGTCGTGACCTTTCTGCATAAGCGAGCTCAGCAGGGCCTTCTCGCGAGACAGCCCCGTGGAGGAAAGGTGCCTCATTTACTCTTGACCGCGTCACTCGAACCGAAGGCCAAGGCCATGGAGCCCGGCTTGAACTCTGAAACGTTTCGCAATGACTGGCGGTTGGTCGCCAAGCGAGTGAAGGAGTTAAGCTATAACAGGAAAATCGAAATGTTCGCCGAAGCTCAAGAGGATTTTCGCAAGATCGTGGCTGCTCAAGGAGTGTGGCAATCGACATGCTCTCCTCTGGACATGAAGGTTATGACGGTCGTGCCGAAATGGTTGTGTGGAACCTTTGGATTTCACGCCACACTCGGATTTCGCCAGTACAAACAGGCCGCCAGTATTGCCCATGGCTGTGCCATGACGTTTGGGACCTTGAGCCTGCTTAAACAAGAATCCTACGGTAGCAGCTATGGCATCCAGGCAGAGTTTGCACCGGAGGCTTTCGAGGATGGGCAGGTCAACCATCGCTTCTTGAAGAGGCTCAACAGCGCTGGCAACAAAGTCGAACCGGGGGCCTGTTGGTTTCGGCCTGATAGTCGTTGCCCCTTCAGTGCTGAAGCGTTGGCAAGATCGAACCGTGGTAGCCAGGAGCCACGCTTTCTAGAGGAAACGGCAAGAGCGTTACCCATGATTTATGAGTATTGCCGCAGGCCCGAAACTCATGATCGGCTTGATTGAAGGTCGGTAGGTGTAGGTGAAATATGGCGGCTTCAAAGTCGTCAGGACGACGAAAGAGTGATGGTGCGCCGACTCTAAAGATTCCGCTCCGGGTCGGGGGCCTGTCCAGTTGGACGGCGCTCACAACCCTCTCATTCTGCATCGCGGCGCTGATTGCGGGAGGGCTGCTGTATTATTCCTATGTACGAGATCAAGAGGTCTTCCTCACCAAGCAGCATTTCCGCAACCTCGACACTATCGGCAGGAATCTATCTGAGGCGACCAAAGCATTCGAAAAGGTGATCGAGTCCGCCGGAACTGCTTTGGGAGTCAGTGATCAAGGAGTACGCATTGAGCGATCACTTAGAGATCAGAGATGTTTTTCTGAACCGTTTGCAAGGGTGACTGGAATAAAGAAGAAGACTGGAGGAGACGATCTTCGCGATTGGCTGGAAGCTGCCAAGCCATTCTTTGCGTTTCTCTGTGCTAGTAGCAGGTTAAGCGATGTTTTCGTGACGCTGGACATCCAGCCACCCGTTGAGCTGCCGCTCAACCTATTCAGTCAGCACAAGAATAGCGAGCCTCTCAAGCTGGCGCTTGAGGAAGGATACGAATTCAAATCGCTGGCGGGCGATCGTCTGGCTCTCCATCCTGCTCCCGACAATGATGAGGAGCATGCTCAACGTTACCTTGTTACCCCGGAGATCAACGGGAGGAGGGGGCTGAGTCTTGAGAAGGGTCTGAGCATTGAGGACCTGAACGATTCTTTGCGCCAGCAATGTGTCGGCTGCAAGTTTACGCTGCATGCCCGGTTTGAACTCCAGCCCCTCTTGGATGAACTTGTCGTACCCGATACCTTTGCCGACGTCCTTGTCGCTGATGAGCAGGGCAATGTCATTGTCCACCGGCCGGACAAGGAGCGCTCAGCCGATACGAGATTGGAGCGAATCGACCGATTGCTCCGCCAAGAGTCCGAAGCTGGCCGTGGTCTGCCAACCCAACCAGGTGGAAGCGATCTACGCACGGTTTCGCTTTGGGATCAATTGCCTTTGCAGAAGTCAGTCCGGCTCGGAGAAAGCGAGTATTACATCTATGCGCAAGCCGTGCCGATCGATTCTCGGCGGCATCATGAGACAAATATCCGGGGGGATGCCGGTCGACTCAAGTTGATCGTCGCCGGTCTGGTGCCGGTGAGGGAAGTGTTGTGGCAGGCCCTGACTATTCCCCACGGTGTGTCGCTCACACTCATATTTTTGTCGTTCGCACTGACCTTCACGCTTCCCTTGATTAAATTGGCCACTATGGGGCCAAGGGATCGTCTCGGCCTACCCGATGCCTTGGGTTGTATGCTCTTTTCCATGATGGGCGCGGCGCTGCTCACCTTTACGATCGGCGCATGGGGGCTCCATAACAATGCGAAGTCCACGGCAGATGAGAAACTTCAATCGGCGACCAGGGTAATACGGACGAAATTCGAAGATGAACTTCGTGGACTTGTTTCCAGTCTGAAGCGTCTGAGCGAAGGCCATAGCATTTCAAACGATTCCAAGAGATGCGTATCGATCGACTTGAAAAAGCCGCCGCGCCATGCCTGTTTTGGCGTGCCATTCGATTGGTCGAAGTCGCCTCTAATCCATACGGCGATCCGAGTCGACCCCCTCGGCAACATTCTGAAACTTGACACAATCCGGCGTACCTCTATCATCACAAGAAACATACAGAGCCGTCCCTTCGTACAGGCTGTGTGGGCAGGAGGCTTATTGCATCTCCCGAAAAAGGACGGTCAGGAGGAGATTGCAAAAGTCGGTTTCTTCATCGAGCCGATCTATGCCTGGGACGACGGTGAATTTGGCACCATGCTGGCGTCTCCAGTCGTACCACCAAATAATACGGCCCAAGCTAAGGACTCCGTAGCAGCTGTGGCAGATCTCAGAGCCGGTGACATCGTAGCTATCCGGACCCGACTGACATCCCTGGTTGGTGCAGTCGTACCCGCCGGCTATGGTTATGCCGTGATCGATAAGGATGGACAGGTTCTCTATGCCTCCGAGAAGAACCGAAATCTTCGAGAAAACTTTTTCAGTGAAACCGATCACGACGTACAACTGAAAAGTCTAGTCGAGGCAAAGACGGACGGCGCGATTCGGGTAAATTATCTCGGGCATGCTCATGTGATGCACGTGAGCAGGTTGCTCGAACCACTGCCATGGACCCTTGTCGTCTATAGGGACACACGCTGGCTGGATTGGGTCGCGGATCAGGCGTTGTTCTTTGGTGTTGCCCTATTCACCTGTTACAGCTTTGTGATCCTGGTAGGCGGGCTATTTGCCCTGATCATCTTTCAATCAGTACGGCGCGGGGAGGGAGGTTGGATGTGGCCAGCCGAGGGGAGGGCTCGCACCTACTATGGCCTCGCCGTGTTCAATTTCCTCGTCATGTTTATAGCGGTGGTCAGCACCTGGGGCCTTGGTGACAACCATCCGGGATGGGCTCCATTAGCGGCGGTCGGGTTATCCGCCACCGCCATGGGTGTCATGGTATGGATTCTCAAAAAGTCGGAGGGGACTAGTGCTCGAGATGAACACGGAGTCGTGACCCCAGAAACGAAGTGGGCCTATTCGACGTTAGCGACGACGGCCATTTTGCTCATGGCCGCGATGCCTTCCGGAGTGTTTCTAACTGTGGGATTCCAGCGTGCGCTCTCACTCTACGAATCCTATGCCGCGCATACCTTTTATAAGAATGTCGAAAAACTCGGAAAGGACAATGACGAATGGTATCAGCATATATTGCCGGAGACTCAATTTGACGCTCGGCAGAAATATGTGGAGCCAACATGCAATGGTTGGTCTGTCAAACTGAATTGTATAAGGAAAAGTCTGCGGACTCAGTATCGCGAATTCCTCTCCGACACTCTGTGGCCGGACTCGGTCCCACCAAATCTCACTAGTTTACCCAAGTTACTCAATGAAAAAATGCGGGGTCTGTTCCATCTCTGGATGTGGGCGCCTGGACGCCAACTGGGAGGCTGGATAGCTCATTCCGAAGATCTGCAGAAACCTGCTTCGCCATTCATCTTATTTGCTTCGAACGCGCATACGCCTTGGCTCGTTACGATCGGCCTATTTTCCGGCATTGTCTCCATCTTGTGGTACATGTGGCTGTGCGAAAACCCCCGCGAGAAACACCGGAAGATCACTGTGGCTATTCTAGTGGCCATTTTTGGTTTCATCCTGTTGCTGTATTTCATCGAGAATGACGATCCCGATTCCTCAGCCGGGAAAGCATTGAGGTTCGCGGTCTACATGGGCATTGGAAGTATGATTGTGACGGCCGCAACCTACGGCAGTCAGCGGCTGGTCTGCCACTACCTGTTCTTGATGGATTTTGCCAAGCCGTTGACCACCAGCAGGATAGACGACAGTCTGACCTGTCACGTGCTCATAGTCGTTCCTCCGGCAAAAGACCCCCTCACTAAATTAGATCGAAACAAATGGAAAGTCCTTCCCATCCCTACGCTGCTTGCTGATTATCAGGAGGTAGACAATCCATGGCCTGCTTACGTTACGGATGAGTCATGTCCGTTGGTTATTACGGGATTTGACCATCGGTTATCGGAACGCCATCAGGCCGTGCGGATGCTGAACCTTATAGAACGTCTGGCGCTCCAGCCTGATCGGCCTATCTTGGTCGTTTCGCACCGGCATCCGTTCGATTCTGAAATCGTCTCCTTCGAATCCAGCAACATCCCCGTACAGGATCGATCGACCGTACTCAGTCGAGACCGCTGGGCGGCGGCCTTTAAGAATTTTCTGGTGATTCCCTATTCGGGTTTCCGCAAGAGCGATGATCAGTTGGGGGTAATTGATAGGATTAAGGAGGACCCTGCTTCACTCGCGCAGAAGTGTGCAGGGGGACTCTGGACGGATTGGGTGGAAAATCGCACGATACGGGTGGACGAGGAATCAGAAACCGAGACTCGTTATGCTTTGGGAGTGTTGCGTTGCCGGTATGAATATTGGTGGGCCGATTGTTCGTCTAGTGAAAAAATAGCTCTCTGGCATGTGGCTACCGATCGGTTTCTGCATGCCTCGAATTCGAAGCTCTACCCCTTGCTTTGGAAAGGCCTGCTCAAGCTCGACCCTGACATTAAGCTTTGTAGCCGGAGTTGGCAACTCTTTGTGAAACAGGCCGGAGATCGAGATCAGTTAGCTTTTCTGACGCATGATCTAAAACCCAGCACTTGGGCGAAGGTCTCACGGCCCCTGTTGATTGGGCTTCTCTCGTCTGTCGCATTTCTTGCGGTAACACAGCAAAATGTGAGGGAAGTCGTCATTGCGCTTGTCCCGGTTTTGCCGGCATTCCTGATCGAAATTCCGCGTCTCCTAAGCGGGGGTTTACGATCCGCGATTGCTAGGGAGTCCTGACCAGACTATTTGCGACCCTGCCGGCATGTAAACGGCTGGTCGGTAACTTTTATCAATAGGGAGATCTCATGCCCAATCAAAATACGCCGTATCATCCGATCATCTATGTTCGTGGGTATGCGATGACACCTTCTGAGATCGACGAAACCACCGCGGATCCGTTTTGCGGGTTCAATCTTGGATCGACCGTCTATCGAGCGGTGTCGGAGAAAGATCGCCAGCCGAGGAAATACGTCTTCGAGTCGCCGGTGGTTCGGCTTGCATCAGAATTTGGGTATGGGGATGTATACGAAGACGGTTACGACATTCTTGATCCTGAGTGGAGCGCAGATCCGGAGAATAAACTTCCCAGCCGGTCGATTATCATCTATCGCTATTACGATGAGGCGTCTCGTTTGCTCGGGCTGGGTGAGACGCCGTCGATGGAGGTCTTTTCGACCAAATTGGGAGAACTGATCCTTCGCGTGCGCGACCTGGTCTGCGCCAATGCGGAAAATGGGGTGACGAAAGAAGGGTTCCGGTGCTACCTCGTCGCACATTCGATGGGTGGGCTCGTCTGCCGCGGCTTGTTGCAAAATCCGAAGAACGATAAGAAAGGTACGGCGAAGTATGTGGATAAGTTGTTCACCTATGCCACTCCGCACAACGGCATTGAGATGGCCGGCATCAACGTGCCCTCGTGGTTGAGCAAAGGCGACATGAATAACTTCAATCGCGAGCGAATGACGGAATATCTCGACCTTAAGAGCGAGTACAAGAAGACCGGTGATGTGGACTGGATTCCTGAGGACCGGTTTCCCTCCGAGCGAGTCTTTTGTATGGTCGGCACGAATCGTATGGATTATGGGGTTGCACTGGGTTTATCGCGTACATTTGCCGGCCATGGAAGCGATGGTTTGGTGCGGATAGAAAACGCCACACTCAAGGGGATAAAGGCGGATGGAACCGCCAGCGCTCCTTGTGCGAAGGCCTTCGCCTATCGGGCCCACTCCGGGTTCTTTGGCATCGTCAATAGCGAGGAGGCTTATCAGAATCTGATCCGCTTTTTATTCGGCGATGTACGTGTGGATATTTGGGTTGATGTGGAGGAGTTTCGTCTTCCGCAAGAGGTGGCGCAGGCGGACAAGGACGGCCAGGACATCAGCGCGTTATATCAGTTTGAGTTGTTGGCTTCACCGCGGGGGAAGTTATGGTACCTCACTCGTCGCACAGCAGAGGAAGACTCCGTCGCCTGTCTGACGCATAAGGAATGGGTGTCGGCGCCGAAGAAAAACGGGTCGCAGTTTCTGTCGACGGTTTTTCTGGCCAATCGGGCCAAGGTCAATAGGAAGCGGCGATCACTGTCCTACGCGGTGTCGCTCGGAGTCCGTGTCCCGGATTACGAGATCGAGAAGAAGCTATGGGTCAATAAACATTACGAGGGCAGCTACTTGTTCCGGGATTCGATTGTGCTGGAGCTGGTCCCACCCGCGGCCAAAGGGGAACGGTGGAAAGTCACCTACGCATGGCAGGGCCAAGGGACCAGTACGGCGAATAAAGAGATCGATCCGAAGGCAATCAAGGGAGGAAAAGTGGAAATTCAGGTCCCTTATGACAGCAAGACCACCCCTGGCATGAGTGGCCGGTTACGATTTATGGTTTCGGCCTGGAATGCAGATGCGGTGATGGATGATAAGGGAGCACCGCTATCGGCCAGTGAATGAGTCGCTGGTGGGGATGCTCAACGACGGCAGCTCGATGGGGGCCTCAGGCACTGCTGTGTGGGAGCGGCATGTCGGGAGGTGACACCGTGTGTTGAGGACTAGTTCGGGCCACCCCGTTTCTCCTCAAACGTCCCCGTTCCGCAACCTAGCCCGCCATAGACCATTCCGAAATATCCGCAGTAGGCGCCGCCTTTGAACGCCCAGTCGTGACGGGTCGCCTGCTCGATCCGGTCTTCGTGAACGACGAATGACACCGCTTGCGATCCGACCGGAACCATCGCGGGCAGGGGGATCACTACGAGGTAGAGCACCAGGCCCGACCAGCGCAACCCGGGTGTCTTGTACGTCCATTCTGCTGTGCCATCCTCCCGTCTATCGATGCGATCCGGCTCGCCCCAGCGGCTGCGGAGTTCGGTAGCTGAGGGGATTGAGTGGGGCGATGCTGTCTGCTGAACGTCGAGTGTCCCTCTGGTTGAATGGATGGTCGGGTGATTGCTGGTGTCGGTACGGCTGCCCAGTGTCCACGCGCCAAGTCCGATACAGCCTCCCAGCGAAAGCGTAGTGACGAGGCAGAGCCCGAACATCAGGTATCTGTGCATAAATCCCCTTTGTGATGATGCGACGCCGAAGCCTACTCAGGTCTCGACCGCAAAACAAGCCGGACGTGCAGGAGTCTCGAGGTGTGACCTCGTGACAAGACCTCCAATTCACCCGCCCCCTCCCAAGGTAGGATACCGTTCAACCGGCCGGTCTCGATAGGATCCGCCAACAAGGAGGCCGTGATGCTACCTCGCCGGTATGTTCGAACCTACTACCGTTTTCCGCTGCGTTATCCGGTCATTTTTGGCGGCGCACCGTTTGTGGGCGAAGGGACCTTGACGAACTTGTCGTTAAAAGGGTGCTCGGTGACGTGTGACCGGGAGGTGCTCTGCGGGAGTGAAGTGCGGGTCAGCATGTTGCTCAACCATGAACCGCCTGCCTTGCCGGTCGAACTCGGCACGATCAAGTGGGTGAAAGGCAATCAGTTCGGTGTGGAATTTCAGCGTCTGCCCGTGGAAGCACAACAACGGCTCAATCGTGTCTTACGGCTGGAACTGATTGAATGGCTGGAGAAGCGTCATCGTGTCGGCACGTCACACGGATCGACTCCTCAAGCGCACTAGCGTCCTGCCCCTCTTCTTCCTTCCGTAATCACCGCCTCCGAACAGTCCCTCCACTGGTTTCTCGTGATCATGCATGGCATCCCTCCGTCGAATCACCCGAAACCATGGAGTCCGTCTCGTGATTCCTGTACACTATGGACCTTAGCAGTAGCTACGGTCGTGCTGCCTTGGTTCAACGCCGGCAGCGCCGTCTCGCACAGCGCCGATTCATCGCTCGTCGATGGAGCCTATGGCTTCAGAACCGATCTCTCCGCTCGCGAAGCAGTTCGACGATTCCCACCAGGGACCAAGCTCCTGGTGGTCCTACCTGGCCACATGGAATCCCACGTTGCTGACGGCAGTCGCGCTCGGCCTTGCGACCGGGTTGCGAATGGCCCTCACGCCGCTCTGGGGTTCGGGCTACACGTTCATTACCTACTATCCTGCGATTATGTTTGTGGCGGTGGCATGCGGGTGGCGCCATGGTACCGGTGCCACGCTGGTCTCTGCTGCACTCTCCGCCTGGTTTTTTCTCGACGTGCCGGGCTCACCAGGTGAACGGCAGGTCGCGCTGGCCGTCTTCATCGCTGTCAACCTCATCATCGTGTCCCTGTCCGAGACCATCACCAGGGCACGGCTCCGTGCGCAGGCAGAGACCTCGCAGGTACGAGCTGAGGAACAGCAGTTGAGGCTGGAGATCGAGGCCCGGGCCAAGGCGGAGCAGCGGGTGCGCGCGAGTCAGCGGCAGATGCAATTCGTGACGGATCATGCCCCGGTGCTCATTGCGCAATGCGGCACCGACTATCGGTATCGCTTTGTCAATCGACAATATGCGGAGTTGCTGGGACGAACTCCGGAGCAGCTCATCGGCCGGCACCCCAGTGAGGTGCTGGGCGGGGAGATTTACGAGCATACGGCGCCCTACATGGCCGAGGCCCTTGCCGGACACCAAGTGCGATTCGACCAGCAGTTGCCGGGCACCACGTCCGGCAATCGTCTTCTGCAAGTCACGTATGCTCCGGAGTTTGATGAGAGTGGAACCGTGACGGGTTTCATCGCCGCGATTGTCGACATCACCGAGCGAAAACGGGCTGAGGAAGCGCGTGCGACACTGGCGGCGATCGTCGAGTCGTCGGAGGATGCCATTGTGAGCAAGGACCTTAACGGCATCATCACCAGCTGGAATCGAGGGGCAGAACGACTGTACGGGTACAGTCAACAGGAAGCGGTCGGGCAACCGGTGACGATGCTGGTGCCGGAGGATCGGCTTGATGAAGAGGTGCCGACCCTCGAGCGGATCGGACGCGGCGAAGCCATTCAGCAGTACGAAACGGAGCGGCGGCGAAAAGACGGGACACACATCCATATTTCTTTGACCGTATCGGCTATCCGGAACGATGAGGGGCGGATCGTCGGCGTGTCGAAGGTTGCCCACGACATTACCGAGCGGAAGCAGGCCGAAGCCGCCTTGCGGGAAAGCGAAGAACGTCTGCGTCTGTTCATCGAACATGCACCCGCGGCAATTGCGATGTTCAATCGGCAGATGCGATACGTGGCGGTGAGCCGGCGGTGGTTAAACGAATACAAGCTGGAAGGGGATGTGGTGGGGAAATCCCACTATGATCTGTTTCCTGAGATTCCAGAACGGTGGCGGGCTTCGCATCAGCAGGGGTTGGCTGGGGTGGTGACGCGTGCCGACGAAGATCGTTTCGAGCGCCGGGATGGAAGCGTGCAGTGGGTTCGATGGGAAGTACGTCCTTGGCGGGACAAAGTCGGCGGTGTCGGCGGCATCATCATTTTTGCGGAGGACATTACGGCAGCGAAAGTGGCGGAGCAGGCGCTGCGGGAAAGTGAGGCGCAACATCGAGCCACCTTCGACAATGCGGCGGTCGGGATCGCCCACGTAGGACTCGATGGACGCTGGCTGCGCTGCAACGAGGCCCTGTGCACACTGACCGCCTATTCTCGAGCAGAACTGTTGAAGAAAACCTTTGCTGACATCACTCATCCGGATGACCTTGAGCCGGACTGGGCGTCGGTGCGTCGGTTGCTGGCCGGCGAGATCGAGACCTTTTCCATGGAAAAGCGTTATATCCGAAAGGACGGCTCAGTCATCTGGGTGCATCTGACCGTGTCGCTGCTGCGCGACGCACACGGCTGCCCGCAACATTTCATCTCGATCGTGCAGGATATCCAAAGCCGGAAGGAAGCTCAGGCGCAACTGCTCCAACTCGCGGAAGACCTGGAACGGCGAGTCGCGGCGCGAACGAAGGAGTTGGCCGACTCACAGGACAGACTGCGGGCCCTGACGACCGACCTGAATCTTGCCGAACACCGTATTCGGAAGCAGCTGGCTACGGATCTGCACGACTATCTGGCGCAGCTGTTGGTGCTCAGCCGCATCAAGTTGGGCCAAGCGAAACTGGAAGAGGTGACGCCGGCGGCGGCTCAAGCCATGACGGAAGTGCAAGAGGTGATGGACCAGGCCTTAGCTTATACCCGAACATTGGTGGCACAACTGAGTCCTCCGATTCTCAACGAATTCGGCCTGCTCATGGCGCTGCGGTGGCTGGCGGACCGGATGCAACGGGAATTGACGGTTGTGCTGGAGTTGGAGACGAAAACGGAAAGCCTTCCGCTGTCCGAGGAACAATCGGTGTTGTTGTTTCAGTCCGTCCGCGAGTTGCTGATGAACATCGTGAAACATGCGCGGACGACCGAGGCCCGGATCACGGTGCTCCAATCTGCGGCGTCTCTCTCCATTACGGTGTCCGACCGCGGTGCCGGTTACGATGTGGTGGCGGCTGAAACCGGACTGGAAGCGGGGTTCGGGCTGTTCAGCATTCGCGAGCGGATGAAGGCGCTGGGCGGGTGCTTTGACGTGCAGTCGGTACCGGGCCAGGGAACGACGGCGACGCTGATTTTGCCTCTGGATCCGATGTCCCAATCAGCGCAAGAGCAGGCGGCCGATGGTGCATCGCTCGCGGCACTCACCGAGGAGTGGCCGCTTGAATCAGCGACCGATGGTGTTCATCGATCGGGGCATGTGCCTTCACTGATCCATCCGAAGATCCGGGTGCTGCTGGTGGACGATCATCAGATGTTGCGCCAAGGGCTTCGGGCTATTGTGAACGGGCACCCGCAACTAGAGGTCGCCGGCGAAGCGGGAGACGGGCTGGAAGCCATCGAACTCGTGCGCGCGTTGAAACCGGATGTAGTTGTCATGGACGTCAATATGCCCCGGTGTGACGGAGTGCAGGCGACCAAGCGAATCAAGGAGGAGTTCCCGGAAGTCCATATCGTGGCCTTGTCCATGCACAATTCGGCAGACATGTTCGCGCGGATGAAGCACGCCGGGGCCTGTGGGTATCTCACCAAAGAGAGCGCGGGAGGACAGTTGTGTAAAGCGATCGTCGAGGCGACGGTCTCTACACACTAAACGGGAAGGGCTGTGTGGAAGGCCGTTGGTGAGCGGGAGTGCCGTGCTACTGTCCGTCTATTGCTGAGGCTGCCGGCTGGGGAGGTGTTCGGCCAATACATCGAAGATCTTCTCCGGTACCAGCTCCTTCGGCAGGAACGCATTCGCACCGACAGCTCGCAGCGCCGCCTCGACTTCCCTGCTGGTATGGCACGACATCCCGATCACGACGGTGTTCGGCAGCAGCGCTCGAATCCGTCGCGTCGCTTCAACTCCATCCATGCGCGCCATCCCCACGTCCATCAGCACGACGGAAGGCCGGAGGGTCTGCGCCAGTTGAGAGGCGGCGATCCCATCGGCTGCCTCGCCGATGACCTGAAAGCCTGGCCGTTTGTTCAGGATGGTTCGCAACGTGTCTCGCAACTGCAGGTTGTCGTCGACGACGAGGATGTCGATCATGAAGCGCCTCAGTCGGGTGGAGAGAAAGCTTATCATGGTTAGGCTAGCACAGGTCAGACCTTACGCGAACGATATTGTGGAAGTTGCCGCGAGGAGTACTCCGCAGTCGTTCTTGACGCCTGTCCCAGTGCGGTGTAGGGTCCCAGCAGATTTGTAGCGGGGTAGATGGTCGGCAGGGCTGCTGGCGATCACCGTGGTGGGATGGCCATCTCGGTGGAAGCCGGCGTGGCAACGAGGAGCAGGAGTCAACATGGGAACAGGTGATCGACGACCGATTGTAGCGATCCTGGTTGGTGGTGGGCCGGCCCCCGGGATCAACAGCGTCATTGGCGCCGCGACGATTCGCAGCATTCTGGGCGGGTGCGACGTAATCGGCATTCAGGACGGTTTTAAATGGATCATGGCGGGCAACAGGGACAAGATCAAGCGCCTATCTATCGAGGATATCAGCCGCATCCACTTCAGCGGCGGTTCGTGCCTTGGCACGGCGCGAGCCAATCCCACCCAAAAGGCGGAATACCTCGATGCCTGCCTGGCCAGCCTCGACGCGCTCGGTGTCACGAGGTTGATCACCATTGGCGGAGACGATACGGCCTTTTCCGCGCTCCGGTTGGAGCAACGGGCGCAAGGGCGACTCCAGGTGGTGCATGTCCCGAAAACGATCGACAACGATCTTGACCTGCCGCATGGCATTCCGACCTTTGGATTTCAGACGGCGCGGCACATCGGCGTGGAGTTGGTCAAAAGCTTGATGGTCGATGCGGAGACGACGTCCCGCTGGTATTTCGTGGTGACCATGGGGCGCAAGGCCGGGCATCTGGCGCTGGGTATCGGGAAGGCGGCCGGGGCGACGTTGACGATCATCCCGGAAGAGTTTCGCCACAAGCCGATTCGCCTGAAGACCTTGGTCGATATCCTCGTGGCGGCCTTCATCAAGCGGTTGGCTGCAGGCCGCTCGGATGGTGTGGCGGTGCTGGCGGAAGGTCTGGTCGAATTCCTCGATCAACAGGACTTGAATGGACTGGATGATGTCGAGCGCGACCAGCATGGGCATGTGCGCCTGGCCGAGGTCAATTTCGGTGTTGTGCTCAAGCGGGCCGTGGAACAGGAACTGCGCACCTTCGGCGTGAAGACCACCATCGTGGAGAAAAACATCGGGTACGAACTGCGGTGCGCAGACCCGATTTCGTTCGACATGGAGTATACGCGGGACCTGGGCTATTGCGCCGCGCAGTTTCTCCTGGAAGGCGGCACCGCCGCGATGGTGTCAATTCAGAATGGTCGGTTTATTCCGATACCCTTCAGTGAGATTCTGGATCCGGCGACCGGCCGTACGAGAGTTCGCATGGTGGATATTGAATCGGAATCCTATGTCATCGCCCGGCGCTACATGATTCGCCTTTCGCCGGAAGACCTGAGTCATCCGCAGGACGTGGTGCGATTGGCGACGGCCGCGGGCATGGCCGAGGACGACTTCCGAAAACGGTTCGAATATCTGATGGACAAGAATGTGTAGGAGCACCGGCGCCGGCTGTTGTAGCAAGGCCGGTGCATTTCTGGAGATGTGATGGCGACGAGCCTCAGCCCTGACACGGAAATTCAACTCACCTTCGAGCGGCAGCGGGCATGGCTGTCGCCCTGGGGTGCATCGTTGCGGCGATACGCCGTTGTGAATGCAGCGGGTGGCGAAACCGACATTGTCTGGGGCTATTCCGGCGGTGCGCAGAAGAAAGGCGGGCAGGGGGATGTGCTCATTCCCTTTCCGGGGCGTGTGGCCGAAGGTCGGTATGCGTTTGACGGGCAGAGGCTGCAGCTTGAACGGAACGACAAGGAAGGTCCGAACGCCATCCACGGATTCGTGCGTGCGCTACCTTGGGCGGTGCAACAGGTCGGCCCAAGTGAGGTCACCTTTGAAGTCCGATTGGATGCGGCGAGTTATGGGCCTCGCGGCTATCCGTTTTCGCTCGTCATCACGGTGCGGTATGGCCTCGACGTACATGGTCTGAGCTGTGGCTTTTCCGTGCGGAATGTGGGGCGGGCGGCGGCCCCGGTCGGCGTGGGGTTCCATCCCTATTTCACTGTGGGGACCCAGCTGATCGACATGGCGGAGGCCAAGCTTCCTGCAACCGGGTATCTGGAGTTCAACGAGCGGTTGGCGCCGACAGGCACGGTGTTGGATGCGCAGGGAACCGAATGGGACTATCGCGACTATCGCGTGATTGGTCCGCGACGGTTCAATCATTGTTACGTCGGACTGGAGCGCGGTCCGGACGGCTTCGCCACGGCCTCATTGCGTCATCCAGGTACGGGGACGACGATTGACGTTGTGATGGATCGGAGCTTCTCGGCGATCGTGGTCTATACCGGGGACGCGATTGCCGATGTGCCGCGGCGTGCCCTGGCGATCGAACCAATGACCTGCGCGACGGACGCTTTCAACCACCCGGAGTGGGGCCTGACGCGACTCCTCCCCGACGAGACTTTCACCGGCCGTTACCGGATCACTGCACGCCTGGGCGCACCCGGGTAGAACCACGTGTCGCGTTTCGGTTCCCCCCGCTATGAGGGCCTGCTTGGGCCAATGATGCGGAATCGCACTTCGTCGACCTGCGTATAGGCCGACATCTCCTCTCCCGCGAATAACCCACATCGATACAGGCCGGGCGTCCATCCTGTGGAAGGGCGCTGGAGCACGAAGTAGCCGGACTGATCGTTCGTCGACATGATCAGCCGGTCTTGCACCACAGCGGCCTGGGGTCCGGCCAACTCGGCTTTCTCCTTGAAGCAGCGCGCAGCCAAGGGAACCTCATCATAGGAGGCGGTCACCAATCCAAAAACCAGGTAGATGTCGTGCTGACTGTCGGGGAAACTGATCCCCGGGTCGAGCGGAATAAAATCATGGGCGCCAGTCGGTGAATCATCGCGCATGACCCGCTGGGCCGGGATCACAAAGCGGAACCAGGCAAAGTCGGCGTCGCGGCCGACCAGCGAGGCGGCCGCGTCCAGCGTATTTTGTGGCTTCAAGTGCTCGATGGCCTTCGCCGCCAGCTCGGCTTCCGGTGGGGCGGGTGCGGTTACCGCTTCCGCATGCGCGGCGGCCGCTGCCGCCTGGGCTTCGGCCTCGACCTCTTTTGCGAACTCCGGCACATGCGGACGGACCTTGTCCAGCCACTGATTCAGCAGGGCTTTGTTCAGGACACGGGTGCCGGAAGGAAGCTGCACTTCCTTCGTCGATTTCTCAAATTCGACGGTCGCATTGTACAGCGTCTTGAGTTGCATGTAGGCCTCTTCCCATCGGCCAAGTTCCACCAGGCACTGGCCCATGCGAAAGGCCGTCGTCGTATGCTCCTCATCGGTCGGGTCGAATTCAGCGGCCGGCTGGGACAAGGCAAGTGCCTCTTTGCATCGACCGAGTCCCATCAAGATCAAGCTCAGGTGCTGGTTGGCCAGGGGATCCATCGGATTCAGGCGCAACAGCTCCCGATAGACCGGTTCCGCTTCCTGAAATCGTCCGGCTTCGAAGAGCCGATACCCTTCGGCACGAATCATCGACCAGTCCTTTAGCTGTTTCGGGTTCGCATCAGGGGTCATGACCGGGGAAAAACGTCGGCCACGTTCCGTGGAACCAAAGAAGACGGTCAGCAAATTCTTGGCGGAGAGCTCAAGCGGCGAGCCGGGTGTGACCCGCTCAAGTACGAATTGCACGTCCCGCTCCGCGCCTTCGTAATCGAGAATGTCGAACCGCGCCCGGGCCAGTGCCAAACGCCAGTTCAGCATGTCCGGTCCCAGTTCCACCGCCTGTTTCGCGGCCTCGAACGCTTCCTCCAGCCGATCGAGTTTTCGCAATTCCCGAGCGAGCCGCAGGTACATGATCGGGTTCTGTGGGTCGATCCCGGCGATTCGCCGGAGTTCGTTCACTGCTTCCTCAACCTGTCCCGACCGCACCAGGACGCTCCATTTGGCCCAACGGACATTCACGGCGGTGGGTATGCTTGCGAGCACGGTGTCATAGGACTGAAGGGCCGCCTCCGTGTGCCGCGATGTGGCCAACATGTCGCCTCGAAGTTGATGCAGCGCAAGAGCCTGGGGATGGTCTTGCAGGCCTTGATTGAGAATGTCGAGGGCGAGATCGAGCGTGCCTTGTTCCCAGGCTGCTTTGGCATGCTGGGCGATTTGGCCTTCCGACTGCGATGGTGCTGTGTCGGCGAGAGCCGGGGGGACCCCACTGATCATGGCGAGGAGGAGTACTGAAAGGAATCCTCTCAGCCACGTGTGTCTCTCAGCCGTCTGCGTTCGACGCGTTTCAGAAAGAATGGTCACGAGCGCTGTATATCTGATCATGGTGTGTATCTCTGGTAGAAAGTGAACAGAGCGTTCCTGCATCTTCAACCATTAGAGGCATCGTCGACCGGAAGGATTCATGGTCGATCGAGTCTGGCCCTGCAACGGTTCATCTTACTGTACGAAGGACGCGGGCTGCGAGATGGTCGGACAGGTGGGTGTGGTACTGAAGGTGACAGCGTGACGGAAGGGGAAGCGGCCGCCGCCGTACGCCTGCGGGGCGAGCATCATCAGTACAAAGAAGCGAGCACGTGGCTCAACGGACGTTGACGAACCGGCCTTGGGCCATGGCACGGAGTTGATTGATGTCTTCGCTCCTTGTGACGGAGAGCGGCACCGTGTGCGTCAGTTTCTCGAGCAACAGGTCGGTCGTCAGCGGTTGCTTGCGGTGCAACGCACGATAGAGGGCGGCGACCACGGCCTGTTCGATTTCCGATCCGCTGAACCCCGTGCTGGCGTCGACGATCTTTTGCAGATCGAATCGCGTACGGTCCTGCTTCCGGAGGCCAAGATGAATCGCCCAGATGGCGGTTCGCTCAGTGGCGTCCGGCAGATCCACGAAGAAAATTTCGTCAAACCGGCCTTTCCGGAGCAGCTCCGGCGGCAGCGACGTGAGGTTGTTGGCCGTGGCGACCACGAAGACATCCTGCCGCTTTTCCTGAAGCCAGGTGAGAAACGCCCCGAAGAGGCGCCGGCTCAGGCCCCCGTCCGCGTCACCGCTCCCGCCACCCGCTGCCATGGCCTTTTCAATCTCGTCGATCCAGAGGACGATTGGTGAGAGCGACTCGGCCATCTCGATCGCCTTGCGAAAGTTTTTCTCCGACTCGCCGACAAACTTGTCAAACAGTCGACCTGCGTCGAGCTTGAGGAGTGGCAGCCGCCATTCGCGCGCAATCGCTTTGGCTGCCAGCGATTTGCCACAGCCGGGGACACCCACCAGCAGGATGCCACGCGGCGGAGTCAGGTTGAGGGCCTTGGCTTCTGCCGTGAATCCGACCTGTGCCCGTTCCAACCAGGACTTCAGATTGACGAACCCGCCCAATTCGAAGCGATTGTCTTCCAGCGGATAATATTCCAGCAGGCCGCCGTCCTTAATGGCCTGGACCTTGCGCGTGAGAATCAGTTGCACATCATCGGCAGAAAGCACGCCGTCTTCGACGATGCATTGCGTGATGACCTGACGGGCCTGATGGAGGGTCAAGCCCTGTAGCGCACGGAGGATCGCATCTCGCTCCTGTGCGGAGGGCCCGGCCTGTGTGGCCTTGGACTCGGTCATGGCATTGAGGAGACTGTGGACGACGGTCGTCGAGGATGGGCGACGGGCAGACGTTCTGGTTCCCAACGACTGCAGGACGCTCTGAAGCATGGTCTGGAGTTCCTCGCGATCCGGCAGGTGCAGGTCAAACCGGACGGCGATGTGTTCCAGGTCGGGTGGCAGAGCGATGGGATGACCGGTCAATAGACAGGTGGCTCTCGAGCGGCCGTACAGGGCGGCGACCTCGCGCAGCTGCCGTGCGACGGCGGCATCCTGGAGGTGCGGCGCTAAATCTTTCAGCCAGAAGATGGCTTCAACCGTCAGCCCGTTTAGGTGTTGGAGGAGCGCCAGTGGCGTTGCGGTGAGTTTGTTGATCGTCTGGGACTCATCGCGCCTCGTCAGACCTCGAGTGATGGACCATTCGAACAGTGGCATCCGTTCTTGCGCCGCCACCGATTGGACGAGGGCCAGCACGCGCTCCTCCTCCACCGTTTCAATCACGATGAGTGGATGGGCGGATCGAATCAGAGTGCGGAGATCGTGCACGCTGGTGGAGGTTGCCATAGCAGCGACATGCTATCACGGGGCTGGCAGGTCACCAAGCAAAGGGGCAATTGTGGGCTCGTGCGATGGGCGTACGCGGGCGGACGGGCTTCAGCCAACGGTCAGGCATCGTTCTCCGTGAGGCATCGGCCGAGTCCCTGTTGTTCGGCGAGATAGTACGCGTAGTGGATCGCGGCCAGATTTGCGACTCGTTCCTCGGCGTCTTCTCGGCTCTCTGCCTGTATGATCTGAATCCCGAATCGCGCCGTCAGGGAATCGAGAAAGTCTACCAGGCCATTGCGATGATACTGTCCCAGTCGTCCTCCGCTGCGACTGGAGTGCAGGGTGCCTTCGATGACCAGAAACCGATGGGGGATCGCGAGCAGCGGTTCGAGCTCGCGGAGAAAGCGCGGCCGATTGTCAGACGGATTCGAGAAAATGGTGTTGAATTCTTCCGCACGGCGGCGTTCGACACAGAAGATCTCCGGCGCTTCCGCGATGGCGTAGTCACCGGCCGGCAGGGCCTGCGTGCGCGTTCCGGCGATCCGGATGAGTTCCTTGAATTCATAGGGCTGGGTTTCGTGCACATCGACCAGGACATGGATGGCGGGAATCATGATTTTCGGGTGACTGAAGCGGGTGACGTTCAGCATCGTTTGTGGGCCGCGTAACTCCTGGCGCGGTCGTACGGCTGATGGCGGGCGCGGTGTTGGCGCAGGCTGCGGCGGGGGAGGCGGCGAAGAGGGATGGTGTCTTCCCGTGTCGTACCGTGCGCGGGCAGCCGGATCACTGAGCGTTTGATAGGCCTGATTGATCAACTGCGTGCGAGCTTCGGCCTTCTTATGCAGCGTGGACGAATGGACGAAGCGATCGGGGTGCCAGACCTGCATCTGTTCATGCCAGGCCCGCTTGATATCGGCGTCCGTCGCGTCGGCAGACAGTTCCAGGATGGCGTAATAGTTAGTGTTGCGCTCGTGGTGCATTGGTGTCCCTGCGTGGTCGGAGTGTAGCGGAGTGGCATGGCTCACATCTAGATCAGATTGAAATGAAGAGAGGCTGTCCTTCCCGCCATGCCATTGTGCGAGTGCTCGAGGCGGTGTATCGTAGGGCGGAGCAGGCAGGTTTCTCATCTCATCCCAGCGGAGGCGATGCACATGATCTTGGTGACGGGGGGCGCCGGGTATATCGGTTCGCACACCTGTGTGGAACTACTCAATGCCGGTTCAGCAGTGACCGTGTTCGACAACTTTTCCAATAGCCATCCTGAGGCTCTGGCGCGTGTGCAACGCATCACGGGGAAATCCCTTCGCCTGATTCGGGGCGACATTCGGGATCGGGCGGCTCTTGTCGCGGCGATTCGGGAGAGTGGCGCCACCTCGGTCATCCATTTTGCCGGGTTGAAAGCCGTGGGCGAATCGGTTGAAAAGCCGCTGTCCTACTACGATAACAACGTCGTGGGCTCCTTACGTCTTCTGGAGGCGATGGGCGAATGCGGAGTCAACAGACTCGTCTTCAGTTCCTCCGCGACCGTCTATGGCGAGCCACAGCGCCTGCCGTTGACCGAAGATCACCCTCTGTCCGCGACCAATCCCTATGGACGGACCAAGTTGATGGTCGAGGAGATCTTGCGGGATCTGCAGCGAAGTCAGGCCTCCTGGCGGATCGGCATCCTGCGCTATTTCAATCCGGTCGGGGCCCATGCCAGCGGCCTGATCGGCGAAGATCCTCAGGGCATGCCGAACAATCTCCTGCCGTTTGTGGCGCAGGTTGCCGTCGGCCGGCGGGAACATCTGAATGTATGGGGGAATGATTATCCCACCCCGGACGGAACCGGCGTGCGGGATTATATTCACGTGGTGGATTTGGCGCTGGGGCACCTCAAAGCGCTGGAGGCATTGGATCGATTGGAGCGTCCCGGGGAATGTCTCACGGTCAATCTCGGCACCGGGAACGGGTACAGCGTGCTGGACATCGTGCGGGCCTTTGAGAAAGCCAGCGGGAAGGCAGTTCCGTATAAGGTCGCATCCAGGCGGCCCGGTGACGTGGCCTCCTGCTATGCCGATCCTGGGTATGCCCTGAAGGCATTGGGGTGGTGCGCGGCCCGCGGGTTAGACGACATGTGTGCTGATGCCTGGCGCTGGCAGAGTACCAATCCCACCGGCTACGCTCGCTGAATCGGGTGGCTGATGGAGAACCGGCTCACAGGATATCGCTCGATGGGAGGCTCGCGCATCGCCTGCCATCGGTCCGTGGTCTGGACCTTCGCGGCGGTTGTGGGCGCGTGCTCGGTCCTATTCGTGCCCGACACACAGGCAAATCACCGGGATCACCAACCCCCTGCAGACACCGGCGAGCCTGGTGTCCTCGGCGAGGGTCGAGAAATTCCTGGTGCGCCCTTTCACGTCTTTCTGGGCAGGGGGGCAGTAGCCGGTGTCCCAGGACTGGATGCCAGCGATCTCGATGCGGCGGTCAGAACGGTGATCGACACGTTCACCCTCATGCTCCAGCATCGCATCGACTATCCGCGGTTCGATGAAAGCCTCACGAAACAGGCGCTCAAGCAGGTCGTGATCGAACCGGTTGTCGTCAATGATGAGGGGAAAGCCTTTCCGTTCTTGGTCGCCCGCACGAAGGAACCAGGCCGCGTCACACTCCTGATCAGCGCCTCCTCCCTGAAAGACAACGGGTATCTCAATCATCCGAACACCCTGCTCCCTGTGCTGGCCCGAGAGTTTCAGTGGGTGGTGAGCAAGGCCGATACCGCACCGAAGGCGAAGGCGGTCGCTGTGGAACGAAACCTACAGAAGGCCCCCATGCTGACGGACGAGGAGATTGCGGGTCTCTCTGCGGAAGAACGGGCCCGGCTTCTCCAACAACTCTTTGACACCTATCTGCGGACAGTCGACGATCAAAAAAGCCTCGACGGACAACCCTGGTACGAAGTCGGCATGTCCACGCCGATACCGCCGACTCACGCGGATTCAACCACGAAGCTGTATGACATCCGCATTCGCGAAGCGCTACAGAAGATCGTGCGTGATCCGTCTTTCCTGGAGCAGACGCCAAAGGCCGTCCGCAGTCTTCTCAATGGAAAAGTCTGGAATGTCGCCTATGTGAAGATCGATCAACGGGACTGGGCCACCCGTACGCGGGTGCTGCCTGAGGAGAAGGCCGTGGTGGTGGGACAACGGGAGCGGCGTATACAACCGGCTGCGATTCTGATCAACATCCATCGTCCCGCTGCTACGGATGATCCCTTTTATCGGGGGACGCAGGGCCTGCCGATGGGGGCACTGTCAGCGGATCAACTGGCGCAGGTCATTGCCCTGGAGATCCATCACAACATTCAGGAAAAATCCCAGAGCGGTCACACCGCTCAAGACGCGCTCACGGCACCCAAGTGAGATGCGGAACTACCGAGTCGGGCTATGTCTGGCTCGCTACGGTGCGATAGCGTGGGCCGAGCCATCCTGGGAGAACTTGATATTTTCCGCACGGGGCGCCGTGCTCGGAGCGGAAGGGTTGGGTATCGTCATGCTTCGACTGTGGCCAGGCCGCAGGCGGATGCTCTGAATGACCTGTTCAAACAGCGCGGCGTCGGCCGAGCTGAATCCTACCTTTGAGAGATGGATCTTGGCGTACACCTGCCCTTCCGCCATACAGGCGTAGATGCTCTTTTGATCTAACCGAACCCCGCGAAACTCTTTGAGGGTGTAGGCGAGTGTTTGCACGGCGGGTGCGGTCGTGAGCACGATGTCCTGTCCTCGGCTGACGGCCTGGCCTTGACGCACGTGCTGCAACTGTTCGACACAGCCTGCGGCGGAGGCCACCCCCTGAACCGGTTCCAGCGCAATCGACAGGTTCAGGCCGGTGGCGGGGTGTGAGGCCGTGATGTACCGGCGCCCGTCGTTCTTGATCTGATCCCGTTCGACGTGAAGCCCCGGGAACTCAATGGCCAGTTCCACGCTGTTCATCGGCTGCATCGCGGCTAGGCGGTGGCCGTCGGATTCCGCAAAGGCTGGAGCCAGGCCGATCAGGCCTGCGACTAAGGCCGCATAGAGAAAGACTGCCAGGCACGAGGGGCTATGCTGATGTCTGGTCGTGGTGTGTCGTGTGGTCATCGTGTCTCCTTCACGCGAAAGTATCTGGCCGTATGATCAGTGTAGGTCGAACCGAATCGCCTCCCAAGTGAAATGCTCATTCCCGCACCGCGGATGCAGGGATGTTACGTAGGGAACGGCCCTTGAGAACATGGGGTTGCGTGTGGACTGGTGGTGGAAGAGGAAAAGACTTTGGTCTCACGACGGTTGCCGGTACACTCAGGCAAGAGCCTGGTCCCTTCCTGACGGAGAGACCAATGCCTGTCGATCATGCCACCATTGCTCCGATCGCGTCCTGGTGTGAGTTGGTTTCTTGCCGGTGCGGCCTTGTCCGCCCTCTGTTTCTGGTGTCTCTCCTTCTGGTTCACCATTGCCAATGACTGGTTGGAGTTAGGCATCACCTATGACACCAGGCCCTGGTGGCTGGTGTCCGTCATGACGACGGCGTCCCTGCTCCCCTGGGTGTCCTTGGGACTCATGGTGCTGCTTAGGCGTTGGCGAGGCCCTGCCTACAGGGTGATTGCGTTCGGGTGCGGGATCCTGGCGCCGTATGTGCTCGCCCTGGGCTCCTTGTTTCTCCTGCCCACCCTGGAGGATCACTGGCATCGGCGTGGGTTTGATTCCGCTCTGTGGAAAGCGAATCAGGCAGCGGATCCGCTGTGGCCCGATCGTCTCTGCATGGTCGATGACCTGCTTCAGCGGGTGCAATTGGTCGGGTTGCCTCGGGAGCGCGTGGTTGAGCTGCTCGGGCCGGGTGACAAGAGCCGGGCCTGGAACGGGTGGGATGTGGTGTATGCGCTTGGACCTGAGCGAGGAGCCTTCCGGATGGACGATGAGACACTTGGTGTGCGATTTAGCCCCGAAGGAACCGTGGTGGAGTATCGAATCCTGACCGACTAGCCAACCGGACGATCACCTCCCGCTACGAAGCCGCCCGCCTTCATCCCCACGACTGGTGTTCCGATTCGTTCCGTTCAAGAGCTCAGGATTGCGCCTTCCGTCCTGTTGGTAAAACGGCTTGCTGCGATCCTGGGTCGATTCGGGCACTTTCTGTAGTCGGATTCCATTGCGGTGTCCTACGTTATCCTACAAATGCAAAGAAGTCGCCGTCGCCTCTCGTTTTCGGTGCATCTGGTCTTGACCTCACCCACGTCTCGGTGTATTTTTCCGGCCTAATTTTTTAGCCTACGTATTCTTTCGTTACTAATGCAGTCCGGATCGTGTGATCGCCTAGGACTGCACTCGGCTCGCCGGGGTGTGCGGGTGCCTGTGGTGCGAGTGGTCACCCCCTGTCGAAGAGGATGAACGAATGGGCCGTGTTGCCGGGATCCTGTGTGTAGTGGTGGCACTCTTGGCCGGGTTAGGCGAGGGACCTGCCGGAGCAGCGTCCTCGTCAGGGCCCGGTGAGGAGACGATGCGGATCATGCATTTCGTTCTGGCCGGGACTGTGCCGTTGGAGCGCGCGCGTGGCATGGTGAATGAGGCGCAGGCCGCCGGGTTTAGTGCGATTCAGGTCCTGCTGACGGACGGCGTGCAGTTTGACCATGCACCCTGGAGACCTTCGAAGAGTGCGTGGACGAAAGCGGAATTTCTCTCGTGGGTCGCCTATGCGCGGGCTCACGGCCTGGACGTGATTCCCGAGGTCAAGCTGCTCACCCACCAAGAGCAATTCTTTCAAAAGCATTACGCCCACCTGATGTTCAACACGGTGTCCTATGATCCCCGGAAGGACGAGACTTATACCGTGGTATTTGCGTTCCTCGATGAAGTGATTGAGGCGCTGCATCCCAAGGCGATCCATATCGGGCATGATGAGGCATTCGGCTGGACGGTCGGACAAGTGTCGAAATGGCTGAAGCTAGGGGAGGTCATGATTCCCGCCGAACTATTCGCCCGGGATGTGCGGCGGATACACGCCTATCTCACGGCGAAAGGCATCTCGACGTGGATGTGGGCTGACATGCTCTTGAGTCCGATGGAATTTCCCGGAGTCCCGACACGGCATCTGCATGGAGTGGCTGACGGATATGGCAAGCCGCTTCGCGATCAGTTGCCACGCGATATTGTGATGTGCGAATGGCACTATGGCGAAGAACAAGCACAGTTCCCATCGATGGCCGTACTGCAAGGGGAGGGCTTTCGGGTGATCGGCGCGACTTGGAAGCGCGAGGCGACCATGCGCAGTTTCAGCCGCTATGCCTTGTCCCGACGCGCCTACGGCCTGATGGCCACGACCTGGTTCCATGTGCAGCAGAATGACACGGAGTTGGTCAATTGGATCATCCAGGCGTCCGGGGCGCTCTTCCGGAATCCGGATGCGGTAGTGCCCCCCATGCCTGCCTCCATCGGCGTTTCCGAAGGACGCGGGTAAGAGGAAACCTGAATGGGTGCGGTGGTGTGTGCGCGCGGGTTGGGTGGGGCCAGTTGCCTGGCCGAGGTCCGACCGGACCGTTACCGATTGATGGGCTTGGGTTGGCCCGCCTTCGCCAATTGGATGTTCACCTTGACGACGGCCTCGTTGAGATTGCGGTAGGGATAGGCGGCGGTGATCATCGGCAGGGCGTCGGCCTGTTCCTGCGTGGTCACCAGGGCTGTGGCCGGCACATACCGGCCGGGAGCGACTTTCACGCCGATGAGTTTTGCTCCCGGTTCCACGACCACGTGGTCCCCGAGTTCCGTGCGAAAAATCAGGGCCTGCATCCCGACAAATGTATCGTCGCCGATCCTGGCCGGCCCGTGCACCTGCGACTGATGGGCCAATGAGACGCGGTTCCCGATATAGACCGAGTAGCTGTGCCCTCCCACCTGCACTTCATTTTCCAGCAATTCGTGGTCGCCCTCGAACGTCTCCAACCCATGGATGACCACGCCGTCCTGCACGTTGCTGTAATCTCCGACGTGAATATTCTGACCTTCATCACCCCTGACTGAGGCGCCGGGGGCGACAAAGATCAATTCACCGATGGTGACAGAGCCGATGACGGCGGCCAGGGGATGGATGCGTGCAGAGGCGGCAATGGTCGGGACGGAGGTCACGGGCGTAAAGGTCGTGGGAACATTGGGCGCAACCCAACCGATCAGTCCAATCCCGACGGCCACCACGTTCAGGCTGAGGCTGAGCGGCAGCAAGACGGAACGTCCCCTTGATGAGCTCGGCTGAACCATCTGTCGCAGCGAGCGTCCTATTCTGGTCAAGGTCTCTCTCCTCATGCGGGCGATGCCGTACTTGGCACCCGTGTCTGGACATGGGACTCTGGTCCCCTCAGCTTCCTGTCGGCCGGGGGCGCGCCAAACTTGAGGCTGGGCAGCCGCACGAGGAAGGGGATCCGGGAGTGGACCGCACCGGCCTGGAACACGTAGAATGCGCCTCCGCCTTGTCCGCGCCCTCCTAACCACGCGGGGGAAGGGCATGGCGGGGCTGACCAATCGTCTACTGACCAGGAAGGGATCGTCATGAGTGTGAAATGTGGAATCGTCGGGCTGCCGAACGTGGGCAAGTCCACTCTCTTCAATGCATTGACCAAGTCGGGGATCGCGGCGGAAAACTACCCGTTCTGCACCATTGAGCCGAACATCGGCGTCGTGGAAGTGCCGGATGCGCGGATGCAGGCGCTGGCCGACATCGTGAAGCCGCAGCGGATGCAGTATGCCACGACGGAGTTCGTGGACATTGCGGGGTTAGTCGCCGGGGCTTCGAAGGGCGAAGGCTTGGGCAATCAGTTTCTGGCCAATATTCGCGAGACCGACGGCATCGTGAATGTGGTGCGCTGTTTTGAGGATGACAACGTCGTCCACGTGGCGGGTAAGGTCGATCCGCTCTCCGATATCACCACCATTGTCACGGAGCTGGCGCTGGCTGACCTCACGACCGTAGAAAAGGCGCAGGAGCGAAATGTGAAACTCGTTCGCTCAGGCGATAAGGATGCCGCCAAGCTGGGCGAGCTGCTGGTCCAGGTCGCGGCCTGTTTGAACGAGGGGAAGCCGGCCCGGACGTTGAAACTCGATCCCGCGCAACGGGCTCTCCTTAAACCCCTGTGCCTGCTGACCATGAAGCCGGTGATGTATGTGGCCAATGTGTCGGAGCGAGGGTTCAGCAATAATCCGTTGCTGACCCGCGTGGAGGAATATGCCGCGCAGGAAGGGGCGCCGGTGGTGGCAATTTGCGCGTCACTGGAATCGGAAATCGCCGTGCTCTCCGACGAAGAGAAACAGGAATTTCTGGCTGACATCGGAATGAAAGAGCCGGGACTGAATCGCTTGATCCGGGCAGCCTATCAACTCCTGGGCCTACAAACCTACTTCACCGCGGGCGTGAAGGAAGTCCGTGCCTGGACCATTCATATCGGCGACACCGCGCCGCAGGCTGCCGGCGTCATTCACGGCGACTTCGAAAAGGGCTTTATTCGTGCAGAAGTGATCGGCTACGACGATTACATCGCTTGCAAGGGCGAGGCCGGGGCGAAGGAAAAGGGGAAGATGCGGCTGGAAGGCAAGGAGTACGTGGTGCAGGATGGCGATGTGATGCATTTTCGTTTTAACGTCTGATCGGCAGCGTCCGGATTTCCCGTCTCATGATGTTCGATGTGATTCTCTATCAGCCGGAAATCCCACCCAACACCGGCAACATTATCCGATTGTGCGCGAATACCGGCGCCCGGCTCCATCTGGTGAAACCGCTGGGGTTTACCCTGGAGGATAAACAGCTCCTGCGAGCTGGACTCGACTACCACGAATTCGCCACCATCACGGTGCATGAGACCTGGGAGGCCTGCCGGGACCATTTCGCCGATGGACGGTTGTTCGCCGTCTCGACCAAAGGACGGCAACGCTACGATCTGGTGCGGTATGCGGAGGGGGACGCGTTCGTATTTGGTCCTGAAAGCCGTGGGTTGCCGGCGGAGATCCTCGGAAGCGTCCCCGATCATCAGCGCATCCGTGTGCCGATGGTGCCAGGCAGCCGCAGCCTCAACCTGTCCAATTCGGTTGCGGTGGTGCTCTATGAGGCCTGGCGGCAACAGCAATTTCAAGATGGTGAGTAGGGAAGCATCGATGAGAGGTTACTAAAACGCATCACAATACCAAAGTTCGTATTGATCTCCTTCTTTGATAGCCGTCCCTGTTTCAGCCGCCGCCTGTCATGGTTGCCTGCTGCAAGCGTTCCAGCCGTTCACGATCTTCGGGCGAAAGATGAAGCCCTCGTTTGGTCATACCGAGTAGTGTGTCAACCGCTAGTTTTCGATAGGTCCGCGCTTCGCGAGTGTCAGAGCGTTGCTCAGCGACGTTGCCGAGGTTGTCGTAGGAGACCGCGAGGTCGCGCTGCCACTGGGTGTTGCTGGGGTCGGCGGCGGTTAAGCGTTTCCGAATCGCCAAGCTGTCATGGTAGGCCTGGGCGGCATCGTCGAGCTTCCCCTGGGCCTGGGCGACGTTGCCGAGCGTCTCGTAGGAGACCGCGAGGTCGCGCTGCCACTGGCTGTTGCTGGGGTCGGCGGCGGTTAAGCGTTTCGCAATCGCCAAGTCGTCCCGGTAGGCCTGGGCGGCGTCGCCGAGCTTCCCCTGGGCCTGGGCGACGTTGCCGAGTTTGCTGTAGGAGACCGAGAGGTCGCGCTGCCACTCGCTGTTGGTGGGGTCGGTATCTGTCAGGTGCTGAGCCGTGCGCCACGCCTGTTCATACTCGCGCCGGCTATCGGTCAGCGTTGTGCGGATACGGGCGAGATCGCCTTGATCGGCATGAAACCAGAAGGCAGCGTGGAGCGCTTCCGGCCAATCCGGCTCCACAGAGAAAATATTGGCGTAGAGTTCACGGGCCTCTGCCGGTCGACCCTTCGCTTGTTGCAGCGCAGCGGCTCGGAGGAGGGGTTCAAGATCGGCTCGATTGCGTTCCCGTGAAGCAAGGATGCGGGCGCGAACCGTTTGAAGAATGACAGTTTGCTGGGTTTCGACGTATGCAATGGCCTCGTCGACTCCCTGTTCGCTCAGGATGCGGGTCATTTCCTGGAACACGTTTGTGCTGGTCCCGCGGGTCTCAATCTCAGCAAAAGAGGCGGCAAGATCCTCAATACGGGCGAGCCGTACCCGATGCGCATTGTTTGCGACTTCGTGTAGCTGCTGCCGGCGTTTCCAATTGCTCTCGCTCTCGGCCTCTTTGAGCTCGCGATGATGAGTTTCCTCCGCAGTCTGCAGGAGGTGCGCATGGATCTTCTCGGCATTCACCACACCGACCTGCCGCACTTCGCGAGAGAGTTGTTGATAGCCTAACCAGCCTCCCCCACCTAGGACGACAAGGCCTGCCAGAATAGCCACCATGCCTATAGTCAGTCGTTGCTGCTTCCGCTCAGCATGCTCCCGTAATGTCCGCAACTCATCGCGCAGGCGCAAAACGATGTTGTCCAGTTCGGTATCGCTGTCTGCCAGATGGCGCAGATGGTTGTCCTGTTTCAGTCTCGCGATGTACTGTTCTTGGAACGTTCGACGCTCTGCTTGGTAGCCGCTGGGATTAGGATGTGTGGGTTCGCGTGGCAGATCGAGTCGGTCAGATGGAGTGTCGCGCCGGCACTGTTCGCCGATGACGATGACCCATGTTTTCTTGCCTTGGTCACGGGCATAGAGAAATTCGAAGTGCGTATAGGACACTCGACCGTAGTCCGGATCGAGGTCAGGTGGTTCTGTTCCATACCCGTGGCCGACGAGTTGGATAAGGCCTTCGCAGGAATTCAGCTGCTCCCGGAGCCATTGCCGCAACTCCCCGTAGCCCGTGGGGAAGTCGTCCTGAGAAACGGGATCATACCCGAGCGTGCGGACCGTGGTTGCGACCGACTGGCGCGCGGTGCGTAACTCTTCGCTGACGGCCGAGAGGAAAAGGCGAGGGCGGTTCATGTGACTAGACAGTCTTGCCTTTCAATTTCTGGCGGTCCTTTCCACGCGCACACCTGTCTCGCTCATGAACCAACTTCATGTCGTTCTCCTTCGACATCAGATGTGGGAACTACAGAATGCCTCAAAATGACGCAGACTCACATTTTGCTTGGCATACGTGGTTCCGACCCGCTGAATGTTGTTGATGTGGGAGATCGAATCCATTACCTGTACCGTCTCGGGTTTAATGTCATCCAGCCCCAGGGCTTTCAACCCCGCTTGGCTGACGTCCGGATCATACCGCACATATGTGAATTGTTTCGTGCCGGTCCAATTGGAGGGGTTTTCGCCGGGCGCGATGACCATGGTACCGATTTCGCGGTCGATCTGACTGCCGAAACGGCACTCACCCACCATGCGGCAGGCCATATCCCAGCCGGCGCAGGCCGCATTCATCAGCGCGCGCGGAACATTCCTCGCGTGATCTCCCACCCACAGATCATCTGCTTGCAAGTCGGGGCGCGCATTGGCGAAGCAGCCAGTCCCGACCGAAACAATTAAGAGATTTTCCGTTCCTGTGGCCCAGTTGAGCTTGTACGGGGCTGCCGTTGCCATTTGGAAGGCGAGGAAGGCTGGATTGTTGTATGTCGTCACGCCCCCATCGACGAACACAAACTGATATTCGTCCGGTGTGCCCGATGCAAATGTGACCACCTCGGGCGGGAAAAAAGTCGGTGCAGCGGTGCTGGCGCGTACCAACTGCCACAAAGGTAGGTTGAGATTGCAGTCTTTGCGGGTTCGCTGATTGTATTTGGCCTCGGCATGATTCCAAATCGGCCAGGGAGAGTCGGTCGTGTGATTCCGGAGGACCATCATCAGCAGGGTGCGCAGCCCTTTATCGCCGAGGGTGGCGGGTGGGTCGTCTATTTTAGTGTAGCCGAGTGCCCGATTGAGTTCGGCGCGCAGTTTCGCCGCCAGCGGTTCATCGTTGTAATTGTAGCGCAGCCGCTTGAAGACGGAGGCCTTGTCGAACATTTGTTCGCCACTCTCGACATAGAACGTCCGGATCTGCTCCATGGACATGCCTGCTGAGATGCAGGTGGCGATGATGGCGCCGGTGCTTGTCCCGCAGACAAAATCAAACCAATCAGCCAGCACTAGCTCGGGTTTGCCGAGTTCTGCACGAAGATCGGATTCCAGCTTGGCGAGGATTTCCACGGTGATCAGTCCAAGAATTCCCCCGCCGTCGCAGGCAAGGATTTTCTTGGGGCCAGACGAGGCGCTGCGTCCCTTACTGAACTCCGATGGCTTTGAGGTTTTGGAGGTCCTGTTGGAGCTCTCGAATGGCATCCTTGATTTCCTTGTCCTCTGGGGAAAGGCGTGCTGCCTGTTTATAGGCTTTTAACGCGAGGCGATACTCTGCTACAGCCCTCTCTCTCAGGCTGTCGGCATCGAGTTTCTCAGCCAGGTATTTTTCCATTCCCCCTAATTCCTTGAGGTAGGCTGCATTGTTTACATCGACTGCTACGGCCTCTTGCAGGTAAGTAATGCCGATACGAATTGCTTCTTCCCAACCTTGCTTCTGGGCGTCTCGTGATATCAAGCCCCGTCCGTGGTACGCATGGCCCAGATTTCTCAAGTTCTCGCCCTGCTTAGGATCTTTTAGAAGTGCGGCTTCGGCACTAAGAATTTCTCGCTGATTGAAGGCGATTGTTTCATCGATGTGCTCCTTAAAATTTTGTTGATAGTACAAGGCGACTCCCTGATCTTGCAGCGCACGACGCAGTTCATTTTCAAGGTATGCATTTGGCCTAAGCAGGCTTGCAGTTCGTGCCATATGCACCATGATCCTTCCTGCAGCAGCGGATTCTCTTGAATTGCCGAGTTTCTCTTGCGTCAGTCGAACCCAGTCATAAACATTTCGTAGATGGTCATACCCTCTGGAATCGGCGGGTTTGAGGTCGATGTATTTTTGCATGGCACTTGCTGCCGCGAGGAATTCGAGACTGGCGTCAACATAGTTCTTTTTCTCGAAGAGTTGCGCGCCTTGCCTTACATGAGCGTAATACGATTCATCAAGTTTTGCCTCTTCCTGTTTGTCCTTTTTAGAGAATGAGCTGTAGAGCTTGCTGAGTCGCTCCTCAAAATCCTTTCCTTCCCGGTCGGCCTTGTCGGCACCTGGTATATCACCGGCCCTTCTCAGGAGCTTGCCTTCCTCTTTTTTGGATTCCACCAAATACGGAAGCAGTGACAAATCTCCCTCGTGGTCCTTCTTTGTTTTACCGTGTTTTTCATAAGTTGTGATTGATTCTCGTAGGGCAACCTTGCTTTGGGGCCACCTGGCAAGGTCCGCAAGTGCTTTGGATTTCAAGAAGTACACGCGCCCAAGACTTAGAGCTCCTTCGGTATCTGAAGGATCTGGAATAGAATCACTATAGACCTGTTCGGCATTCAGGAGTGCTTCCAGCCGTGCATGATGTTCGCGCCGCGCCTCCAATAGCTGGGCGCGATTCTGTAATGCCCATCCGAGATCGCGTCGCAAAGATATATTGCTGGTATCGGAGGTGACTAGTACTTTAAGCGTGGCAGATGCTTTCTGGTTTGTCAGCTCAGCCTCATCAAGCGAAGCCCCAATCTGACAGGTTTTAGCCTTCTTCTGACAGTCAATAATCGCTTCAGCCATCAGGAGTTGAACCGCAGCCCCCTCCCGCTTCAATAGGCTGTTGGTAGGGTCGTGACGCAGCAATGAGTCAAATTCGACCAATAGCTTGCGGTAGTTCTGTAAAGCTTGTTGGAGGTTCGTGGAAAATTTGCTGGTGGCCAGGTTCGCTAGGACGACTGCTTCCTGTCTTTTGGCGGAAAAGGATCCAGGACTCAATTGTTTTGCTTCGGTCGCAAGTTGGGCGGCCCCATCATAGTCCTCTTGCTCATTGTAGATAGCTGCGCGCAACATTAGTCCCCGGCTTAGAACGATCAATGCCTCCGGGGAGGGATAAGGCTCTGTTGTGTTGCCCAAAATGGCACAGCGCCCCAATGGTATGGTCGTTATTGTGCCGATGGCTTCGGTCAAGTCCGTTACCGCATCAGCCGGTTTCCCCATACGTTGTTTCAACTCACCGGCACTCACGAGACTGTCGGACAAACTGATGCAGTCGGGAACTTTTACGGTGGTGCTTGCGATGACCCGACGCCAGGACTGCACTGCTTCGTTATAATGTGACAGGGCCTTAGATACTTCTCCTTGTGCAGCCACAGCTTCTCCGAGCCGATCATATGTCCGTGCCGTCTCTCGATCGCGGTCGGGGTGAAGGCTGCTCTGGATGGCCTCTAGGGCTTGTTTGAAAAGAGTGAGAGACTTCTCCGTGCTGCCGTGCATTCGTTCGATGTCTGCAGCATTGCGTAGCGCGAGGCCACGTACTAACGCTAAATTTGGCTCGCGATCGCTCTCATATGACCGCACCTTGTTTTGAATCTGCTCAAGTATTGAACTGTTACCCACATCGCGGATTTTTCCGAGGAATTGCTCGCCGAGCAGAAAGCCGAGTAAATCTTCCGCACGAGTTTTGGCCTGCTCGGCGTCCTCTTGGGCCGTCTTCGCTTCCCGTTGGGCTGTCTCCGCGACGTTACGAGCTTGCCACATCTTGAATCCACCGAATATTGAAATGAGAGCGAGAATTGCGAATGATTGGGCAATGATTTTGACTCTGACCGCGCGAGCTTGCTCTGCTGATTTCTTTCGTTGTAAATCATCAGCCGCCTCGCTGCTAGCTTGGAGAAACTCCCGTTCGATCTCAAGAAGGTCGGCCGCCTCGTTAGCTTTCTGTTGTGCTTCCTGCAGTGGCCACCCCGTCAGCAGTCCCTCCAGAGGTCTCCCGTTTTCCGCCCATCGTTTCGCCGCCTGGGTGAGCGTAAGGCGCTGCAAACGCTGTCGGCGCTTTTCATCGATCCACGCGACCAAGCGTGGCCAGTTGCGAATGAGGGCCTCATGCTTGACTTCGATCACAGCGTCGGTTCCACCCCCGCTTGGGGTGATGCGCACATAATCGTTCGCGGCTAGCAGTGTAATGACCTCTTCGGTGTTCGCTTTTCCTGCCTGCACCAGACCGGTTTGCAGTACCGGTTGACGATAAGCCTCAAGCAACTCGTCAACCCTTACCAGCTCCAGCAGGATGCGCTTGACCTCATCTTGAGTCTGCGGTGCCTGGCGGTCATAAAACGCATCGGCGTTCGTCATGAGTGCGTTCAGGGGATCGCCCACTTTCCGATACACCTCGTTCGTGATGCGATTGCGATCGCGTTTCTCCCAAAGCATTCGCAGGGTGAACTGCAACAACGGAAGGGCTGCTGGCTGGCCAAGCACCTTTTTGACAAGGTCGTCTACTATCCCAGACTGGAACTGCAGGTTCACTAGTGCAGCGGGCTTTTCCACGGCCGCCTTCAACTCCTCGTAGCTCATAGGCCGCATGGAGTACCAAGCCTTGTCCAGATATGGGCTCAAGGCGAGCAGTTCGACAATACGGCTCCTGAACTCTTCACGCACCGTCAAGATGACACGGTGACCTCGTCCGGCCTCCAAGAGTTGCGCGAGATTCGATACCAAGGCCTCGCGATCCGTGGGGGTGGAGAGCGTGAATAGTTCCTCAAACTGATCAATGGTGATCAGGGCGGGCGGTGCGGATTCACCGCCCAGCATTATGGATAAGTGCAGTGGAGTGTTTCGAAGGCGCGTTTCCTCAGTAACATTATCGCTGTCACTACGACGAAGCTGTAGAACGGCTTTTGCTAAGTTATCGAGCGCAGCATTCCCAGGGACAAACGGTGGAACTACGACAAACTCAAATTCTTTCTCCGATCCGGTCAATGCCGGCAGTACACCGCCCATAACGAGGGAAGATTTGCCGCTTCCTGATGCCCCAAGCACAACAACCAGTGGTGAATCACGAACTTGCCTCACGAGTTGCTGAATGTCGGCCTCTCGGCCGAAGAAAAATTCCTGATCTCGAAACGCCTCAAGGCCGACGTAAGGGCAGGGCTTGTCTTTCAGATCCGGCAACTTTAACGCGTCGAACCGGGCCAGGCGCATGCCAGTGACCTTCAACCCCGCGTGCGACAGGCTGGACACCCAATAGTCCAGCAGAACTTGGCAGCTGGTGCGATCCGAAATCTCCTCAATGCACATGCCTGTAGCGGTCCCGCGTTCTAGAAACTGCCTGATCTGTGGTTCAAGCTGTCTTAACGCCGCTGTTGCATTGTCTGCACTGGCATCCGGTCCAATTTGCCTGTCGTGCGCTTCCAGAAGACTTGTGTGAGCCTCCTGCAACTCGCTTGCACTTTCGAATGGGACCGTTACTTCGATCGCGGACTCGTGCATCTCTAACCCCTTCAACATTCTGCGAGAATAGCTTGCAACGGTTGACTTACTTCACTCAATCGATTGCAGAACAGTTTCAGACTAGTATCTTCGGCGGCAAACACCGGCCCCACTCCCTGGAAATAAGCTCGCAGGGAATTAAGGAGAGCCTGCTCGTCGCCTCTGGCAGCTGCGGCGTCGACGTCGGCTTCAAGGGCAAGTAAGTCGTCGTTCGACTCCTCCAGCTCAGGAAAGAAGGGTGGGCGCAAATTAGAACGCACCTTTTTTATCCGGCCCCACTCGCTGCCGAGCTGACCGGGAGGCAATTTGCCATTGCACACAGTGCGTAGCTTGGAATCTAGCCGCTGCAGCTGAGTATGCTCTTCTACCCGTTGTGCGAGTTCACCACCTAGGCGTTCGAGTGCATCAATCCCCTGAAAAAACCTGTCAATTTTTTGATCCTCTTCCGGCGAGACAGTAGAAGCCTTCTCTTGAACCACTTTCAGGAGATCTACAAGGCGTGCCAGATTCAAGTCTGCCGCTGCTTTGATAATGCCATCATTGAGGCGGGGGGGAAGGCCGGAAAGGAGAGTTCTTAAGGAGCTTTTCAGGTATTCGTAGGAATCGACATTTCCTGGCGTATCCACCGCTTCGCGGAAGGCGGCGTCAGTCGATTCCAGTTGTTCTACTATATCCTCGCGCAGGAACGGATACATGTGTTCGCTCTGAATCGCCTTTTGAATGAGACGGGCTTCCGTTGCGAACGTGATTTTCATGGGGCGTAATGGGCTTGTAGCCTTGCATTCCTCGATGACGCGAACACAACCGAATTCGATCTTATGAAGGGCATCATGAATAGTCTTGAACAACTCCAACTTGACGGTCTGACGATAGGCATTGTCGAACACTTCTTTTGAGCGACTGATCACGTCGGCAACGGCTTTAGTTTTGCTTAGTTCCAGGAGTAGACGAAGCCCCGTGTTCGTGTAAGCAATGTCGTCTTCTTTCTTTAGGATGAGCTGAGGTGCAAGACTTCGGATGCATTTGACCAATTCCTCGACGTCGTAATTCCAGCGGTGATCTGAAAGCTCAACGGATTGTTGCTTGCACAAGAGCTTAATCTCTTCAGGAAGTTCTTTTTCATCGGGCGATTTTGCTTTCCCGAGAAGAACCGGTACGACAAAGATTTTTCGTTGAAATGCACTCGCAATTTCATTTCTGACCCAGTCCTTGGGATCATCCAACCGGCGACAACCATCTGGATCTTTGCAACTAGTCCACTCTGGGTCGATCAGAGCTACGAGCACGTCACACTTCGAAAGCGCATTAGTTAGCTCTTGCTCGAAATTGCGTCCTGGTCGAATGCCACCGTCCAAGCCCATGATATCCATGAAGACCTGTGATGCATCGAATCGACGACGAAAATCATCACAAAGGCGTCCTGCCCACCCCATCGTGCCTTTATGACGATAACTAATAAAAAGTCCTGACATGGTTATCCTCGAGAGTTGGTTCCGTGCAGAGTAGGCATTTCCATCCTCCGCGGGCCTTCTGTGACAGAAGGTAATCTGCCTGTTCTAAACCGACAGTTGGCATAAGCACCGGAATAGTGGTGAGGCGATGGTGGTGGACGTTGGGCCTCTCTCTTGTGTTCCATACCGATAGTATCGAAATTCACCACAATGCCCGCGTATCCAGCCACGTCACCTGTCCAGTCCTTCGCCTCACTTCTTCATACATATGCGCTGTGCCGCCTGGTCCGTCACCGCCGCTACCGTCCCACAGGCAGAGGAAACGCACGTTGTTGATGCCATACGACAGAGCGGTATAGAGCAGCCACCGATTGCAGCGTTCGAACGGGTTCACACCGTCCGGCAGCGGCCCAATTTCATCCGGCATGATCCGTGGCTCGTCCTTGAGGCCGGACGTGAGTGCGTAGAATCGATCACGCCACATGGCGCCGTTGATAGAAGGCAGGATCGACCGTTCGATAAATTCCGGTACCTGGAAGGGCAGCATGAGTTGCACGCGAAGGTTGCGTTTGCGGCAAGCTTCCAGGAATAGTATGTCCCCTCCGCTTGCACCCTGTGCAAGGGCGAGATCATCCGGTCCTGCGCCCATTCTATCTAAGGCCTTGGCGATAGATGTTGCCGCGGCTGCTTCTTTTGCCGGTGGAAAGCGTGGTGTCTGGCGATCTGGTCGGTCGATCATGTGGCCGCTGAAGAGGAAGACCAGTCGTGGTTGCCAATGTGCTTCGGGCTGTACCTTTTGCAGTGCGCGGTCGAACACCGCGAGCCCGGATTCGACATTGTCAGGGCGAAAACCTAGGTCTTGGAGCAATTGTAGCTGCGTGCGCGAGGAGTTCAGCGCGAACCAATCTTTGTCATTCTTCGCGATGGCCTCCTTGTAGGTGGATTTGACCTTGTCAGGTGTCCCTACCAGCAGCTCGATATCTCCGAGGGTGGCTTTAGCCCAAAAGAGGTCATGCACCTTCGCTTCGTGCTCGGCGGCGAATCGGACGGCGCCAGTCATGCTCTCCATTTCCTCGTCAAAGCGGGCGTCGTGCGTAAGGTGCCGATGCAGATGCATTAAAATGAGTGCGTTAATGCCGGAGTAGTAATGGTGGGGATTGCGCCGATAGGCGACCGCGTAGCTGTCAATCGCCGCGCGCAGCAAGGCATCCTCTTCTGCCGCCTCCATGCGCCATTGCTCCACTGACTGGTCCAGCCGGCGCCAGGCTGATATCCAGGCGTCTTTGTCTACCCGCCCGAGGCCTGCCCAAATTTCCGGATCGGATGGATAGGTCTCCAATACCTTTCGGTAGTGTGCTCGTGCACGGTCCAATGAATGGCCGGCTCTGCCCGCCAGCGCGAGTCGTTGCAGGCAGATGCCTTGCTCCCGGAGTCCCTTCAGGTTATGTGGCTCAATGGCTAGGCCGCGGTCGAGCTGTTCCAGTGCGAAGCCAAACCGCTCAGCCTTGCGTAATGCTTCGCCGGCAGTGATCCAAGCCTCGGCGCGGAAGGCGGCAATCGGTCCTTCGTCGGCTAGGACGAGGACATCGCCAATGCGCCCAGCTTTTCGTGCCAGGGAAATGCGGCCTTCCCATGCGTCGTGCTGTTCCCAAAATTCGTGCACATCACCGATGCGGAGTGATTTCCAATCAGGTTCCTGCAGGTTGGGCATCAAGTGATAGACCGGACTCACCTTGCGGCCGTGCCACGATTCCATCGTTGCCGTAACCATTGAGGAAAGATTGTTCCGATCCTCCTCAACCGTGTCGGGATCCGGGCCTCGGCTTTTGAGGCCGTACCGGAGCTTTCGGTCGGTGTAGAGATCAAACGCGGTCGGCACGCGCCCCCCACACATCAGAACTACGCCGCGGGCACGTAGGGCATGCCGCACTCCCAACTCATACCACACATTGGGGTTGTCCAAGGTCACATCCGCCACGACGAGGTCGGCAAGAAGGAGTTCTTGGAACATGTCTGTGCGAATGTCACCTGGCTGCACTTCCTTATCAGCTCGAAATGGGTCAAGCCCGGCTCCTTCTAGAGCCGGCTTTATCAGCTCCGCATAGACCCGGTCGAAGTCAATTTCGTTCCCTTGGCGGTCTGTTTTTATGCCGAACGGCATGGCGACAAAGGCGTGAGGCTTCATGATCATCTCCGGAGGAGCGTGAAGCAGGTGTCGATGGAGGCTTCACTACCGCAATTCGCACAATATGACAAGAGGGGAGGCCTTTCGTCCAATAAGGAAACCCACGCGTTCAGCCAGTGCTCTATCATGTCCATAGGGCAAACTATGTGCCGAGTATGGACAACAGTTTGAGCCCATTTTCTGCTTGCGAAAAAATACGTGTATTCGTGCTTCGGATCCGTTGAGCGATACCTGTATCTAAAATGACGGCATCTGTTATCCGAAGGGATACACCTGGGTAACAGTCCGGTAGCTGATTTGCCGATCATCCTTCTGGAAGTCTGTCTAATCTTTTGATACAGTCGGGCGCTGTTCTCACGTCGACCATTTCGCATCACCTCAACAGAACGTGCACAGGGGAAGTGGTGGTCCCAGGCCAAGCCCGAGGCACGTTCGGAAAGTCCTGCAACGAGCTCATGACTGCATCATCGACGCCGACCATCACTCCCGCAGCACAGCAACGTATTATCGATCTCATCGCCAAGGAATTGGCCGTAGGCGCGCCGCAAGTGGCGGCGGCGGTGACCCTGTTGGACGGCGGCGCCACCGTGCCGTTCATCGCGCGGTATCGGAAAGAGGCGACCAACAACCTGGACGACACGCATTTGCGTACCTTGGAAGAACGGCTGCTGTATTTGCGGGAATTGGAAGAACGGCGGCAGACCATCCTCGCGTCGATCGAGGAACAGGGCAAACTGACAGATGAGCTGCGGCGCGCCATAGAACAGGCCGCGACGAAACAGGTGGTGGAGGATATCTATCTGCCGTTCAAGCCGAAACGTCGCACCAAGGCGCAGATTGCGCGCGAGGCCGGACTGGAGCCGTTGGCAAACGCGCTGCTGGCCGATCCCACGCTGGATCCCGAACAGGAAGCCGTCAAGTATGTGAAGGTGGTGGCCGCGGCCGAAGGGGTCGAGGCGATCAATGTGCCGGACGGGAAAGCCGCATTGGAAGGTGCCCGCGACATCCTGGTCGAGCGTTTCGCGGAAACTGCCGACCTGCTGGCGACCTTGCGCGCCAAATTGTGGAATGAAGGAATCGTCACCTCCACCGTGATGCCCGGCAAGGAAACCGCCGAGGAAGAAAAGTTCCGCGACTATTATGCCTATTCCGAAACGATTCGCACGATTCCGTCCCATCGAGCCCTGGCGATGTTCCGTGGCCGGACGCTGGGCGTGTTGAAACTCGATCTCGGTCTGGGTGAAACCCTCGATGCCCAGGTGCCGCATCCCTGCGCCGCGCTCATTGCGGCTCATTTCGGCATTGAGAACAAGGGCCGTCGCGCCGACAAATGGCTCAACGATGTCTGTTACTGGGCTTGGCGGGTGAAGGTGCATCTGCATCTCAGCACGGAGCTCTTGCTGCAGGTGCGTGAGGCGGCAGAAGCGGAAGCGATCAAGATTTTCGGTCGGAATCTTCACGAGCTCCTGCTTGCCGCACCGGCCGGTCCCAAAGCCGTGCTGGGCCTCGATCCGGGGATCCGCACCGGTTGCAAAGTTGCGGTGGTGGATGCGACGGGGAAGTTGTTGGAGACGACGACAATCTATCCGCACCAGCCGCGGAATGACTGGCAGGGATCGCTGGAGACGGTCGCGGCATTGGTGGCCCGGCATGGCGTGGAATTGATCTCCATTGGCAATGGCACCGCGAGCCGTGAGACCGATAAGTTTGCGGCGGAAGTCGTCAAGCTGGTCGCCGAACGGAAACCTGAGCACACGGTCGCCAAGATTGTGGTCAGCGAGGCGGGTGCGTCCGTCTATTCGGCGTCTGCGTTTGCGGCTGCGGAATTTCCCAGCTTGGATGTCAGTCTGCGCGGGGCCGTGTCGATCGCCCGGCGCTTGCAAGATCCTTTGGCCGAGCTGGTCAAGATCGATCCCAAGTCAATCGGGGTGGGACAGTATCAGCACGATGTCAACCAGCGGGCGCTGGCGCGATCGCTCGATGCGACCGTGGAAGATTGCGTGAACGCAGTGGGGGTGGATGTGAATACGGCGTCCGCGCCGCTGTTGGCGAGGGTCTCGGGGTTGAACCGGGTGCTGGCTCAGAACATCGTCGAGTATCGCGACACGCACGGCCCCTTTCCAAATCGGCTGAAGATTCGGAACGTGCCGCGCCTGGGAGAGAAGACCTTCGAGCAGGCGGCAGGATTTTTGCGGATCAATAACGGCGACAATCCCCTGGATCGTTCCGCTGTCCATCCGGAGGCTTATCCTGTGGTCGAGCGCATGCTGTCGCGTTTGAACAAGGGAATCGCGGAGGTCATGGGGAAGCCCACCGTGTTAAAAGATCTCTCGCCGGCAGATTTTACCAACGAGACATTCGGCTTGCCGACCGTGCGCGATATCCTGTCGGAATTGGAAAAACCAGGCCGCGATCCACGCCCGGAATTCAAGACAGCAACTTTCCGGGAAGGCGTGGAGTCACTGGCGGATTTGCAGGCGGGCATGGTGCTTGAGGGTGTGGTGACGAATGTCGCGGCGTTCGGAGCCTTCGTCGATATCGGCGTCCATCAGGACGGGCTTGTGCACGTGTCGGCGCTGGCCAATAAGTTCGTGAAGGACCCGCATGAGGTGGTCAAACCGGGTCAAATTGTGAAAGTGAAGGTGTTGTCCGTCGATGTGCCTCGTCAACGGATCTCGCTCACGATGCGCATGGAGGATGCGGCGGCGACCTCTTCCCAACCTGATACGCGTGCCGGTGGTCCCCGCGACCGCCGTCCCGCGGACACCTCACGGGCGGCGGCCAAAAGTCCTCAGCCGGTGAACGCCTTTGCTCTGGCAATGGCGCGTGCCCAGCAGAAAAAATCCTGACGGCGTGCCGTCGAGCCTGTCGGTTAGGGCTTGGTCTTGAAGAAGTTGCCTCCCTTGAGCCGCTCGTCATCCGTGCCCCAGGCGATCTGTTTCTCGCGTCTGGCGAGGAGTGGCACGTGTTTGGAACAGTGGATGTAGGCCTCCTCCACCTGGATGTGAATCCAGGCCTTCGGTTCCGGTTCCGCGTCAGCCGTGTTGGGCGCCAGTTGGGGGAAGGCCGCCGCGTCCTGACGATCCAGGACGCGGGCGCGCCCGTTGACGTGTAGCCCCACCGTCGTTTGAAAATAGTCCAAAAACACCATCCCGATATGCGGGTTCTCCAGCAGGTTCCCCACGCTTGCTAGCACGCCGTTGCCCCGGTATTCCGGATATGCCAGGGTCTGTTCATCCAAGACACGCACGAATCCCGGTGCGCCGGCGCGAAACGAACAGTCGCAGTTCCCGCGTGCATCCGCGGTTGCGATATAGACCATCTCCATGCGAGCGATGAAGTCCCGCATCGGCTGATTCAGGTAGGCTAAGACTTGATGTTCATAAAACGCCGCGGCACGGACGGATGTTCCGAATCGTGCCTGGGCCTGTTGTTCGCCAGGAGAGCCAGATCCTGTCACGGAGATTGCTCCTTTCCTCTCGAAGTTTGGCGGAGATCACCGAGGCTATTGTCCGTCACTCCGGGGCGTGCTGTCGATGTGTGGTAGAGGATTGTCGGAAGAATCCGACGCTACCGGTCCGCGTCGTATTTCTTCAATTTGGTGAGAAGGGTTTTGTAGTCGATCTGGAGGATCTGCGTAGCCTTGCTCTTGTTGCCGTCGCTCGCCTTCAGGACCCGCTCGATGTGCAGGCGTTCAACCTCGTCGAGTGAAACAAGCCTCTGGTCGTCGGAGGTGGACCTGGCTGCTGTAAGAGGAAGCACCTGCTGGACTTCCTCGACGGTGATTGGCCCACGGTTGGGGCTCATGAGCACGATCCGCTCGACGACGTTGCGCAATTCGCGAATGTTCCCGGGCCAGGGATAGGCGCTTAGGGCCGCCAGGCTTTCAGTCGTAAAGGTGCGTGTCGTGCTGCCGGGCAGGCGAAGCGTCTCCAGCATATGGGTGGCAAGGAGGGCAAGGTCTTCAGGCCGTTCGCGGAGCGGGGGGACGCGTAGCGTGACCGTGTTGATGCGATAGAGCAGGTCGTCGCGGAACCGGCCTTGCAGCACGAGTTCCTGCAGATCGCGATTGGTGGCGCAGAGGATCCGTACGTCGGCTCGCAGCGTGCGTGTGCTGCCGACCGGGCGATATTCGCTTCGGTCCAGGAATCGTAGCAGCCCGACCTGCATCGGCCCCGGCATCTCACCGACTTCATCCAGGAACAAGGACCCGCCTTCGGCCGCGGCGATGAGGCCGGGCTTGGCCGTCGCGGCGCCGGTGAACGCGCCTTTTTCATAGCCGAATAATTCGCTTTCCAACAACTCCCGGCTGACGGCTCCACAATTCACGGCAATGCAGGGTCCCGCGGCGCGGCGGCTGTGTGTATGCAGCAGGCGGGCGACCACTTCCTTTCCAGAACCGGTTTCTCCCTGGATCAGAACCGGGGCCTGCGAGGGCGCGACCTGGGTAATCTGTGTGCGGAGGCGCTGCCAGGCCGGACTGGGGCCATCGATGATGGCGTCCTGCCGGTATCCGCCGTGACGGGCTGCCAGACTCTCTCGCCGGAGCTCGCGCACCGTCCGGAGTTTCGCGAGAGCGGCCTGTACGGCCGTCCCGTCGAATGGCGTGTCTTTGATCAGGAAATCCCAGGCTCCGTCCTTGATGGCCGCCACGGCATCTTTCACGTCGCCGTGGCCGGTCAACACGATGACATCTACATCCGGTTGGTGCTCCTTGACCCAGCGCAGCACGGCGCGCCCGTCGATGCCGGGCATTCGTAGATCACTGATGACACAGTCGAAGTTGCCGGTTCGAAGGAGTTCAAGACCCTCCTGTCCTCCGCCCGCCGTCCTGGTGTCGCAGCCTTCTTCGCGGAGCGCCTGCTCGACGACCAGCCGGACAAATTCCTCGTCATCGATGATGAGGGTGCGGATGCGTTCCATCGTCATGCTCTCACGCCGTGGGAAGGGGGGACGTATTGTGTGAGGTGGAGGCTCGATCGACGACGATCTCGGCCCGTTCCGGAAATGCCAGTGAGAACGTACTCCCTGCGCCGGGTGTGGATTCGGCCCAGACGCGTCCCTCGTGTTTGTCCATCACGAGCTTCACGATCGCCAGGCCCACGCCTGTGCCTTCGTAGTCCTGCGGGCTGTGCAACCGTTCGAACAGGCCGAAGATTTTATCGGTCTGTGCGGGATCAAACCCGATGCCGTTGTCCTGAATCCGCAGAATCCGCTCCTGATCCGTTCTGGTGCCACCAATGGTGATCGTGGGCGCGTTGGTCTTTCGGGAAAACTTCGCGGCATTGTCGAGAAGATTGGCGATTGCCTGACGAATGCTCACCGGTTCGCCGTACAGATCGGCAAACGGGAGGGCGACGTGAATCTTTGGTTTCGGCCCTTGCAGCCCATTGAAGCGATCGGTGATCAGGGTCGTGATCATCTCCAGCACATTGAAGCGTTGTCGTGGCAGGTCCTGTTGTTCCAATCGCGAATACTTCAGCAGCGCGTCGATCATATGGGTCAGGCGCAGCGACGACCGGCGGATGACATCGATGTGGTGGCGGGTTTCGGCATCACCGCCTTCAAGGAATCGTTTTTCGAGCAGGGAGGAAAATCCCTCGATTTCTCGTAACGGACCTTTGAGATCGTGCGCGACGGAATAGGTAAAGGCCTCCAGCTCCTTGGTTTTTCTGGCGGTGGCGGCGGTTTGTTCACGCAGGCTTGTCACCATCGAGGACAACGAGGCCGCCAGCGTCCCGACTTCGTCACGGGCCGGCCAGGCTTCGAACTGCGCGGTCAGATCGTGATGGGCCACCCGGTCGGCGGTAATCGAGAGGCGCTGGAGGGGTTTCGCAATCCGGCGGTTGACTGAGAGATAGATCACGCCGATGACGAGCCCGAGGACGGCGACTAAGCCCAGCGCGATCATGCGGGCCTGCTGCAGCAGGAGATCCCCCTCGATTTTCATTTCTACGTCGATGTCGCGGTGGGCGGCGACTAACTGATCGAGATTGTGAGTGAGTTTGGCGATGAGCGCATCGGCCTTGGTGGTCGCCAGCCGGGGGGACCCAGAGACCTGCGGTTGCGCAAGGACTGTGCTCCACAATCCGCTCAATTCCTGTAAGGCCTGATCGATCTCGGTAATGGCCCGGTCTTCCTGATCGGCCAGATCCAGGCGCTGGTGCTGCGTCAGCATCCCCAGGAGAATCGGGTGCGTGCGCGCCGCATGCGTGGAGCGATAGAGCTGCAACGATTGACGGATCGCATCGGCATGCGAAGTCAATCGGGCGAGGACCTCATCAGTGCCGGCTTTCGTCACCTGCTCGAGAAAGAGGTGCAACGTCAGATTCATGTCATAGGCGGAGCGTTGCATCGTCGCGGCGGTCACGATGGCCGGGACGGTGATTCGCTTGTGGCGGTCGACATAGCTGTTGATGCGGCTGAGATAAACCAGGAGGGCCGTGAGGCTCAACGCCAGGAGGCTGAGGATGACTCCGAAGGAGAGGAAAAATTTCTGTCCGATCGAACGATCATGGAGCCAGCGCATGCAGGCCTCGTGTGAGCGCCTACGGTACCACAGTGACAGGTCCGGTGCCAGTCAGCGCGGTGCCGGTGATGCACGTTTATGGTGTTTCTCGATCGGCTCATTTGTCACGTCCCTCCACAGCTCTGGTCCAGGCGCCATGGGGACTGAACAGGGCCGCGAAGACGTGGTCCCATCCGCCAAGCGAGGCAATCGTAAATGTATGGGGCGGATGTGCGAAGGCGGCCGCCGTTGAGGCGGCAATCGCTGTATTGGTCGGTCTGAAACCGAATTCGGCAAAGGCTTGTTGCGCTTCGGCCCCGTGCAGGAAGGTGATGAACGCCTCAGCGATGTCTCGAACGTGGTGACGGTCGGCATGGCGATCGACCAATGCGATGGGATTTTCCACCACGACAGTTTCAGGGGGATACACGAGCTCGTATGGGCGGCCCTGGGCGATTCGCGGGAGTAATTCGTTTTCGTAGGTGACGATCACATCGCCGACACCACGCTCGAATGTCGTCACTGATTCCCGACCGCTTTTGTCCATGACCTTGACGTTACGTTGGATCCGAGTGATGAGGTCAGCGGCATAGTCGCGAGACGCAGGCTCCGCGAGTCCCTTCCGACTACCGAGCTGAAGCCCGGCCCCATAGATTGCCACGATATCCCACATCGCGCCGCCGGATGTTTTGGGACTTGGATAGAGCACCTCAACGCCGGGTCGCGTCAGGTCTTCCCAGCCTTGTATTGATTTCGGGTTTCCTTTGCGGACGCCGAGCGCGACGAGTGAGGTGGTGATGATGCCCTGCTGTGGTCCCTGTTTCCAGTCGTGGGTCACAAGACCGGCTTGGACCAACTGCTGAAGATCGCTCTCCAATGACAGTGCGGCGATGTCCGCATCAAGCCCTCCCACAATGGCACGGGCCTGAGCACCCGACGCGGCGAATGAACTCCGGAACTGGATGGTTTCTCCAGTGCGCTGTTTCCAGTGATGCACGAAGGCGGGGAGGATGCGCTTCTCATACACTTCCTTTGGAACGCTATAGGCCGCCAGGAGGACTTCTCGTGTCTCTGCTCCAGCCGGCGTGGGAAGGGGGATAAGCAACAGCATGAGCGCGGTCAGTCGAATCAATCTAGTCAGCGTCATGATCGTGTGGACTCCAATTGGCTGTGTGGTTGGCGGGAACCGGGGTGGTTAGTGTGCGCTGTCGAGCCAATGCATCATCGTGAGTGACCGGTTCCCTGTGGCCCGGACATGGTTGCCCCGTTTCTGGAAAAACACGGGAAGGCCGCGCCTGGTGGCTTCGGCGCGTACCTTCCGGGCCAGCGTGTGGTTGACCCGATCGAGCACCACCACGACGGCTGTCGTCTTCTTGGGGATGGTCTTCACCACGTCCCGTGTCTTTCGTCCACTCCAATGTTCGACACATCCGTGGCCGCCGGCTTGTGCCCGCCCTTTGATTCCATCGACCGAATCACCGCCGACGACCAGGATTGACATGGTGGATCCTTCTTTCTCAGCCGCTCAGTGCCGTTCAGGCACCGGTTTGTTGTCTCGTTCCAGTCCAGGCTGCGCCGGCATGGCCGACAACGCATCCCGATAGCGAATGAGGAGTTCTTCCTGCTGGTCCGGTGCGAAGAGGCCCCCGCCCGAGCGGACTTTCACCAGGAATTCTTCCGGCTCGAAGGTGGCATCAAATGCCGGAGACCGTTCCGGCACGTTCGGCATCTGCCGGTCATACTTACTGATATCGGGGCCAGGCCCGTGACGATCGTGCGCTTCGCGTAATGCCAGATGCAGCGTCGTGTCTTGTACGGATAGCCACCCCGTGCTCGTCTCTTCTTCGCCATGTTCGGTCGCATGGCTGAGATGGTAGTAGACACGTTCGGTGGGCGACGCCTGCGACAAGGCTTTCGCCAGGGCCGGCGCCAGGACTGCGATTTCTCCGTCGCGGAAGGCTCTGGTTTTGTCGGCTTGTCCGACGAAGAGCCGATGGAGCGGATTACGCCGTTCCCAAATACGCACGCCCCGCAATAAGGTGCCGACTTCCGTGGCGGTCAACGAGGCCGGATGGGCGTTCGTCGTTGACGCGGGATCCTTTTCGATTCGCACTTGATTCAATCCCGACTGGTAGACCGTCTTGGGTGGCGCAGGAGTCTGTGTTGCGCAACCGGCCGCCACCATCACGCCGATGAAGGCGAGGATCAGTTTGGCGCGGCGGGGCAACGGGTGCTGTTGCGAATGTCTGATGCCGTTCATGGTTTCACCTCTTCTCGTTGAGCGAATCCGACTTCGGGAGACACACGGTCGAATCCGAATTCTTGCAATTGGGTCTGGATGGCGGGGCTCAGAAGAAATTCGATGAAGTCGCCGGCTGCGGAAATGTTCTGCGCCGTCCAGGCAGCGGCGACGCCGTAGCGCACCGGGGTGTGAGAGCCGACCGGTGCGGTGTCGAGAATGCGTACGCCCGGGTTGGAGATGGCATCGGTGCGATAGACCACGCCGATTTCGGCTTCACCTTTGGCGACCAGGTCGAGGACGGCTCGTGAATGTTCACCGAGAACGTATTGTGACTTCAGCTTCGGCTCGAGTTTGCTGTACTTCAGAAACTGCGCGGAGACTTTGCCCACCGATGACGTTTTCGGGTCGCCCACGGCGATGCGGCGAATCGGGATCGTTTGGAGATCTTGAATCGTGCTGATAGGGGCGGGGAGGGCGGTTCCCGTGATCAAGACCAGCGACGTTGCAGCAAAGGCTCGTTTGGTTCCTTGAATGATCAGTCCCTTGGCTTCGAGCTGATCGATTTCTTCGAACAACGACGGCAGAAAGATGTCCACCGGCGCGCCCTGTTCGATCTGGCTGCGGAGTGTTTGGGATGGACCGTAAATCACGCGCACATTGATATTGCGATGGTCCGTTTCGAACAGCGGAAGGATTTTACGAAGGGCATCCTTCAAACTGTTGGCGGCGGCGATGGTAATGGTCTCCGGCTGCGCCTGCACCGGCTGGGCGAGCAGTCCCAGGCCGATCAAGAGGCCGACGATAGCGATGAGTCCTCTGACGCGCAATGCACTCATGATGTCCTCCAAGAACCTGTAATGACTTGTCATAACGACTTAAAAGTAGAACTGGTACTGCACGTTGATTCGGTTCTCCACGAGGTCACGTCCAAATCCTGGTTCACTCTCAAAGGGGAACCGGTCCGGCGCTCGCCCACCGCTGCCCATGGTGATGTTCGAGTAATCGATCACGAGCCGGTTGTTGTAGGTGCCGTCGAAACTGTAGTTGATCGCGGCGCCGAACTCTTTGACCAGATCGTTCACCTGTTGGGTGGACGGATCCATGAATCCATACCGCACCGCCAGTTCGAGTTTACGGGGGATAATGTATTTTCCCACCTGCGCATACCATCCGTAGGCTTGCCCGAGGTTCACCGGTGGCCCGAGAAATTGTGCTGCCGGGATCGTATTCAGATCAAACGCGCTGGTTCCGCTATTGGCGTTTCGCACGCGCTGGTGCCGGTAATAGCCTTCCGCCTGGAACGACCAGCCCTGATACTTGGCGATGAAGTCGGTTTCATAGGTCTGGAAGTCATAGATGCCGCCGGCCAGCAGGCGCCCGTTAAAAGCCTTGGTGATTGCCTGGCGATAGGCGCGATCGACAATGTCGGAGCGGATGGAGCTCAGGTAGTTTTGCGCCGGGTTATAGGCATACCCGAACGCGATTGCCGACTGCAGCGTCCGCGAATTCAAGATGTCACCCTGACCATAGCCGGGGTTCCCTGCGATTTTGTACAGCAACCGCACGGTGTACATCATTTCGCCGGTCATGAAGCGCGTGTCGTAATTGTAGGTGCGCGTGGTTGCCGCGCCAGGCGCGCCGGGTGTGCCGGTTTGTGGCAACACATTTTGGCTGACCGACGTGCCTTCCCTTGCCAGATTGGCTCCGACGCCTCCCCAAATACCGATGGCATAGTTGAACTTATACTGGTCCTCGTCGCTCGAGATGCTGACACCGATATCGCGTGCGTTTTGTTGATTCGCCGCAAACGCGTTCTGGACGATCAGATTGTCTGCGAAGGTTGAGGTGGCGATGGAACTGATGGTGGCACGGTTGAACCAGACACGTTGTTGGCCGGCCTGGACCGTCAGCCAGGGAATGTGCCACGAGGAGACGTAGGCATCGAGGAGGCCGGCTCTGCCGCTGCCACCTTCCTGGTTCCAGGTGGTTTGATCGAAGGCCCAGGAAATGTTGTAGCGAAAGTCCGGGTCGAAGGCATACCCCAGGAACTGGAGTCGGGCACGAGGAACGCTGAATTGATTGGAATCGCTCTGTTTGCGGATCGCCCGGTATTCGACCTGGCCGCCGAGGATTTCCGGATTGCGCGAATCTCCGATCGTCCCCCAGGCACTATTATAGGCGCTATGGGAATAGCGGACCTGGGTGAGGAGCCGAAGCTTGAGGAAAAACTTGTCCCCGACACGGAAGTTCAGGCCGTTGTTCACGTCAATCGTGTAATTCGGTTTTGAGACCTGCTCGCGCTTCTCGATGACTTTGAGGCCCCGGTCATATTCGTCCTGCGTGATGATGCCTTTGAGCAGGAGATATTTCAGACCTGGGTCCTCGCCCGAATAGTATTCCCATTTCCCTTCCTTCTTGATGAACTGGCCTTCCTCGACCGCCCCAGCGGGTACGGCCAGACTGCCCCAGAGGATGGCCAGGCTTGCCCCGAGGGCAAATGCTGATCGTTTCATCGCGTTCGCTCCCATGTGAATGTTGATAACCCTTCAGTAAATGGTGACCATGTGTGTGCAATCACCATGTGATCAATGCGTTATTAAACTTCTGTAATCCGATGAGGTATGAAATACATTATCTTTAATAAGTTTGTCAACAATAAAACCATTCAATTCTTATACCGTCCGCAGGCTCCACCACAAGCGACTTGTCGGAGGCGGATCGACCTCAGTGCGAAGCCGCTACATTCCTAGGAAGGCTTGTATAGGTTCACCGTATCCGTCCGCGCTGGTATCGGTTTAGATCCTGCAATGATAGTTGACAGAAATTTTGTTATCGTGATACATGTCCGCCATCATGAGTGACAAAAGCAAAGCAGAACCAGCGTCCAATGTTGTGAATTCCCTGCGGGCATTGCGTATGGCCAAAGGTCTCTCCCAGGGACAGCTTGCAGATGGAGCTTTGATTACCCGTCAGGCTGTCTGCGCCATCGAAGCCGATCAATATCTCCCCACCACTGCCGTGGCCCTGCGACTGGCCAGCGTGCTGGGTTGCCACGTCGAAGACATCTTCAGTCTCAAGACGACCGGCGAGTTGATCGAAGGAGATTGGGTATGGCCGGGGTTGGCTGTCACGGCTGTTCAACCTCGTACCAGAGTGAAGGTTGCCAAGGTCGAAGATCGTTTCGTTGTTCGTCCCGTGGCGGCGTTGGGTGAGATTTTGAATTACACCGTGCCTGCGGACGGTCTCATCGTTGGCAAGGCCGGATCGGGATCTCGTGCGGCAAAGTCCGATTGTCGGGTGCTCGTCCGGCTGTTGCGTGAACGACAGATTGTTGAACGGGAAATTGCGGTCGCCGGGTGTGATCCGGCCATCAATCTGGCGAGCGAATATCTTCACCGTCACAAGGACACCTCCACGGTTGTTGGCTGGTCGATGGGCAGCGCGGCCGCATTGGAGGCGCTCAAGCGCAAGGAAGTGCATATGGCGGGCCTGCACATTCTTGATGCGAAAACGGGGGAGTCCAATCTGCCCTACCTTCGGCGACACCTGCAGGGTGACGACTATATTGTCGTGACCTTTGCGGCGTGGGAGGAGGGGCTTCTTGTTCGAGCCGGGAATCCCAAGCGCATTCGGAGTGTGGAGGATCTCCTTCGCCCGCACGTGGTCTTGGTCAATCGTGAGGAGGGGGCTGCAGCCAGAATGTTATTGGATCAGCGGCTCGAAGCGTTGAGCACCGACGGCACCAGTGTGAAGGGATATGGCGTGACCGTCAGTTCCCACTTTGAGGTCGCACGGCATATTGCCGAGGGCCATGGGGATGTCGGGATCGGCGTGCGGTCCGCTGCACAGATCTTTGGACTCGATTTCGTGCCGTTGCAGCAGGCCCGGTATGATCTGGTCTTGCCGAAGCGATACCTGTCCAGTCATCCAGGCCTTTCGCATCTCCTCGATGCCATTGCCAGCCGGCAGTTTCGCACTGAAGTGGAAGCGTTGGGCGGATACGACATGACGGAGACGGGGAAGGTACGCAGCTTACGGGCGGGATAGCCCGCCTCCACAAAGTGGCAGATCCGAGTTGGTGCGATGCCGTTGGAGGGATGGATGAAAGGGCAGTGGCACATGAACCATAGAGTGCGGGCTTTCCTGTGTACGTGGTGCCTGGTAGTGCCATTTTGGTGTGGAGCGGGACAGGCTCATGCGGCCGAGTCATTTGTCATCGCGGCTTCGCCGAGCCTCAAAGGAGTGCTGGAGCGATTGGGCAGCGGTTTTGAGCAAGCACATCCTGAGGTGCGGGTGAAACTGTATTTCGATTCAGGACTCGGATTGCGCCAGACGATCGCTGGGATGGAAAACAGCATGGTCGGGCAGTATTTCGTCGGCAGCGGGCCGATCAATCTTGTAGCGCCCGGTGGGGATGAGGTCATCACGCGCTTGCAGGTGAAATACTATGTCTTGCCCGGGACGAAGCGTTCGTATGCTGTGGATCAGTTGGTGTTGGTGGTGCCCGAGTCTCTGGTGGAAGCTCCAGGGTCGCTCGAGGCGCTCGCTCAGGGACGCGCACGTCTCGCCATTGCCGATCGGACGCGAACGAGGTTGGGGGCGCAGACAGCCGATATGTTGCGTGCCTCAGGCATGGAGGACGTGTTGAAGGGACGGTTGGACATGGCGACCGATGGGCGTGGTGTGATCGACCATGTGTTAAGTGGGCAAGCCGACGCCGGCATCATTTTTGGTGATCAGGCCGTTGATCAGCAACAGCGGTTGAGGGTCATCGGAGTCATCAACAAGGGCTACCAGCCGACGGTGCATTCCATGGCGATGGAACGGTACTGTCCCAATCGCCGCCTCTGTGAAGAATTCCTGGACTATATCCAGAGTGCAGAGGCGCAGCGGCTGGTGCGGCAGGCAGGGTATGCGGTGCCGGCTATGAGCGGGCGGTAAAAAAATTTGTTCATGGTGCAAGGATACATACATTTAATATTTGTATTAATGATCTGTGATCGTGCGAAGGAGGCGTGATGAGTAACGGATGTATCAGGAGCAGGAGGCGAGAGACGTCTGTCCTCGCCCTCGTGCTCATATGGGCCCTGGCAGCGACGGGCTGTGCCAGATTGCCCTATACCACCAAAACGATTCATGAGGATCAGCGTATCGTGGTGGCAGTCCAGCGTGACGTGCAGCCTCAAACCTATTCCCATCCAGCGCAATTGACGAGCGCTGAACTCACCAGTCTGTTACGAGGGTTTTCGATCCGTGAACAGCAACGCTTGCCGCTTCGCTGGTTTGCCGAAGAACAACCACCGAAGCCGCTGTTTCGCGAAGACGACCTGCATGCGCTCGCGCCGTATCTGGCACAGGGATTTCAGCACGTCGGCCCCAACGACAGGGTGCATTTCGAAGTGCGCAATCCCGGGTTCAATCCGGCCTACGGGCGAGACACGATTGCCGGGTGGATGGCCGTCCGCGAGCCGTACTTGTACCTGACGATCGAGTATTTCCATACACAAATTCCCGTTCGCAAATCGGATGACTACGACTCCAACTATCCACTCCCTCCACCGACGCCGAAAGAATACATCCTGTACTTTGAACCGGGCCGATTTTACGCGAGCGATGAGAAGCGCGTGCCGGCGGTCGAATTTCGGCAATTCTTGAAATCGGGTGAAGCGGGTGCCGCGGTGCCTCGCTGAGGGTCGGCAGACCGGGCCACCTCCGATCGTTCAACGAACTCACTGACAGTGATGGAGCCATATATGAAGAGACTCAGGGAAGGTCTGTATATTTTTCATGATCAACGGTGTGGTCGACGGGTGCTACTGGGCCTTGTTGTGGTACTGGTGGCTTGGCTGTTCTCTGCGGGGGTGAGTGAGGCGGCCGATACCGGGAAGCTGGTCGAAAAAGACGGCAAGTATGTGTTTGTCGAAAGCATGGACCCCTCGCTCAAGCTGCTGCTCGAACGATCGGTGAAGAGCGGCATGATTACGCAGGAGGAGTACGATCAGGTCGTCAAAGATTCCGAGGAGCGGACGCAATTGCTCTCGCCCACCTTCCGCGGGTGGTACGACCGCGGATTTAATCTCTC